>Ga0118677_10009888_pt1 | contig 14745 bp, 12 predicted proteins | sample AliMusrvi5mmetaG_FD_86154 | JGI IMG/M metagenome (GOLD analysis project Ga0118677, IMG submission 86154)
CTCCTGGAGAATACCAATCCGGCAGCCCCTTTTCCGTTTCACAGGCCATATTGCGCGACGGTTGTCCACCCCACGACGGCCAATCTCCGGCTCGCACAGCGGCGGCCGAGAGAATCAGGGACAAGAGCACGCTTCCTTGCAACACGATCATCCCAGACATAACTCTCACAGCCATCTTCCCCAATACTGCTCAGGTCAGCAGGACTTTTCAATTTGGATTTATGAACCGTAGATTTACGCAGACGGGCAGAGAAGATTGCAGAGTAATGAATGATTCCTTCCGGATTAATCCCTATACATCATTAATTTTCAACGGGTTATGTATTTGTGTTGTTTACCTATATTCAGACTTCCTGAGTTCTGGTCTCACACGACGGACGGGTACTAGCATTAGGAATCCAGTGTTCGACCTCGTTTGTGACTACGGAGCGAGCAAGCCGGATTTCCCTGAGTGTCTGCTCCGCACCGCACCGGGCAAGCCCACCCCCTCCCAGGCGGTGGCAAGCCACCGCACTCCTAGACGAACCGAACATCTGAGGTGTCTTGCAGCGCATGTCTGTGACCGCCGATGTTCGTGAGATGCCCTTATCGAGTCGGCGGATTATTCGCGATTCAGGGTCATCGGCGGTCATAGACGCGCCGCTACTACCGACAAATATACTTGCACGCCTCCTGAACTTGAGCACAATTTCAGGGAATCGCACTTGCTCGACCCCGTGGCTATTTTGAGGTCGTTTACTGAAGCCAAGATAGGAGAAGCGGAACTCACCCCTCCCTGGAGAATTTTTCGAGCCAAATCATGAGAATGGCAAGGTCCGCCGGAGTGATGCCCGGGATGCGCCCGGCCTGACCCATCGTGGCGGGACGGATTTCAGTAAAGCGGAGTTGCGCCTCTTTCTTGAGCCCACTGATCGCCTCATAATCAATGGCATCAGGCAATCGCTTGTCTTCCTGACGGGCCATGCGGTCAATTTGGTTCTGCTGACGTCCAAGATGACCTTCATATTTGAAATTTGTCTCAATGAGTGGCCAGAGATCATCATGAAACTCATGGCGCAACGCGTCGGGCAGAGATTCCCAGGAATTTTCGCTGCGCCGCAGCCAAAGGTCGAGTTTGACGCCGTCGTAGGGAGTTTGGCGCACCCAGGTATCGGCTCGCGCAATGGCGGCGATCTTGTCGGTGACCCGCCGCACGCGCTCGCCGCCGATAAGGCCGATGGCCGCCGCCTTCGGAGAGAGGCGCATGTCGGCATTGTCCTGGCGCAGCAACAACCGATACTCGGCACGACTGGTGAACATTCGGTATGGCTCAGTGCAACCGCGAGTGACCAAATCATCAACCATCACCCCGAGATACGCCTCATCGCGGCCGAGGACCCAAGGCGGTTTACCGAGTACCTTGAGGGCGGCGTTGGCCCCGGCCAACAACCCCTGCCCCGCCGCTTCCTCATAGCCCGAGGTGCCGTTGATTTGCCCGGCGAAATACAGTCCCTCCACTCGCTTGGTCTCCAACGTCGACCGAAGCTGGGTCGGCGGACAGTAATCGTACTCGACCGCATATCCGGGCCTCAGGATTTCGCAATTTTCCAGGCCCCGGATGCTGCGCAAGAATGCGAGCTGGACGGCGTAAGGCAAGGAGGTGGAAACACCGTTGACGTAGTACTCGAGCGTGTGGCGGCCCTCCGGCTCAAGAAAAATCTGATGCCGCTCTTTTTCCGCAAAGCGCACCACCTTATCCTCGATCGAGGGACAATAACGCGGCCCCACACCCTCGATAACCCCGCAATACAGCGGCGATTGATCGAGGTTGTTGCGGATGATCTCATGCGTCGCCTGATTGGTGTGGGTGATCCAACACGGGATTTGTTCCACGTGGAACATCGGATCACCCCAAGGATTGAGCGTAAAAAGGTCATCCGGCTCGCGATCCAAGGTGTCTGCCATGAAACTAAAATGTGGCACCGGGCTGTCCCCATCCTGGCGCTCGCAGCGGGTCAAATCCAGCGAACGACTGTTGAGGCGGCATGGGGTGCCGGTTTTGAAGCGTTCGACTTGGAATCCCAGCCGCCGCAGGGCATCCGAGACGCTTGAACTTGCATCCCCCATACGACCGCCACTCTCGCTGCGAAGGCCGACGTGCATGAGTCCGCGCATAAAGGTGCCAGCACTCAAGATCACCGAGCGCCCTACAAGCTCCATGCCCAGCGAGGTGCTCACCCCTACGATCTGATCCCCCACCACAAGCAAATCGGCCACATTGGCTTGGTGCAGGTCCACTCCCGGAGTCGCCTCCAGCAGCCGCTTGAGCCGAAACTGGTAGGCTTTCTTGTCGCACTGCGCCCGCGGCGCACGAACGGACGGACCCTTGGACGCGTTCAACAATCGCCACTGGATAGCTGTTGCGTCCGTGTTGAGGCCCATCACTCCGCCTAAGGCATCGATTTCTCGTACTAAATGGCCTTTGGCAAGGCCACCGATGGCCGGATTGCAAGACATCTGGCCGATGGTATCGAGGTTCTGTGTAAGTAGCGCCACCTCGCAGCCGAGTCGCGCAGCAGCCAAGGCCGCCTCCACCCCAGCATGGCCTGCACCAATCACAATCACATCGTAGGCTTTGGGGTATTTAAACATCTTGCGAAGCGAAGTCTAGCGCGTGCAGTCCGCCACTCAAGCACCGATACCATCCGTGTTCCACGTGGAACATCAGAGCTCTGTGTTCGACCTCTTGTACGAGAACGGGGTGAGCAAGTCGGATTCGCTTAGTGTCGGCTCCGCACCGCAGCGGGCAAGCCCGCCCGTTGCCAGGCGGTGGCGAGCCACCGCACTCCTAGGCGTGCCGAGCCACCGCACTCCTAGGCGTGCCGAGCCACCGCACTTCTGGACGAGCCGAGCCTCTGAGGCGGGTTCATTGGCGATTCAGGGGCATCGGCGGTCATAGACACGCCGCTACAATCGACAAATATCCTGTGCTTGACGGCAATTACAGGAGAATGAACTTACGACCCCGTGACGCTTTTGAGGTCAAATAATGAGTTCAGAACATCCATTCGATAAAGCGCCACCTTGTGCCAACATGCATGGGACAGCGGCCACAGGGTGTTTTGGAGATCGCCATCAGGGTGCGAGTTAGCACTCCATAATATTTGTCATGTCTCGATTGAGATTTTCTTTGGCACATTGAAGGAAAGCCGCCATAATCCCGTCATGCAACGCACGCTCCCACTCCTCCTCATCCTCGGCTTGCTCATCGTGTTTCGCGTCCTCGGTGCCGCGTTTCCAGAGGCCATGCCCAATTTCCAACCCCTCGCTGCCCTATTCTTCTGTGGGGCGCTGATGGCCAGCGGTTGGCGTGGTTTTGTCATGCCACTCACCGTCTGGATTGTCAGCTACCCATTGCCAGGCATGTTTCAGAACGGGCCGGTGGCAGATCCACTTATTTTCGGCAGCACCTTGCTTGCCTTTGCGCTCACCTTCGGTATTGGCAAATCACTGGTCACCCGCTCATTGCCGACCTTACTGCTTGGCTCGCTGACGGCGGCGCTCAGTTTTCATCTACTCACCAATGGCGCGGCTTGGCTCTTTGATCCGCGTTACGCCAAATCCCTCGCGGGCCTGTTTCAGTCGCTATGGACAGGCGCTCCCGGTGCGCCACTTCCCTCATGGGTCTTCTTCCGCAATTTTGCCGCCGCCAACCTCCTGTTTACCGGGATTTTCCTGAGTGCCCGCATTTGCCTGCCACGGTTTGCTTGCAGCTCCACCGCAACCGTCGCCCCGACCCCTTGATTCTCCCATCGCCCATCGCCTCATGACCAGCGCCTCCTCGCCCGCCCAGGATTTCGGCAACTCGGCCATCAACCAAAGCCTCACCGCCGAACAAAAAATCGGCCTCTTCACCCTGATGGTGCGCATCCGCCGCTTTGAGCAAGCGGCCCTTAAGTATTACAACGCCGGCAAAATGGGAGGCTTCCTCCACCTCTACATCGGCCAGGAGGCCGTCGCTGTTGGTACCATCTCCCTGGCCGGTTCCAATGATCACTTCATCACTGCCTACCGCGATCATGGCCACGCACTGGCTGTCGGCATGGGCATGAACGAATGCATGGCGGAAATGTTCGGTAAACAATCCGGTTGCTCCAAGGGTAAGGGCGGCTCGATGCACTTTTTCGCACCCGACAAAAACTTCTGGGGCGGCCACGGCATTGTCGCTGGCCAGACGCCTCTGGGCCTCGGCCTCGCCTTCGGTCTTAAATACCTCGAACGAGAAGGTTGCTGCTTATGTTACCTCGGTGATGGTGCCGTCAATCAGGGTACTTTCCATGAATCACTCAACCTCTCCGGATTGTTCGAAATTCCCGTCGTTTTTGTAATTGAAAACAATGGTTACTCGATGGGCACTTCTCAGGAGCGCTCATCTGCCTATTCCGGCTGCCTCGCTCAACGCGCCGAAGCCTACGGCATCGAGTGGGACGTCATTGACGGCTCGGACGTGTACGAGGTCCGCGCAAAAACCCACGTCGCTATGGAACGTGCCCGCAAACAACACAAACCCACCCTCCTCGAAATCGATACATACCGCTACTACGGCCACAGCGTCGCAGATGCCAACGCCAAAAAATACCGCACGCCAGAGGAAATCGAAAACTATAAGCAAAACCACGACCCGATCGCCTTGCTGCGCCGCCGTCTCCTCGCCGAAGACCTGCTCACAGATGCTAGCGCTGACGCCATTCAATTGGCCGCCGCCGAGGAAGCTGCCGCCTCCGTCAAGTTTGCTGATGATGCACCCATCCCAACCCTCGCCGACATCAGCACAGATGTGTATTGGGAAACCGATCACAATACCCCGGCCTCAAAAATTGGCCGCCATTTCTTCAATGACTGAACTATTACTACAAATCTAGTAATTCAACCCCTACAAGATTTTTTTGGCAACCATGTCCCGCACTCTTACATACCGCGCAGCCCTTCGCGAAGGCCTTGATGAAGAACTCGCCCGTGATTCGAACGTGGTTATCATGGGTGAGGAGGTTGCCCAATACAACGGGGCCTACAAAGTCACCGAAGGTCTATGGAAAAAATGGGGCAGCAAAAGGGTTTTCGACACCCCGATATCCGAAGCCGGCTTTATCGGCATGGGCATTGGAGCCTCGATGCTTGGTGTGCGTCCGGTGATGGAATTGATGTTTTGGTCATTTCATTCGGTGGCTTTTGATCAACTGGTTAGTAACGCCGCCTGTGTGCGTTACATGTCCGGCGGCCTGTGTCACTGTCCCATCGTAGTACGCGGTCCGGCCAATGGTGGCACTGGCGTGGGGGCGACACACTCACATATTCCCGAAGCGTTGTTTGCGGCCTTTCCCGGTCTTAAAGTGTGCGCACCTGCAACTCCGGCGGATGCTAAAGGTCTTATCAAAGCCGCCATTCGTGACAACGACCCAGTGTACGTAATGGAAAATACCCTGCTTTACGGTAATACTGGTGAAGTGCCCGATTTAGAGGCAGGTGATCACCTCGTTCCCCTGGGATTGGCCGATATCAAACGCCAAGGCACCGATGTTTCCCTTATCGCCCATGGCCGCTCCGTCATTCAGTGTCTGGCAGCAGCGGAAATCCTCCACTCCGAACACGGTATCAATTGTGAAGTGCTTGACCTGCGCTCGATCCGTCCACTTGATCAAGATGCCATTCTCAATACCGTGCGAAAAACTCACAGAGTCGTTCTAGTCGATGAATCCAAACCCTTTGGCGGCGTATCCGCCATGGTTGGCATGCTCATTCAGGAACACGCCTTCGATTCTCTCGATGCTCCGATTAAACGTGTTTGTTCCATCGACGCACCGGCGATTTACTCGCCCCACGTTGAACACGAACAACTCCCAAATCCCAAGCGAATCGTCGCCAAAGTTCTTTCCCTCTCTTGATTAGAAGAAAATAAGGCCACTAAAACCGCCCATTCCGCCCCAGTTTACAACATTGTGCTTGAATTTCCAATTCTACGGTCTTTTTCATTGCCAAGTCCCACTAGCTTTCTACCATAGCGCCGGACATGAAACATTTTGTCACCGTCACCGCTGTCGTCGCCATTGCTTTTGCCCTTGCCTCATGCTGTTGTATGTAATCTCCTCCCCCTCTCCAAACCTAATCACCAATTAATCGCTCCATGAAAAATCTGCTTATGCTCGTTGCCCTTGCTGGCGCTTCCCTCGGCTTTTCCTCCTGTTGTTCGATGTTCGGAAAACACACGAATACCGACGGCTATCGCACTGAAACCTATCAAGTCAGAACTTGTGGCTACGATTTGGTCACCAAGCAAGTGATTACCAATGCGGATTCGAAGAGTGGCAAAGGTGGAATGGTTGTAACCACCACCGAAAAGGTTCCGCGTTATAAGACGGTCACTAAAAAAGTGCGCATCGTTAATGGTCCAAATGTCCACATGTACTGCCCGAAAAAAGACAGCGGCGGCTCCACCTCTCAAGAAACACTAAACATGACCACTGCCCAAGGCTCATCTGGCAGCCCAAATATTGGCTTGGTGCCTAGTATGAAAAAAATCGCACCCTGAACCGCTAATCCTAGAAAAATTTCAAAGCGCGGTGGTGCCCAGGCACCCCGCGCTTTTTTCCGTACCATCCCAGCTACAATAAGACTGGAAATCTCCCACTTTTCCTCCATCTTGCCCCAAGCCTTACCCTCCAATAGCCATGCCTGTGAATATTGATATGCCTAAACTTTCGGACACAATGACCGAAGGAACTCTCCTCAAATGGCACAAAAAAGTCGGTGACACCATCGAAATTGGCGACATCCTTGCCGAAATCGAAACCGATAAAGCCACCATGGAAATGGAAGCTTTTGATGATGGCATCCTCACCGATATTCTGATTCAAGAAGGAGAAAAAGCTAGCATCGGCAGCGTCTTGGCAGTCCTCAATGGCTTATCCTCTGGCACTGCCAGCCCTGCTCCAGCCCTAGCTGCCACCTCACTTGTCACACCACCACCTCCGCCGCTCGCCGTCGCCCCGGCTCCAGTGTCAATTGCAGCCCCCGAGGTGCCGCCTGTACCCGCCATCGCGGATCGCATCAAAGCTTCTCCACTTGCCCGCAAGCTCGCCGGAGAGCGCCAAGTTGACCTCTCCGTGATCACCGGCAGTGGACCTGGTGGTCGCATCGTGGCTGAAGACATTGAGGCTGCCGCCAAAAAAACCGTCGTGGTAGCACCATCCACTGAGGCTGCTGCCGCCGCCGCTTTGACCGCCTCCATCAAAGCCCGAACCTTTGCAGCACCGTCGCAACCTGTTCTTGAACCTGCTCCAAGCCTACCTACTCCAAGTCAACCTTCTCTTCCCATAGTCAATGAAGGCGATGAAATGGTCCCGCTCAGCACATTGCGCAAAATCATTGCCAACCGCCTGTTGATTTCCAAACAAACCATCCCGCATTTCTATCTCCACCTTGAAGCGGACGCCGCCCCAGTCACGGATTTGCGCAAAATCATCAATGATCAAACGGCCCAAACCCACGGCAACAAATACTCTCTTAACGATTTCATTCTGCTTGCCACCATCCATGCCACTGCGGCCGTCCCGGCGATCAACGCTGCGTTCGCCGGCGATTCGATTATCCGGTTTAAGCACATTGGGCTGTCCATTGCCATTGCCCTTGAAGACGGTTTGGTGACACCGGTCATTAAACAGGCGCAATCCAAGTCATTGCTTGCCATTTCTCGCGAAGTCAAGGATTTGGCCACCCGCGCCAAGGCTCGCAAACTCAAACCCGATGAATTTGATGGCGGTACCATCACCATTTCCAACCTCGGCGCTTGGGGCATCGAATCCTTTGATGCCATCATCAATCCCCCTCAAGCCGCCATTCTCTCGATCGGTGCCGTCGTCGCTAAACCCGTGGTCAAAGACGGTCAAATCGTCCCTGGCCTGCGCATGAATATTGGCCTGTCATGTGACCATCGCGTCGTTGACGGTGCTATCGCTGCCCAATTCCTTGCCGAGGTCAAACGCCTCATTGAGCATCCAGCGGTGATGCTCTTATGATGAATTCTTGATTTTTGAATCCATAAGATCATCATCGTAATAGTGTGAATAACCCCTAGAATTCATGGTTCCACACTTTCACCATGCGGGTTCCACGGCTGGAATAACTTGTGAAAGGATGCACGCAAGGTCCCGATAAGTCTGAATGGCCAAAATCAAATACCGGCTCCTCTCAAAACCTTCCGGGTTATTCACACGACTTGCCCAAACTATTCGAGCTTGCGCGAATTGAAGAATTTTTTCAATCTTCCCTCATGCACCAAACCGTCGCCGCTCTCAAAATTTTGCTCCTGGAAAAATCCATTCGCTTTGGAACATTCACCCTCGCTTCAGGCCAACAAAGTGACCTTTACATTGACTGCCGGGTGACAGCGCTTGACCCATTTGGTGCCAATCTTATCGGCGATATGGGTTGGCACGCTGTGCGTTCTAAAATTCATTCATCGCATCTTAAAATTGATGCCATAGGCGGGATGACTTTGGGTGCAGATCCCATTTCCCTTGCTATTGGCATGACTTCTGCCCGCAATCATCCCACTGAGGCCCTGCAAGTGTTTACTGTTCGCAAAGAACCGAAGGGCCATGGTCGTGGCCGTCAAATTGAAGGCAATTTCCACTCCGGTAACACCGTTATTGTCGTCGATGATGTCATTACCACTGGCGGTTCCACTCTTAAAGCCATCGATGTCATCGAAAGTGAAGGTGGTAAAGTTGCCTTTGCTCTGGTTTTAGTTGATCGCGAAGAAGGCGGACGTCAAGCAATTGAAGCTCGTGGCATCCCGGTAATTTGTCTTTTCACACGCACCGCTTTGCTTGAAAAATAAGCTTGCAGCAGATGATTCCTGAGGCCACATTCGACTCTTGAACGACCCGTTGTACGACTGGTTTATTTGATGTTATTGGCTCTTTTTCGGGCCTCTGGCCCTGATTTTATGTACCATTTCAAATTTTCATCTTTTTTTTTAGCCCTTGCCGCGTTGTTGGCCTTGACAGCGTTTGGATTGTTCATTCACCGCACAAGCAGCATTCGTGAATCGCAGCACCAAGATCGATCTGAATCGTCATCTGCCAAGCGCGAATCAACCCCGCAAAGACCTGCCGGGCCTTCATCAGCATCTACCGAACGATCATCGGCCATTGTGGATAAAGCCACACCAGCCCTGCCTGTTATTCCGAATGACGATCAACCTGTTCCACTTATTGTCCCGCGTGACGATCAAGTCATGCCGCCGGCGAATCCCTCTGTTGTTGCCAAAGTAGATCCTACGCAGCTTGTTACCGACGTTGGCAAAACCCTCGAAGCTGCCGATTACGATGGATTGGTCCACATGCTTGGCAAGGATGTCTGCGATCCAAAAACAATCGAACTCCTCAAAACCCTTGCCAGCAAACACCCATTTAAGATTAAACCGGGAAATGGAATCCGAGAAATTGGTGAACTAGAACTCAACACTCTTTCTCGTTGGTCACTCAACTTTGAAGGTGCAGAACCCGGTTATGAACATATTTTCCTCGATTTGCGCAATACCAACGGCAAATGGTCCGTTGCCAAACTCACTTTGCCACCGTTACCCGAACAAACGCTACCCACTTCCTTTGCAACCGATTCACTTGCCATCGCAGATGCCTTTATCCAAGCAGTCTTGCATCAAAATTTTGAATTAGCTCGTGCCTTAGTCGATCCCCAAACTCTCTCAGAAACAAAAATCGCCGCCCTTTGTATTCTTTTTGAAGAAGGCAAATATCAACTCCGCCCCACTAAGACTCTACGTGCTTTGTTCCATCGTGGCGACACCGTTGCTTACCTTGCAAACCTCCTAACACCTGATGCCTCACAAACCGCGCAATTCGCCCTCACACTGCGCCAGACTAGCTCTCCAGCTAACTGGATAATCACAGAAATTAATCTTGACCAACTCCTGGCCGATTACGCCAGTCGTGTCGCCGGTGGCGATGTTTATTATTCTCCTCTCGTAAAAAACCCTCATGGCGGTGATACCCTAGCCCTTTACTTCGAATTCGACGAAGATCAAATCAATCCGCGCACCCGCCGCCAATTGGAAATTGTTACCCATATACTCCGCGCGGATCCAACGAAGAAAATTACCCTCAGCGGCCACACCGACGCCCTTGGAACGATTCATTACAATAACCAACTCTCCGCACGTCGAGCCGCTACCGTCCGCGATTTTCTTGCTTCAGCCGGTGTCTCACCTAATCAAATCGTTACTTTTGCCAAGGGTGCCAGTCAACCACGCCGCCCTAACGTCACCGCTGCAGGTCATGACGATCCCGTCGGCCGTCGTGCCAATCGTCGCACCGAAATCTATTTAGATTTCTAACTGACCATGCTGCTATACTCCAAACAAGCTGACGAACGCCGCGAAGCTGGACCACTGGAATGCTGGTGTTTACATGGCGCGGTAGGAGTGGCAGCAGATTGGCGCGGCTTGGCCAAGCGTTTGGCAGCGACGGCAATTGGCAGCCGTGCGGTGGACTTGTGGCGCTTTCTGGAAAATGGTCCCCAACCGTTGACTGGCTTCGGCAAAGTCCTCAATGCCGACGCCGGTGGCGAGGTCTTTCGCGGCAGCGGTCGGGCGTTGTTAGGATATTCGCTGGGCGGGCGACTGGCATTGCATGCGTTGCTGGAACCCGTCCACCCGTGGCAAGCGGCGGTCCTGGTGTCAGCGCATCCGGGCTTGGAAGACATGGCGGAATGTGAGAAAAGGTTAGAGGCAGATACGGCATGGGCAGGACAGGCGTTTGGTGGGGATTGGCAGCAATTTCTTGACGCCTGGAATGCCCAACCGCTGCTGGGTTCCACAGCGATCCGGGAGGCCGCGGCGGCTCGCGCTTTAATTTTCCGACGCCGGGAGGTGGCACGTAGTTTCATGGATTGGTCGCTCGGGGCACAGCAACCCCTCTGGCAACGGTTAGGCGAAATCACCATTCCGGTGCTGTGGGTCGCAGGCGAGCAGGATGACAAGTTTCTGGCGTTGGCCCGTCGCGCCGTTCGTTTATCGCCGCACGCGCGGCTCGCGGTGGCTCCTGCCTGCGGCCACCGCGTACCCTGGGAAAATGAGGCATGGTTTGCCGAAACCACCGCCCACTTCCTCAAATTCGGGGATATTTAACGGAACTTCACACCGAGTTGGCTAGTTAGAGCAGCAAGCAGCCGCAGGTGGGCGGCATCAACCTCATCGGATTTGAGGGTGCGCTCGGCGGCGCGATAATGGAAACGATAAGCCAGGGACTTGCGATCCACAGGCAATTTGACGCCGGTTGAGTCAGTAAACACATCGAAGCATTCACAAGCCACCAGCAAGGGCTCGGCCGCTTTGTCGATGACGGTTTCAATTTGCGCGTTGGCGGTAGCCAGCGATACTTCCATCGCCGCATCGCGCGAAGAACCGGGGAATTGCGGCAGATCCACCACGTGTTGAACCCCGCCTAGCAATTTGCGCAGTTTCGTCAGATCAAGCTCGGCCAGATACACAGGGGCGGTAAAATCCAGTTCGCGTTCACGGGCGAGAGCGAGCCGGGCGAACACGCCGATGATTTGGGCATCGACCTTGATGTCGCATGCTAGTACGAAACCGGGCCGATCTTTGGGTGTGAAGCGGATCTCACGCCCCCCCAGCAAAGCCGATAGTACCGCCTTGAGATCATACAAATCCGCATGGTGTTCGCTCTGCGCCCAACCGAATGGCGCGGTGGGTCCGGCTAACAGAATGGCCAGCGCGTCGCTTTCCTGATCGCGTGCCTTGCCCCCGCCAGCATTGCGGAACACCCGCCCGATTTCAAAAAACCGGAGCGACTTTACTTGTTGGCTTACGTTTCTAACTGCCGAGGCGAGCAAGCCTGGCACCAAGCTTGGGCGCATCACCGCATGATCCTCGCTAAGCGGCAACTTCACCCGGATGAGGTCCCCGTCTAATAGCGGCCGCGACATCAGGGCGTCGTCCACCTGATGGCCGGCGATGAGCTTGATTGTCTGGCATTCATACAGGCCAAGTGCCGCTAAACGCTGGCGCAAAACCATGTCCGCGTCATACGCAGCATCGCTTGCGCTAGCTGGTACAAAGGTGCCTGCCAAGCGCGACGGCACGTTATCCAAGCCGTGAACGCGGGCGATTTCTTCTACTAGATCGATGTGACGCAACAGGTCGGCTCGAAATGACGGCACCTCCCAGGTGGCATCCGCTAGCTTGGTTAGGCCGAGGCGCGTGAGAATGGCCTCAGCGTCCGTTAGGGAAATCGAGCCACCCATGAGTTGGTTGAGCTTGGTGACATCAAGCGCCACCGGGCGGGGGAGTACGGGCGCCTCTCCAGCCATTAGAGTGACGGCATCTGCGCTGCCACCCGCGGTTTCCAAAATAAGTTTGACCGCCAGCGCGGAGGCAACGAGCACGCCGGCCGGGTCCACTCCGCGCTCGAAGCGATAGGATGAATCCGAGGATAACGCGCAGCGGCGCGAGGTGCGCCGAATGCCAGAGGGAGTGAAATACGCTGATTCCAGTAAAATGTCGGTGGTAGCCGCTGTCACTCCGCTGTCGGCACCGCCCATCACACCACCGAGGGCCAAGGCGCGGCCAGAGGCGTCAGCGATGACCAAGTCATCGTTTGTTAGAACATGTTCGGAAGCATCCAGCGCGAGAAAAACCTCGCCTGCCGCAGCGTGGCGTACGACGATACCGCCACTGAGTTTGGCGGCATCAAAGGCATGCAGTGGCTGGCCAAGTTCGTGTAAGATATAGTTGGTGACATCGACGATGTTGTTGATCGGGCGTTGGCCGATTGACTCTAATCGTTGCTTGAGCCAGGCCGGGCTGTCCTGCACGGTCACGCCGGTGATGCGCACGGCGGTATAGAGCGGGCAGGCAGCCGGGGCGTCGATGCGGATGGTGGTGGCGGGAGCGACGCCCACACTCCTTGATGGGATTTCCAGCGGTTTGAGGGGGGTTTTAAGCAAGGTGGCCAGCTCTCGGGCCATGCCGCGGTGGCTGAGAAGGTCGGGGCGGTTAGGGGTGACCTCCAACTCCAACAAAACATCGGAGTCGAACATTTCCTTCAGCGGCTTGCCGATCTGTGAATCTGGCGGAAGAATGAGCAAGCCGTCTTCGCCGGGTGGCAGACCGAGTTCTGCGGCGGAGCAGAGCATGCCGCGGGACTCCACTTTGCGCATTATCGTCTCACTGATGGTCATACCGCCAGGCAGTGCCGTACCGGGCAGCGCACAGGGAACCTTGTCGCCCACCTTGTAGTTTTGCGCGCCGCAAACGATCTGGCGCAGGCTTCCTTCGCCAGCGTCCACATGGGTCACCTTGAGGCGGTCCGCGTGCGGGTGCTGAACGGCTTCCATCACCTGCGCCACCACAATTTTTTCCGAGGTAATGCCTTCGATGACGATGCCTTCGACCTCCACTCCGGCGAAGGTGAACAGGTCGTCAATTTCCTTGATGGATTTGCCTGCTAGATCAAGATGGGAGGCGAGCCAATTGAGTGAGATGTTCATGAAGAGATCGTGGATAGGGGATCGTGGATAGGGGAGGAAGACGTCGACGCTATGGGAGGTTTTCGTTGTGATGGAGTTTCACGCCGCGGATGAACAGATACATGGATTTTGACAACTGCGTGAGCCGCTCATGCAATGAAGTGAAGAGTTCGGTGTCACGGAGGGATTCGGTTTCTTTGAGAGTCTCGAGATGGTCGATGGTTTCGAGAGCGGATCCATAGGCATAGTCGAGGAAAAGGATATACTCCGGCTTGTGGCGGCGGCGGCCATAGCCTTCGACGATATTGGATTTCACCGATTTCATGCTGCGGCGGATCTGGGCACCTTCTTCGTAGAGTTCGAAATTAGGCAGAATTTTCAAGGTCATTTGGTGGATCTCGATCACCAGCTCGCGTGCCAGCTCCCAGATCCGCAGTTTTTTGTAACCAAATGTTTCCGTGTCCATCTTCTATTTTTTATCTTCTATCCACAATCCACGATCTACGATCACGAAGTCAGGCGAATTGCCTGAGGAAGCGGGCGTCATTTTCGATCAGCAAGCGGATGTCCTTGATGCCCCAGCGGATCATCGCGAGACGGTCCAGGCCCATGCCGAAGGCGAAACCGGTCGTGGTTTCCGGATCGTAAGCGTTGTCCTTGCGGGATTTATTGATAGCATCAAACACGGCGGGATCGACCATGCCGCAACCTGCGACTTCGATCCAGCGCGGGGCTTGGCCCTTGATTTGGAGTTTGACGTCGATTTCGAAACTCGGTTCGGTGAAGGGGAAGAAATGCGGGCGGAAGCGCACTTCGGTGGTGGTACCGAAGAGTTCGCGGAAGAAATACTCGAGGGTTCCTTTGAGATCGGGCAACGAGATATCATTGCCGACGGCAAGGCCTTCGAGCTGATTGAAAACCGACAGGTGAGTGGCGTCGATCTCATCGCGGCGATAGGCCGAGCCCGGCGCGATAATGCGGATCGGAGGCACCTGCGTCTCCATTGTGCGGATTTGCACGCTGGAGGTATGAGTGCGGAGTAATTTGCCGGAGTCAAAGTAGAACGTGTCCTTTTCGTTGCGGGCCGGATGATCGGCGGGCGTGTTGAGGGCATCGAAGCAGTGGAATTCGTCTTCAATTTCCGGCCCGTCTGCTAGAACAAACCCCATCCGGCGCAAAATGGTGATCGCCTGATCGCGG
>Ga0118677_10009889_pt1 | contig 14744 bp, 6 predicted proteins | sample AliMusrvi5mmetaG_FD_86154 | JGI IMG/M metagenome (GOLD analysis project Ga0118677, IMG submission 86154)
AAGCGGAGATCGCCCGCCGCCTCGGGATCGGCCGTACTTCCGTGCGCCGTATTCTTAAGACCTATTTCCCGGAGAAATAGGCCCCGCCCAAAACGCTTACGCACCCTCACCGAAAGGACACTGAAAGATCAGTTCACCGTGTGTGTCGATTTCGCGGACAGGTCACAATGCAGCGAAGATCGAGCTCGCCTGCTACGAACCTCTGGGCGCCTGATGAACGGAGCATCGCTCGGCCGACCTGAATTGACTCGGGTTCATACCTTGTGATTTGATCTTTACGAGGCGGATGTCAGCTCTCTGAACGGCTTTAATTACGACATCTTTATCTCCTACGCGCGCGAAGATTCCCCGTGGGCCGAGAGCCTGCGGAGGAGTCTCGCCCAGCGCTCCATCACCAGGGTCTTCCTGGATACTGAGAGCCTCCGGGTCGGAAAGCGGTGGGAGCAACAGTTGCAGGACGCGATCCGCAGCGCTTATCACTTCGTTGTGATCTGGACGCCGTCTGCTTCAAACAGCGAATATGTCGGGAAAGAGCTGAAACTTTTTCGGGAGCAGATCGGGCCAAATCGCGCCGAGCCAGGCTCTTCGACCCGCATGCTATTTCAGCTGATTCTCGGGGCGTTCGAAAGCCTTCCTGAACCCGATATCCACGCATACACCATTCCGGCTCTAGATCCCGCCACCGGACCGGGTTCAATGGACCAAAGGCAGCGCGCGGCATGGGAGGGGTTCGTTACTGCATTGTGCGAAGCCGTGTCGTGTCAGCGCCCAAATGTACCCGTATGCGATCAGGCTTACGATGAATCCGCTACCGCCCATCCGCTTCGCCGTGAGTACCTTTGCAAGAAGGATTTTAATGAAGGCCACGTCGTCAGCCCGCGTTGCGGCCCGGATGTATTGAAGGCTTTGACCAACGATCAGAGCGTCGCCGTGGAAGGTCCGCCCGGGACTGGAAAATCCGCGCTGGCTGCCTGGATCAACTGGGAGTGCCGCAGTCGTGACTACTCCGTGTGTGCATTTCGCGGCCGCCATCTGCAGCATGAACCCCCTGACTCAACTTGTAGCCGCTTTGAGAACTCTCCCGGGGAAATTCTCATCATTGACGACATTCATCTGATACCGTCCGCGATGGAGCGCTTGCGCTCTTGCCACTGGGTTCAGCAGCGTCGGTTCCTATTTCTCGGCCGCGCGCCTTTCATTCATGACGCTGTCGAGGTGGGAGGTATGCCCCGTGTGGGTCGTGCGCCATACGTCCTGACGCCCGAAGATGCGGGGGATGTGGCTGGCAAGCTCGCGAAGAAGTATCTCGCCGAGCACGCGCAGACAGTCATCGAGCAAACCCGTGCGGACCTCGTGTCGACAAAGTGGCGAATTGAATCAATCGTTTTCGATCACATCGATCTGACGCTCGCGGCCAACAAGGCAGCCTGCCGCATGCTGGAACAGATCGTCGCCCTCGGAGGCGATCACCTGCGTCTTTTCCTTACCTTGGCTGCACTGAAATCCTGCGAATTGTCCTGCCCGGAGCGGTTCCTACGAGGACTTCGCTTCGAGTTTGACGTGATGCGGTCTTTGCGATCTCACCACGAGATTGGGCGTTCCGAGTCTCCCGGCGTGGACGGCTTTGCATTGGAGTTAAGGCGCCATCCGAACTTGTGCAATATCCTCTTGGAGTGCGGACCTGACATGGGGCTGGTTTTCGAGGAAGAGGTGGTTCGGAAGACGTGTGCGGCTCTCAACGTTGCGCCCGAGGCAGCGAGCAACGGATTTCAGGCGCTGGTGCTGGGAGCAGCCTGGGCACAACGCTTCGCTGATCTGACGGATCTGGAATGGGCATTAGTCTATTCCGGTCGTACAAAGGAATATGAGAACGTCGCATGCTCGGCCGCACTCACTCTCTGCGCCGACGACAGGGGTTCGCCTTCTGATCTCGAGGAACACATCAGGCGTCTCCAGATTGCCTTCGCGTCGGCCAACGCTGCACGCCGCGAATCCGGTGCGATAGTTGGACGAGAGATGCTTGAGCAGATGAAGTCGGCGTTAGGGGTCGTTCATATTCCGACGGAGCACTTTGCTGAGAAAGGCTACATGCTGTATCAGGACGCTTACCTTATGCGACTAAACAATGAAGGCGACGCGGCTCTTGATCGCTTTGAGGAGAGCGCTCGCGCCGACGAACTGTGGGCGGAGATTCACGATTCAGCGATCCACCGTGCGAAGGCCGCAATGAGCCGAATTGCGGCCGCCGCTTACCGGTTAGATATTGCGCTGCTCGGTCCGTCTGCCTCTGATGCCTTCGCCCCAGACGTGCCGATGCTGCAGCAAGTCGTCGAGGAGTTCGATAGCGCTCTGGAGACTCTTGAGTCGGTCGCAGGGCAGGTTCAGGGCTCAAATCTTCGTCAGGTTCGGGAATTCAAGACGAATTGCCTCATCCATCGGGCGGAAGCAGCCGCCTGGGTTGGCAGTCGCATAGACATGATGAGGTGCCACCAGGAACTCTCTACCGTCACCTCTGGTAAAGCGTCGGGCAAAGCCTTACAGCGACCCGCGTTGGCTGCACTCGCCTTTCAAGAAGGCCGCTACAACGAAGTAATCTCGTACCTGTCAGACGGTTCAGAAGCGCCGCGCATGACAGGCGGCGAAGGAACCGGCAAACTGAGTCTGATGTTGATGATCGCATACGTACGTACTGGCCAGCCAGCCGATGCGTACAGGATGGGGCAGTGGTTGCTCAGCAAGCAGTGTCGTGAGGACGCTGGAAACGCTTTGGCAAAGCTGCGGGTTCGGCATGCTGCAGCTGGCGCGACTCAGGGTTAAGCTAAATGACATGCGTACAGCACTGTTTGTTGCAGGATTGTTAGCCCACGTCCTTAGCACCCCGGCGCGCGGGCAAGACACGTACGCCATAAGCGGAACACTAGTAACAGGCAGCGAAATTCTAATGTCTGGAACCATGCTCGTACGAAATGGCCGGATTGAGGCCATCGGCGCGAAGGTCAAGGTTCCGCCCGGAGTCACGCGCATTGCTCTCGAAGGTGTTGTCTTCCCGGGGCTTGTCGATGTCCACAATCACCTCACGTGGAACGTACTCCCACACTGGAGTTTGCCGCACATCGTGAAGAACCGATACGAATGGCAGTCCATGAGTGAGTACGCTGCCCGCCTTGAAAATCCTCGAAACCAACTTTTCGCGGCGGGTCGCGGATGTGATATGCAGCGGTTTGCTGAGGTGAAGGCGCTGCTCGGCGGCGCCACTTCAACGCTGGGGAGCCTCGGCGCTACAGCCGTCGAGCCACAACGAAACAAATGCGTAGAGGGACTGGCCCGCAACCTCGATGTCTTTTCGGGTTTGTACTCGGAACAACTAAATTCGGAGCCGCTGCGCTACGTCACCGCACCGCTTGAACTGGACTGGAAAGAAGTGGCAAGCCTCAGGGACGGCCTCGCGTCGGGTAGTTTACGCTCTGCGATTTTCCATGTGTCAGAAGGGGTCGACGCAGCGTCGCGACGCGAGTTCGCCATGTTCAAAGCACAGGGGCTTCTACGCTCTGGGGCCACGATTGTGCACGGAGTCGCTCTTCAGGCTCCGGACTTCGAGGAAATGGCGGTTCGCGGCGTCGGCCTGGTGTGGTCGCCCAGAAGCAACCGTGAGTTGTACGGCAGAACTGCCGACATCCGTGCAGCCAAGGCGGCAAATGTGCAGATGGCAATCGCACCGGACTGGAGTCCGACTGGTAGCAGCGGAATGCTTGCGGAGTTGCGTGAGGCGGCAAGATGGAACGTTTCTAACGGCTCTCTCCTGTCGGACACAGAACTGCTCGCGATGGTGACATCCAACCCGGCTCGCTTGGCCGGAGTGGCCGACCGGGTTGCAGCCCTCAAACCGGGAATGATGGCGGACTTTATCGTCCTTGCCGCCAGGGGCGGCTCACCGATTCGGGCGCTGCTCGAGTCGATACCCTCAAGCCTGCGCCTCATCGCCGTCGGGGGCCGACCTATTCTCGGAGACATTTCCTTATTGCGCCGCTTTGATCCGGCAGGACCATTCCAAACTTTGTCTGTCTGCGGCAGGACAGTGGGTCTCGACGCCAAGGAACAACTTGGTGGCGACTCATGGGCGTCTATCACAAACCGGCTTGACGCGGCCCTCCGACAGGCCGGACTTGGCCTCGCGACACTCGACGAGTGCCAATAGTGCCAATAGCCACCGCACCCTCGCCCCTGCCTACAATCGCGTACGCTCCAAACCTGCCTGGCGCCGGGGGAGTGCATGGTAACGTGAATGCCCCGCGCCAAGAGACTTGGGCGGGCACCCTCGGTATTGAACGCGCCAGATGACCGTTTCCTCATTCCGCCAAGTCCAGCGTCCCCCAACCCCTACTGAGCAAAATATATCAATTATCCTGAATACTCACTCCAATGTACAGCGATATGAGCGAACAGGACAGGGTTCCCGAATATGTCGTCCGCGTAACCGGGCGGGACCCGGAATCGCGCGACGCCATTTTCCTTGGCTCGGCCGTTTTCCTTTCAACATCCCTGCTGCTGACCTGCCGCCACGTCTGTTTCGCGAAAAACGCCGCCAGCCCATTCAAGCACCTCCGCGTGCTCTTTGAAGGCGAACCCCTGCCCGCCACCGTCCTTCACCACGACCAAACCAAAGATCTCGCAGTCCTAAAACTCGACGAGCCTGCCCAGAACGTTCTCGTTCCCTCCTGGGGCTACCCCCATATCGCCGAAAACGAAAAAGTCCGCATCATCGGTTTCCCGGAAAACAACCCCTACAATCGCGATCGCTCCGTTACAGACGCCGATAACCGCCGCATCCTCTTAAAAGCCGATGTCGCGCTCGGCATCAGCGGCGGTATCGGCCAGATCACCAACCAGCACTTGCACCCGGACTGGTGCTGCGTCGGCCTCGCGCGCCGAACCCTGCAGATGACCGCCACGGAACTGATCGCGGCGCCGGTCATCAAAGAATTTCTCGGGCGCTGGGACATCCCTCTCCCCGAACATCCCCCCGCGCCGAAGTCTCGACGCCCCGCCTCGCCGCCCGACGTCACCAGATATCTCGATTACGCCCGCACCGAAACCGGCTACATCTCGCTCATGTCACTCGGCGTCACGGGTCGCGGCGTCGGCCTGCCGGAAGACGTGGCTATCGAAACCCTCTGGGTCCCCGCCCACACCCGTGCCCTCCACGAAACTGGCCGGGACTCCGTCGCCACCGAACTCTCCACGATGGTCAACCGTCACAGCGTCCTGGTCGTGGAGGGCGACGCAGGCTCCGGCAAATCCACCTTTCTGAAGCGCCTGGCGCACGCCATGCTGAAGGCTCCCGGCACCGACCCGCTGGCCCTCCGCTACACCGGCCACCCCCTCTGGCTCCCCGTGAAGAAACTCGAAGCCTGCCTCGCCGAACGCTATCCCAAAAACCCTCCCCGGGAACCGGGCCTGACCTGGATTTCCGACTACTTCGCGACCAGGTCTCGGGTCTCGCGATGGAACCTGGATGCGGAGTTCTTCTCCGATGCCCTGCACGATCCGAAAAACCTGCTCCTGGTCGACGGCCTCGATGAAGCCGCTCCACCATGGCGGCCGGTGCTCGCCGCCCTGCTCCGGGAAGCCGCCCGGACGTTCACCTGCGGCATCGTGATCACGCTTCGCCCCGAAGCCGAACATGCCGGCCCTCTCCTCGCCGGCATCTCCGCCCGCTTCCCCATTCGCGAGATGGAAGACCCGGAGATCGACCGGTTTCTGACGCAGTGGACCGGAATGGTGAAGTCCTACGACGAGACCGCGGCGGAAGCCCACGCCGAGGCGCTCCGCGAGAACCTTCGCCGGCCCGAGATCCGGCGCATGGCCCGCAATCCGCTCATGCTGACGCTGCTCGCCATGGCGACCCGCGGCCGCGCCGGTTACCGCCTTCCGGAGCAGCGCGCCGAACTCTACGAACTGATCGTCAAACGTCTGGCCGAAAGCCAAAGCCGTCCGGACGACGAGTTCTCCGCGCCCACGTTCCTCGAAAACCTGAGTGTCCTCGCCCTGCGCATGACAGAGCGGGGGGAAGACCGCAAATACCAGATCGGTTTCGACGATGCGGCTGTCGTCCTGACGGAATACCTACGGGCGGAGACCTTAGAGCCCGCCCGCCACTTTCTCCATGTTGCCGAAGAAAAAACCCGGCTGATCACTGTTCGCGGCAGGGAACTGCAGTTCTGGCACCGGAGCTTCCAGGAGTTCCTCACCGCGCGACAGCTCGCCAATCAGGAGGATCTATACGTCCAGGCCGTGGCTTTGCTGAAAAGCCGCGAGTCTCCGGAAGTCCTGCGGCTGCTGGCGGGATTTCTGCAGCAGGCTGGGGGACGGAGCCGTCTGGATGGTCTCTTCAAATGTCTGTTTCGCGCCGCTGATCCTTCTCTCGAATCGGCAGCATACCTAACCGGAGTTGTCGGCAGTATGCTCGCGGATCTTTCTCCCACACCTTACCGCCTGCCGCCAGATGTGCAGCCGGTCTGGCAGGAACGGCGGGATCTCGTGATGCGAATCTTCAGCCGCGATGCCAACGATTTGAGAGAGACCGCAACGATACCGCTCAAGACCAGAATCGCCGCAGCCGAGGCTTTGGGCCAGGCGGGCGATCCGCGCCTTCGGTTGCCGAGGCCGGATCTCGGCGACCCGCGATGGCTGGAGTATTGGGTTCGGGTGGAAGGCGGAAAGTTCCGGATGGGGAAAGAGTTCAGTACCGTTCCGGTTGAAGTGGACGGCTTCTGGCTGGGCAAGTATCCGGTCACCGTTCAGGAGTACGAGATTTATCTCCAGAGTCAGCACCTTACAGCGGCGAAGGAAATGGGATTCGAAGAGCAACTGGCGCACCCCAGCCAGCCCCTGGTCCGGGTCACCTGGTACGAGGCGGAGGCGTATTGCAAATGGGCGGGCGATTCCCTGCCGACGGAGGCGCAATGGGAATACGCGGCAAGAGGCACCCAAAGCTGGATCTATCCGTGGGGAAGTGAGCCTTCCCCGGAAGAGGAGGCGAATCTGGCCAACTGCGCTATGCGGGTCGGGCAACCGACTCCCGTTGGGCTGTTCCCGGCAGGTGCGCAACGCGAGACCGGGATCCTGGACCTGGCAGGCAACGTTTTGGAATGGACGTCAAGCGACTACGATTTCTTGTCCAAGGTGGCGCGGGGCGGCTCATTCGGCGTAAGTGCGAGGGGCCTCCGCGCGGCTTCTCGCCTCAACGGCAGGCCGGGTGAGCGCTACGGCAGCATCGGCTTTCGTTGTCTCCGGGACGTGATCCCTTGAACCTTGCATCCATGTCCATCTCCCCCCAACCCTACCTGGTCAAAATCACCTGCCGAAGCTACGGCGCCCACAAACCCATGCAGGGCACCGGCGTCTTCATCTCCCCCACCCTCCTCCTGACCTGCCGCCACGTCGTCTGGCACCCAGGCGACAGCACCTGGGCAACCCATCTCCAAATCGGCTGGGGCGAACAAGGCACGGATAACCCTATCCCCGCCTCCATCCACCAGCCCGAACGCCAGGCCCCCCTCGACGCCTGGGATCTCGCCGTCCTCGAAGTCACGCAACCCCTCGATCCCGCCTGCATCCCGCCCTGGAAACAAACTCCTGGCTCTCTGAAACCCGGCGACCCCGTCGAAGAACTCGCGTACCCCACCAAACCCGGCCACCCGCTCGGCGCATTCCACCGCAGCACCCGCCACATCCACCACCCCGGCGCCGAGATCCAGATCGTCGGCTCCGTGCAGCCCGGCGCCAGCGGCGGCGTCCTCGAATATCCCGATCATCCCCACTTCTCCTGCATCGCCCTGCTCTGGAAAGACTTCGGCTCCGTCGGCGCCGCCATCCCCCAGCAGGCCATCGCCGAATACCTGCGCCACCTCGGCCTCACGCTGCCCACACAGCCCATCGTCCGCCGCCCGCCCGCCTTGCGCGATCTCGCCCGATACAAACAGACTCTCTGCGGAATCTTCGGCCAGATCGATCTCGGCGGACTCCAGGTGAATGGCCAGGCGCAGAAAGTCGACATCGTCCGTCTCTGGGTTCCGGCCATGACGATTACGGCTCATCCGGACCGCGCCGCCGGCAAGCGCGCGAAATCCCGTGAGCACTCGTCGGAACCGGCCGCGCCCTCCGAAATCCCTCTGGCCGAAGCCGTCAACCGGCACCGCGTCCTGGTGGTGGAAGGCGAGGCCGGCAGCGGCAAGTCGACCTTCCTGCGCCGCATCGGCTACGCCGTGGTCCGGCCCGACCCCGACGCCGAAACCGTGCAAATCCGCTGCCGGGGCCTCGCCTGCTGGGTGCCGCTCAAAGAACTGGAAAACTACATCCAGGCCAACGTTTCCAAAGGCGACCCGTTCCCCACCGAAGAGCATGACATCCGCTGGCTCAGCCTCTATCTCGGCTCGCTCGCCGAAGCGCAGGATTGCGGCCTCAGCCCCGACTACTTCAGGGAAGAGTTGCGCCGCGCCGCGCCCGCGACGCACCTGCTGCTCTTCGACGGGCTCGACGAAGTCTCCGCCACGCACCGCGAGCCGATCTGCGAACTGATCGACCGCGCCGCCGAAGATTTCAAGTGCGGGATCGTCATCTCCACTCGCCCCGAAGTCGCGCAGGGCGCAACGCCGGTGCGGTTCGTTTCCGCCGAGGCGCAGGTGAAAATCCTGCCGCTCGACAACGCCGCCATCGAAACGTTCATCTCCCTTTGGACGCGCTTTGCCGCCGACACGGAGGCGGCGGCGCGAACGCAGGCCGAGCGACTGAACGCGGCTCTCACGCGTCCCGGCATTCGGGCTCTGGCCCGCAACCCGCTGATGATCACGGCCATGGCCGCCCTGACCACCGATGGCCGGCAGTTGCCGGAACAGCGGGCGGCTCTCTTCGAAGAGATCGTGACCTGGATGGTGAACGCGCGCTCGCGACAGGCCGGGGTCAGGCCGGACGATCTTCGCCGCAAACTGAGCGAACTGGCGCTCCGCATGATCGAAGAGAAGGGCAACAAATACCAGGTTTCCCTGGGGCGCGCGGCGGAGTTTATTGAAAGCGGCTTCTCCCACGAGCCCGAAGACCGGCGGCGGGAGGCCGCCAGGGAGTATCTGCGGGAGGCCGAGGAACGAACGGGCCTGCTGACGCGGCGCGGCGCCGAACTGGCCTTCTGGCACCGCTACCTGCAGGAGTTCCTGGCGGCCCGCCGGCTCTCCGGCTGGGGTAAAAAGCGCGCGGAGTTTTGTCCGGCGCTTCTGGTGTCGCGGGAATGCCCGGAGGTTCTCCGGCTGCTCGCCGGGTGCATGCTGGATTCGCCGGAAGAACTCAGCGACATGCTGCGCGAGCTGATCCGGCAGGCGCTTGAATGGCCGGTGGAAGACCGGGCCTATGCGACCGGAGTCTTGGGGACGGCGCTGGAAGATCTGCGACCCTCGGGATTTTATCCGGATGGCCCGCTGTATCTCGCCGGCGTGAAGCCCGTTTGGGAGCAACTCCGGGCCACGGTGCTGCCCGTGCTGGAAAATGCGGCCGAGGCGGCGAAGGTGCCCTTGCAGACCCGCATTGCCATGGCGGAAGCGCTCGGCCAGGCGGGGGATCCGCGGCTTCGGCTGCCGAGGCCCCAGCTTGGGGACGCCAACTGGCGGGAGTACTGGGTTCGCGTGGAGGGCGGCGAGTTCTGGATGGGCGCGCAGTCCCGCAAAAAGGAGCGCCGGGACTACGATGCGGAGGCGCATGAAGATGAAGAACGTCCGGACAATCCGGTGCCGGTTCCAGGCTTCTGGCTGGGCAGGCATCCCGTCACCGTGTACGAATACGAGATTTATCTGCAAAGCCAGGGGCTTACCGCCGCGCCGGAAATGAAATTCGAAGAGCAGTTGGCGCACCCCAGCCGGCCTGTGGTTTACGTGACCTGGAACGACGCGGACGCGTATTGCAAGTGGGCCGGAGGTTTCCTTCCGACGGAGAAGCAGTGGGAGTTCGCGGCAAGAGGATCCAACGGTTGGCGCTACGCATGGGGAAATGGGCCCTCACCGGATGCTGAGGAGAATCTGGCCAACTGTTGTGGCAGGGTACGGCAGCCGACCCCCGCGGGAATCTTCCCGGCGGGCGCGCAACGCGAGACCGGGATCCTGGACCTGACGGGAAACGTCTGGGAGTGGACCGCCAGTGACTACAATCCGGAAAGCAAGGTGGCGCGGGGCGGCTCGTTCGGCAGCGGCACGTGGCTCCTCCGCGCGGCTTATCGCAACTACTTCAGGCCGGTTGAGCGCGGCGACTTCATCGGGTTTCGTTGTCTCCGGGAAGTGTTCCCTTGACCCTCTTCTCTTTTCCCTTGACCGAGGCGGCAGCCTCGGGCAAGAAAATTTTTCAGAGCTTTATCCTGATTTCGGAACTCTATGTCGAAACCATTTCCAAAAAACACGCATGACGGCGCCCCTCCCGCCGTCCAAAAGACATACGATTTTGTGCTCTGGCTCGTGAAAAAAGTGGAGAATTTTCCGAAGAGCTACCGTTTCACGGTTGGCGAACGGCTGACCGCAACCAGCCTCGATCTGCTCACCACTCTGGTGGAGGCCGCCTACTCCCGCCGCAAGGCCCCTCTGCTTGAAACAGCCAGCCAAAAAGTCAATTCCGTTCGTTTCCTTCTGCGCCTGGCCAAAGACCTTCAGCTGTTGTCCGTGGAGTCGTACGGTTTCTGTGCGGAAAAGCTGGAAGAAATCGGCCGCATGGTGGGCGGGTGGCATAAGTCGGCCGTTCCGGCTGCCACATGAGACGCGTCGGACGGCTGTGGCCGGAACTGACCGGCTTTTCCAACCTGCTGGAGGCTGCTCGCGCCGCTGCCGCGGGGAAACGCCACCGGCCGGATGTCGCCGCTTACCTGCTGAATCTGGAACCGAACCTGATCCGCCTTCGCGCTCAATTGCTGGATGGCTCTTACATGCCGGGCGCCTACCGAACCTTTGAAATTCGTGAGCCGAAACCCCGGCTCATCTCCGCCGCGCCCTTTCCCGACCGCGTCGTCCATCATGCCCTCACGCGTATCCTTGAACCGGTCTTCGAGAAGCGGTTCTCTCCCCGCTCTTTTGCCTGCCGCAAAGGTTTTGGCGTGCACGGCGCGCTCCGGGTCGCGCGCGCGGCTTGCCGACGCTATCCCTATGCTCTGAAGTGCGACATCCGGAAATACTTCGCCTCCATCGATCACGACATCCTCAAGGGAAAACTGGCGCGCGCCGTAAAGTGCCGGGATACGCTGGCGCTGGCCGGAAGAATTATCGACGGCTCCAATCCACAGGAAGCCACGCTATTCTATTTTCCTGGCGACGACCTGTTCACGCCACTCGAACGCGCCCGCGGTATCCCGCTGGGCAACCAGACATCCCAGTTCTTTGCCAACGTCTGTCTGGATTCCCTCGATCAGTTCATTACTCGCCAACTTCGCCCCGCGGCTTATGCACGTTACGTCGACGATTTTGTTTTGTTCGGCGATTCCAAAGACGAACTCCGGCTCATGCGCGACCGGATTGCCGGACAACTTGAGGCGGACCGTTTACAGCTGCACGAAGGCAAATCCCGCGTCTATCGCTGTTCAGAGGGACTTACCTTTCTCGGCTGGCGATTATTCCCGCATAAAGCCCGGCTGGTTCGCGCCAACGTAGTGCGGTTCTCACGGAAGCTGGCGCATCTGCAGGAGGATTTTGCGGCCGGCCGTATCGCGTGGGATACTGTGCGGCAGAGTGTACAGGCGTGGATCAGTCACGCGTCCTTTGGGGATACAGTCGTTCTTCGCCGCAGGATGCTGAATCGTTTCGCGTTTGTCTCTCGCGGCGTGCCGTCAAAAGGTGGCGCGGGGCGGCTCGTTCAACAACAACACGAGGAACCTCCGCGCGGCTTATCGCAACAACAACAGGCCGGATGAGCGCAACAACAACATCGGGTTTCGTTGTCTCCGGGATGTGGACTTTGAGCCGGAACCGGTGTGGTTTACCCTGCATCGGGAGTGCGTTTCCACTTCCGGATGGCGCGCCGGACGTTTCGGTCTCGCGCCGGGCGTCGAACAGGTGGTAACCGAGAACCCGTCGCCGTGGTAGTTCCGTTTGGAGCGAAGCGTTCGGCGGGTTTGCTGCATTACTTAGGGCTAAAACATGGATCGATCCGGGACTTACCTTTTCCGCCTCTACGATAAAAAGAAATTCCTCGGCACCGCCGTCCTTGTCTCCCGGCGGCACCTGCTGAGTTGCGCCCACGTGGTCAAATCCGCGAAGACAGTCACCGCGCGCGCCGACGATTTCGAAGACCAAGCCGAGGTAATCGGCATTTCGCCGGAAGACGAGTCGGACCTGGCCCTGCTCCGGTTCGCCAAAGATCTGCACGACCCGCCGCTCTGGTCGCAACAGGTCGCGCCCGGAGCCTCCGTTAACCTCAACGGCTTCGTCGGCACGAAAGGCGCGCCCGCCTTCCGTTCCATCCCCGACCGGGCCAGCCCGCAGTTCGACCGGCACGGTTGCGTGGCCACTCTCCATGTGGATTCGGGCGCCCGCGCCGGCATGAGCGGCGGCGTCGCCATTTCCCTGTTCGGCCAGGATACCCGCTGCGTCGGCCTGATTCAGGAGGGTGGCAAGCGCGCCCACCGTTCCCTGCTGTTGGGCGCGGCCGAGATCGCTCCCTTTCTCGCCCGCTACCAGGTCTCTCTGCCGGGCTGCCCTTCGATGATCATGGACCCGCCAGATCCCGATGCAGCCCTCCGCCGGCAATGCAACGGAGATCTGCACCGCCGCACGGCGCAGGTGGATATCCGCGGCTTTCAGAACAGCGATGGCAAGGCACGGGCCTTCCCCATTCAGGACATCTACATCCCGCTCAGTAATACGGCCAGGGAAGACATCGAGCAGTCCGTCCGGAAAAACCGGCTCCTGGTGGTGCAGGGCGACGCCGGTTCCGGCAAATCCACCTTCCTGCAGCAACTCGCGCACAAGCTCGCTGCGACAGACCAGGACTTCCCGATTCTGATCCGCGTTGCCGAACTCGATCTGACCATCCGGAAGGAGATTGAGGCATCCGGCACACCGGCCGGCTGGGACGACCCCCGCTGGCTTGCCGTTCACGCGGCGGCGCAGCCCTGGAACATGCATCTGTCGTTTGTGCTGCGGCAACTGGACCGCGCCGAGACGGTGGTGCTGCTCGATGGCCTCGACGAAGCCCTGAACGAAGCTCGCCGCCGCAGTCTGATTACGCTTTTTACCAGGGCCGCGGAGCAGTACCGGCGATGCCGGTTTGTTGTCACCACGCGCCCGGGCGCATGGCGCGGGCAGGGCAGCACGCTGGAGTTCGCTGTCGATACCGTGGCCCCGCTCGACGACGAAGCGCGAACCCGGTTCTTCGAAAAGTGGTACCGGTGCGCCTGCCCCAACGACCCGGCCGCCGGGGACCGGCTACGCGAGGACCTGCAACGCCAGGTGGAGGCCAACGACGAAATCCGCGAGATGGCGGACACGCCCATGATGCTCACCGCGCTGGCTTCCATCCACTGGAACGACAAGCGCCTGCCGGAGGATCGGGGCGAACTCTACCAGTCGGTGCTGACCTGGCTGGCCCGATCGCGCGAACACCGGCCGGGCCGTCTGGGCGAGAAGAAATGCCTCCAGTTGCTGGGCGCGCTGGCGTTTGGGATGCAAACGGCCGCCGGAGGCCGTCTGAAACAGGCCGACACGGATACAGCAATCCGGATTCTGAAAGATTCCGCCGGCCTGCCCGCGCGGGAAGCCCGCGAGTTTCTGGCGCAGGAAGAAATGGATTCCGGCATTATCGTGAGCCGCGGCGAGGGCATGGTGGAGTTCCGCCATCTCACCTATCAGGAGTATCTGGCGGCGGTGGAGCTGCTGGAAAACAGCAACGACGATGCCGCCCAACGGGAGACTCTGCTGCGGGACCGGCTTCGGTATTCGGTGGAGTGGCGAGAGTTTCTGCGGCTGTTTGCGGTTTTGCTCCGGCCGAAGAAAGCGCAGTGGCTGTTTTCGTGCTTGTTGGGCGCGGCGGGAGATTCGCTTGCGGATCAGGCTCGCACGGTCGCGCTGATCCGGCGGATGAGCCGCGACCGGCGTGAGGAGGAGCGCGAAATCGCCGATGGCCGGTATATAGATTATGTCCGCCGAATGGATGGTTTGTTTGAGGGCAAGGCCGATGGGGAGGGTCTGGATCTGTGGTCTCGGGGCGAGGCGGCTGAGGCTTGGGAACTGCTGGTGGGCGATACCAGCCGTCTCCGTTTGCCGGGGGAGGCGGAGTATTGGGAGCGAATCACGGAGAGCTTAGAATTGGGACGGTGCCCAGTTACGGTGTTTGAATATCGCGAGTATTTGAAGGCCAATCCGGGGGCTCGCCGGCCGGATGACTGGGAAGCGCAGCGGCGATTTCCGCACCGCCCCGTGGTTTATGTTTCGTGCTTTGAAGCGGAGGAGTATTGTGTCTGGCTGAGCCGTACGCAAAATCGGCTGATTCGCCTGCCGACCGAACACGAGTGGTACCTGGCGGCCGGCGGAGCGGGAGATACGAAACGGGGATATCCGTGGGGCGACGAGGAGCCGGTCCACGATCGGGCCAACTACGATTATGAAATCCGCCACGTCTCGCCCGTCGGACTCTTTCCAATGGGCGTGCCGCCAGGCACGAAGCTGAACGATATGGCGGGAAACGTTTGGGAATGGACTTCGAGCCCATGGAAAGAAGGGTACGAAATG
>Ga0118677_10009890_pt1 | contig 14744 bp, 8 predicted proteins | sample AliMusrvi5mmetaG_FD_86154 | JGI IMG/M metagenome (GOLD analysis project Ga0118677, IMG submission 86154)
CCTCTATGAAATCGCCGCTCCGGCCATGTGGGCGATGATGGCCGCCATGCTCGCCGCCCCGGGCGTCATCGGTGCCCGCCAAGCCGGCGCCGGCTTCGGCGGCTGCATGGTCGCCTTGGTCGAAGAAACGAAGATCGACGACTTTGCCGCCGCCGTTCGTTCCCGCTACGCCGCCGCTACCGGCATCAATCCCGAAATCTACCCCGTCACCGCCGCCCCCGGCGCGGGTTTGTTGTGAGAATTTCGCAAGATCATCATTTTGCCATAAATCTTCAACTCTTACATCCAACCATTTCGCCATCCTCCACCAAATCAAATGCACCTCCCATCCGCCATCCTGCTGTTTGTTGCCTCCGCCGTCGCCACCGATGCCGTTGAAACCCTCCGTCCGCCGTCCGTCCCGCTGGTCGCCCACGATCCGTATTTCAGCATCTGGTCGCCAGCCGACAAGCTGACGGATGCGGACACTGTCCACTGGACCGGCAAGCCGCATCGGCTCATCAGCCTGGTGCGGATTGATGGCAAAGGATTCCGTCTCATGGGCAAGGAGCCAGCCAACGTGCCGGCGTTGCCGCAAGTCGGCCTGGAAGTGCTGCCCACGCGGACGGTTTATATGTTTAAGGGCGAAGGCGTGCTGCTGACGCTGACTTTCATGACCTGTGCGCTGCCAGAGGACCTGATGGTTTATTCCAGGCCAGTCACCTATCTGACGTACGACGTTTCGACTGTTGCGGGCGAAACTCATAGTGTGGAGCTCTATTTTGAAGCAGCCGCTGAGATCGCGGCGAATGCGAAGGACCAAGCGGTTGTTTCGTCTCAGGAGAAGATCGGTGACCTTCTGGCATATAAGGTAGGCACTAAAGACCAGCCAATACTCGCTAAGAAGGGCGATGATCTGCGCATAGACTGGGGCTATTTCTACATCGCAACTCGTGAAGCTGCCTTGGCCCAGAAACGCCTCGAACGCTTAGCTGGTCCAGGCAGAGGAGCATTTGCAACGGGCGGGTCTTCGTTCATTTACAGCGGGTTTGCAATGTCAGGGGGACGGGCCGTGGAGTTGGTGGGGTCCATGTATTTCGACCTCGGCACGGTCAGGGCTCAGCCGATTTCCCGCTGGCTTATGCTGGCCTACGATGACGAGTATTCGATCCAGTATTTCAAGAAGAACCTGCGGCCTTATTGGCGGCGGAACGGGGATGACGCGGCGGCGCTGTTGAAGAAGGCGGCGGCGGAATATGAATCGCTCAAGAAGCGGTGCGAGAAGTTCGACGTGGAGTTGATGGCCGCTCTCACCAAGGCAGGCGGCGAGAAGTATGCGCGGATTTGCGCGCTGGCTTATCGCCAGAGCTACGCGGCCAACAAGCTGGCGGCCGACGACAATGGCCAGCCGCTCATGTTCCCCAAGGAGAACTTCAGCAACGGCTGCATCGCTACCGTGGACGTGATCTATCCGATGGGCCCGCAGTTCCTGCTGTTCAGCCCCTCGCTTACCAAGGCCATGCTGGTGCCGATCATGGATTACTCGGCATCACCGCGTTGGCGCTGGCCCTTTGCGCCCCATGACCTGGGCACTTACCCGCAGGCAAACGGTCAGGTCTATGGCGGCGGCGAACGTACGGAACAGAACCAGATGCCGGTCGAGGAGACCGGCAACATGCTCGTGCTGCTGGCGGCGTTGGCGCAGGTGGAGGGGAATGCGGATTTCTGCGTGAAATACTGGCCGGTGCTGGAGAAGTGGGCCGATTACCTCAAGGCCAAGGGCTTCGACCCGGAGAACCAGCTTTGCACCGACGACTTTGCGGGCCACCTGGCCCACAACGTGAACCTCTCGGCCAAGGCGATCTGCGGGCTGGGGGCGTTTGGCCAGCTTTGCGAGCTGCGTGGCAAGGCGGCCGAGGCGGCGGAGTATGGGAAGCTCGCCAGGGAGTTCGCCCTGAAGTGGGTCAAGGAAGCGGATGATGGCGACCATTTCCGTCTCGCGTTCGACAAGCCGGGCACTTGGAGCCAGAAATACAATCTCGTATGGGATCGGCTGCTCGGGCTCGATCTCTTTCCCGCCGACGTGGCCCGCAAGGAGGTTGCCTTTTACCAAACGAAACAAAACCGCCACGGCCTGCCCCTCGACAGCCGCGACGATTACACTAAGCTCGACTGGATCGGCTGGAGCGCCTCGTTGTCGGATTCTCAGGAGACCTTCCGGGCGCTGGTGGACCCGCTTTTCGACTGGGCGAATACCAGCGTTTCGCGCGTGCCGCTGACGGATTGGTATCGGACGACCGGCGAGGGGGCGCAAGTGGCCTTCCAAGCGCGCTCGGTCGTCGGGGGCCTATTTATCCAACTGCTGAATCCAGCCCCGGCGATTTCGTAATCGCCGCTATGTCGGAACGCGGGGTGCTTACGCCTCGTGAAGGACAATCATCTGGTGGCAGGTGAACGTGTCGAGGGCGATCTCCACCCGTCCGTTGCGGACGGTGTGAGGGATAGCGCGCCCTTCGGGTTCCAGCGTTACCTGCGCAACCGGTGCATCTGCCTTTACTGAGAGGGTGATGTTGCTGAGGGGATCGAGTTCTTCAATCACTTCGACCGCTGAAGATGCGCCACCCCAGAGGGTTGCCGTGCCGCCGCGCAATGATTTGTTGGCGTAGACGACATGAACGACCTGGCGTTTTTCTCCCGGCTGGCGGCGGAGCGTGAGACGCGCTGCCGAGGGGAGATTACTCTCCACCGTCCGGCCTTCGCCGAGCAGGCTGTTGAGAACCTTCAGAAAATATTCCTTGTAGGCGATGGCTCCATAGTCCCGGTAGAGCGTGCAGATGGGATGAGCCAGATAAGCGATGCTGCCGTGGCGAACCCCGGCGTCAAACCCTGAGGGTTCGGGACGGTTGGGAGCATGCCGGTGGCTGCAAAAATGCTTGTAGGTGCGGTTGAAATACGGATCAAAGACCTGGCCGAGGCTTTCGCCTGTGGTGACGCGGAGACGTTGAGACTTGCCATACATGACCAGAGGAGTTTTGACGAACGCGGCTTGGAACGCGGGGGAGGGGAGGATGAAGTCGGGCACAAAAGGGCTCTCTCCGTGGAAGGTCGCTCCGAGGTCGAAGGCGAATTCGTTGCCTGATTTCTTGAATCCGCTCCGGCCCGTGAGGAGGAGTTTTCCGCCTTGGGCGAGATAGGCGTCGAGCTTGGTCTGGAGTGTTTCGTTGATGAGCACGTTGTCCGGCAGGATCAGCACTTTATACGCTGCAAAATCGACTTCGCGGTCGATGAGCGTGAAGAGGTGGTGGCCTTCGAGGAGGAGGCGGCTTGCGCCGGTGTCGGCGTTGTCGTTCTCGTCGCGTCGCCCGTATTCGGATTGGCTGGAAAGGATGGCGATGTCCGCCATGGGAACGCTGTCGCGGCACCACGGCTCACTTGCGGCGACCTCGGAGTAGGCTGCGCCGATCAGCTCATAAGTGGAGAGATCCAGCTTGCCGTTGGGATGGAGCTGGTCGCCCACGCTGCACTTTGCGCCAAAGGCATTCATCGCCGCGCATTCGTAGCGCAACGCGTTGGGGTGCTTGAACCCGCCGAACTCGCCCCAGGAAAGATGGAATTTCCCGGTCATGCCGAGGTAATCCATCCCGTGATGCGAGGCGTAGGTGGCCGATTCAGGGAAGTGGTCGTAGCCCCAGCCGCCCGTGGGCAGCGATTCGAGTTCCAGATGGCTCTGGTATTGGAGCAGGCCGCGATGATCGCGGGAGATATGGCCGCTGTTGTGGAAAACGGGCATGTCTGCGTCGTGGATTTTGCAGGCGGCGGTGGTGGCTTTGTAATAGCGCTCCAGGGCGAGTTCTGCGGCCTTGTTGCGGTCCTCCGGCTTCTCTGGGTTGAGCCCGGCCTTTGCCATGGCGGCCATGCACCAATTGCAGCAGCATGGGCTTTGGTTGATGATGTCGAGGAAAACGCCGTCGCCATCCGGGAAAAGCGTCACTGCTTCCTCGATCTGGCGGCAGAGATAGTCGATGTAAGGTGTATTAAAACAGAGTGTGTGAAAACCGGGTTCCAGCGGGGAGCGGTTCCAGCCGGTGATGTGCCCTTCCGCGTCGATCTCGCGCCATTCCGGATGGGTCTGGGTGATCGTGTTGTCCACACCCGCTGAAATATAGATCGGCACCTTCACGTCGATTTCCTTGCAGGCATCCATTTGCGCGCGCAGGAGGTTGAACTTCAGGTGCGGGTGCTGCACGCCTACCTTTGTCGGGTGATAAGAGAGGCCGTGGTGGCATTTGGAAAAGCAGGTGATCGAATCGACGTGCGCTTTTTGCAACGTCTTTTGCCATGCCCTTTTGTCGAAGGCCGAGCCGATGCCTTTGATGTCGGGTGAGGTGTGGAAGTCGAGATGGATTTGGCGGAAACGGAGAGCTTTTGGTTTCATGGGGCTATGTCTGTAAAAAACAGGATTGCGTTTATCCTGCCGTTTCTCTCAGATGATGTCTGTGTCGAATCGTGGATTTATTATATCTAAAAATGATCTTCTCCGGTGGAACGATCCCCGGAAAATGCGGACCGTCGCGCTGAACGATTTTGATCCGTGGGGCTCCAGCGCCTTTCAACTTCACGAGTGCGGCCTCCTCGCTGATAGCGCAAACTGGCATCACGATGGCCTTTGCAGCCCCTACTGGCGTCTTTATTACAACGGGAAAAAGGGAGCTCGCGTGGAGGTTGATGGCCGTTCTATTCCGCTCACGCCGGATCAAATGCTGATCATCCCGGAGAACACCGCTTTTAACGCCCGGGGCCGAACCGGGGTTTCTCATCTCTGGATTCACTTTTCGCCGCCAATGGCCCTGCGGCTGGTGCCCGAGATCCGCGCCATTCCCCTCAGTGCATCGCTTGCGGCAAACGTCGCGGCGCTGCGCGATTTATTGAAGGCGCGCGCCGATACGGAGGAACCCGGCAAAGAGCGAATTTTTCACGCCTGCCTTGCGGTGCTGCACGGCTGGTTTGCGGAGGACTCGCTCCCCATGCGCCCTCCGTTGCCGCCCGCGCTGAGCCGCCTGCTGGAGAGTATTGAGCGGTCGCTGTCGGGCGCGCTTTCCAATCCTGTCCTGGCCGGGCAGGCTGGGATGAGTGTTGAGGGGTTCATTCGCTGGTTCAAGGAGGGGACGGGAACCACGCCTGCCCGTTATGTGGCGCGCCGCCGCGTGCGCGAGGCGTGCCGCCTGCTTTCGTTGACCGAGCGTTCCATCGAAGAGATCGCCGAGGTGGTTGGTTTTGCCAATCGCCACCATTTCAGCCGAGTCTTTCTCCACTACGCGGGCCGCAGCCCGGCGCAATTCCGGCGGGAGCAGGGCCGTTTTAAATAAGCGGCGACTGCATCCCGTCTCATCAAGCCGTCGCTTTATCGCATTTACACCGCAGTTTCCAGCGTGGCTGCGGTATTGGTGACTGCCAGCAGGTTTTCCCGAGGCGTTCCGGTCAGAACCGCGCATGTGCCCGCGAGAACAAACCGCCTGTCACCGAACGCACGATAGGCCGCCTCCACCTCCGCGGTCACTTCCGCCGGAGTACCTCGATGCAGGGTATCCAAGCTCAGTCCTCCCTTGAAGAAAGTATCCGGTGGCAATTGGTGCGCCGCCGCTTCGGGCGATTTCACGTCGCCCAGCGGAAGAGGGGTGAACGATTCAAAAATGGTGGGAGAAAAGCGATCAAACCAGTGGTTATCCAGATAGATTTTGGTGCGGCCACAGCAATGCATCAAGGTGAACAATCCCAACTGCTTGCAGTGCGCATCAAAATCAATCGCGGGCCGCAGAACATGATCTTCGATCATCTGAGGATTGTACACCTCCGTGCCCGCGCCGCCGAAAAGAACCATGTCCGCTCCGGCCTCCGCCGCGCAATCGATGATAAAATGGGAAGTCTTCTCCACTTCATCCATCGCCTGCCGGTATGTTTCGGGAAAGTCTAGAAAGTGGTAAACCATCTGTTCATGGAGAATGAAATAAAACATCTCCATGGGTTGCGGAATGAAGATGGAAAGGAACCCATTCTCGCCAATCTCCTGCCGCATCGCCGAGAAATGGGCTATGACCTCCGCGCGGCAGGCGCGCAGTTCTCGCAACAAGGCCATTGCCGCAGTGTAGTCGGCTTCTTCTTCCAGAAACATCTTCGTGCGCGCGGGTTTTTGGCCAGGGTGGGTGACTTCGAGGCTGGTCAACGGTCCGCACGGCGTCGGCTGCGTAATCTCGACTATGCGCTCTTCAGGCGTGTCTAAAATGACTTTGCGCTGCCTTCCCCACGGATGAGTGCTGGGCAAATAATCGGCTTCTCCGATGATTGCGTAGGCATCGGTCCCCAATTCGTGGCAGGTTTCCATGAACTCCGTCAGCGTTCCATTGGATGGACCGTTTCGCAGAAAAGCGATGTTGTCTTGCATATTCAACATCACCAATCGCCCTGGACCGCCCTCCAGAATGGCGCGCATTTCGGACCGGCTTTTCCACTGGCGGATTGCAGCAACTTTGGGGGGGTAAGACATAAATTTCAAGATGCACACTAAGTGAATGGCGAAATGATAACGTTTGCCAGAATCATTTAGGAAAAGTGCAAGGAATGCCTTCGGGAGAGGTTGGACGGTCCAGGGCGATGGAATTAGCGACTCCTCAGCAGCTCTCCGTGGCCGACCCACGGGTTCTCACTGTTTAGCGGCAGGAGATGGAGAAGCATTGGCCGGAGCGGGTGTGTTACTGGGCTGCGGCAGCGGCGAAGGAAGGAGAAGCGGATTTTTGCGGTCGATGACCGGCGGCGTTTCCCCTGTGAGTTCCTTATAGAATGCCTGCGCGATTTTTGCGTAGCCGAGATCGCCGGGGTGAACTCCATCGCCACTGAGGCCGCCGCTACTGAGCGTTTCATGCACGTCAACAAATGCTACCTGGCGACCGAGAGCTTTCTGTTTTTCCAAAATGCCCGGGATGGCCGCATTGTAGGCCAGCACGCGGGCTTCCTTTTCCGCCCATGCTGGCCTCTTGATCGGAGCGATGCTGGCCACGAGAACGGACGTCTTGGGATTGGCTGCATAGATCGTTTCCAAAATTTGTTCCAGGCGTGCCTCCAGCGTCTCCAGTTGCCAGGCTTGGATGATGTCGTTGGTCCCGAGCATGAGCAGCACGACATCCGGCTTAAAAGTTTCGAGCGTCGTTTTCAAAGGAGGAGCGATGCGCCTCTCTGCGGTTCCCCCATTCAAAATCATGTCCGTGCGAAAGCTGCCGTATCCCTCGTGATAAGGCGTGGAGCCATCGGAGCAGGTGATCGGATAATCTTTGCGGATATCCAACCGATTTTCTTTTCCCACGTAAGTGATGGCGTAACCGTTGGCGATCAACCATTCATAAAGCGGCCTCCGGTAGCCTCCGAGACAGCCATCTTTGCCCAGGGTGATGGAGTCTCCCACGGGCATGACTTTGACATTTTTGCCCTTGGTGAGAATGGCGGCGGTTGCCGGATGACTCAGGCAAATACCGGCAAGTGCGATGGTTGCGATGATTCGGTTGAGTGGAAATTTCATAAAAAACTTCGATTTTATTGGCCTCTGTTTTCTCAAAGTTTGCCGCTTGCCAGGAGCAGGAAGATGCTCGAAGTCCAAGTGTAGGCAGGGTCGCGCAGGCCCTCTCCTGTTTTGGCGTTGTAGTTTTCCGCAAAGCCGCTTTTCACACACAAGTCGCAGAAGCGCCGGGCGATGACTCCCGCCAACTCGGTTTCCCCGGCTGCGCGCAGCCCATCGGTGATGATGGCGATGGGGGGAGCCCAAATCGCGCCGCGCCAGTAGCCGTCCGCGATAAAGCGGATGCTTTGCGGAGACTCCGAAGCCAAGCCAAATTTCATCAGGAGGTATCCCTCAATCCTTAAATCCGCCACCATTTGATGCAGGATTTCCGCAGGCAATCGCTTGCCCAGGATCATGGGCAAATAAGAGAGGAGGCTTTGGGGCGACTGGATGGCCTGCCGGGTGTTCATGCTTTTCGCCACGAAGCGTTTCCCGTCCCAGAACTCGCGGACTAATACGCGAACGGCTTCCTCGGATTTCTTTTGCCATTGCGCCGCTTCCTTTTTCTTGCCGAGACGGGCGGCCACTTCTCCGAGCACCTCCATTTGCACGGCGAGGAAGGCCATCAAGTCGGGGCTTTTCACTGGATAGCCGACATCGAAAAGCGTGCAGTTATCCCAGCCGGAATCGTTTCCGTGGAAATATTCCGGAATACCGTCGCCGTCGGCATCGCGCCAACGGAACCACCATTCCGTGGCCTTGCACAGCGGCTTGTAGATTTCCTGCAACTGCTTTTTGCCGAGCCACGCGTGCCGCATCAGCTTTCGCAGAGTCCAGCCGTGGATGGGCGGTTTGACGAATCCTCGTTCCAAATGATCGTTCGTAACGTAATCCGGGAAAGCGCCTTGCTCGTCTTGCTGGTCGACGAGCAGCATCAGTTGTTCCCAGGAGAGTTGGGGGTTCTGCTCCGCAACAGCAAGGGCGTTAAAGCAATTATCCCAGCTCCAAACAGCGTGCATCCAGTTTTTGGACATCAGCATCCCGCGTCGTTTTAGATGGCCGTCTGGGCGGACGACGGACGACCAATTGATATACGATGCCAGTTCGCCAGCCTTCGAATAGGCTTTTGGAAGCGCGAGGGTCTTGGCGTTCCAGTCCGAAACTTCGCGCCCCACCTCTTTCACGCAGGCGCTGAAAGTTTGGGTGTAGTCTTTCTCCGCCCATTCTCCGGTGAATTCTTCGATCGCGATTTCCCAAGCTTTTCCTTCCCTGCCGCAATCGATCTTGAAATCGCGGACCAAGTGCTTCTGCTGGTAGCATTCCCATTTCGCCTGCGTATCCATTTTTCCAGCGAGTTGCGTCACCATGAAGCGGAAACCCAATCCCGGCTGCAGGCGCACCATTTTATCGCTCAACACATGCGCTAATCCGCTGGGCTGCCCCCAGGTGAGCCGCAGTCCCAACCCCTTGCCGCGCACGCGCAGAACGCGTTCGTTTTCAAAGCAGCACTCCACCGTGCCGTGTGCATGGCTTAGCTTGAGCACTGTGGGGGTCGCCACAACATCGGTGGGGATGGGCTTGCCTTCCCAGAGCGCATCCAAGCGCAGGATCCCGCTCCATTTCCACATGGCCTTCCCGTGGACAGTGCGGAGATACAGACCGTCTTTTACCCCTTCGCTATCGTGATACGGGTGGGAGATGGCAAGGTAGGAGCCGAACCGGCTGAACGGAACTTTGCGAAGATCAAAAAACATGAGGGATGGATTAAGCCCCTTCGGGCACCAGGATGTAAGGCACTTGAGGCAGAAGTTTGGGTGCTGCGGAGCGGTCGGTGGTGGTGAGCGGGATGCCTTTGCCACGCCCATCGGGTGTGAGCGGATAGAGCGTCGTTTTTTTTACTGAAGCCCAATCCTGCGGGAGCTTCCAGGTGCGCTCGGTGCCGTCCCAGCTATAGAAGTAGATTTTTTTCTGACCGCTCCAGGTGTCCGGCCACATCCGGTCGTAATCCTCCGCGAAGGTCACGTCGCCGTTGGTGACTTTGAAACCCTTGCCGGTGGAAGGTGTTTCCCAGGTTGCTTCCGTGCCATCGCTCCATTTCGCATAGATGGGACCGGGATCGACGGAGAGGTTGTTCTCGCCTGCATTCAGGGTGAGTTCGCCAAGGTCGACTTCCTGATTGAAATTATCACGGCTCTTGAAAGCAATATCGATCACTCGCAACTGACGTTGCCCGTTTGCATATACATTGACTCCGGTTGGCCCGTTTCCGGGAATGCCGCCGTAGACTTTCATCCGGTATTTGCCTGCCTGGGGGGCGGTGAAGTGGATGGTGAGCGCGCCTTCCAACATCATGCGACCGGATTGCTGGACATTTTTGATCCCCCATTTGGGGAAGGAGGGAGGCAGACAATCAATCACCGGAATTTCGGTTTCCTTGCCGCTCGGGTCCGTCAGAACGAATTTACTGACATGCAGGACGCCGCTTTTGCTGAAGACGTTGGTGCGCACGTTGCCCTTGCCGATGTGGTAAAGCTCCTGAATGCCCGTGAGGTAGAAGCCGTTCACAAGGTCGATCCAGTCGCCGCGGAACGGGTCGCCCCCGCCGTTCGGGAACATGTTGAATTCATCATTGTCGGCTCCCCTGTCAGAAATGTGCCAAGTGTTGATGCCTGGCATTTTTCGGGTGATCGGTGAGCCTGCGAGCAGTTCGGCGTAGTGGGCTCGGACTTTGGTGAGTTGGTCTTTGGATGAAGCAACGGGAGACACCACGAAACACCCAGTGTTTCCCATAACGTGTTGAGTCACGACCCTGGGGCCTTTTCCTGCGCCCTTGATCTTGCTGTAATCGTCGGTGGAATAGCCGGGGTTGCAGTGCAGCCAACCGTAGGTGCCGTAGTCCTTCATGAAATTGCGGTCGCCCTCTGGGCCAACTTCCGTCCCCTTGCTTCTCAAGTATTCGGAAATCTTGATGATCCCCTCGATTTGCGTTTCCTTGCTGCCGCCCAAGGGTCCGTCCGGGAAGCCGGTGCTGAAATTACCTCCCTCCGGCGTCAAGACATCCACGTAGAGGACGGGCGGCGGGTAGGGGAGATGACCGTAGAACTCGTCGATCATCTGTTTGGCCAGGCCGCTCTCCCAGAAGTTGTTGTAATTCACGAGCGCGAAAATCGCGGTCGGGCTTTGTTCGTCTTTCCGGTCTTGGGGTGGGAAATCCTGTGGCACGTAAGGTGGTTCGGCATCCCGTTTATTGGTCGCAGGATTCCGGTCGCGACGATATATCGACTTGGTTTCCACCAGTTTTTTGAAGAACGCTTGCGTCTCGGGAAACGCCTTCATCCCCACGTTCACGTCGGTCAGGTTGACGTGGAACGAAATCTTGGTGTTCGACTTGTCGTTCACGCGCTGCATGAAGCCGCGCAGATAATCCCAGTTCCTTGCGCGAAAGGAAACGCGGTTCCAGTAGGGCCAGATGCCGTCCCAGTTACAAATGCCCGGATGGTCGTCGCTTATCAGCCCGTTGATTAAAGGAACCTGTTGGACTGAGTCATCCAAGAGATGATGCGTGATCGCCAGGCCTTCCTCCGTGAAGGGCAAAAAATCCGCATTGTCCGGCGTACAGATGCGGTAGACATAAGCGTGTTTGGCCCACTCAGGAGCTTTGTTTACGGTTGCGCCGGTTTTCGCGGCCGTATCTTCAATCGTGGCAGAATGCGCGGTGGCTAGTGACAACGCCATCGCGAGGGTTAAAAGGAGGCTGGGTTTCATAGGGAGAGAGGGGAGATGAAGTTTGTGTTGCGATGAGAGGTGCTATTCGCCCTCAGGAACAAGAACGTAGGGGACCTGGGGCAGGAGCTTAGGAGTTGCGGAGCGGTCGTTGAGGGGCAGGTCGATGCTTTTGCCGCGCCCGTCGGGAGTTAGCGGATAGAGCGTAGCTTTTTTCACCGAAGCCCAATCCTGCGGAAGTTTCCAGGTCCGCTGGGTTCCGTCCCAGCTAAAGAAATAAATCTTCTTCTGGCCGCTCCAGGTGTCCGGCCACATCCGGTTATAATCGTCGGCAAAGGTTACGTCGCCGTTGCTCACAGTGAACCCCTTATTGAGATAAGGCGTGGTCCAAAGGGCCGTCGTTCGGTCGCTCCATTGCATCAAGAGTGGCCCGGCATCCACGGCGAGGGTGTTTTCGCCCGCATTGAGTGTGACTTCGCCCAATGAGAATGCTTGTTGATCGTTGCCCCATGTGGGGAAAACAATCGCGTTGCTCGTGCATTGCAGTTCGCCGTTCACGTAAATATTGAGCGAACCGTGGGTGTTGGCGGGGATGTTTCCGCGGATTTTGAGTTGGTATTTGCCGGGCCGCGCGGCCTTGAACGTCATTTCCATCGGCTTCTCAATCAGCAACCGTCCCGATTTTCTTACGCCCTCGGTTTCCGCAGCAGGGACGAACGCGTCAGCGGGAAGGGGTGTTTCCACCCCCTCGGAATCCACCAGGACGAACGTATGCAAATACAGGATTCCGTGCCGATTGAACACAGTGGTTCGGACGTTGCCTTTGCCGATATGGTAGAGTTCCTGGATGCCGGTGAGATAGAAATTGTTGACCAGGTCCACCCAGTCGCCACGGAAGGGATCGGCTGCGCCGGGAATATCAAACTCACTGGTGGCGCGGATGTCCGTTTTGGCGAACGGGTCATGCCATTCAGTCAGAATGCCGGGAATGTCCATGACAGGTGCGGAACCGACCGGATGCGCGATGTGGCAGGTATCCAGGCATGGCGTCGGTTTGGAGCCGAGCGAACCGTTTAGCAGCGCGGCGTAGTGTTTGCGCACGCGGTCCAGTCCATAGGCGGTGGAAGCGATGGGCGAGGTGACGAAGCTGCCGGTGTTTCCTGCGACGTGTTGCAGCGGGAGATTGCGGGTGGCACCCGCGATGAGGCTGTAATCGTCTGCGGAATAGCCCGGCACGCAGTGCAGCCATCCATATCGCCCTCGCTCGCCCACTTCGGCGCGGTCCCCCTCGGTGGCGAGGTCGGTCCCTTTGCTGTGGAGATAGTCCGCAATGGCGAGAACGCCTTGAAGCTGGGTTCTCTCGCTGCCGCCGAGCGGGCCGTCGGGGAATCCGGTGTTGAAATTGGAGCCGGAGAGCGTGAGAACGTCGAGGTAAAGAATAGGTGGCGAATACGGGAGGCGGCTGTAGAAGCCATCGATCATTTCCTTGGCCACGCCGCTGTCCCACATTTTCTTATAGTTTACGAGCGCGACGATTTCGATGGAGGCGATGGCGTTCTTTGGAATTTCCCGGGGGACATAAGGCGGGTCGAGGTCGCGCTCGAGAGAGAAGGGGGGAGTAAAATAAATGTTCGGCCAAAACTGGTGACCGTCCCGGCGGTAGATCGAGCCGGTCTCCACCAGCTTTTGGAAAAACTCGCGCGTTTCCGGGTAATCGTTCAGCCCGGCATTCACGTCGGTGATGTTGATGTGGAAGGTGGGGGTGGCGTTGGACTGTTCCTTTGCGCGCTGCAGGAAGTCATGGAGCGCATTCCAATTCCCTGCGCGGAATGTGACACGGTTCCAGTAGGGCCAGAGGCCATCCCAGTTCCACGGGCCCGGATGATCGTCCCCAATGAGGCCGTTCAAGATGGGAATTTGGCGGATGGAGCCGTCGAGGAGGTGATGGACGATGGCCAGCCCCTCTTCGATGAAGCGGAGCCCGTCGGGATCGTCGGTTGAGCAAACACGGTAAACCAACGAGCCGTTTGCCCAGGCAGGTGCTTTGTTTTCGATTTTGCCGGTGGGGGTGGCGGCATTTTCCAGGGAAGCGATGAGAGTCATTGCGGTGGACGATGTAATCAAAGGGTGATGAGGTATTACGAAACGGCGGCCTCGCGGCGTTCGTGGAGTTCTTTGTTGATCTTCTCAAAGAAACCGCCCCGGAGTTTGTAGCTTTGGCAGACGACCACGCTGGCCAAGTAGATGGCTGCGGGGAGGACGGTGAACAGACAGAGAATACCGGTCATGGCGGCGGGGCCTTGCACTGCGGCTCCGGGGTGGTAGGCGACGGCCCAGAGCAGCCAGCCAATCAGCGCGCCGCTCAATGCCAGCCCCAGCTTGAACACGAACAACATGCTGGCGAAGCTCACGCCGGTGAGTCGCTTGCCGTCTTTCCATTCGCCGTAATCGACGGTGTCGGAGATCATCACCCACTGGATCGGCGTCATCATCTGGTGCAGCATGCCGATCACAAAAGTGACGACGTACATCGCCGCGATGTCGCGGATGGGGACAAAGAAGAGCGAGAGGCTCAGCAGGCAGAGGATGCCGTTGGTCCAGGTGAACACCTTGACCTTGCAGAACCGGTCCGTGAGCGGCTTGGCCAGCGTCACGCCGAAGATGCTGCCCACCGAGTAGGCCGCCAGAAATCCCGTGAAGAGCTTCGCGTCGCCCAGGAAATAGGTGACGTAATAGACCATGCCGCCGCCGCGGATGGACCACTGCATGATGTTGAAAATATTCAGGACGCCCGCGATGCGCCATTGGTCGTTGCGGAGCAGGGCGAGCATATCCTTGCCCATGCCGGTGGAGAAGCCGTCGTCGCTGGAGCGGACCCGCTCGTGCGTGGTGGCGAAACAAATCAAGAGCATGACCACGGCAACGACGGAGAGAATGCCGATGCCGACGGTGAACCCGTGCGCCTTCTCGCCGCCGATCAGGTTTACCAGCGGCATCAATAGCACGGTGCTCAACATGCCGCCGAAGCCGGAGATCACAAACCGCCAGGTTTGTAGCGAAATGCGCTCCTTCGGGTCATCCGTGATCGTGTCGCCCAGGGAGCAATACGGGACGTTGACGAAGGAGAAGAGCAGCATGAGCACGGTGTAGGTGACCGCCGCGTAGATCAGCTTGCCGGTTTCGCCGAAGTGCGGCGTGGTGTAGGTGAGCGTGCAGACGAGGCCGAAGGGAATCGCCCCGAACAGTAAATAGGTCCGGAATTTGCCCCAGCGCGTCCGGGTGCGGTCGGCCACCAACCCAATGAGGGGATCGGTGATGGCATCGAGGACGCGCGCGGCCAGGAAGAGGGAACCGACAAACGCCGCCGGGATTTTGTAGATGTCGGTGTAGAAAAACATCATGTAGAACATGACGTTGTCGAACACGATATGGCAGGCTCCGTCGCCGAGGCTGAAGCCGATTTTTTCGCGGATGGTGATTTTGGCCATGAGGGGGA
>Ga0118677_10009891_pt1 | contig 14744 bp, 4 predicted proteins | sample AliMusrvi5mmetaG_FD_86154 | JGI IMG/M metagenome (GOLD analysis project Ga0118677, IMG submission 86154)
TCATAGTGTTGGTTGGTTTAAACGTTTGCTTAAACAGACGGTGTCGGTACACCGTCAGATCAACCAGCACTACTTCATTCTAACACTTTAACGGAAAAAAAACCGCCGCCTCGGAGTGCCCCTTGGCCGCAGCGCGGCGAAAAGCCAGATCGACAGCGAGGTCATCGATAGGTTTGCTGAGCAGTGATTCTACATCCCGAAGGCTTCCGACTGTCGCGAGCGAAACAAGGGCCAGCTCAGGGTTGGTTTCCATGTGTTTCGTTGCTCGCAATAGCAGTCTGACAGTCGCAATGCTCCCAAGCTGATGAAGGGAATGATACACCGCTGCAATTGGGGTGTATCTACGGACACATCAACACGGTTAGTGTATTACTTGAGCGGGGTGCCGACATACATGTGACTTGCGCGGTAGCATGCGCCTCGGGCCGCCAGAGGGTTTGGACGAAGCCGTCGCGGATGGCGAATTCGGGTTCGCGCAGTCCGGCGTCGCGGCAGAAGCGGATCATGTCGCGGGTGCCGGTGCCCATGCGTTCGATGTATTTGGCGAGATAGAGCGGCTCGGCGAGCAAGGGGTTTGCGGGAAATGAGCCGTGCGGCTCGCGCAATTGCTGGAGCGTGAGCGAGGGAGTGAGCGTGCCCGGGTTCCACGCTTCCAGCCGGTCGGCAAAGAGCATCACCTGCACGCTGCCGGTGCTGGTGTAATCGCGGTGGGCCACGGCGTTGACGATGGCTTCACGCACGGCATCGGGCGGCAATTCATAGCTCACCGGCACCTGACTGCTTGCCGCGCGGGTGCCGACGGCGAGGTTAATTTTCGAGAGCACGAAATCCACGGCAGCGTCCACCAGTTGGAAGACGTTGCCCTTGTAAACCTGATAAGAGGGGATGGGCTTGGCGACTTCGGTGCCGTGGAAGTGGGCGCACTTGATCCCGGAAGAAATGAGGAAGCGCTGGGGCTTGTGACCAAAGAGCAGCACGGCGGCGTGCGTCGGGTGATCGGCGTTGAGCAGATTAAGATGCACGAGCAGCTCCTTGGGCTCGGCATTTTCAGATAGGGGAAAGCCGCGGGCGCGCCGGGCTTCGCGGAGAAACCACGCCATGCGTTCCGGATCCAGATCGGCCAGGGCCGCCCCGCGACAGGATGCGGCGTCAAAGGGGCCTTCGCGGATGAGTTCGCTCTCCACCAGGTAACGCACCAGCGAGGCGTAGAGGCCGGCGACCAGTTCCGGCACGGTGGCAAACCGGCGGCGGATCAATTCAGTACCGGCCTGCCGGATCAGCGCCCGCATCTTGGGGTGCTTGGTGGAATCGTCGGCGCCTTTGACAAAAATCAGCCGTTGCTTGCGGAGCTGGGTGGCGTGATCGAACTCGCGGTGGGTCGGGGAGACGCCGTCGGCATCCTCGAAACCGTACTCGTCACCGAATAGGCCGACGTAAACGTCGCAGCGCCCGACTTCGTCGAGATACACCTCGTCGGTGCGGCGGTCGGCGGCGGGCATTTCTTCAAACAGGAACGGCTCGAAAAACCGCCGCAGGAGGGCATCGCCGCTCAGGTAATCGCGCAAGGCGGCGCGCTCGGGCGCGAACTCCTTTTGGACGCTGCTGATGAAGAGGCGAAGCATGGCGTCAGGCTACGAGTTTCAGGTTTAGTTCGTCGAGCAACAAGGGCAACTGTTCGCCGAAGAGTTGATGCGCTTTGCCCAAACCGCCGCGCTGGTTGAACGGCGATAGTTCCAAATCTTCCGGCTCAATGCTGATGGCCGTGGCGATGTGGTCGCGGATGAGGCCCAGCCACGCGAGTTGTTCGGCGCTGAAGACCGTCCCGGTTTTGGCCTTGTCCATGAGCCATTCGTTGAAGCGTTCGGTCACGGAGTCGGCGAAGGGCGCGAGCACGGGTTGTTGTTCCAGCGCGAAGCGGACGAGGGCGACGAGGTCGGCAAAGCGTCCGGCCTGGGAGCGACCCTTGACCTTGCCGGGTGCGGTGGCTGCGAAGGCGTTCCAGAGATTGTCCTCGGTCCAGGCGGCGTGGTTGTCGCGCAGTTTCTTTTCGAGCTCCTTGAGCATCGGCTCGGTGAGGCGCTGTTTGAACGGGCGGCTGTAAAGGATTTGCAGCGCGGTGATCTCGGCCTGGTGCTGGTCGATGTAGTCGCGGAAGGATTTCAGCAGGCTGGAGGCCCGCTCCTTCGCGGCGGCGTCGAAGCCCTGGCTGAGCACAGTGTCCACGGTGACGGTGTCGATCGTCTGCTCGGCGTCCTGCTTGGCCTTGGCGAGGGCGTCGCGCAGGGCGGGCAGATCGAACGGGGCGCAGGCTTCGTCGGCGAGTTCCTTCTTGGCGACTTCAAATTGTTCGGGCGCGACTGCGGCGGGCGATGTGCCCGGTATCCTGGCGGCCTTTTTCGCGATGGCGTCAGGGTCAATCGCGCGGAGCAACGTGGCGGAGAGTTCGGACAACGATTTGCCGCCAGAGAGGACGGCGAGTTTCCTGGCCTCGTCGCGGGAGATTTCGCGGTCGAGGCGGGCGAGGCGTCCGGCCAGGGTGGTGAGGGTGTCTTCATCGCGTTTGCCGAGGGCCACGCCTAACATTAACTTGTCGAACGGGACGCTGCGCTGGCGTTCGAGCGGGCGGGAATCGGTCTTGTCGCTCTCGCACACGCCCACGGCATCGACGATGACGAAGTGGGTCTTGGAGCGGGCGTCCGCGCCGCTGACGGATTGCAAATCGGTGGGCGAAAGGACGCGCGTGCCCCGGCCTTTCATCTGCTCGAAATAGGTGCGGCTGCGGGTGTCGCGCAGAAACAGGAGGCACTCTAACGGTTTAATGTCCGTGCCGGTGGCGATCATGTCCACGGTGACGGCGATGCGGAGCTGGGGCGAGGTGCGGAATTCCTGGATGAGCGTCTCGGACTTTTCGTAACGCTTGGTCTCGGAGTTATAGGTCTTGTAGGTGATCTTCTTGGCGAAGTCGTTGCCCTTGCCGAAAACCTCGCGGACGAGATGCACGGTGTCCTCGGCATGGGAGTCGTCCTTGCAGAAGATGAGAGTCTTGGGGACGAGGGTGCGGCCGGGGAAAAGCTCGGTGAACAGGGCGTCCTTGAACGCCTGGAGCACGGTGCGGATCTGGGATTTCACGACGACCGAGCGGTCGAGGTCCTTGGCAGCGTAGGCGAGGTCTTCGTCGAGGCGCTCCCAGCGGACCGCGCGCGTCTCCTTGCTGCGCCGGTCCACGTAGAATCCTTTCTCCACCATGCCGCCCTCCTCAGTGACCTGCGTCTTGATCCGATAGACCTCGTAACCGACGTTGACGCCATCGGCGACGGCGCGCTCGTGGTTGTATTCCATCACGAGGTTCTGGTTGAAGAATCCGATGGTTTGCTTCGACGGCGTGGCGGTTAGACCGATGAGGAAGGCATCGAAGTATTCAAGCACCTGCCGCCAAAGGCCATAAATGGACCGATGGCATTCGTCGGTGACGATGAAGTCGAAGGCTTCGATGGGGATGCGCTCGGTGTAGGACACGTCCTTGGGCCGGTCATCGGCTGTCGCGATCTCGTAGCCGGACATTTCCTCAAGGTCTTCGTCGAGTTCCTCGCCGCGCAGGAGCGAGTAAAGGCGCTGGATGGTGCAGATGGTGACGCGGGCGACCGCATCGAGATTGTTAGACGTGAGGTGCTGGACGTTGTAAACCTCGGTGAACTTGCAACCGGTGTCGGGCGCGACGAATTGCTGGAACTCGGCCATGGCCTGGCGGCCGAGATTGGCGCGGTCAACGAGGAACAGGACGCGCTTGGCCCCGGCGAACTTGATAAGCCGATAGATGAAGCAGCATGCCAGATAGGTTTTGCCAGCTCCGGTGGCCATTTGCACCAAGGAGCGGGGATCGTCGCGCACGAAGGCTTGTTCCAGCCCGGTGTTGCCCTCGAATTGGCAATCCCGCATGCCGGTCTTCAACAACGGGTGGGCAACTGGCATCTGTGCCAACCGGCGGCGCAACGTGTCCGGAGCGGCGGCCCAGGCGGCGAGCGTTTCCGGCCGGTGAAACGAGAACACCCGCCGCGACCGTGGCGCGGGATCGCGGGCGTCGCGGAAAAAGGTTTCGACGCCGGTGGATTCGTACAGGAATGGGAGCGATCCGGGGCGATCGGACTGGATGAAATCCGGCAGATTTTCCGCGTAATGGCCGGACTGCTCGGCGACGCCGGAGAGCAGGGTGCCCTCCTTTTTCGCCTCATTGACGCCGACCGCCCTGCGGTCCACCAGCAGGAGGTAATCGCAGGTGCCGGATTTGAGCGGGGCTTCGCGCAGCGCGATACCGCGTCCGGCGGCCGGATTGAACTGCCTGTAATCCTGAACCACCCAGCCGCAGGCAATAAGTTGTGCGTCGATTTGCTGGCGGGCGCGTTGTTCTGGAGTCAGGTCAGGCATGGGGCGGCAGCCGCATCAAACGGAATCCTGCCACCCATGGCAAGACCCCAGATTAGAAATCAACCGCCTCTAGCAATCCGGCGGGCAGCGGGAAGATTCAGGCATACTGACCCGTGCCGGGCAATGAGCCAGATTCGGGAAATTGAATGGGTCTGATCGAATCCGGGCAGGCCTGCATCGCCAAGGCGACCAAGGTCAAAGATGTCCGGTCCATGGTGGCGCGGGCATCCTTACCCGCCGCCAATCTGCGCATGGCCGCGGATGAGCGCCGACAAGTTGATGGGCCTTGCACGCCGCGGCCGAAGCGATGGCATGCTTTTGCTCCCTGCCCTGTCCAAACCCGCGGGCGAAGGAGGTTGCTCCTGCTTTGCCGAATAAATTGTGTTTTTCTCTTGCGCCGGGCGCATGGAAATGCCTAATCACCCCGAAGCGTTCAAAATGGGGGTCTTCAAGTCGGTGACGACAAGACGAAAGCCCGTTTTTGCATGCCATCTCCATCTCTCGAAAAACCAATTCCTAACAAACGTGAAAAAAACATTCCGGCTGTCAGTTTACCTGCTCGCATGCCTTGTGCCGCTACAACCGCTGTGCGCGGCGAGTGACGTTGCCGTCACCGCGGCGGCCAGCGCTGGCGGCAGCTTCAGCGGCGACAATCCCAATGTCTTCACCCCGTCCGGCGCGACGGCGGTGGCGGACCTAACCACCGTTCAGACCTCGCTCAACGCCGCGGTTGGGGTGACGCTCAACACTGCCAGCGGCGCAGCGGGCAACGGTGATCTAACCATTAGTACGCCGCTCGCGAAAAGCGCGGGCGGGTCAGCGACGCTCACGCTCAATGCCGTGCGCGACTTGTTAGTTAACAAAACGCTCGGTTCTAACGTCGGCGCGATGCCGCTGGTTCTAACCGCCGGTCGCGCCATGGCGTCAACGGCCTCCATCACCTCGAACGGCGGCAACATCTCTATCAACACCGTACAGCCGTTCGCCCTCGGCAGCTCGCTCGATGCGGGCAGCGGGCAAATCCTGCTGCAATCGGGCAGCCTCGAAACCAACGCCGCGCAAACCGTCACCGCCAGCAGCGTGGCAGTCTCCGCTGGAGCGGCATGGCAACAACTCGGCACCATCAATGGCAACCTGTCAGTGGCAGGCACGCTCTCCGCCGCCGGCCCGGCGACGGGTGGGTTGCAGGTGAATGGCTCGCTCACACTGCTAGCAAGCGCGAGCACCGTGGTTGATCTCGCCGGTTCCGGCCAGGGCTCGGACTATGACAGCATCACCGCCAGCGGCGCGGTCGCCCTCGACGGGGCGCTGCAACTCAATTTTCTGAGCGGCTTTGAAAACTCCATCGTCACCGGTAACACGTTCACCATCCTTTCCGGCGCGAGCATCACCGGCTCTTTCGCCGGGTTGCCGGACGGCGCTCGCATTCCCATCCCGAACGATCAGGGCTCGGTGAAAATCAGCTATGGCGCCACCACCGTCACCCTCGGCGACTGGCAGCCGCTCATCCATGAACTCGCCTGGGATCCGGGAACTGCCGACTCCGGCACCGCGGTTTTCTCTAACACCAACACCCGCGCCGGCCGCCACTACTTCCACATCGTCGCCCAGGCCACCGACGTCGGCGCATGGAAGACCCGCCTCAGTGTCGCGGTCGGCGAGGCCGATCTGTATCTGCGCTACGGCTCGGTGCCGCAATCGACCAGCGACTTCGATTACAAGTCCGAGCGTGCCGGCAGCGACGGACTGGTGTTGCGTGACGACCAATACACCGCCAGCCAGGACTGCTATATCATGATCAACGCCGCGGCCGGGGCGCAGTGGTCGCTGTTCAGCGGTCGGGCCTGGGTACAGGATCTCGGAGCGCTCTCCGCAAGCGCCGGCGCCAACTCGGGTGACTTGCTCGTCGGCCCCGAAGGCATCGCGTTTTTCAAAACCGCCGTGCCTGCCAACACGCCTGCATGGGCGCTTTGGACGCGCACCAACACCAGCCCCGGCGCGGCTTACACCAATGCCGCCGTGGCCCTGAGCGTGCGCCAGCTCAAGGTGCCCATCGGCACCTCCACCGACCGTGCCTCGTCCAACGGCCAGTTCCTGGTGGTGCCCCCCTATCTCAGCGCCAACGGCGACACCTATTTCGTCTCGCTCACGGCGGAGCCCGCCACGCGCCTGAATCTCGCGTCCTATCAGCAACCCGTCGGCGCGATGCCCTTCGAGACGGCGGCCTTTGCGGTGGCATTGCCGGCTAACACGTTTTTCTATCAGACCTACCAGGTGAACGTGCCGGTGCAGCAAATCGCCTGGGACCTCACCGCGAATTCAACGAGTGGCAACCTCCGGATATGCGCGCGACGCGCTAACGCGCCCAATCCGGGCAACAACGACGCGCTGGCGGAGGCTCCCGCCGGGGTGGCCGCCGGCCTGACGCTGGTGCCACCGACGCTCAGCGACGGCGTGTGGTATGTCACCGTTTACACCGATGGCAACGCCGCCGCAGGGTCCATCCGCAGCGGGCCGCCAATTGTGACGGATATCAGTTTCGTGGACCAGATCACCAACGATCTAACCGGCAAATCCGGCTGGCGCATCTATCGGGTGACGGACATCAACAGCCAGCTCGGCTGTCTCGGCTGGGACCTGTTGCTCAGCTTGCCGGTGGATGATCGCCTGCTCGCGATCCGCGCCAACGCCGTGCCCGGCCGACAGCAGTATCGCAGCGACGACAACCCCGCCGTATCTAACAACGACCTCTTCGACTTTTCCTCGTCCATCGGCGACTTGCAGCGTCCGGCGCACCAGGCGGACGTGTGGTATATCGGGGTGTACCGTCCCGACGCGGCGCTTGGCCCGTTCACACTGACGACGCAGTTGCTAACAGCCAACACGGCGACCTTCGACGCGGCGACACCGCCTGCGGCCAATGTTGTCACTAACCAAACGCCGGGGCTGTGGCAGTATTTCCGGGTGGATGTGCCCGCGGACGCCCCGGGCTGGGACCTGCGTCTGACAAACGTGACGTCCGGCAGCCCGCGCCTGGTGGTGCGGCGCGATCAGTTGCCGGCCGATTTCCACACCGATTGGGGCGCTTGGGGCGGCGACGGGTCGTATCCGAACGCCGGCGCGTTCTGGTCGAGCGGCGCGCAGTGGGCTGCTGGAACCGATCTAACGGGATATTCCTACGAGGCGGACGGCAGCGATACCACCGGGCGGGTGTTGCACATGGGCATGGGCAATCCGCTGGAGCCGGGAACCTTTTATGTGGGGGTGAGCAACAACGGGGCATCCGATGCCATGAGTTATACATTGGAGAGTCGAGGAATCGGCGGTAGTTACGCCATCCCGGTGACTCCCTTGGCTTACACCGGCGGAAGTGACACCCGAAGCAACCTGGCGCCGCGGGAGTTGGCCTATTACAAGGTGAGTATTCCGGCGGGGCAGACGAGTTGGCAGGTGAAGCTGGCGGCGACGAGCGGCGATGTGGCGCTGGCCGTGCGGAAGGATGTGTTACCCAACGTGGGAGCGGCCACCACCGTCGAAGGCAACAGTGGACCGACAAGCTTGAATTTCACCGGGGGCATCGTCCTCGCCAAGAGCGGCGATGAGCATTTTCTGCTGCTGCCCACATACGATCCGATCTATGACGGTTACACGTTGACGGGTTACGAGACGACGCTCCAGGCGGGCGACTACTATCTGGCCGTTGTGTCACAGGGCGCGACGAACGTGGGTGCCACCGGCAACAACCTCAGCGGCCCGCGGATCGGCACCGGCAACGGTGGCTATACGCTGTTGAGTCGCGGCAATGCCCCGACCACGGCCCTCGGCACCGCAGGAGTAGGGACCGATCTCATCCATTCGGACACTCTCGAAGGCGGCGAGGTGAAGTTCTACTCCGTCACCGTGCCGGCCGGGCTGGCCAGCATGCAGGTGTCGCTCGAGAACGTTGGCGGCAGGCCCTTGATCGGCCTGCCCACGGCACCGGGTCAGCTCGTGCGCGGCGCACAGTCGGTCTATGATTCCTATGGGCTGGACTCCATCGGCAGCGGCGGAGCTGAACTGACCGCCTCGACGTTCGCGACCCTAACGAACCCGGCGGCCGGCACCTATACACTCGCCGTGCGCGCCGGCTACGACTCAGGCAACAACCCGTTTCCCAGCGCGAGTTATAGCCTGCGCGTGCAGGGCCAGGGCGCCATTCCCGTGGGTTTTGACGACGGCTCTGCCAGCGTGAACGGCCAGGCACCGGACAGTTGGCGGTACTTTCTGGTCACGGTGCCGGCCGATGCCCTCGGCTGGGACCTGCGTCTAACGACTGTGACGTCCGGCTCTCCGCGACTGGTGGTGCGCCGTGACCAGTTGCCGGCGAGCTTCCCCCCGCCGTGGATTTCCCTCGCCAGCGCGACGACCTGGCCCAGCGGCGCGCAATGGGCGCCGGGCGGCGGCGATCTAACCGGATTTCCGTACGATGAAGACGGCAGCGACACCACCGGGCGGGTGTTGCACATGGGCATGGGCAATCCGCTGGAGCCGGGAACCTATTATATCGGGGTGAGCAACAACGGGGCATCAGACACCATGAGTTATACATTAGAGAGCCGGGGGATCGGCGGCAGCTACTCGATTTCAGTGACCCCGCTGGAGGATGCCGGCGGGAGCGTTTCCCAAAGCGATCTAGCGCCACGCGAGCTGGCCTATTACAAGGTGACCATCCCGGCCGGGCAGACGAGTTGGCAAGTGAAGCTTTCGGCGACCAGCGGCGACGTGGCGCTGGCGGTGCAAAAGGACATGTTGCCCAATCTTGGCGCAACCGATAAAATGGGCAATGGCGCGACCATCCTGGTGCCGTCTGGCGGAGTGTTGTTACGTAAAACCGGCGACGAGCACTTCCTGCTGCTGCCAAGCTACGCCGCGATTTACGACAGCTACACGTTGACGGGGTTTGCGACGACAATTGCGGCGGGCGACTACTATCTGGCGGTGGTGTCGCAGGGCGGGTCGAACGTGGGTGCCAGCGGTGACAACTTGAACGGGCCTAGAATCGGCAGCGGTAACGCCGGCTACACGCTATTGAGCCGGGGCCAGGCGCAAACCCAAGACTTCGGCGGCGTGAGCGCCGGCGGGGCGGACTTGGTGCAGACAGGCGAAAACCTCGGTGGGGGTGAGGTGAGGTTCTACACGTTCACGGTGCCGGCGGGACTGGCTAGCGTGCAGGTGTCGCTCGAAAACCGCAGCGGCAACCCACTGATCGGATTGGCCAGTACCATCGATCGGCTCGGCGTCGGTGACAGCCCCGCTTACGGCGACTCCTACAGTTATGGCATAGATAGCACCGGCCGCGGAGAACCCGTCATTTGGGGTTCGAGTGTCGCAACCCTGGCGAATCCGAGCGCCGGCCGCCATTATGTGGCCATCTACGCCGGTTCCTCGGACAACACATTCCCCGATGCCAGCTATACCTTGCGCGTGCAGGGCCAAAGTGTCACTCCCGTTGTCTTCGACGGCGGCACCGCCGCCGTGGCCGCCCAGTCGGCGGACAGTTGGCGGTACTTTCAGGTCACGGTGCCGGCCGACGCCCTTGGCTGGGACCTGCGTCTAACGAATGTGACGTCCGGCAACCCGCGCCTGGTGGTGCGCCGCGACCTGTTGCCGGCGAGCTTCCCGCCGCCGTGGATTTCCCTCGCCGGGGCGACAACCTGGGACAGCGGCGCGCAATGGGCACCCGGCGGCGATCTAACGGGATATCCCTATGATGCGGACGGCAGCGATACCACTGGACGGGTGTTGCACATGGGCATGGGCAATCCGTTGCAGCCGGGAACCTATTGCATCGGTGTGAGCAACAACGGGGCATCAGACTCCATGAGTTATACGTTGGAAAGCCGGGGCATTGGTGGAAGTTATGCCATTCCGGTGACTCCGTTGGATTATGTCGGCGGCAGCGACTCCCGGAGCAACCTGGCACCCCGCGAGTTGGCCTATTACAAGGTGACCATCCCGGCCGGGCAGACGAGTTGGCAGGTGAAGCTTTCAGCGACCAGCGGGGACGTGGCGCTGGCCGTGCAGAAGGACATCCTGCCCAACGTGGGCGCGGTTGACAAGAATGGCAATGGAGCCACGGTCCTCGTGCCGTCCGGCGGAGTGTTGTTGCGCAAAGCCGGCGATGAGCATTTCCTGCTGCTGCCAAGCTATGCGGCACTTTACGACGGATATACGGTCACGGGTTACGCGACAACGCTTGCGGCGGGCGACTACTATCTGGCAGTGGTGTCGCAGGGCGGGGCGAACGTGGGTGCCAGCGGCAACAACTTGAACGGCCCGCGAGTCGGTACCGGCAACGCCGGCTACACGCTGTTGAGCCGTGGCCCCGCGCAAACGCAGGACTTCGGCGGTGTGAGCGCCGCCGGGCCGGACTTGCTGCAAACGGCCGAAAGCCTGGGCGGAGGCGAGGTGAAATTTTACGCGTTCACGGTGCCGGCGGGGCTGGCAGGCGTGCAGGTGTCGCTCGAGAGCCGCACCGGCAATCCCGTCATCGGGCTGGAAAGCACCGCCGATCGGCTTGGTGTCGGTGACAGCCCCGCTTACGGGGATTCCTACAGTTATGGCATCGACAGCACGGGCAGGGGCGAACCGGTCGTCTGGGGCTCGGGTTTCGCTAGCCTGGTCACTCCGACTGCGGGACGCCACTACGTGGCGGTTTACGCAGGCTCGTCTAACAACGCATTCCCCGACGCCGGTTTTTCTATCCGAATCCATCCGTTGTCACCCGTGGTTCTCAATTTCGCCACCACCCAGAACGCGGGCAACGGCGGCACCAATCTCGACACCCGCGCGGTGGGAGACAGCCAGATGATGTATTATCGCGTGGATGTGCCGGCCAGCCTTGATGGGCAGGCCGTCCTCGGCTGGCGGGTCGGGCTCGCGCTGGCTACCGGTCATGCCAACTGGCGGATCTCACAAACCTTTCCACCGGCGGCGGATGGCAGCAACGCCATCAGTGCTTCCGACATCGGGACTCTCAATCTCACGCCGCCCTATCTGACACCCGGCACATGGTATATCCAGGTGCAGGGGCTCGGACTCGCCACCTACACGCTGACGAGCGAACCGGTGGTACTGCAGCGGCCGGCATGGACGATGCCGGCCGCGGGCGAAGTCGTGACCACCGCGGGACTGCCCGCCAACGCTTCGGTGTTTGCCGACAGCGGATTGCGCGAGGACGGCACGCCATTGCCCGATCCGGAGCTTGGCAGCGTGACCGACCAAGGCATCGATCTGGCAAACACCGACTACCATTACTATGCCGTAACGGTCCCTGAGAATAACGCGGACCTGTTGCATGCGGAGCTGATCGCAATCAATGGCACCCCCGCTCTCTATGCGCGGCCTGGCAATGTCCCCTCCGACAATCGCTCGGAAACCGCCGCCACCCTCACACTCGAAGCCACCGGCACGCAATACGCCTCCTGGGTGCCACAGACGACGCGCACCCAAACCTGCCTCACCCCCGGCACCTGGTATCTCGCGGTGAAAGCCGGCGGCACCACCAATGCCCGCTACCGCTTGCGCCTTGCCCACGGCAATCCGCTTGCGGGCGGTCTGGTGCAGGATCTGCCGCTCAGCGGCGGCAGCCTAAGCGGCCAGTTGCTCGCCGCCGGTGACCTGCGGTTTTATCGAGTGACCGTGCCGTCAGACGCCCCGCTGGCGTGGCAGATCACCTACTCCCAAACGCAGGGCGACGTGGACCTGTTCGTGCGTGACAGCGCGCCGCCGGGTGTCGCTGGCGATCAAACCCCACCTTATCCTAACAACCTATCCGACTGGCGCAGCGACAACAAAAACCAAGGGCCCTACAATTTCTATCCGAACCAAGGCACCGCCACGCTGACCGTGCCGCCGCTGCGCCCCGGCCACGTTTGCTACCTCGGGTTCTACGCCAATTCGGACGCCAACTTCGCAGTGAGCAGCGCCACCAGCGGCGGAACCCTCGGCGTGCTGCCGGGCATCGACTTCTATACCGGCGCGGTGACCACGAATATTCCCGCGAACGACTCCCTGCTCTATCAAATCCAGGTGCCGCCAGACGCGACACAATTCAGCTATGTCGCCAGCCACCCGGATTCCGTGCAAGTCCGCATCGAGCAGGGTACGCCACCCGCCACCAGCGGCACCCAACATTTCGTTTCCTCGGGGCCGAACAGCTCGTTGAATCAGGTGTTGTCGGCTGGCACCTGGCCATGGGTGCCGGCGCAAACATATTACGTGCGCTTCCTCAACACCAGCGGCTCGGACCAAACCATCACCTTTGCCATGCCCTTTGCAGGGTGGGCGGCAGCCAACGGCCTAACAGGCCAGGGCGCGTTGCCCGGCGCGGATGGCGACGGCAGCGGCCTATCCAACCTCGTCGAGTACGCCTGCAACCTCACCCCCGGCCAGCTCCGCGCGCCGGTCCTGGTTGCGGATAGCGGCACGGCGGGGCTCCCTAACATCCGGCTCGCCGCTGTCGGCGACGAACAACATCTGCTCATCGAGTACCTGCGCCGCAAAAACAGCGGGCTGACCTACATCCCGCAGTTTTCTGGCAGCCTGGACGCGCCATCCTGGCAGGCGGCGACGCTCCCGCCGCTGGTGACTCCCATCGACGCGGATTGGGAACGTGTGACCGTGGAAGATACCGTTTCCATCAACTCGGCCACCACCCGCTTCGGCCGCATCTCGATTCTCCTGCCCTAGAACATTGAATGTGTTGTCGTTAGGTCAAATTCTCGGTCTTGCGTCTTGCAGTCTTGTGTCTCGGGTCTGAGGCGGAGCCGCGCTAGGCAATCACGAAGCGGCGGCAGCCGACGGCTCCGCCGGCGTAGGTGGCACCGGTGCCACCGCCCACTCCTCGATCAGGCGGAACGCCACGGCTAACAACGTCGGCCCGAGAAACACCCCGACCAGGCCGAAGGCCATCGCGCCACCGATCACTCCGCAGAAAATCAGCACGAAGGGCATCTTGCTGCCCTGGCTGATCAGATAGGGCCGCAGGAAATTGTCCACCCCGCTGATCCCTAACACCCCCCACAACAACATGAACAATCCCCAGCCCGGCGTGCCCTGGCTGAACAACCACAGCGCCGCAGGAATCCAAATGATCGGCGGACCAAACGGAAGCACCGCGAAAAAGAACGTCAGACATCCTAACAAAACCGCGCCCGGCACCCCCGCCATGCCAAACCCGATCCCGGCCACCACCGCCTGCGCCAGCGCCGTGCCCAAGATTCCGTAAATCACCCCCTTGACCGTCGCGCCCGCCACATTCATCAAATGCCGCCCCCGTCCGCCGGTCAGCCGGTCCACCGCCACGCCCATGCGCTCCGAGAGCACTTGCGCGTCGCGCAGCATGAAGAATGTTAGAAACGCGCTCACCAACACCTGTACCACGCCGTTGCCCACCGCCAGCCCGATCGAAATCAGCCACGACCTCGCCCACGCGATCGACCTGCCTAACAAAAACACCAGCTCCGGGGACTGCGGCTTGGCCGTCCCGCTGACCGGCGGTACCGCGGCCGGCGGTGCCACGGGGGTTGCTTCCACGACCATGCCGTTGCCACCCTCCACCACGATCTTCGCCCGCGGCGGCTGGTCTTGCGCTGCCTTCTCCAATTGATCCATCCATAGCTTGCGGCCGGCCGCGAATTGTTCCCAGTCATTCGCCAATTCCTTGCCAAACACCGGGGTCCGGCTCACCCAGGCCGGCGCTTCGTCCGGCATCGAAAGCAGCCACTTGCGCGTCGCCTCGGTCAGCGCCTTGCCATCCTCCGCCACACTGAAACCAGTCCACACCACCGGCCCGGCCAGCACCACCGTGAGGGTGAGGGTGACCAGGCAGGCCGCCAAGGTCCGCGACCCGCGAAACCATAGCGTGAAACGCCGCTGCAAGGGATAGAGCGAAAACGCCAGCACCATGGCCCACATCAAAGCCGACAGGAACGGCTGCAACACCTCCACGCAGCCCACTAACAGCAACAGCAGGGCCACCCCACCCAGCAGGGGTTCCAATTTGCGCCGGGTTTGCATGACGGGCTTTTCCATCGCTCCGACCCATCCTAACCGGCAATTGCCGGCCCCGCCAGCTCCAAACACGAAAAAACCGCCTACGCAGCGCCGGCTTCGGCCGGCGAACCGATCTCCCCGTAGGCGCATTCGTCACATTCGTCAGAATGCGTGAGGGGCGGGTCCCTATCTCCCTATGCCGCCGCCGCTACTGCCAACGCGTTGTGACCAACGCGCCGACGGAGTGCCGGCTTCAACCGGCGAGTCCATTCCCCCTCCGCGCTTTT
>Ga0118677_10009892_pt1 | contig 14744 bp, 9 predicted proteins | sample AliMusrvi5mmetaG_FD_86154 | JGI IMG/M metagenome (GOLD analysis project Ga0118677, IMG submission 86154)
GTTCGAGGCTGTCGGCAATAACACGCACCCCGGTCATCAACAGAAGCAGTTCATTTGCACAGTAATCAGCCTTGTCGAACTCGGTTGCAAGCGTCTCGATTTTTTCAACAGCTTCATCAAGCTCGGCTGTCAGGTCAATCAACGTCGAGAAATTTTCGGCCAGCGATTTCAGATTACCTGCCTGACTCTGGAGTGCCTGGTCAGACAAACCAATAGCATCCGCAGCAGACAAAAGATTATTGAAAGAGTTGCTGAGATCACCCTGATATTCAGAGACATCAGGAATCACGAACGTCTTCAACATAAGCTGAAGCGTACGAGCTTCGATATCAATACCCTTGACATAGCGTTCGAGACGGATATGCAGACGGGCATCAATCTCCTGAACACTCAGAACACCATATTTGACAAACATATCCTGGACATCTTTCTTGAGCAGAACTCTGAGTGACTGGGGAGTGTTCTTCAGGTTCGGCAACCCTCTTTCACGCGCTGCCTGCTGAAGAGCTTCGGCGTAGTTATCTCCCTGATAGCGGATCGGTTTGGTTGCGGTAATCTGCTCACGAAGAGTTTCAAGAATTGCTAAATCCCTCTCTTTTCCTGCATTGATTTTTGCGATGATAGCATCCGCAATTTCATCAACAGCCTCAGCCATAAGTGTGTTCAGCACCATATTTGGCACAGAAGCCGCCTGAGATGAACCAACCGCCCTGAACTCAAACTTGTTGCCAGTGAAGGCAAATGGGGAGGTACGGTTACGGTCAGTATAGTCCTTATTGACCACAGGAACCTGTGAAAGACCGAGATTAAGCACCTGTTTTTCTGTTTTCAAATCAACTTTACCAGTCTCAATGGCATCAAGCACTTTTTCGAGCAGCTCGCCAAGGAAGACAGTTACCACTGCCGGTGGAGCCTCATTGGCACCCAAACGGTGGTCGTTGCCCATGCTCGCTATGGACATTCTGAGTACATCAGCCCTCTTGTAAACTCCTTTCAGGACAGCAACAAGAAAAACCAGGAAGTGAACATTCTTCTCAGGAGTATCACCCGGATCGAGAAGATTGAGACCAGTATTGGTACCAATTGACCAGTTATTGTGCTTGCCTGAACCGTTAATACCAGCAAACGGCTTTTCAGCCAGCAACAAAGCAAAACCTTTTTTATCTGCAATCTTTCTCATCACTTCCATGACCAGCAAGTTGTGGTCAACGGCAATATTTGCTTCCTCAAAAATCGGAGCAATTTCAAATTGGTGCGGAGCGACCTCGTTATGACGGGTCTTGGCAGGTATGCCAAGCAAATAGAGCTCATGTTCGACATCCTGCATGAATTCGAGCACACGGTCGGGAATCGAACCGAAATAATGGTCCTCAAGCTGCTGCCCTTTCGGTGGAAGAGCACCAAGAAGTGTGCGTCCGCACATGACAAGGTCAGGACGTTCGGAATAGAATTTCTTGTCGATCAGGAAATACTCCTGTTCGCAGCCTGCAAAAGTTTTTACACGGGAGACACCCGTAACACCAAGCAGCTCAAGCAGCCTGATGGCAGACTTGCTGACAGCTTCCATGGAGCGTAACAGCGGGGTTTTAGCATCAAGCGCCTCGCCATGATAGGAGATGAAAACTGTTGGAATACAAAGGGTAAGATCTTTTCCACCCTTCATCAGAAAAGCGGGACTGGAAGGGTCCCATGCGGTGTAGCCACGGGCTTCGAACGTGGTACGCATACCGCCTGACGGAAAGCTTGACGCGTCAGGCTCACCCTGAATGAGCTGTTCGCCGGAAAAGCGCTCAATCGGGGTACCATCGCGGTCAATTGATAAAAATGCATCATGTTTCTCCGCCGTGGAACCAGTCATCGGTTGAAACCAGTGGGTATAATGGGTTGCGCCGTTCTCCATAGCCCACTCTTTCATGCCATGCGCGACAACGCCTGCTATCGCAGCAGTTATTTTTTTGCCTGCCTTGATCGTATCCTGCAGTGCAGTAAACTCCTCTTTGGGCAGCTTCGCACGCATGGCCTTATGATCAAAAGTCATCGACCCAAAGTAGGTGGAAACCGGAATTTTACTATCGCTGTTCAAAAGAACCTCCTTGTTGATTTGCATGATATTAGCCTCTCCCCCTCTAAAAAAAATGAAAACATGTCTAACATTATTTTTTTGATCTTTTTTCATCAAACGTTGTCAGCACCTGCCGGTCCTGAAGGTTTTTACGAACAATTTCTGCACAAATTTTTTTGTTCTTCTTCAACTGGGAAAGCACGAAACTGGTATTGGTTCCAAGAACACCTGGCCAACTCTGTATTCTTGAAAGAAACTGCTCAAGAGATGCTGTATTGTGGGTCATGACCTTTAAAATATGAGACCCTTCGCCAGTCACAGAAAAACACTCCATAATTTCGTCTTCTTTCAACACATGCTCCATAAATGAGTTATAGTGCCTGGATGAATCTATCCTGACCCTGACAAAAGCATGAATATCAAAACCAAGCTGGCGTTCATCAACCTCCATGGTAAACCCTTTGATGATACCGTTTTTCTGTAACTTGTCAAGCCGCTCACTCACAGACGGAATCGAAAGACCGACCACTTCAGCAAGCTCGCTCAACCGAACTCTGCCATTTTCACCAAGTGACTCAATGATTTTAAGGTCGATCAGATCAAGATGGCCTGACATAACATAATTTTGATTTATTTCAAGAATTGACAGCGATTTATTTCAAGAATTGACAGAAATTACACAATAGTAAGAAAAAAACAATCGATTTCTTTAAAATTCATAACCTTTTCAATAAATACCTTAAATAATTTAGGGGCCCTGTCAATTTAGCTGTATTACTGATGTTATTGGTTATACTGAAAGCATTTGCAGAGTGTTTCTTTTGATTTTACAGAGAGAGCAATCCGCAGGTAATGAATGTCTTACAAATAAAAAATATTTCAATATCTTGTGCTCAAATTTGACTATAAGAACAGAGTAATGCAGGAAAAAGATGTTCTCTGCGTCGCAGTTTTTGTATGCATTAGTGGAAAATACGATACTCAATAAACTACTTAAAGCGACCGAACTTTTTTAAAACCATGAAAATAGCAATTTTCGGCGCTGGAATAGCAGGCCTTGGCGCAGCAGTGGAACTTGTCGATAGAGGACACACCGTAGAGATCTATGAAAAACGAAAGATCCTTGGAGGGAAAGTTTCGGTCTGGAAAGACAGTGATGGCGACTCCATAGAATCGGGACTGCATATCGTTTTCGGAGGATATGAACAGCTCCAGAAATATCTTAAACGGGTGGGTGCCGAAAATAATTATCAGTGGAAAGAGCATTCACTGATCTATGCTGAACCGGACGGTAAACAATCTTTTTTCAAAAAAGCCAATCTTCCCAGTCCCTGGGCCGAAGTGGTTGGAGGTATGCAAACTGATTTGCTCACTTTCTGGGACAAAATTTCGCTTCTCAAAGGGCTCTATCCCGCCATTACCGGCAATGAAGCTTATTTCCGAAGCCAGGACTCTATGACTTATTCGGAATGGCATCGCCTGAAAGGAGCTTCTGAGCATTCATTGCAGACGCTTTGGAAAGCCATTGCACTTGCCATGAATTTCATCGAACCCAACGTCATCAGCGCCCGCCCGATGATCACTATTTTCAACTATTTCGGCACAAATTATACAGCGACAAAATTTGCTTTTTTCCGCAAAAACCCTGGAGAATCAATGATTGAACCAATGCGCCAGTATATCCAGAGCAAGGGCGGGCGCATTTTTGTGGATGCAAAACTTAGCAGGTTTGAACTGAATAGTGATGATACCATAAAAGAGGCTGTACTACGGGATGGCCATAAAGTTGTAGCTGATGCCTATATCTCAGCAATGCCGGTTCACAATGTCAAAAAGATTCTGCCTGTCAAGTGGCTTACACACAAGTACTTTCGTAATCTCCATGAATTTGTGGGCAGTCCAGTAGTCAACTGCCAACTCTGGTTTGACCGGAAAATTACCAATACCGATAATCTGATGTTTTCGCAAAACACTATTTTTGCTACCTTTGCCGATGTCTCCATCACCTGTCCAGATGATTTTCAGAAGGGTATGGGTACGGGAAATGGTGGGAGTGTCATGAGCCTGGTGCTGGCACCAGCACATCAACTGATGGATATGCCCAACGAGGTTATCACCGAACTTGTCTTGAAAGATATTCATGATCGTTTTCCTAAATCCCGCAACGCCCAACTGCTTAAATCAACTATTGTCAAAATTCCCCAGTCTGTTTACAAAGCCGTCCCGGATGTCGACAAATTCCGCCCTGACCAGATCAGCCCGATCAAAAACTTTTTTCTTGCGGGAGATTACACCGATCAGCACTATCTGGCCTCTATGGAGGGGGCGGCACTGAGCGGAAGGCTGGTTGCTGAAAAGCTTCTAAGCAGGTTCGGAAATTAATAGTCAGCAGGGGCCTGTTCAAGATGTCAGGGATCTCTGGTATGAATAAAAGTGACCGACTGCTCATCATTTTAAGTAAAAATCCTGAGGCGGGAATGGTCAAAACCCGCCTGGCGAATACTATCGGCGACGAAAAAGCCCTTGAAATCTATGAACTACTCCGCCACCATACCGCCCTGGTTTCAGGTAAGGTTCATGCAGAACGGATGGTTTTTTACTCTCGCTTTATTCCCACTTTCGATCTCTTTCTCACCGAAAATTTCAGCGCCTGGCTGCAGGAAGGTAATGATCTGGGCGAACGGATGCTGCATGCCATCAAAAGCGGATTTGAAAGCGGATTTCACCATGTTGTACTCATTGGAACAGACTGTTACGAACTGAGCTCAGCAGTCCTTGAGGATGCGTTTTCAGCCCTTGAGCAATCTGATGCCGTTATCGGACCTGCTACAGATGGAGGATTTTACCTCATCGGCATGAAGAGAGTCATCCCGGAACTGTTCCTTCACCGACAGTGGAGTACCTCTGAAGTACTGAAGGATACTATAGCAATACTCCAACAGCTTGACACAACGTATAAACTGCTTGTGGAGTTGTCGGATATCGATACCTTTGACGACTTTAAAAAAAGCACTTTATGGACGAGCAAACCATAAGTATCATTATCCCGACCTGTAACGAAGAGAGCATTATCGCTCTTACAATGCAGAAACTCCTTGCCCTGACAGAGCGCTCAGAGGGAGTTGAGATCATTATCAGTGACGCAAGTACAGACAAAACATTTGATATCCTTTCAAGCTTTCCGGTAACCGTCTGCAACAGCTCAAGAGGACGTGCTATACAGATGAACAACGGAACTCGTCATGCCAAAGGTGAGATTCTCTATTTTCTGCACGCCGATACACTCCCTCCAGCAACCTTTATCGAGGATATCCGTTCAGCAGTTGCTACAGGCAAAATGGCTGGATGCTTCAGAATGCACTTTGATGATGACCACCCTCTCATGAGCCTGTTCGGATGGTTCACACAGTTTCCCCTGATGATCTGTCGGGGCGGAGATCAATCACTCTTTATCAAGAAAGAACTTTTTGCCAGGATTGGAGGATTCGACGAGACCTTGCTCATTATGGAAGATTACGATATTATCGCACGGTTAGAACGGATTACACCGTTTCACATTCTCGAAACAGAGGTTACTACGTCAGCCCGCAAGTATCACCGCAACGGTATTATTCCTCTCCAGCTCAGCTTCGGAACCATTCATCTCATGTATGCACTTGGAGTTACCCAGGAGTCCATTATTCGGTACTACAGGGAAAATATTATCTAACAAAAGAGAATGTGGAGAGCACTCCGCCCAAAATAGCTTCAAGAGGTTAATGGCGTTAGTAAATAAGTTGTTATATTCAAAAAAATATTTTCACTTACCTATCTTTAACCCAACCATAATTATGGCAGCAGAAGAACTCAAAAAACCGGCAGGGGCAGTTGTACCTGTCTCATCGAACAATACAGATAGTGGTGTCGGCAATGGAGACATGGCCCATTTAATCGGGAGCATGGGCGCCTTGATTGACTCGACGATTATTTCAGTACAGGGAATCATCACCACCGTAAGTTCGGTTACCGGGCAGCTTATTGAGGGCGTTACCACGACCATGAATTCCGAACCGGTTCAAGGAATGATCAGTTCAGTGAGCTCCGCAACCGGGCAGCTTATTGAAGGCGTTACCTCTACCATCACTGTCGAATCGGTACAGGGAGTGCTCAATTCGGTGAGTTCCGCAACCGGGCAACTTATTGACGGAGTTACCTCCACCATCAATTCAGAACCCGTCAGGGAGATGTTCAACAACGTCACCTCCGTTCCAGGACAACTTATTGAGGGAGTCACCTCCACTATTACATCAGGGCAAGTACAGAACTCTTTTCAGGAGCTCGGCAAATTATGGACTGGCCTTCTTGAAAACCTGAACGCAGCCGGGAGCACCAACCAGGTACAGAACCTTTTCAATAATGTCAGCGCCGGACTGGGGCAGCTTATGAACAGCTCATTCATGCCGGGAATGCCTGGTATGCTTGGAAGCCGTGAAAATCGACCAAAAAAAGATGTCACCCAGATACACTTTACACCTAAAGAGATTGTTGCCGCTCCGACTGAAGTGATCGCTCCAAAAGAAATTGTTGTTACAGCGCCTGTTCAAGAGAAAAAAATCTGAGGCACACACCCCTATACATCATTTTGAGCGAAGTTAAGAATCCTTAAAAAAAGATGAATGCTTCGCTCACCATGACAACTGTTGCATTTTCTAAAGTCGTTTTATTACCGTAACCCCGTCCCCGTATGGCCAAATCCCCCTTCGCCTCGAACTGTTGAGGCAAGCTCTGCCACCTCCTCAAAATGCACCTGCTCAACCCGAGCCACCACCATCTGCGCAATGCGATCGCCGTGAGAAACAGTAAACGGCTCCTTCCCATAATTGACGAGAATCACCTTGACCTCACCACGGTAATCAGCATGTTTGCGTTCATATTCAATCTCAACCAAACCACAGAAACCGGGCCAGGAGGTCTTCATCTGATGCACTCCTTCGTGAGCGCCGCGTTTATATTTCCATTCAACATCAAAGTTCTCATCACCGCAACCATGAAGGGCTATCTGTCGTGCATCGTCTGAAAGATCATTAAATGGTACAGTAAAATCTATGCCTTTGCTTTTGCCTACTGATAATAACGTATGTACATATTGTCCGTAAACATCGCCATAGAACTTTCCTGTTTTGGTGCCGTCAATAGCTCCGGCAGTTAATGGCAGCGAAGCGTTGGTGACAAGTTTATTTTCATCACATTTTGTGGTTGTTCCTATTCCCTTGCATTTACTGCATGCTCCTTCATCATTATTGAATGAAAAATCTGCAGCCCGTTCATGCTTAGTTCCATGTTCATCTCTGCCAAGCCTGCTGAACAGCAAACGATACAGGTCGTAGATACCGCTGAAAGTACCCACTGTAGAACGGGGATTATTCGTTGTGTTTTTCTTTTGAATACGAATGGCGGGAGTTAGTCCGCTACAGAATTCAAACTGCGGATTGCCTGCTTTGCCGATGAACTGGCGGAAATAAGAAGACATGCCATCCATAAACCGACGCTGACATTCGGCATAAATAGTATCAAAAACCAGTGAAGAACGCCCGCTGCCCGAAACACCGGTTACAGCAGTGATGCTATTTAACGGAACAGAAACGTTGATACTATTAAGATTATTGGTTGTAATACCTGTGAATTCGATCGGTGTATTGAACTCTTTTAATTCGGTCAATGCCGCATTTGCATTGATCTTATGTGGAATCAGGGTCTTCTTTAATTCTCTTCCTGTAAGGGAATCCGGATGATCCATCAAATTAAGCGGACTTCCTTCGAAAACAAGTCTTCCTCCTTTATTCCCGCTCCCCGGGCCAAGGTCAACAGCCCAATCTGCCTGAAGAATAAAATCCGGATGATGTTCAATAGCAAGAATAGTATGGCCTTTTACGATCAATTTCCTTAATGCTTTCAGCAACATTTCAACATCAGCAAGATGCAGTCCTGTGGTAGGTTCATCAAGAATATAAAGAACTTTTCCTGTTGAACTTTTTGAAAGTTCAGTTGCCAGTTTCACACGCTGTGCCTCACCGCCCGAAAGAGTGGTAGAGGGTTGTCCCAACTTGATGTATCCAAGACCCAGGTCGAGAAGAATACTTGTAAATGCAGTTATTTTTTTCTGATCATGAAAGAAATCATGAGCTTCTTCGATGGACAGTTCCAATACCTCAAAAATATTTTTCCCCTTGTAACGTATGTCAAGAGTTTCCTCTATAAACCGTTTGCCTTCGCAAACATCACAAACCACTTCCACATTGCCGAGGAAATGCATGCCCACCTGTTGAACCCCTGCTCCGTTGCATGCTTCGCATCGTCCACCTTTCACCACAAAGGAAAACTGACCTTTCTTAAACCCTTTCACTTTGGATCCAGGTAATGCAGCAAAAATATCACGGACATGATCAGATAAACCCGTGTAGGTGGCAGGATTGCTATTGGGTGTGCGCCCTATCGGTGACTGATCAATATGAATGGCACGTTTGAAAACTTCGGAACCACCGGATTTTTGCGGTAATACTTTTTCAATGAGAAATTGTGTAAGGCTGGACTTACCGCTGCCGGAAACACCCGTTACTACATTGAAAGCTGACTTTTGAAAATGCGCGGTTATCTGCTGAAGATTGTTTTTATCGGCACCAACAATTTCAATAAAGCCTTCATTCTCCTTTTCATTCTTGATTTCAGGCAATTTCTTTTTTGCATGGAGATACTGAGAAGTTATGCTTTCGGGGATCAATTTCTCCAGGAATTCCTTTGCCCGTCCATTGTATAAAATGTTCCCGCCCTTTTTGCCCGGTCCGGGACCAATATCAATGATATGGTCGGCGGCATGAATGGTTTGCTCGTCATGTTCAACTACGATAACGGTATTGCCATTTTGCACAAGCGAACGAATAACACCCAGAAGTTTATGATGGTCGGCAGGATGCAGGCCGGCACTGGGCTCATCCAATAAATACAACACATTGCGCAGACCTGTTGCCGTTTGATTTGCTAGCCGGATACGTTGCGCTTCGCCACCTGACAACGTAGTGGATTCACGGTTGAGGGTTAAATATTCAAGACCAAGATCACTGAGAACTGACAAGCGTTTCAGAATAGCATCCACTACAGGGCCAGCGACGGGTTTTTCTTTTTCTGAAAGTTGAAGGTGGGAGAAATTATCCTGCAATTGACACAGATCCATTGCTACAAACTGATCAATGGTCTTTCCCCATAAGGTAAAAGAAAGCGCACGTTCATTCAGACGTTTCCCTTGACAAATAGGGCAAATGAACGAGCGCACAAAGCGCATGATATTGGGGTTTCTTTCTCTCTTCAATATTTCCTCCATGATGGTGAGGATGCCTTTATAATAATCTTCTTCACGAGGTTTTGCAGTGATGCCTGTCCAGCGTAATCGTGACTCTAAAGGATGTTTCCCGAAGAGCACTTTTATTTTTTCCGAGCCATACCATATCACCTGCTTTTGTTCATCAGTCAATTCATTCCATGGAATGTCAACGCTGAAACCCTCGGCCCTGCAGACCTTGTCAAGAACATCCATGGTGACCTGTGAATAGATGATATAGCCATTAGGCGTAGTCAGATTGAGGGCACCTTCACGAAGGCTTTTGGAAGCATCGCTGATCAATAATCCGGGATCAATATGATCTTCCACACCCAATCCTTTGCAGGCAGGGCAATAGCCCGAAGGTGTATTAAAGGAGAAAAGACTTCTGTCGGGTTTGATATTTTTAAGCTCCGTCGTACCCAGTCTTGCAAAAAGTAAACGCAGGTAATCATAGAGTTCAGTGAGTGTCCCGACTGTGGAACGCGCATTGCGAACAACGAAATTCTGATCAACGGAAACGACTGGAAAAAGTCCTTCGATGCGTTTGACTTTAGGACGGCTCATTTTCTTTGCAGCCTGAAAACTCCCGCTTGTGAAATTATCAAGGAATAAACGCTGCCCTTCCCTGTTTATCACATCATGAACAAGGCTGGATTTGCCACTCCCTGACACACCGGTAACCACAATTAAACGATAATGCGGAATGATAAGAGAAACATCCTGCAGATTGTTTTCTGTTGCGTTTTCTATTAATATGTGGTTGTCCATGAATGTTGGGCAAAGATAATAAATGAGTGTTTATTACCCTCCGGACATCAAGAGAGTTTCGAGCTGATGAGCCGGATAAATTCCTCTCTGGTGGCGACTTTTTCGAAGGCGCCGGTGAAATCGGAGGTAGTGGTAACAGAATTTTGCTTTTCTACTCCACGCATACTCATACACATATGCTTCGCTTCGATAACTACCGCCACACCAAGTGGATTCAGGGCATTTTGGATACATTCCTTAATTTGGGTGGTGAGCCGTTCCTGTACCTGTAACCGCCTTGAATAAGCCTCCACAACACGGGCTATCTTGCTCAGACCGGTAATATATCCATTCGGAATATAAGCTACATAAGCCTTTCCTACGAAAGGGAGCATATGATGTTCGCAAAGCGAGTAAATCTCAATATCCTTTACAATCACCATCTGACGGTAATCTTCTTTAAACAGGGCAGATTTTAAAATTTCATCAGGATCCATATTATATCCCTGTGTTAAAAACTGCATCGCTTTTGCAATACGTACCGGTGATTGAAGCAACCCCTCACGGTCGACATCCTCACCGATTAATTTCAGAATTTCGTGATAATGCCCAGCCATTTTGAGGACATTCGCCTCGTTATAAACCTCAACCTTGCTGTAACCTTCGTTATCTCTGCTATTCAGTGAAAATTTCATATATTTTATCTTTAATCAATTATTAACTTAACATCTCACTACTTCAAAAGTTTAAGTTGACTTAAACCTCCGGTCTAAATATCGGTTGAAAATCAGAAATTGATTTAAAGTTACAGGTACCATTATGAGAAATAAAATTAGTCCAAATGAATCCTAAATTCCTGATCAAAAATTAATCTGGCATCGATTTTGGAGCTTTCGACCCCGATAAATCCATTTATTCTGCCCGTCTTACCCTTCCGGATTAACTGTTCCATTTGACTTTCCGACAATGCTTTACCCATGTAGACAAAAGGAATTCGAAGCAGACAACCATTTCGGAATTCACCACATCCCCAGGCCGTTTTACCCTTTATGATCAGCCCTTTCTTACATTTTGGACAGCGCAACTCTTCCGGAACCAGTGGTTCAAAAGAAAGCGTAAAATTACTATTCAAAAGAATATGACCGCTCATCTCTTTTTTGTCTGAATCGATTATTCTAATCTCGCCACTTCTCCCCCTTCGGCACAAAGCAGTGATATTTGTATCGCTGATTTTCTTGCCGGAAAACTCAAACGGAAGTCTGAAATCACATCCATCCCGGTATGCGGTGCAACCCCATGCCTGTTTTCCTTTAACCACCACCCCTTTTTTGCACCTGGGGCAAGTTATGGAATTCTTAACAACTGGTGCCGGAAGTCTCTTTTTTTTCCCGGGCTTACTTACATTCCAGGGCACAATTTTCACTTCTGATGGAGCCACGGTAATCACTTTACCTGCCGACTGTTTTACCTGCCGGACAATTTCCGTAACCATCTCCTTCATTTCAGTCATAAACGCTGATATTTCGTATTTTCCCGCTTCAATTTGTCTTAGTTTTTTTTCCCATTGGCCGGTGAGTTCGGCTGATTTAAGCAATTCATTTTCGATGATCTGAATTAATTCAATTCCGGTCGGATTGGCGACAATTTTTTTCTTGTCACGATAGATATATTTTCGTCTGAAAAGGGTTTCAAGGATATTAGCCCTGGTTGAGGGACGCCCTATTCCATTTTGTTTCAGCAGATCACGAAGTTCTTCATCTTCCACATTTTTACCTGCAGTCTCCATAGCGCGAAGCAGGGTAGCGTCCGTATAATGTTTTGGAGGTTGGGTCATCTTCTCCCCTAATTCAGGTTCGTGAGGACCATGTTCTCCTTTTTGAAACAACGGGAGAATATTTTCATCGTCCGAAGCTGTGCCTGTATCTTCTTTATAGACCACCCGCCATCCCGGTTCAAGAATCTGTTTCCCGGTTACTTTAAATTCAACATGATTTGCTTCACCCAGAACGGTAATAATCGACGCTTTACAATCGGGATAAAAGACACTGATAAATCTCCGGGCTACCATATCAAATATTTTACGTTCATCAGGGGTCAGCGAACTGGAAAGCACACCGGTTGGAATAATCGCATGATGGTCGGTAATTTTCTGATTGTCAAATATTTTAGTCGACTTTTTGATTTTAGAGGTAAGCAAGGGAGCTGTATACTCCTGATAAGGGGTTAGTTTCTCCAAAATACCGGGAACTTTGGGATAGATATCTTCTGAAAGGTAAGTTGTATCAACACGAGGATAAGTAGTTAGTTTCTTCTCGTATAAACTCTGGATTAGTTTCAGGGTCTCTTCTGCCGTAAATCCGTATTTGCGATTGCCATCCACCTGGAGCAAAGTCAAATCAAAAAGTCGCAACGGGGGCTCGCTTGCAGATTTTTTTTCGTATGAAACGATATAAAACTCATGTCCGCTAATTTCTTTAAGTTTCAACGACGCTTCTTCTGCCGTGGCAAATCTTCCTGAAACAGCTGAAAAGATTACCTCCCGATATTTCGTTTTAAGTTCCCAATAAGGTTCCGGTTGAAAGTTGTCGATTTCGAGTTGCCGTTTAACGATCAGCGAAAGCGTTGGTGTCTGTACCCGGCCAATCGAAAGAACCTGCTTATTCTGGCCGTATTTGAGGGTATAGAGCCTTGTTGCATTCATTCCGAGCAGCCAGTCACCAATTGCCCGGGCACTGCCGGCAGCATAGAGGTTATCAAAATCATGCCCTTCACGTAAATGCTCAAATCCTTCCCTGATTGCTTCCTCTGTTAGCGAAGAGATCCACAGTCGTTTTAACGGTCTGTTGTTTCCTGCCTTTGAGAGCACCCAACGTTGAATAAGTTCCCCCTCCTGGCCTGCATCCCCGCAATTGATAACCTCATCGGCATTATTGACGAGTTTTTCGATGATCCCGAACTGTTTCTTAACCCCATTGTCGTTGATCAGCTTAATTCCAAAACGGTCGGGCAACATTGGAAGCTCGCGCATATCCCACGATTTCCATTGGGGATTATAGTCTTGGGGCTCCTTTAAAGTGCAAAGGTGACCGAAGGTCCAGGTAACCTGATAACCATTCCCTTCATAATATCCATCCATCCGGCTCTTAGCTCCGATAATGGACGCAATTTCTTTGGCAACACTTGGTTTTTCAGCAATACAAACTTTCACTTTTTCATTTTCAGATTCGGGTTCAAAGGTAGTTCTCTTTACGAGGAATGGGAAAGCCCTTATAAAGTTTATCTGAAAAGAGGTAAAACCGGCCATATAAATTGCTTATTTTTGCCCGCAGCAAATGGGAAAGGTAAAAGAAATATACAAGCACAATATCTACGGGGTAATCACCACGTTGATCTTTCACATCCTGGTTTTACTTTTCCTTATATTAACCCGACTGACTATTGGAGACCACATACAAAAAGATGCCATAGTCCTGGATTTAAGTGAAATGGATCTTAAGATACCGGAGCCAGAAAAAGAAAAAAAACAACTGTCCGAGCCCTTTACAACCCAGCAGCAAAAATCGGGAGCGAATCAGCCTGCCTCAAATCGCGGGGTCAATGATGCAGCTAAAGGCGACGATAATACAGCTGGTTCGTCCAAAGATCCTTTCTTCGATAAAGCGTATAAAAAAGAGATTGAAGACGCTAAAAAACTGGTTAGTGATGTGAACAAAACCCTGGCCCGAAAAATTCCTGAAATCGGGGATATTCCAATGCCTGCCGATCATGCTGAAGGGAAAACCCGGGAAGAGGTCAAGCAGTCAAACTTTAAGGGAAAATCGAACATACATTATTCGCTCGAGAACCGGTACCATTCCGTACTTCCAATTCCAATCTATCTGGCAGAAGGCGGAGGTGAGGTGATTGTCGATATAGTAGTAGGACGTGATGGAAGTGTTTTGAAAGCTGAACCCAGACCTAATCCAGCAATATCCGATATAACCACACTGGCCTACGCCAAACAGGCTGCAGAGAAAACTCTATTTAATGAAGATCCCAAAGCGCCAGAAAGGCAGAAAGGGACGATTACGTATAAGTTCCTTGCTCAATAGGCTTTTAGGCTTTTAGGCTGTAGGCTTTTAGGTTGTAGGCTGTAAGCTAAAGTATAATTGATAAAACCAAATAGTCTAAATCCCTGATAGTCTAAACTCCTATATGAAGTTCCGGAAGTGTTTCATAAACTGAACCCTTTCCCATGCCGCGGGGTTACCGCTGTTAGACTGGCTTAACCGGCCACTAAACTCGCTAATAGAATTAAATTCATGGGAAATCATCCATTTTAAAAGTTCATCTTTCATCTTTTCAATTTGAACCAGATCATGAATATATAAGGTGGATACAATCTGACAGACCTTTGCCCCGGCAAGGAGTTGCTTGATCAGCCCTGCCCCGTCGTGCACTCCGGTTGATGCAGCTATATCGCAATTCAAACGTCCCGATAACATTGAAACCCATCGCAGAGTATTCCCCAGATCGGAAGGTGAGCTTAGTACAAACCCGGAGGAAATAACCAAATGGTTAATGTCGATATCTGGTAACCAC
>Ga0118677_10009893_pt1 | contig 14742 bp, 5 predicted proteins | sample AliMusrvi5mmetaG_FD_86154 | JGI IMG/M metagenome (GOLD analysis project Ga0118677, IMG submission 86154)
ATAGAAGACATTATACTTATAAGCGCTTTTGACGGCAGGATTTTGTACGCGAACACTTCAGCTTCCGTAAAACTCGGGTATTCCCTTGAAGAAATAAAAAGCCTGAAACTTCCGGATCTTTACAGCAAGCAGGACCGTGAAAAAGCCGAAAAAATATTTGAGGATATGCTGCTCTCCCGTAAAGGAGCTGCCTGCCCTCTGCCGCTTCAGGACTCAAAACAGAGGACGGTTCCGGTGGAAACCCGCTTGTGGTTTGGCGAGTGGAATGAGGAAGATTGTTTATTCTGCCTTTCAAAAGATCTTTCCGCGGAACAGGAATCCCTGCAGAAGTTCAACAAAATGTTTGACAATAATCCGGCATTAATGGCGGTAAGCGATTTTCCGGAAAGAAAGTACATTGAAGTAAATGAGGCCTTTCTCAAAACCACCGGCTATGAAAAGGAAGAGGTTCTTGGAAAGACCGAAGACAGCCTGGGGTTAATGGCAGAAGCCGATAAACAGCAGGTTATTACCGGAGACCTTCTCCTCAAAAACAGAGTGCAGAACCGCGAGATAACCTTAAAAACAAAATCCGGGGAGATAAGAAACGGGATACTTTCCGCCGAATTAATAGAGAGCCAGGGGAAGCGCTATCTGCTCACGGTTATGATAGATATTACGGCGCGCAAAAAAGCGGAAATGGAAATAGCGAAAGCGGTGGAAACAAAATCCGAATTTATCTCAATGGTGTCGCACGAGCTCCGTACGCCTTTAACGGCGATTATGGAGTCCATAAAAATTGTTGCCGGCGGCTCCTGCGGCGAGCTTAATGAAGAGCAAAAAGATTATCTTACTATGGCGGTAAGAAACATAGACCGGCTCGGGCGCCTGATAAACGATGTACTCTTCTTCCAGAAACTGGAAGCGGGTATGCTCAAATTTGTTATGCGCGCGCAGAATATAAATGAACTTGTGGTGACGGTGCTTGAGTCTATGCGTCCTCTCGCGGAAAAAAGCGGGCTTGTTCTTGACGCGGTCCTTGACGAAAATCTCCCGAAAGTAAAATTGGATGCCGATAAAATTATGCAGGTTCTGACCAATCTCCTCAATAATGCCGCGAAGTTCACGGGGGTGGGTCATATAACCGTTAAGACGGAAAAAGAAGGCGATTTTATAAAGGTCTCGGTTTCGGATACAGGTATCGGCATAAAAAAAGAGGATATACCGAAACTTTTCGGCAAATTTGAACAGGTTTCCACGGGCAACGAAAGAAAGACCGGCGGTACCGGGCTCGGTCTGGCCATCTGCAAGGAAATTATCAGCAATCACAACGGTAAAATCTGGGTGGAATCTGAAGTTGGCAAAGGCTCTAAATTTTCTTTTACTCTGCCGCTCAAATAGCCGTATTTTGCAACAGCTTTGCTGTTTAAAAAAAGCCGTGAAAGTGTTAAAATAACAAGAAGACGGAGAAAAAATATGACAGAAACCCATAAAGACAGAATACTGGTAGTAGATGATGAGGCCGGCATCCGGGAAATGCTTACATTGAATTTCGCGGACAAATACGATGTAGATACCGCGAGCAATGTAAAAGACGCTCTTTCAAAAATAGCCAACGGAAAATACACGCTCGTTATCTCCGATATGAAAATGCAGGGAGAAAGCGGGCTGGATCTTATACGGCTGGTAAAAGAAAAAAGCCCGAAAACTCTGGTGCTGGTTATGACCGGTTACGGTTCCATAGAAAACGCGGTCAACGCCGTAAGGCTCGGAGCCGAAGAATATGTCCTGAAGCCCTTCTCCGTAGAGCGGCTCAATATGACGGTCAAGAATATTATTGAGAAATTTCACCTGAGCCGGCAGTTGAATAAAATTGAAAGGCTGTTTGAGCTGGAAAAAGTAAGCCGTGCCGTTCTGGAATCCGAAATTATAGAAAAGAGCCTCCCTGATATTTTAAATATGATCCTCGGTATGTTCAAAGCCGACAGCGGTTCGGTGATGCTCATAGATAAAAACACCAACCAGCTTCTGGTTTCCGCCGCGAAAGGCATAGCCCCAAAAATCCAGGAATCCATCAGGGTTTCCACCGGCAACAAGATATCCGGCTGGGCCGCGAAGCACAACCGTGCCCTTCTGTTGGACGGCGATCAGGAAAAGACCAAAAAAATATTCGGTAATTACGAACCGAGAAAGGATATAAAATCTTCCCTGGTGGTCCCGCTTTCTATAAGGGGAAAGCTCCTCGGTGTGCTAAATCTTAATCTTCTGACCGACGAGAAAAAGTTTACGGACGAGGATCTGGATATTATTACCATCTTCTCTATGTCCCTTTCTTTGAGTATAGAAAACGCCAGGTTTAAAAGAGAGTTGATAGAAAATAACGAGCGGCTGAAAGAAATAGATATCGTAAAAACCGAACTCGTCTCCAAAGTTTCACACGAGCTCCGGACTCCTCTAACGGTCATTATGGAATCCATAAAAATAGTTGCGGACGGTTCCTGCGGCGAGCTGAACGACGAGCAGAGAGATTACCTGGCAATGGCAGTCAGGAATGTGGACCGGCTCGGACGCCTTATAAATGATGTGCTTTTCTTCCAGAAGCTGGAAGCGGGTATGATGAAATTCAATATGCAGCTGAACGATATTAATGAACTGTCCAAAAATGTGCTTATGTCTATGAAACCCATCGCCGAAAAAAACGGGATTGCCGTTGAGATGCTCGCGGGCAAAGATATTCCCAAAATAAAATTTGACAGCGATAAACTCATTCAGGTTATGACCAACCTTATAAATAACGCTTTAAAGTTCACCGAAAAAGGAAAAATTTCCGTTATGACCGAAAAAGAAGGGGACTTTGTCAAAGTTACCGTGGCGGATACCGGTATCGGCATTAAAAAAGAGGACCTTCCCAAACTTTTCGGAAAATTTGAGCAGATCCTGACTGGCAACGAGAGAAAGATAGGCGGCACGGGGCTCGGGCTCTCCATCTGCAAGGAAATAATCGGTAATCATAACGGCAAGATCTGGGCCGAATCCGAATGGGGTAAGGGCACAAAATTTTCTTTTGTCCTGCCAATAGCTTAAAAAGGGGAACTTATGAATAAAAAAATTCTTATTATTGACGATGATAAACTGAGCCTGAAAGTAATCAAGGAGATTCTTGAGCGGCTTGGGTACAAAACACTTCAGGCAGAGACCGGGGAAGCTGGCCTGGTGCTTGTTCGTTCCGAACATCCCGATCTTGTGATTACCGATTTTCAGATGCCTGGAATTGACGGCCTTGAGGTCTTGTCGGAGATTCGTAAACTGAATGTAGGAATCCCGGTAATCTTACTTACCGGGTACGGAGATGTTGTGTTAACGATTAAATCAATCCAACTTGGTGCTTTTGATTATCTTGAAAAACCGATTGACCCGGTTCAGCTCAAAAATATTGTTCAATTAGCCATCAACTCCGTTAAAGTAAGCAGCGGGTTGAATGAGGTAAAATTTGAAGATGCTTCGAGCGAAAGTATGCTCGAGAGTAATATCCTGGTAGGAAAGACTCCTCAGATGAAGGAGATTTTCAAAAATATTGGCCGTATTTCGCTTAACAAGGTTAATGTATTGATCCAGGGAGAGACAGGGACTGGTAAGGAGCTTATTGCACGATTAATCCACTACTCGGGTGTTACCAGTAATCAACCCCTGGTCATTGTGAATTGCAGCGCCCTGACGGAAACCTTACTCGAGAGTGAGCTTTTCGGACATGTAAAGGGATCGTTTACAGGTTCAATCCGGGATAAAAAGGGGAAGTTTGAATTGGCCGGCGAAGGATCAATCTTTTTGGATGAAATCTCTGAAATATCTCTCAATACGCAGGTGAAGCTTCTGCGGGTTATTCAGGAACTGGAATTTGAACGGGTTGGGGGAGAGGAAGTCATTCCCATGAAAGCCCGTATTATTGCTGCCTCAAATAAAAACCTGGAGGCCCTAATTAAGGAGGGGAAATTCAGAGAGGATCTCTACTACCGGTTGAAAGTCTTCACGATCGATCTCCCCCCATTACGTGAACGAAAAGATGATATTCGCGACCTGGTTATCCATTTCCTGCACAAGTTGAATAAACGGTTCAACCGTAATGTGGTGAAGATCGGAGACGGGGTGATCGATGTCTTAAAGGCCCATAATTGGCACGGTAATGTGCGTGAGCTTGAAAACACCATTCTTCAGGCAATTGTAATGTCGAAAAATGATGTGCTGGAGATTGAGAATATCACCCTTAATCCCAGGCAGAATCAGGGAGAAGAGATTAAGCAGGAACTTCCACGGTTCCGCACCATTGCCGAGCTCGAGAAGTACCACATCAAGCGTATTCTCGATGAAGTCAAATGGAATAAGCTTGAGGCTTCCCATATCCTGGATATCACACGTCCGACTTTAAATGCCAAGATTGAAAAGTATAATCTTGTCAGAGGTTGAGGTAAGTAATAGTCAATTAAAAAAAGAACCACTGGATTACACCGATGGTTCTTTTTTTATACCCCAAAATCGCAGTTGCGAATTGGGAAATGTTGTATCATTCTGAACAATAACCGAAGATTGACCAATGTTTCTGTCGGTCGATCGTTGATGAAGTACGTCAATATTCTTCAGGGCTTTTTTGCCTGTTTGATATATGCTTCAGAGTACCCTTGCCCGATTATCTTTGGCAGGAACTCAGAGGCTTGCTTCTAAGCATTGAATACATCAATCTGCAACTTATAATAGCCATCCTCGAAAAGAATGTAGATCGGATGAGTTGTTGTTTTGTTCAATTCCTCTTTTATCCTGTTGGCGTTTTTCTCCTTTGCAAATGCCCCAACCTGGATTACGAAATTGTACCTGTTATCTGAAACAATTACTGTCTTTTCTGCAATAATTTCCTTTGCAACAGGTAATTTGGCCACTTTTGGAGCCACCGTTTTTAGTCTCACCCCATGTTCAATTTTATAAATCAGCGAGTCTGCCTCACCTTTCCCGGATAACCCCTCAACCCTGATCTTATAATAACCACCTTCGGAAACCATTGTAGCTGGTTTAGTTGTTACCTCTCCGAGCTTTTTAAATGTTGCCAGTGCGACACTCTTATTTTTGAAAGCCCCTATCTGATAGCCCTTTGTCTCCTTACTTATTGCCGATGGAATTGGTTTTACTGGCCTCGGAGTTTCCTTTACAGCGGTAGCTTTCTCCGTTTTTTCTGCAACCGAAACTGTTTTAACGGTTGGTTCAGCAGTTACTGGTTTAACCTGTTCAATAGTTTTTGCCGTATCTGTCACCAGTTCCTTGTCGATTAAACTTAGGATGAAGTTCAGATTTTCGATTATATCTCCGTCTTTTGAAGGAGAAACTTGAACAGGAATCTGTTCTGGGGAGGAGACCATTTTGAGCTTCCTTAGTTGTTCAGGATCAATTTTCGCCGTATAATTACCCGGTTTTAGTCCGAGGTAGCTGAAGTACCCGTCAGATTCTGTGAGCGTGCGGGAGACAAGAGTTGAATCGTTTTGGTAGAAACAAACCAAAATTCTCCCCTTGCCCCGGGTATTTTCATAAACTGTTCCTGTTGCCTCTCCCATCACTCCGACCGGGACTTCGATGGTTTTGAATTGGTTGGCATCGATGTTTACCTTCAGGACCAGGTTATGCATTTGCCAGGCAATATTGTCAAAACTGTTTTTGTCGAGCTCGAGTATATAACTGGTATAAGGGGTAAGATCAAGAACACGAATTGTGGTATCCTTATCATTTCGGATTATAGACCCGCCGTTGATCCTGAATTGTAACCCGGCCGCTTTGGGTTCCCCATTGTCGCGACGGCCATTACCATTTATGTCGAGAAAGGGAAGAACGATAATCCCACCTCTACCAACATTTGTACGATTAGAAGTTCCCAGGTAATGGCTCTTGTGGTCATAAAGCAAACTCCCCTTTGCCGATTCGACCATTGTGGTTTGATCGTTTGAATTCCTGACGGAAAATCCAGTTTGCGCAAATGAAAGGTCATAACGGAACCCTACCTCGATATTCTGAGTATTACTGCGGAAATTCCGCTCGTAAGACATATTTAGATAACCACGTTTGAATATTGGTTTTTCGAGATTGGTTCTGGCCGATATAAGTGTTGCTGTATTGTATTCATATTGAGCTTGAGGAGTAATTGTAAAACGTGCCGGCAAACGAAAAGCAAATGATATATTGCTGTAAACAAAAGGGTTACTGTAATCTGTAAATAGTCCGTAGGTAGTAAAGTTAGTGCTTATGCCATATAATGAGCCTGACCAAAGCATCTCTGCATTGGTATTTTTCAGATAAGGAAGTACAATCTGATTGACTGTCAGTCGTGAATAGGCCGCAAAATTTTTTCCCTTTATCGGTATAGAGAGCGAAGCCTTGCGCTCTTCAAGGTAATTGTAAATAATTGCTTTTTGCCCCGGCACGTACTTAGTATAATTCAATTCAAGTTGAAGATCGGAGGGGAGCCGGTAACTAAGAAGCCCCTTTGCCCTTACTCCATATGTATATTCACCTGTTACCAATAACCCACTCATTATTCGGAGTGAAGTACTTAGAAACGGCATCGTAGTCCCCGTTTTGATTGATGAAAGATATTCAACACCACCACCTAAAGTTATACGCTTACTCACTCCATAATTCAATGTAGCACGTGAAAACCGACTGTTAATTGTATCTTCAACCATCCCGGCGCTCACCGTATATTCGAATTCTTTAGGCGGCAGAAAATTAAACGGGATGCTGATATTTTGTTCTTTAGTCCGTTCTTCCCCCCAGGGACCGTAAAACCTGAGTTTAACGGCTGAATTGCCATAAACGAGCGGTACTTCAAATTTATAAAAGCCTGATGCATCGGCTTGCATATAATCAACCAGTATATTATTGACATATAGTTCAACAATCCAGTTCGGCTCAGTGAAATCGCTCAATGTATAGGTGCCGAATGAGCGGCGGTAGGTCGTTGGTGTATTGGTAAACTGGACTCCGACAACCGGATCATAAATGGAGGAGGTCACCTGCGTGTAAATTTTCCCAGCTGACACTTGTCTCAGTGCAGACCTTTCATTATTGACAAACCTCCACAGGTAATGTTGTTGTTTTTCAGTAAACGCGCTGTTATTCCCATAATTTAATAATCCGGAAGCCTCTCCACCTGCGATTACAGTTCCCAGTGCCAAATTCAATCTCACATCGGTTTTGCCTCCCACCGGCTGGGTGGATATTACCGACCAGTCGGCCATTCCAAAATGAAAAGCCGGGTACTTTCGCTCAATAGTGGTATCGGTCTTTACCTCCCCTTTAAGGCGGCTAATATTCGTCCTCATCTCAGCCTGACGCATTTCACGGATAATTGGAAGCTCTAATTTGGTCATTAACAATACAGATAAACTTCTGAAATTAAAATTACACTCCAAGCCAAAGATCTTTCCAAACCAGGTTGACTTAAGGTAGAGATTATTCTCCGTCTTAATCAAATCACTACTATTTAACTGATATTCTTTTCCCTGAAAAGTAATTTTATTATGTTGCTTGTTTACTGAATAGGTCACCATCGGATTAATAAAAAAGCCTGTAATAGAATCAAATTGGGCGGATGGGGAATTCTTAATCCTTAAAAATGAAAAAATATCTGCAACAGGAAGATAAACGGTTTCATTAAGAATTATTGCGGGTATATCTATTCCTCCCACACGGGAAATATTTAAAAATACCGAAATCTCATCATATTCTTGTTCATTCTGCGCTGTTCCAACCAAAGGTAAGGTTGTTAAAAGAAGGATTAGAAACGCACATAATATCAAAAAACCGGAAATAGGACAATCTTTCCGGTAATTGATATAATTTGACGTAACTAATTGTGGCATAATCGGTGAGTCTTATTGGTTTACTGCTGAATGAAAGTAACCTGAAACATTCCGCTATATTCCCCTGCCGGATTGTCTAACAGCGAACGAACGGTCAGAGTTCCACCAATGAAAACATTGGACCGTTCACCTGTAGTTAGAAATGGCGTTCCTGTGCTTGCATCGCCAATTGTAAGTAATAATGATCCTCCATTACTACCCCCTAATGAGACAGGTGCACCATTCAAAATATGGACTAAGGTTCCAGGGATAGCCTCCACTTCAAAAAGTGCAGCTGTTACAATAGAACTTGAATTTGGAAGAATAATGTTGCCTGTTGCCGATCGATAACCCGAATGATCAACCGTTACAGTACCATAAGATCCTGTTTGTACGAATGATCCAAAACTTAGATGTTGTAACGTACTCACCCTGATAATTATCGGTTTCGGCGGTTTTTCCTGCGCGTTTACCCTGGGGATAAACAATAGAATAAATAGGATAGCATAAAAGGGGATTAATACCCTTCTTAATAGTTGATATAGAGATAGATTATTCATAATCTTTTCGTATCAGTATTTTTTCAGATGCTGTTTTATTCCCTGAGATCACCGTAACGATATAAACTCCGCTGTTCCCATTTAGGTTGAGCTCTGCAATCTCCTGTTCATAAACTTCACGTAGAAGGATGATTTGCCCTATCATATTGGTTACCATAACTCTCCCTTTGGTATTGAACGGAAGATTCATCTGAACCATCACCTGGTTTGCTGAATGTGAGATGGTAAACATCTTTTCGACCGACGAAACGGTTTTATTCAATTGGATTGTGGAGAATACCAGTTGGAACCGTTGATCATAGACGCCTGCTTTCAGTTGAACGGGATATTCAGGAAGTTGTTTCAAATCTTGGGTAACCCCTTTTTCAATGTCAACCAGATAAATGTAAAGCGATGAGGGTAACTGACTGATTTCCTCTGCAATGAAGCTAATTAAGCCATCACTTAGAGTAGTAATCCCTAATGGAATCCTCGTAATAGAATCCGTTGGCGCGGGCATTCCATAAATGGATAATTGTTTGGTCTCCTGAGGGATTGTATATATATTTGGGACCAGCACATCTGTATTCAACATTTTCAGCGCATCCATCTCCTTATCGAATCCCGGGTTAGCCTGCTCATCAAAGTATATCACTGCAGCATCTTCCTGCGAACTATTTTTCTCAAAAGATGCGCCAAAACGGAGTATAGTGCGGTAATCGATATTAGCACTCTTAAAAGTAGGACTCAGATCCTTGGTCCTGACTGCATTAGTTGCTCCAAGGGTTGCGGTCACGGGGTAAGTGCCATCGGTAACATGAACGAAAAATCCTTGCATCGACGGGATGATATTATCTGAAGAACCGGTTGTGATTCCATTGACGTAGCTTGTGTAAACACCCTGGTATTGCAATGTGTCATTTATGACACTGTTTAAACTTGGTGTGCTGGCATTAAAAAAGGTTATTCCTGCATCGATATTGGTTTTTGTCCAGGCTGCATTATTCCAGTCAACGGGTGAGGGATAAGGGTTCCCAACCAGGTTAAACCCTTTGGTGTATTTTCTGTGATGATTAGATAAACTTCGTTGGATAGATCCATTACTGACCACCCCCGACACGGTGACCGTTTTTACTGATGAAGATGGGCCAAAATTAACCGCATATGCCTCGAGCTGATTGAGCGTACCCGTTGATGTCGTGTCTACCGTCCAGCCTGTCATCTCCTGACCCTCGGGAGAAAAATGGTTCTCATCATATTTATAAAATGTGGGGAATTTAGCACCAAGATTCATATCATCCGAAAATTCTGAAACAGTTGCCCCATTAAAAGGCGAGCTAAAATATTTGTAACCAAAGGCCTTTGAGAGATAGCGTTGCATCGTTACCTTTCCAAGGACCGCTCCTGATCCTGATCCATCAATCAGGGCTGTTTGGGTTGCAGTGGAAATTAATATCAGATTTACATTTGACGTTAAATTTCCTGTGCCGGCTTTAACTACTCCTGTCACGCTTAGGTCCCCAAGCAGCGTTACACCGGCTGAATTTGTGACCGTTAAGTTCATCAGCGTATTCCCGGCAAAGGTATTGGCGCCGATACTCTGGGCTGCAGAGCCTTTCATCTCAATAGTCCCTGCCGAGGCTGTAAATGTGCCACTGTTCGAGATAGCCCCTGCAATCTGAAGGGTATTGCCAACAACAGTAAGGGACGATCCACTATTTATAACAATATCTTTGGCTGCTCCAGCAGAACCAGAACTTAGAATCGGTTTATTTGTGACATTCGGTATTAACACATTTGTGGTGAGATCAGGCAGATAGGCACAAGACCAGTTTCCTGGTGTATTCCAATTTGTGCTAATTGCACCTGTCCATACAAGGTCTCCACTTATCAACACGGGTGTCGTTGTTGTAAATATGCCACAACTACCTCCTGTTGAAATTGTGTAGGTTACTGTATAACTACCCGGAGTACTTGTATTTGGAATAATGGCTCCTGTAGAAGCATCAATGGTTAATCCTGTAGTAGAACTATATACTCCCCCCGCAGTACCACTCATTGTAACTGGTTGTGGTGTGGTTAGGTATTTGCAGAAGGGTGTTCCTGCATAGGATATTATGGCTGATCCATTTTGAGAAATTGTTACAGGGGTGGTAGTGGTAAATGCACTGCATCCTCCGGACGCAGCAATAGTATAAGAAATTGTATAATTTCCTGCGGTACTTGTCGAAGGGGTAATAGCTCCGGTTGCTGAATTTATCGATAATCCACCTGGAAAAGCAGAGTAGGTACCGCCTGAAGTACCGGTTAGGCTTACATCCTGGCTTGTTGCAAGATCTTTACAGAAAGGTGTTCCCGAATAGGATATTACGGCCGATGGCTGCCGGGTAATTGTCAATGTCTTGGTCGAAACTGCATTGCCACAGGATCCATTTCCTGTAGCGCTCAAGGTAAGGGTCACATTCCCAGCTGTAATATCAGCAGTACTTGGAGCATATGTAGCAGTTGTTAAGGAGTTTGCATTAGTGATTGTTCCTGTCCCACCAGATGTCCAGGTTACGATGGAATAATTTGCCGCGCTGGCACCAGTGGTAATATTCAGTGATCCCCCATTGGAACAGATCGAAAGTGCGGTGCCTGCATCGGCTGTTGCCGGAGGGTAAATATTTATTATTTTGTCTGATGTAGCGGTGCATGTTCCTCCGGTTGTTGTCAACCTTAAAATTACTGTTCCGCTGAAGTTTGCTGCCGGAGTATAAGTTACTGTGGAGGGGGAAGTAGTAAGAGTAGTCCTGCTAAGCGATCCTCCACCCGAAATAATGGACCACGTGACGCCGGTAACACCTGTACCGCTATAACTTGAAAGACTTAGTGTAATAGCTGCTGGACTGGCTGATTTACAAACTGAAATCGGATCTCCTGCATATACTAAAGGACCTGTGACAGTAACGGTAACGGTGGAAGTATATCCCGAGTAACATGTTGCACCACCACTATCAGATACTGTTCTGCGTTGAAAAATGGTGGTTGCTGCTAAAGCCGGGGGTGAATAAGTGGCCGATGCTGCACCACTAATGGTGGCAAAACTACCACTTGCATTCGATTGCCATTCATAGGATATAGTTCCTGAGCCGGTTCCTGCTGCAGTGGAGGTTAGAGTTGCCGGGATTGATCCTCTGCAAATGCTCTGACCTGAACCGCCAATCGTTCCGGCAGTTACTGCCGCATTTACTACAACAACAACTGAGTCTGTATAATATGCGCTTGTCGGTGAACCCCCACCACTGGAAGGATTATTGGGTGATGTTGCTCTACAGATTTGTTGAAAAGATATATCATCGAGGGCAAAGTCATTACCACCTGCAACAATATTCTGGTTTTTTAATGATAAAGCTACCGACGTATTGGATCCGGAATTCCAGTTATAAATATAATCCGACCATTGGCAAGTCGCAGTTATAGCAGTAAAAACCGGGCCAACCGCGATTCCGTTAGCATAAATCTGCAGCTGGGACGGATTATTCCCAACAACACTCTGTACCCAATAACTAAATTGATAGTCGGTGTTTGGTAAAACAGGAAGCGTTTGCGACCAGACGGTAATCCCGGAAGTTATGGCGCCATTAACAACCATTTGCAAGGTTCCCGAAGGGGTATGATTTGAGCAGTTTGTGAAACCCGAATGTACAGTGTTCGGATTCGCAACAATAGCATAAGTCCCTTCTGGTACAAGATCTGTCGAATTCGTATAACCACTGCTAAAACCTGTATTGCCAGCCTCAAAATCGCCATTGTAAATCAAATTAACACCACTTGCACTGTTCCCGGTAATTTTGTATGTACCACTCATTAATGATGTAGCACTTGAAATCACCGGATTTGGAGCTGATGAATAAAAATTATTGGGCCCTTGCCAATATTGACTGGAAACATTTGTTCCTACACTGGTTAGTGATATTGATGATCCGGAACAGTAAGCTCCTCCTCCTGAGGCAGTTAATGTTGCAGGCGATATAATACTGGCCACAACTGGGGTCCTTGTAAGGAAAGGACAATTGCCTCCTGTAGCGACTGCATAATAAGTAGTGGTAGTGTTAAGGCTTGGTGTCGAAAATGTTAATCCACTCCCAACAAGATTTCCACCTGTGGCGGCATCATACCAATTTATTGTTCCACCTGACGAGGTGGCACTTAATGTGACTGAACCCGGGCCGCAATGAGAGGCTGGTACCGTTCCCGTAATTGTGAAAACGGAGAGTACTGTCAATGAAGTACTAATATTATTTATGGCGGCTTTTAGATTTGTATCGCCACTATAGGAATAAGTAATTGTATATGCGGTGCTGGAGGGAGGTATTGTGGCTGAATTAAAATTAACTGAAAATCCACCCGATCCTCCGGCGATTGTTGCATTCTGGGTCACTCCATTTATTGTTATACCTACCACCTCGCCAATTACGGGATTCACCGGACCGGCTGCACTGACTGTTCCGCTTAGGGTAACAGTGGAGGTCCCAAAACAGATGCTCTGACTTGGAGTCAATCCGGAAAAAACAGGGATTGGCCGGGTATCATTATTTACTGTTAATACACCTGAGGTTGATGAACTAAAGTAAGTATCATTCTGATTTGTTGCACCTGATTGCGAAGAACCCCAGGTACCGTTGGTTTTATTATACCCCCCAAGCGTCAGGCTATTTGCGCTGATATTTGTGCTTAAGTTAGCGGTTGCTCCGGAAATTGAGAGGTTCCCCGCAACCGATGTTGCGGACGAAGATATTGATTTTAATCCGCTTCCCGAAAGGATAAGATTATTATAGGCAATACCTGCAACAGTTTGATTCCCGGATGCATACCATTCAACAGTTCCGGTACCAGCAGTAAATATCCCTGAAGTTCCACTTACACTTCCACCTATCCTTAGTAAGCTGGACCCACCTTGTAATGTGCCATTTGTTCTGGTCCAGTTTCCCGAAAAAGTGTGTGTCAACCCTGTCCCAAGGTTGAGCGTCCCTCCGTTTCCATTTATCGTTAATCCAGTTGCATTAACATTGCCTTGAAGTGTAGCAGTCCCGCTTGTCTTGGTTAGTGAAACATTTCCTGTAGTTGTAAATCCATCAATGCTTTGTGTAGCTGCCGTACCCGATATGACAATGTTTGAGCTCCCAGCATTGAAAGTTCCAGCATTGTTAAAGTCGCCCCCCAGGGATAACTGGAAATTTGCAGTTGCCAGGGTTGCGCCTGCATTAATTGTTAATGGAACTGAAGCATTTAGTACCTCAGCAGAATTCAAGGTGATAATTCCAGTGTTGGAAATAAGCACACCACCTGATGAAGTAAATGGATTAACCCATTCATTACCTGCCGTTCTGTCGGTTGCAGTATTATATTGCAACGTGGCACCGGTTCCATAACCAGGAGCCGCTGATGCTGTGGCGGTTCCTTCCATAGAGAGAATACCATTGATTGTTACTCCGTTAGTTGTTTTAGAGCCTGAACCCGAAAGAGTAAGGTTATTGTATGTTGTACCAGCAACGGTTTGAGCACCTGCAAAAGAGTACTTAACTGTAGAGCCAGTAAATGTCGTTATAGTTGGAATTGAGGTTATTGAACCTTGAAAATCCAAAATTCCTGCACCGGTAAATGTGAACTGACAACCGGAACTACCTGTAATTACCGATCCACTTATCGAAACAGTGCCCGAGGAAATCGTAATAATATTATTTCGGCCTGAAGTCGTTGCAGACATTGTAAGCGAACCCGCTGAAAGGCTCCCTCCACCAACCGCAATAGTACAACTCTGACCGCTTGATGGACGAGGCATACTTATCTGCCCGGAAACAGTTAATGAATTTGATCCTGAAAGAATTAGTGAACTCGATGCAGTAACTGCAGCAAATGTAAGGGATGAACAAACAGCAACAATATCAACAGTGACTGTGATCCCACTATTAATCGTTACTAAATCAGTTGAAGTTGGAACTGAATTACCTCCCCAGGTAGTTGTGCTATTCCAGTTCCCAGTCACTGATGCTATTCGCGTAGCAGCACTTATGGTAAATTGCTGCAGTAGAAGCAGAAGTGCCAGGGAAAAAATCTTGCAACCCGATGTTAGTAATTTATTTATCATATTTTTAAAACCAATAACGGACAAGACCTATGAGATTCAAGATGATTATTTCAACGGTAGTTCTGCTACGGTATATTTTTCTGGTTTGGTTTCCGATTGTGAGCTATAGGTAATTCTGAGTGCTCCCTTGTGATAATCAGCCATATTATGTCCTAATTCCATTTGAAATTTTCTGACTGTATTTGGTGTATATACCGCGATCCCTTTTACACTAGCCACC
>Ga0118677_10009896_pt1 | contig 14738 bp, 4 predicted proteins | sample AliMusrvi5mmetaG_FD_86154 | JGI IMG/M metagenome (GOLD analysis project Ga0118677, IMG submission 86154)
CCACCGCTCAAGCCCCGCCCACGTATCGAACCATGGTCGGGGCTGCCGCCGCCTGAGCAAATCAAACAAAACAAAGCCCTGCTGCCGAACGAGACCCGCTCAGAATGTCCAAACTCCAGACTCCTGCTTCATAGAAGCATGAGGCACTGCGATTACCTCTCACACAACTCGGCAGGAATGTCAAGGGGCCATTGAAGACTCCTTTTGCGGTGCACCCCGAGAAGGAATCCCACCTGCAAGCTGCCACACTCGCCCTCCCCGGGGGGGGCGAAGATTTCATATGTTCCGGAGCGCCGGTCTCCGACCCGGCGACTCCCAGCCATTTGGCCAGCGCCGGGTCGGAGACCGGCGCTCCGGCCTGCGGGCGTTTCGAGGCGAGTGTGAAAAATAAAGGCTAGAGCTTGCCGATACCGGGATTCGGCAATACGCGGCTGGCACCGGGGGTCGTCACGGAAAAGGAAAAGCCCGTGTCGGTGCCAGCGCCGCCGAAGCGGCCGGACTTATCCAGGGCGACGAAGTTGATACTCAAGTTAGGGCCTTTTCCCTCTTGTTTTACAATGCGGCGAATCGTCTCTTGACACGCTTCGGTCGGGGGCAGCCCCTGGCGCATGTACTCCACTACCATAAACGAGCCACAGTAGCGCATGACATTCTCGCCCAGACCCGTCGCCCCGGCTGCCCCGGTGTCGTTGTCCACGTAAAGCCCGCTGCCGAGGATGGGCGAGTCGCCCACGCGTCCGGGCAACTTGCCGCCCAGGCCGCTGGTCGAGCAACCGCCCGCAAGATTGCCATCGGCTCCCAGCACCAGCAGCGCAATCGTGTCATGGCTCTTGTCGGGCTTGGCCTCGGCAGGCTTCGCCTTCTGTCGGAGACGCTGTTCCTGCCAGGCCTGGTAGCGTTCGCGGGAGTTAACTTCGACGGATTCCAAACCCTCCTCGATGGCGAACATCCTGGCGCCTTCGCCGACCAGCATCACGTGCCGCGTTTTCTCCATGACCCGCCGGGCGGCGGAGATAGGATGACGAATGCCCTCCAGCCCGGCCACGCTGCCGGCCCGGTGGCCAGGGCCGGACATGATGCAGGCGTCGAGTTGGACGACACCAGCGGCATTGGGCCCGCCACTCAGCCCAACGGAGCCGTTTCCGCTCGATTCAACAACCCAGATCCCCTGCTCGACGGCGTCCAGAATCGTGCCGCCCTGGAGCAAGACCTTGAGGCCGGCGTCATTGGCCCCTTTCCCAAAGTCCCAAGTGGATACCAGCAAGGGCGTCTCGCCGCGCTTGACCTCGGAGAGGGATTCGGCGGCCTGGCCAGTGGAGAGAGCAGCGCCACCCAACACTCCGAAAGCGGTGCGGCTGACAAAGTTGCGTCGCGACATATTCATAGGCTTGTGCTGGTTAATCTTCGGCACAGGATACGGGGCGCAACGCGAGAAAACGAGGAAGAAAATCCAGCCCGCGCTTCCACGTAAAGGCTTTTGACATCGGCGGGAGGACAGCATACGGTGCTTCAGCGTCTATGAAAAGGGCTGCTACGACCTCACTCTCCATTGGTGAATACCTCATCCAGCGGCTGTACGCGCACGGCGTGCGGCATGTTTTCGGCATACCCGGCGATTATGTGCTTGGGTTTTACGATCAGCTTCACAAGAGCAAGCTGCGCCTCATCAACACCTGCGACGAGCAGGGCGCGGGGTTCGCCGCCGACGCCTACGCCCGCGTGCGCGGCTTGGGTGTCGTCTGTGTCACCTATTGCGTCGGCGGCCTGAAAGTCACCAATACCACCGCCGAGGCGTTCGCTGAGAAATCACCCGTCGTCGTGATCAGTGGCGCGCCCGGGATGAAAGAGCGCGAGAAGAATCCCTTGCTGCATCACAAGGTCCGTGAGTTCGATACGCAGAAGAAGGTGTTCGAGCAGCTTACCATTGCCTCTACGGTGCTGAGCGATCCGCAAACTGCGTTCCAGGAAATCGACCGCGTGCTGCACGCTGCCCTGCGGTTCAAGCGGCCGGTCTATATCGAACTTCCTCGCGACCTCGTATCCGTGCCCGGCATCTCCCAACACAAGACCAGTGAAATTCACGAACGGAGTGACTCCCGGAGCCTGCGTGCGGCGCTGGCCGAAGCCGAGCTCATGATCAACAAGGCCCGCCAGCCGGTCATCCTGGCCGACGTCGAGGTGCACCGATTCGGCTTGCAGGACCAGCTCCTCCAACTTGCGCACAAGACGAATATTCCCGTGGCCGCCACCGTGCTCGGGAAGTCCGTCATCGGCGAGAACCACCCCTTCTATCTCGGCGTCTATGAAGGGGCCATGGGCCGCGACGATGTCCGCCAATACGTCGAGGGCAGCGATTGCGTCATCCTCCTTGGCGCGTTCATGACGGATATCAACCTGGGCATCTACACGGCGCGCCTCGATCCGGCACGTTCCATCTCGGCCACCAGCGAGAAGCTCTCCATTCGCTACCACTCTTACGAGGAGGTGCGCTTCAAGGATTTCGTCGGTGGCCTGCTCCGCCTGCGTCTTCGCCGGCGTAAGCTAGGCCGGATCCCCCGCCCCACGCAGTTCGCCCCAAAATCCGCGCTCCGCACTCCGCACTCTCGCAAGCCGGTGACCGTCCGGCACCTCTTCGAGCGGCTTAACGCGTACCTCTCGGACAGCACGGTCGTTGTGGCCGACGTGGGCGACGCTTTGTTTGGCGCGGCCGACCTGTTCATCCGCGAGCGCACCGAATTCATCAGCCCGGCGTACTACACCTCGATGGGGTTTGGGGTGCCCGCGAGCATCGGCGCTCAATTGGCCAACCCGAAACTGCGTCCGCTGGTCCTGGTCGGCGACGGCGCCTTCCAGATGACGGGGATGGAATTGGCCACCTCAGCCCGCTACCACCTCAATCCGGTGGTGGTGCTGCTCAACAATCGCGGCTATGGCACCGAGCGGCACATGCAGGACGGCCCCTACAACGATGTCTGGCCGTGGCAATATCATCGCCTGCCGCAGATCCTCGGGGCCGGACGCGGTTTCGTAGTTGAGACTGAGGAAGAGCTGGACCGCGCGCTAGTGGAAGCGGCGCAGTGGACGGAGAGCTTCTGTCTCCTGGAAGTGCGCCTGGCGCCGCTCGACCGCTCGCCGGCGCTGGACCGCCTCGCGACCCGCCTGGCCCGGCGGCTGTAACCGGCCGAGCACTATTTGGAGCACTCCTGTAACGCCGGGCCGCATCCGGAAGTCGTTGCTAAGTGGTCCCGGTCAGAAATCCTGCGACGTATCCTGAACCGCCGCAGCGCGGGTTCCCAAACCCTCTATGGGATGGCAAGCGAGCCCTGGCTAAGCTCCCCGGGCCGCTCTGGGGCTCGATCGCTTGGCAATCAGCAGGCTCGAGAGCCTCCGGGTAGCCTCGGGGTAGCCTCGGGGTAGCCTCGGGGTAGCTTCAGGGTAGCTTCAGGGTGCCTACCGGTTGGCTCCCAGAGAGCCTGAGGGTCGCTTCCGGGTGGCTTCAGGGTGGCCGTAAACTTCTACCAGGTCCGCCAACAACTCGCAAACGCGCCCTTAGCGTCGTGCGGAACGACTTTTTGCTTCAGTTCCTTTCGTGGATGGTTATTCTCGTATCGTCCACATGAGTCGAGAACGCAATTCCGGCCGGACTAGGGACTCCGCGGCAAGCAGTCGGCGGAATCCTCCCACACCATCCCCGCCGACTCGCACCCAAACACGCGAATGGGTATTTCGTATCCTGGCAATGATTTTGGTGCCATTGGTTCTAATGGCCTGCCTCGAATGTGCGTTGCGTTTGGCCGGCTATGGTTATTCGACTGCGTTCTTCAAGCCGCTGAAAGTCGCGGGGCAGGATTGCCTGGTGGACAATGACGACTTCGGGCTGCGGTTCTTTCCGCCGGCCCTGGCCCGAATTCCGGTCCCGGTAGTCATGAAGGCAACCAAGCCGGTGGGCGCGATTCGCATCTTCCTCTTAGGCGAATCGGCGGCCCTTGGTGATCCGCGGCCGCAGTTCGGTGCCGGACGCTACCTCGAAGCCCTGCTACGCGAGCGATTCCCGGGCCAGGACTTCGAAGTGGTCAATGTCGCCATGACCGCCATCAATTCGCATGTCATCCTGCCCCTGGCGCGTGAATGTGCAGTTCATCAGGGCGACCTTTGGGTGATCTACATGGGGAACAACGAGATGGTTGGCCCCTTCGGGGCGGCGACCGTTTTCGGTTTCAAAGCCCCGCCGCTCTGGCTCGTCCGTGCGAGCGTGGCCGTGCAGCGCGCCCGCTTCTGCCAACTCCTGGTCGGGCTGGGCCGCAAGTTCCAAAGCCGTTCCCGAACTTCCTCCTGGCATGGAATGGAGATGTTCACTGAAAACAAAGTTCCCCCTGACGATCCGCGCCGGCAGGTCATCTACCATAGCTTCGCCCGAAATCTGGACCAGATCCTCCAGATCGGCCTGAGAGCGGGGGTGAAGATCCTCCTCAGCACGGTGGCCGTGAATCTCAAGGACTGCCCTCCCTTCGCCTCATGCGATGCTAATGCTCTTAGCGAGCCACAGTCGAAGAAACAAGAGGACCTGGTCGCACAGGGCACGACAGCCGAAACGGAAGGGAAATGGGCCGAGGCGAAGCAATTCTATGAGCAAGCTATCACGCTCAGCCCGAACTCGGCGGAGTTACAATACCGGTTGGGTCGGTGCTGCATTCGGGCAGGCGATGCGGCCGTGGCGCGCCAGCCATTCCAGATCGCCGCTGACCGTGACTCGCTGCCGTTTCGTGCGGACTCCAGCATCAATACTGTCATTCAGGATGCTGGCCGGCGTTTTTCAGCCACAAATCTGGTCTTGTGCGATGCCGCCGCGGCGCTGTCACACGACAGCCCGGCGGGTATCTCCGGTCAGGAGCTGTTCTACGAGCATGTCCATCTGAATTTCGAGGGGAATTATCGTTTGGCCCTGGCCTGGGCTGAGGGCATACGGAAGTTGCTGCCGCCCGCCGTGACTGCGCACGCACTGGGTATTTGGGCCTCCCAGGACGTTTGCGAACGGCGGTTAGGACTAACGGATTGGAACCGTGTCTCGGTTTTCGAAGAAGTCGGTCACCGCCTGGCACGACCGCCCTTTACCGGCCAACTGGAGAACACGGCTCGCATCGAGACCGTGCGAGCTCAGATCCAGGGCTTGCGCCAACGCATGACCGGCGCCGCTGTCGAACCGGCGCGCGGCGTTTACCTGGAGGCGCTGCGGCGCACGCCGGATGACTCCCAGTTGCACGAGAATTACGCTGAGTTTCTTGAGGCCATGCATGACACCAAGGCCGTCATCTCGGAGTGGCGGAGAGTATGCGAGTTGATCCCGCACTATTATCTTCCTTTCTTGAATCTGGGACAGGTCCTGAAGGAGCAAGGCCAACTGGCCGAGGCGACCGAAGCGCTGCAAAGAGCTGCCGTTCTGGCTCGGCGATCGGCGGAGGTCCGCCTGGAGATTGGCACGGTCTATGGCCGGCAGGGCCAGTGGGCGAAAGCCCTCGCCGAGTTTGAGGCGGCCCGTCGGCTCGGTTCGGAAGATCCTCGGCTCCTTCTTTACACCGCAGAGACACTGTGGAAGCTGGGTCGAAGCTCCGAATCCTTCGAGAATCTCCGCCAGGCGATACGGCTGCAACCGGATTATTGGGAAGCACACTATCGCCTGGGTGAAGAATTAGGGTCCGCTGGAGACATGGCAGGTGCGGCTGAGGAACTCGAACAGGTTGTGCGGCTCAACCCGGGCCATGTCAAAGCGCACCTGAACCTCGGCGTGGCGCTGTTCAAACTTGGCCGCTTCCGGGAGGCGTCTCAGCGCTTCGATGAGACCCTGCGCTTGGATCCGTCGAACGCGATCGCCCAGGACTTTAGACGCAAGGCGGAGCAACAAGGCCAGAGGCCAAAATGACGACGAGCTCGCTGTCTGACAAACTGCTAATGGGGAAGATCGCGCGCGGGTTGTGGGCTTGCCTAACCCGACTATTACACACCTGCCAGGCCGGAGCGCCGGCATGTTGCCGGCTTAGACCATTCGAACAGCGTAAGCCGGCAACATGCCGGCGCTCCACTCTGTTGGGATTTCGTGCGAGGCACGGAATATCCGAGCTAAATGCTATACCTTTCGGAAACTCCATAATCGCGCAAACCTATCGTCCCGGAGGGACAAGCGACAATAGCCCAACGTTGCAACGTTGGGTTTGGGCGCGCCTGGGATTTAGTCCCGAAGGGACGGCTGAGCGTACCTCTGAATTCAACCGTCCCTTCGGGACTAATCCTCCTTCTGCGCTGTTCCCAACGTTGAAACGTTGGGCTATTCTCATAATGTCCCTCCGGGACGTAGCGCCGGTGAATTTCGGGAAGGCAATGGTGCCAAACACCTGGATTCTCCTCAGCCTGGCGGTGGGAGACGGGCTCTTTTGCTGGTCGGCCGGAGCCAGTGGAGCGGTGGACACTTCGGGGACAACCAACGCCGTGAGGGCGCCGAAGTTATCGCCGGACTACGCCCGCATTACTATCCCGCCGAATATCGCGCCGCTGAACTTCAAGGTGCAGGAACCCGGCACAAGCTACCGCGTCGAGCTCCGCTCGACCAAAGGTCAACCGCTTACGGTGAACAGCCGGACTGCAGCCATCCGCATTCCTTTGCAGCCTTGGCATGAGTTACTAGGCGCCAACGCGGGCGAAGCGCTTTACTGCAATGTGTCGGTGCGTGACCGCCAGGGCCGTTGGAACCAGTTTGCCACAGTAACTAACCTGATCTCGCCAGAGCAGATCGATCGTTGCCTCGTCTACCGTTTGCTAAAGCCGCTTTACAGCGTCTATGTGAATATCGGGATTTATCAGCGTGACCTGGAGTCCTTCTCCGAGCGGCCGGTGCTGGAAAACCGGCACACCGGGGGCGGGTGCCTGAACTGCCACACCTTTCTGAATCGTCGTCCGGACACCTTCGCCCTCGATACCCGCGGCGAGACCAACTCTCATCCGACTCTGCTGGTCCTCTCGAATGACGTCGCTCGGGTGGACAAAACTCTGGGTTATCTTTCCTGGCACCCCACCGGTCGGTTGATCGCTTTCTCAGCTAATAATAGCGGGCGCCCCTAGCATGCCTTTCCACTTCAAGCCGCTTTTTGTACCAAATATCATCATACCCTGTGAGCTGCAGCTCGATAGGAAGCCATGCATATTTCTGTGTAGTTTGGTTATTCATTGAATAGTGGTGGAGATTACTTTGAGTGATTCTGAATAAAGAGGTGATGCTTTAGCGGCTATTTAATTATGTTCCTATGCCCTCCAAAGCAAATCCTCCTGCCTGAGGAACTTTTTACTGAAATCCGTAGTAAGGAGTCCGCCCAAGATCAGGCCTGATCTTGGGCGGACTCCTTACTACGGATTTCAGTAAAAAGTTCCTCAGGCAGGAGGATTTGCTTTGGAGGGCATAGGAACATAATTAAATAGCCGCTAAAGCATCACCTCTTTATTCAGAATCACTCAAAGTAATCTCCACCACTATTCAATGAATAACCAAACTACACAGAAATATGCATGGCTTCCTATCGAGCTGCAGCTCACAGGGTATGATGATATTTGGTACAAAAAGCGGCTTGAAGTGGAAAGGCATGCTAGGGGCGCCCGCTATTATTAGCTGAGAAAGCGATCAACCGACCGGTGGGGTGCCAGGAAAGATAACCCAGAGTTTTGTCCACCCGAGCGACGTCATTCGAGAGGACCAGCAGAGTCGGATGAGAGTTGGTCTCGCCGCGGGTATCGAGGGCGAAGGTGTCCGGACGACGATTCAGAAAGGTGTGGCAGTTCAGGCACCCGCCCCCGGTGTGCCGGTTTTCCAGCACCGGCCGCTCGGAGAAGGACTCCAGGTCACGCTGATAAATCCCGATATTCACATAGACGCTGTAAAGCGGCTTTAGCAAACGGTAGACGAGGCAACGATCGATCTGCTCTGGCGAGATCAGGTTAGTTACTGTGGCAAACTGGTTCCAACGGCCCTGGCGGTCACGCACCGACACATTGCAGTAAAGCGCTTCGCCCGCGTTGGCGCCTAGTAACTCATGCCAAGGCTGCAAAGGAATGCGGATGGCTGCAGTCCGGCTGTTCACCGTAAGCGGTTGACCTTTGGTCGAGCGGAGCTCGACGCGGTAGCTTGTGCCGGGTTCCTGCACCTTGAAGTTCAGCGGCGCGATATTCGGCGGGATAGTAATGCGGGCGTAGTCCGGCGATAACTTCGGCGCCCTCACGGCGTTGGTTGTCCCCGAAGTGTCCACCGCTCCACTGGCTCCGGCCGACCAGCAAAAGAGCCCGTCTCCCACCGCCAGGCTGAGGAGAATCCAGGTGTTTGGCACCATTGCCTTCCCGAAATTCACCGGCGCTACGTCCCGGAGGGACATTATGAGAATAGCCCAACGTTTCAACGTTGGGAACAGCGCAGAAGGAGGATTAGTCCCGAAGGGACGGTTGAATTCAGAGGTACGCTCAGCCGTCCCTTCGGGACTAAATCCCAGGCGCGCCCAAACCCAACGTTGCAACGTTGGGCTATTGTCGCTTGTCCCTCCGGGACGATAGGTTTGCGCGATTATGGAGTTTCCGAAAGGTATAGCATTTAGCTCGGATATTCCGTGCCTCGCACGAAATCCCAACAGAGTGGAGCGCCGGCATGTTGCCGGCTTACGCTGTTCGAATGGTCTAAGCCGGCAACATGCCGGCGCTCCGGCCTGGCAGGTGTGTAATAGTCGGGTTAGGCAAGCCCACAACCCGCGCGCGATCTTCCCCATTAGCAGTTTGTCAGACAGCGAGCTCGTCGTCATTTTGGCCTCTGGCCTTGTTGCTCCGCCTTGCGTCTAAAGTCCTGGGCGATCGCGTTCGACGGATCCAAGCGCAGGGTCTCATCGAAGCGCTGAGACGCCTCCCGGAAGCGGCCAAGTTTGAACAGCGCCACGCCGAGGTTCAGGTGCGCTTTGACATGGCCCGGGTTGAGCCGCACAACCTGTTCGAGTTCCTCAGCCGCACCTGCCATGTCTCCAGCGGACCCTAATTCTTCACCCAGGCGATAGTGTGCTTCCCAATAATCCGGTTGCAGCCGTATCGCCTGGCGGAGATTCTCGAAGGATTCGGAGCTTCGACCCAGCTTCCACAGTGTCTCTGCGGTGTAAAGAAGGAGCCGAGGATCTTCCGAACCGAGCCGACGGGCCGCCTCAAACTCGGCGAGGGCTTTCGCCCACTGGCCCTGCCGGCCATAGACCGTGCCAATCTCCAGGCGGACCTCCGCCGATCGCCGAGCCAGAACGGCAGCTCTTTGCAGCGCTTCGGTCGCCTCGGCCAGTTGGCCTTGCTCCTTCAGGACCTGTCCCAGATTCAAGAAAGGAAGATAATAGTGCGGGATCAACTCGCATACTCTCCGCCACTCCGAGATGACGGCCTTGGTGTCATGCATGGCCTCAAGAAACTCAGCGTAATTCTCGTGCAACTGGGAGTCATCCGGCGTGCGCCGCAGCGCCTCCAGGTAAACGCCGCGCGCCGGTTCGACAGCGGCGCCGGTCATGCGTTGGCGCAAGCCCTGGATCTGAGCTCGCACGGTCTCGATGCGAGCCGTGTTCTCCAGTTGGCCGGTAAAGGGCGGTCGTGCCAGGCGGTGACCGACTTCTTCGAAAACCGAGACACGGTTCCAATCCGTTAGTCCTAACCGCCGTTCGCAAACGTCCTGGGAGGCCCAAATACCCAGTGCGTGCGCAGTCACGGCGGGCGGCAGCAACTTCCGTATGCCCTCAGCCCAGGCCAGGGCCAAACGATAATTCCCCTCGAAATTCAGATGGACATGCTCGTAGAACAGCTCCTGACCGGAGATACCCGCCGGGCTGTCGTGTGACAGCGCCGCGGCGGCATCGCACAAGACCAGATTTGTGGCTGAAAAACGCCGGCCAGCATCCTGAATGACAGTATTGATGCTGGAGTCCGCACGAAACGGCAGCGAGTCACGGTCAGCGGCGATCTGGAATGGCTGGCGCGCCACGGCCGCATCGCCTGCCCGAATGCAGCACCGACCCAACCGGTATTGTAACTCCGCCGAGTTCGGGCTGAGCGTGATAGCTTGCTCATAGAATTGCTTCGCCTCGGCCCATTTCCCTTCCGTTTCGGCTGTCGTGCCCTGTGCGACCAGGTCCTCTTGTTTCTTCGACTGTGGCTCGCTAAGAGCATTAGCATCGCATGAGGCGAAGGGAGGGCAGTCCTTGAGATTCACGGCCACCGTGCTGAGGAGGATCTTCACCCCCGCTCTCAGGCCGATCTGGAGGATCTGGTCCAGATTTCGGGCGAAGCTATGGTAGATGACCTGCCGGCGCGGATCGTCAGGGGGAACTTTGTTTTCAGTGAACATCTCCATTCCATGCCAGGAGGAAGTTCGGGAACGGCTTTGGAACTTGCGGCCCAGCCCGACCAGGAGTTGGCAGAAGCGGGCGCGCTGCACGGCCACGCTCGCACGGACGAGCCAGAGCGGCGGGGCTTTGAAACCGAAAACGGTCGCCGCCCCGAAGGGGCCAACCATCTCGTTGTTCCCCATGTAGATCACCCAAAGGTCGCCCTGATGAACTGCACATTCACGCGCCAGGGGCAGGATGACATGCGAATTGATGGCGGTCATGGCGACATTGACCACTTCGAAGTCCTGGCCCGGGAATCGCTCGCGTAGCAGGGCTTCGAGGTAGCGTCCGGCACCGAACTGCGGCCGCGGATCACCAAGGGCCGCCGATTCGCCTAAGAGGAAGATGCGAATCGCGCCCACCGGCTTGGTTGCCTTCATGACTACCGGGACCGGAATTCGGGCCAGGGCCGGCGGAAAGAACCGCAGCCCGAAGTCGTCATTGTCCACCAGGCAATCCTGCCCCGCGACTTTCAGCGGCTTGAAGAACGCAGTCGAATAACCATAGCCGGCCAAACGCAACGCACATTCGAGGCAGGCCATTAGAACCAATGGCACCAAAATCATTGCCAGGATACGAAATACCCATTCGCGTGTTTGGGTGCGAGTCGGCGGGGATGGTGTGGGAGGATTCCGCCGACTGCTTGCCGCGGAGTCCCTAGTCCGGCCGGAATTGCGTTCTCGACTCATGTGGACGATACGAGAATAACCATCCACGAAAGGAACTGAAGCAAAAAGTCGTTCCGCACGACGCTAAGGGCGCGTTTGCGAGTTGTTGGCGGACCTGGTAGAAGTTTACGGCCACCCTGAAGCCACCCGGAAGCGACCCTCAGGCTCTCTGGGAGCCAACCGGTAGGCACCCTGAAGCTACCCTGAAGCTACCCCGAGGCTACCCCGAGGCTACCCCGAGGCTACCCGGAGGCTCTCGAGCCTGCTGATTGCCAAGCGATCGAGCCCCAGAGCGGCCCGGGGAGCTTAGCCAGGGCTCGCTTGCCATCCCATAGAGGGTTTGGGAACCCGCGCTGCGGCGGTTCAGGATACGTCGCAGGATTTCTGACCGGGACCACTTAGCAACGACTTCCGGATGCGGCCCGGCGTTACAGGAGTGCTCCAAATAGTGCTCGGCCGGTTACAGCCGCCGGGCCAGGCGGGTCGCGAGGCGGTCCAGCGCCGGCGAGCGGTCGAGCGGCGCCAGGCGCACTTCCAGGAGACAGAAGCTCTCCGTCCACTGCGCCGCTTCCACTAGCGCGCGGTCCAGCTCTTCCTCAGTCTCAACTACGAAACCGCGTCCGGCCCCGAGGATCTGCGGCAGGCGATGATATTGCCACGGCCAGACATCGTTGTAGGGGCCGTCCTGCATGTGCCGCTCGGTGCCATAGCCGCGATTGTTGAGCAGCACCACCACCGGATTGAGGTGGTAGCGGGCTGAGGTGGCCAATTCCATCCCCGTCATCTGGAAGGCGCCGTCGCCGACCAGGACCAGCGGACGCAGTTTCGGGTTGGCCAATTGAGCGCCGATGCTCGCGGGCACCCCAAACCCCATCGAGGTGTAGTACGCCGGGCTGATGAATTCGGTGCGCTCGCGGATGAACAGGTCGGCCGCGCCAAACAAAGCGTCGCCCACGTCGGCCACAACGACCGTGCTGTCCGAGAGGTACGCGTTAAGCCGCTCGAAGAGGTGCCGGACGGTCACCGGCTTGCGAGAGTGCGGAGTGCGGAGCGCGGATTTTGGGGCGAACTGCGTGGGGCGGGGGATCCGGCCTAGCTTACGCCGGCGAAGACGCAGGCGGAGCAGGCCACCGACGAAATCCTTGAAGCGCACCTCCTCGTAAGAGTGGTAGCGAATGGAGAGCTTCTCGCTGGTGGCCGAGATGGAACGTGCCGGATCGAGGCGCGCCGTGTAGATGCCCAGGTTGATATCCGTCATGAACGCGCCAAGGAGGATGACGCAATCGCTGCCCTCGACGTATTGGCGGACATCGTCGCGGCCCATGGCCCCTTCATAGACGCCGAGATAGAAGGGGTGGTTCTCGCCGATGACGGACTTCCCGAGCACGGTGGCGGCCACGGGAATATTCGTCTTGTGCGCAAGTTGGAGGAGCTGGTCCTGCAAGCCGAATCGGTGCACCTCGACGTCGGCCAGGATGACCGGCTGGCGGGCCTTGTTGATCATGAGCTCGGCTTCGGCCAGCGCCGCACGCAGGCTCCGGGAGTCACTCCGTTCGTGAATTTCACTGGTCTTGTGTTGGGAGATGCCGGGCACGGATACGAGGTCGCGAGGAAGTTCGATATAGACCGGCCGCTTGAACCGCAGGGCAGCGTGCAGCACGCGGTCGATTTCCTGGAACGCAGTTTGCGGATCGCTCAGCACCGTAGAGGCAATGGTAAGCTGCTCGAACACCTTCTTCTGCGTATCGAACTCACGGACCTTGTGATGCAGCAAGGGATTCTTCTCGCGCTCTTTCATCCCGGGCGCGCCACTGATCACGACGACGGGTGATTTCTCAGCGAACGCCTCGGCGGTGGTATTGGTGACTTTCAGGCCGCCGACGCAATAGGTGACACAGACGACACCCAAGCCGCGCACGCGGGCGTAGGCGTCGGCGGCGAACCCCGCGCCCTGCTCGTCGCAGGTGTTGATGAGGCGCAGCTTGCTCTTGTGAAGCTGATCGTAAAACCCAAGCACATAATCGCCGGGTATGCCGAAAACATGCCGCACGCCGTGCGCGTACAGCCGCTGGATGAGGTATTCACCAATGGAGAGTGAGGTCGTAGCAGCCCTTTTCATAGACGCTGAAGCACCGTATGCTGTCCTCCCGCCGATGTCAAAAGCCTTTACGTGGAAGCGCGGGCTGGATTTTCTTCCTCGTTTTCTCGCGTTGCGCCCCGTATCCTGTGCCGAAGATTAACCAGCACAAGCCTATGAATATGTCGCGACGCAACTTTGTCAGCCGCACCGCTTTCGGAGTGTTGGGTGGCGCTGCTCTCTCCACTGGCCAGGCCGCCGAATCCCTCTCCGAGGTCAAGCGCGGCGAGACGCCCTTGCTGGTATCCACTTGGGACTTTGGGAAAGGGGCCAATGACGCCGGCCTCAAGGTCTTGCTCCAGGGCGGCACGATTCTGGACGCCGTCGAGCAGGGGATCTGGGTTGTTGAATCGAGCGGAAACGGCTCCGTTGGGCTGAGTGGCGGGCCCAATGCCGCTGGTGTCGTCCAACTCGACGCCTGCATCATGTCCGGCCCTGGCCACCGGGCCGGCAGCGTGGCCGGGCTGGAGGGCATTCGTCATCCTATCTCCGCCGCCCGGCGGGTCATGGAGAAAACGCGGCACGTGATGCTGGTCGGCGAAGGCGCCAGGATGTTCGCCATCGAGGAGGGTTTGGAATCCGTCGAAGTTAACTCCCGCGAACGCTACCAGGCCTGGCAGGAACAGCGTCTCCGACAGAAGGCGAAGCCTGCCGAGGCCAAGCCCGACAAGAGCCATGACACGATTGCGCTGCTGGTGCTGGGAGCCGATGGCAATCTTGCGGGCGGTTGCTCGACCAGCGGCCTGGGCGGCAAGTTGCCCGGACGCGTGGGCGACTCGCCCATCCTCGGCAGCGGGCTTTACGTGGACAACGACACCGGGGCAGCCGGGGCGACGGGTCTGGGCGAGAATGTCATGCGCTACTGTGGCTCGTTTATGGTAGTGGAGTACATGCGCCAGGGGCTGCCCCCGACCGAAGCGTGTCAAGAGACGATTCGCCGCATTGTAAAACAAGAGGGAAAAGGCCCTAACTTGAGTATCAACTTCGTCGCCCTGGATAAGTCCGGCCGCTTCGGCGGCGCTGGCACCGACACGGGCTTTTCCTTTTCCGTGACGACCCCCGGTGCCAGCCGCGTATTGCCGAATCCCGGTATCGGCAAGCTCTAGCCTTTATTTTTCACACTCGCCTCGAAACGCCCGCAGGCCGGAGCGCCGGTCTCCGACCCGGCGCTGGCCAAATGGCTGGGAGTCGCCGGGTCGGAGACCGGCGCTCCGGAACATATGAAATCTTCGCCCCCCCCGGGGAGGGCGAGTGTGGCAGCTTGCAGGTGGGATTCCTTCTCGGGGTGCACCGCAAAAGGAGTCTTCAATGGCCCCTTGACATTCCTGCCGAGTTGTGTGAGAGGTAATCGCAGTGCCTCATGCTTCTATGAAGCAGGAGTCTGGAGTTTGGACATTCTGAGCGGGTCTCGTTCGGCAGCAGGGCTTTGTTTTGTTTGATTTGCTCAGGCGGCGGCAGCCCCGACCATGGTTCGATACGTGGGCGGGGCTTGAGCGGTGG
>Ga0118677_10009897_pt1 | contig 14737 bp, 6 predicted proteins | sample AliMusrvi5mmetaG_FD_86154 | JGI IMG/M metagenome (GOLD analysis project Ga0118677, IMG submission 86154)
CTCGTAGATTGAGCCGTCCACAGTGACCCTGCGGTCATCGCCCGCGCTTTTCTGAAGTTCATTGAGAGCCAGCATCAGGGCAAGGCGCGCATTGGCGCGAGCACGGGCCATGGCCTCGTTCGGGGGCAAGGGACGAAGTGAAATGGCGGAGAGCGACAGCAAACCCACGGCGATGACCGTCAGCAGAATCATCAACGACAATGTCACCACCAGCGCGAATCCGGGCTTGGCTGTCAGGGCGCGGCGGTGGATGGGATTGCGCATGCGCATGGTTGCTAGGAAATGGCGGAACGAGTGATCGCGCTGCCGCAGAATGCGGGGCCGCCGACCGCGCGATCGACAACCCCTTGATCCCGGAGAAAACCCATTAACTCCGGAAAGGGATTGGAAAGTTAGTTGTTATTTGTTATTGGTTATTGGTTATCAGGGATTGCGGAATAGAGCCAACGCGCAACGCGCAAACTCAACTAACGACTAACGACTAACGACTCACAGCGCGGCCTTGAGCGCGGCGAGGGAAAGTCCGGTGCATTCCATGGGCGATTTGCCGTCGGGATAGGTTTCCTGCTCGAGGGTGAGCCACTCGGTGCCGCCGAGGTCGCGGCAGGCGGTTAGGACCGACCCCCAATTTACCGAGTCCTGGCCGAAGATCGCCTTTTTGCCGGCGGCGTTACCGAACACGGACGGTTTGATATGCACGACTTTCATGCGGCCGGGATAACGTTTCATCAGGTCGGCGCAATCCTGGCCGGCGGCGGCGGCCCAGCCGCAATCGACCTGCAGGACGACGTCTTTGCCGGTGTTTTTGGCGAACTGTTCCCAGTAGTTGGAATCACCGGCTTTGGCGAACTCGCCCTTGTGGTTGTGATAGCCGCAGGCCAAGTCGTGGGGTTGGAGTTTGGCGGCGGTTTCGTTGAAGAAGTCCGCCAGCGCCTTGTTCTTTTCCGGGTTGGTGAAATCCTTGTCGCCGGGAACGATCAGATACTTGCAGCCGATCTGCAGGTGGAAGTCGATGGTCTTTTGCAAGGCGTCGCCACGCAAGGTGTTGGTGCCGATGTGGGTGGCCGCCGCCTTGAGGCCGAGTTCGTCGAGCTTGGCGCGCAACTCCTTGGCTTTGCCGCCTTTCCGGTCATCGTATTTGTAATAACCGGCGAATTCCACGCCGGCGAATCCCATCTTGGCGACTGCGGCCAGGGTGGCGTCGATGTCCCTTTTGCAATCCTCGCGCACCGAGTAGAGTTGCAGCGAGATCGGGATGACTCGGCCGCCCGGGGCTGCGCCCAGCGCGCGCGCGCCGGCGACGGCCACGGCGGTTAGAACCGAACTTTTGACGAATTGGCGGCGTGAGTAATGGGGTGTGTTCATATATGGATTTGATGTGCGGGTTACCAACCGATGCGGCTGTCGCGTTTGACAAACTTGGCAGCTTGCGGGCAGTTGGGGGATTTCATGTTAGGTCCGTCCCACTCCATTTTCACGCCTTTGCCGACTTTCAGGGCGATGCAGCCTAACAGGATGATCTCGGTGAGGTAGCCGGCGATGCTGAAGTTCGAGTAGGAGGGGGCTCCGCCTTTCATCATGTCGAACCATTCCTGGTTGTGGCCCTTTGAGCGCGGGATGGATTCGGGCACGGCCTTGATGGCTTCGTGTTTGGCACCTTGGGTGAATTCCTTCTCGTCCTTCAGCTTGAGGAGGAAGCTCGAGCCGTAGTCATCCGGGGAGAACAGGCTGCCTTTGTCGCCGATGACCAGGCAGCCGCTGTCGGTCAGTTTGCCTCCGCGCATGTTGGCGATATCCTCGACGATGGCCGGAGCGGGGCGAAACGGTTCGATCTTGCCTTTCGGATTGCCGTCATACCACCAGAACTTCAGTGGCGGCAGGCCATCGCGGGCGGGGAACTCGAAACGGATGCGCGATGACAACGGATAGGTTTCCGGAAAATACTGGGTGGCATCCTCGCACTCGACCACCGAAGGATAACCGAGTTTCAATGCGCGGAACGGCATGTTGACGGTGTGGCAGGCCATGTCGCCGAGCGCGCCGGTGCCAAAATCCATCCAGCCGCGCCAGGTGAACGGGTGATAGACCCGGTTCAGATACGGCCGCAGCGGTGCCGGGCCCAGCCACAGGTTCCAGTCGAGTTCCGGCGGCACCGGGTTTTCTCCCGGCGGGCGCTCAAGGCCTTGCGGCCAGATCGGGCGGTTCGACCAGACGTGCAATTCGGTCGGCTTGCCGATGATCCCGCCTTGGATGACTTCGACGGCGCGCCGCAAGCCGCTGCCGGCGCTGCCTTGGTTGCCCATCTGGGTGGCGAGTTTTTTCTCCTTGGCCACGCGCACCAGTTCGCGGGCTTCAAACACGGTTTGGGTGAGCGGCTTCTGGCAATAGACGTGCTTGCCCAGTTGCATCGCCGCCATGGCCGCCATGCCATGCAGGTGGTCCGGTGTGGAAACCGTCACCGCGTCAATCGACTTGTCCATCTCCGACAACATCTTGCGGAAGTCTTGATACTTTTTCGCCTCGGGGAAATTGACGGCCTGTTTGTCCAGCGTGCGACCGTCCACATCGCAGAGCGCCACGATCGTGCCGCCACACTTGGCGGTCGCCTTGACGTCGCTGTCGCCTTTGCCGCCCACGCCGATGCAGGCCACGTTGATCCGGCTGTTGAGGTTTTGGCCGCGGACAATGGCAGGGAAGCCGAGCAGGAGCCCCCCGGCCCCGAGGCCGGTCTGCTGGAGGAAACGACGACGTGTGGTCAATGACATGGTGGTGGTGTGGGTGTGTTGTTAGATGTTAGGATGAAATATGGAGATTTTTCGAACGTGAGGAACAGGAGTGTGGGTTCTTATTACGGGGATTTTCCGGAGATTTTGCAGGCAATTGCGCACGGAGGGATTCTTATTCCGGGGGCAGGATGCCGCACGCTGCGCCGGCTGGCTAGTCGGTAAAACTACCGATGGACTGCGGCCCGCGGACTGCCGCACGCTCTGCTGCCGCGGAGTGCGGCATGCTCTGCTGCCGCCAGTGGAGTGCGGCATGCTCTGCTGCCGCCAGTGGAGTGCGGCATGCTCTGCTGCCGCCAGTGGAGGATGGAGCTCTGCTCCATGCGGCGCGGAGCTCTTCGTCTTCCTCTTCGTCTTCCTCTTCGTCTTCCTCTACCACAGCTCAGCGACGGAAGATGCTCCGCACCGCATCCGGCAGAGCCGGATCTGCCACAGGCGGCAGCAGAGCGTGCCGCACTCCATCCGGCAGAGCCGGATCTGCCACAGGCGCGAGCAAAGCTTCGCGCACTCCGCTTCGCGCACTGCTTCACCATTGATCCGCGCTCAGCAAACGATCGATCGGAAACCCATAAACCGTCTTGATCCGTGCCGGCGTGGAATGCCGCTCGAACCACGCGGCGGAACACCACGGATATTGATGCGCCACCAGAGCGAGCTTGTGATGTACCGCATTGGCATGCACATAATGCAGACGGGCCAAGTGGGATTTTTCCGTGATGATATGGGATTCCATGAAGTTATGCCAAACCTTGCGCCCCGCCGTGCCGTCCTGGGCATTCACCCACTTTGCCGAAACCGAATGAAGCTTGCGGAGCAGGGTCCTCAACGAATCGGATCCCTCACGAGGCGCCTCCGCAAGGAAATGATAATGATTGGAAAAAACCGCCCACGCCTCCAATTGCCACTGGAACTCCGCCACCGTCTCCAACAGCAGATCATGAAAGTATCCCAGCCGGTCTGACCCGGTAAAGTGATGCTCCTTGCCATAAGTCCCGGCCGTGACCATATAGACCCCGGCTGGTCCCAATCGGTGCGGCGGCGCATGAGGCCAATCAGTCATGAGTTAGATTGTCGCGGATCGTTGGATTTTCAAGGGAAAAATCGGCCCGCGGACTGCGGCACGCTCTGCTGCCGCCTGTGGTGGATGGAGCTCTGCTCCATGCGGCGCGGAGCTCTTCTTCTTCGTCTTCCTCTTCCACAGCTCAGCGACTGAAGAGCTCCGCGCCGCATCCGGCAGAGCCGGATCTACCATGGGCGCGAGCAAAGCTTCGCGCACTCCGGAGTGCGGCACGCTCTGCTGCCGCCTGCGGAGGATGGAGCTCTGCTCCATGTGGCGCGGAGCTCTTCTTCTTCGTCTTCCTCTTCCACAGCTCAGCGACTGAAGAGCTCCGCGCCGCATCCGGCAGAGCCGGATCCACCGCAGGCGGCAGCAGAGCGTGCCGCAGTCCGCAAAGCTTCGCGCACTTAGTGCCGCCTGCGCCGCAGCAGGCCGGTGCCTAACAAGATTCCGGCCAGCGCGGTGGTCGGCTCGGGCACGGCGGTCCATGTCAGGCTGGTGCCGCTCATGCTGAACGAGCCGCCGGTCGGGGTGACTGAGCTGCCGCTGTTGTAGGTTTGCACGCTGCTGAAGATCGACGCGATATTCCAATTGGTAGTGCCGTCTACGTTGGTGAAGATGTCATCCCAGTGCCGGCTTTGCTGCCAGAATGTCTCGCTGAAGTTTTGTGAGCCATTGAGCACCACCCGGAAGATCGCGCCGGTCTCGGTGGTCGCCAGGGCGGCGGTATTGACCGCATCGTAGTCGGTGCCGCGGGTCCCGGTCGTGGTGGAGGTATTTGCAGTCAGGTTCCACTCGAAGATCGATCCCTGGTTGTAGGTGACGCCGGTGGTGAATATCCCCTTACCGATGGTGCCCGCACCGCTGGGATTGGTCCCCGTGACCACATCGCCGGCGGTGTGGATGCCGCCCGCACTAATCGTCGTCGCGCCGGCGATCGATCCAGTGCCGCCGAGGATCGCCGCGTTGGCCACGCTCACCGCACCGCTGCCGGTGATCGAGCCATTGACCAGCAGCTTGCCGTTAGAAACGGTGGTAGCGCCGCTGTAGGTGTTGGTGCCGGCCAGGGTCGTGGTGCCGGTGCCGGTTTTCAGCACGCTGTTGGTGACGCCGCTGCCGTTGTTGGCGAGTGCGGAGCTGAGGGTGAACGTCTCGCTGCCTTGGGGCGAGAGGGTGACGAGGTGGTGGGTCGTGTCCGTCACGCTTTCCAGAACGCGTCCGACCACGATGGCGGCGCCACTGTTGTCATACGCCCAATCCTTGATTACGGCGGCTTGGGAGCCGTTGCCATTGAAGATCACCCGCATCCAGCCATAGGCCCACACCGGGGTCTCATAGGTGCCCTGGTTGAGCTTGAAGCCAATGTAGCCCTCCGTGCTTGCATCTGCACTGGCGATGAACTTGTTGTCACCGCTGGAGGCGGCAAGGTGGGTCGAGGAGCCACCGAAGTCGCTGGAGTAAAATGCGCCGCTGAGCGTGCTGCTGATGCTGCCGGTGATGCTGTTGCCCACCGCGAAATTCACGATGGACGCCAGATTACCACCCGTGCCGATGCGGGCCGGTTGGAAGGTCGGGCTATTCGCCACGGCCACCCCGCCATAGAACGGATTGATGTCCCAACCGCTCACCGGACTGGTGTCACTGTTGTTCCAACCGTTAGACCCGTCCACATCGAGATAGACCCCGGTCAGATTGGTGGGAATCGGAATGTCCTTGAGGCTGCTGTAAATGGTGTCTGCTGACGCCGACATGCTCATGGCAATGAACAGCAGCGCGGAGGAATCCCAGAGATGGCGGGGTTTCATGCTGGATTAGTTAGGGTTGACGTGAAAACCGGGGGGCTGGCTGACAACTCAGTTCTTGCTGACTTCCACCTTGAAGAACGCCGCCTTTTTCCCGCTGGATAGGAACGACGGATAGGGCACCTGAACCATCTCGATCGTGGCGTCCGTGTGCAGGATGTCGCCAGGGACAATCGTATGCGTGCTGGCTTCCCAACTGCCATCGCTCATGTCCGCGCTGAACATCACCGTGTAGGTCAACCCCGCCGCGTCGCGATCAATGCGCCGCCCGAATATCGCATACGCCTCCACCGTCGTCGGCGTCTTGGTGACACTGATGGTCGGCTGACCGTGGGTGATCGTGCCCGTGCCCGAATTATACGTGATCGGGCCGGGACCGGACGCCGGATCCAGCGGAAGAGTGTCGAACGCATACTCGATGAGGTTGTTGAGGCCATCGCCGTCTGCCTGATATGTGAGTCCGTCGTTGACTCCGGCGGTCAAGCCTACCGAGACCGCCCAAATCTGATAGGGGGTCCCGGAGGCACCGGGAGTCCACACCAATTGCAGGTTGCTGCCTGAGACGGCGGTCGAGAACGCGCCTTCGCCGGTGATGGCGTTGCCCACGTCCTGCAGGCCATTTTTGATAGAGACCAAGATGTTGGTGGTATCAAACAGATTCCCCGCAGTGACGCCGCCGGTGATGATATTCCATACACGGCTGGCATCCCAGAAGGCATTGCTGAAGCTCGTGGCGACATCGGTGAACATCAGCTTGAGCTTGGCACCGGTGTTGGCGAGGCTGCTGATCGTGGTCGAGCCACCGGTGACGTTGGCCACGTCCCAATTGGTGCCGGCGATGCCCAGCGTGTTGGCCGTGTTGTTTTCCCAGTTGAAGATGCCGCCGGCGGCGATGGTTAGACCTCCGGCGAGGTTGAGCGTGCCGGTGCCGGTGCCGGGGCTGAGGGTGTTGCCAGAGCTCACCACAACAGCCGGGGTAATGGTGCCGGTGCCGCTGAGGGTGCCGCCCGTGCCGCTGAAGGAAACCGCCTGTGAAAGCGCGGTGGCCGAGTTGTTGTAGTTGAAGTTACCGGCACCGATGCTCACACCGCTGGTGGCATTGATCGTTCCCGTACTGGCGACACTGAGCGTGCCCGCGCTGACCGTGATGCCGCCGCTGAAGGTGTTGGCCCCGCCGAGGGTCAAGGTGCCGTCGCCGGTCTTGGTGATGCCGTAGCCGCCGCCACCGTCTCCAATCACTCCGTTGAGGGTGAGCACCGTGGTGCCGCCAGCGCTCGGATTGGTGATGTTCAGGGTTGGGGTGCCGTTCAGGGTGACGGTGTGACCCGCTGCCCCCACCGTGCCAAGGGTCAAGCCGGCGGTGCCGCTAGATACGTGCTTGCCGCCTGCAATCGTCACGGTGACCGGATTGAAGGTCACGCTATGCGCTGCCGAGCTGTACGAACCGAAATTTTGAGTCGTGCCGGCACCTAGATTTGAACCGGTCTGGTCATTGTCGAGGGTGAAGGTTGTATCAGCATTGAAGGCGAGTGACATGTTTGCATTGCCATTCCCGTCGCTACCGCTGACTGAATGTACCGCGAAATTTCCGCCGTTGAAATAGACCGTTCTACCCGAATCCCAGCCTTGATTTGAGGCTGTATTACCCCGCGAGTAATCGACCAGACCTTGGTTGATATACAAATCGGCACTGATCGACATTTGCTGTGAACTGAAAGAATCGACCGCGCCAAGAAAGAGAGTGCCGGGACCGGTCTTGGTGATGGCAGTGTTAACATTATTCAGGCTGTTATTGCTACACCCGGTTATGGTCAAATTTCCTTCGGTATCAATCACCGATCCGCCGATGAGAAACGCGTTGGTGGCATTTCTCGGCGTGATCGTGCTGTTGCCGTCGGTCTGGACGATCATACCCGCTAAGGTAAAGGCTCCCGCTGTCGTGTGCGTGTAGTTAGCCCCGTTGTCCAAAACCAAGGCTCCGAGTGTTCGGCCTACGATTGACGTTGTCGTCCCAACCGCAGGCCGGGCGTTGACGGTGTTGGCCGTCCAAGTCGTTTCCGCGCCGGTTTGGTAACTGGAAAGCGCAGTGATCGCCCCCCCAGCCCCGTTACCGACCGCCAGGTCAATGGCACCGGTCATAGAATTCTTGATGATCGCCCACGGCAGGATGCCAGACGCGCTGTTCGCGGGAGGAGCGGCGGTCACCGTCACCTGGTTCGCCGCGCTCTGGATCAATCGCAATGTGCCGCCGGTGCCACGGGTGATCGAGGCCAGTGTGGGGGTGCTGCCGCCGGTGTCGTAGTCCAGATTGCCGCCGGTGATGTCGAACCCGAGGTTCGCGTTGTTGCTCACGCCGGTCCGCAGGGTGTCAAACTGGGTTTGATTCCAGCCGCTGTTGCCGGCACCAACATTGGCGATCAGGGTGCCGCCGCTGAAGGTCACCTTGCCCAGCGTGCCATATCCCGGCAATGCCGCCGCGTTGTTGGCGATCAGCGTGCCGGCGGAAATCGTGGTGCCGCCGCTGTAGGTATTGGCCCCGGAGAGGACCAGCGTGCCCGCGCCCAGTTTGGTCAAGCCATAGCCGCTGCCGCCGATCGCGCCGCCGACGGTCAGGGTGTTGGCGGTCACGGTGATCTGGCGCGAGGCGTTCATGGTGACCGCGCCCCTGCCGAGATTCAGGTTGTTAGAGCCGACAAAGTCAAAGTCGCTGTTCCAATTCTGCGGGTTTCTGTTAGTCAGGGTGGTGGCGGCAGAGGCGTCCAGCGAGCCGCCGTTGATGGTCAGGGTGCCGCCATTGCCACCCAATGCGGTGGCGCTGCCCAGAGCCAGCGTGCCGGCGGTGAGTGTCGTCCCACTGGTGAAGGTGTTGTTGCCGGAGAGGGTGAGCTTCGAGGTGGCACTGTTCTGGATGACGCCGGTGACGAGTGCGCCGAGGTTGCCGCTGATGACGGCAGGGCCGGTGCTGGTAGCGGCGTTGGTGATCGAGCCGGTGTTGTTGATCGAAGTGCCGGAAAGGGTCAACCCACCCCCACTGGCTGACTGCAAGGAGATGTTCCCAGTGCCGGTAATAGTGCCACCGAACGCCATTGCTTTATTACCAACAGTCGCGGTCTGAGCCACTATCAAGTCATGGTTCAGGGTGATGTTGCCATTAAATACCGCGCCTATATTACCGGTGCCAACACCAATGGTCCGGGTGCCGGAACCGGAGGCAACGATGATGGGGTTGAGGAAATTTACAGCATCTTTGCTGCCCTTCAACGTGGCATCTGCACCCACGGTGGCATCGCCGAGGGTAATGGTATTGTTTACGCCATTCGCCGCATTGACGTCACCCAATGAAACCGTGCCCGCCTTGATGTAGAGCCCGCCGGTGAAGGAGTTGGCACCGGAGAGGATTAGCGTGTTCGTGGTCGAGGTGTCTTTGACCACCGAACCGCTGCCGGAGATGACGCCGGAGAGGGTCTGGGCGGCGGAGCTGCTAAAGACGAACGAGCCGTTGTTGACGATGGCGGCCGAATAGGCACCGGCGGTCAAGTTGCCAGTCCCGCCGATTTGCAGCGTGCCGCTGCCGATGATGGTGGAGCCGGCGTAGGTGTTCGCGCCGCTTAAGATCGTTGTGCCGGTGCCGTTGACGGTCAGTTTGCTGCCCCCGTTGTCGAGAATCGGGGCGCTGATGGTCACCCCGCTGGTGCTGGTGTTGCCGTTGTTGAGGAAGATGGTGCCGAGGGCCGAGTTGGCCTTGATTCCGCCCGCGCCGCTAATGGTGTAGGGATTGGCGCCGCTGAGGGCCAGACCACTGCTGAGGGTCAGGAGATTGCTGCCCAGAACCAGTTGGGCACCGGAAGCCAGGCCGGTGGTGTCAACGGTGAGCGTATTGGCGCCCACGGGGCCGGTGAGGGCCTCGACGAGGCTGCCCGGCGTGGTCGTGACGGTCGTGCTGTAGTTGCTGTTCACGAAATAGTTGGTAGTCAAAACGCCACCGGTGACCGGGAGTCCGGTACTGCCCGGATCAGTAAGCCGAACGACATTGCCGGAGCTCACCGTGGCGAAGCCGGTGCCGCCCGAGTCGGTGACCGTGTACGCGCCGCCGATGATGCCGCTTCCCAAGCTCGGATTCCAGGCGACGTAGTTGTTGCCGACCGTGCCGCCGACGGTGGTGCCACCGGTATAGTTGAAGTTCAGCGCGGAACTGCCGCCGGTGGAAGTCGTGTTGCTGGTGATTGTCAGCGTGGTGATTCCGGAGGCGCCGGGAGTGAGCGCGATGGACGAAGCCGTGCTGGCCGTAGTGGCCAAGCTGGCGACGGTTTGGCTGCTGCCGCCCGAAGCGGGGCCGAACACTCTGAAGGTGCCGCCGCTCATGGCCAATGGCGTAGTGCTGGCGATACTTCCGGCCGTCGTTCCGTCACCGATCTGCAGGGTGCCGACTTTGACGGTCGTCGTGCCGGTGTAACCGTTCGTGCCGGTGAGGGTCAGGGTGCCGGTGCCGGCCTTGGTGAGCGAGCCGCCGGTCACGGCGATGCTGCCCGAGTAGCTGGAATTGTAGTTGTTTGCGTCGCCGACAGTCAAGGTATTCGTGCCCAACGTGGTGGGGCCGGAGCCGGTCAGCGCACCGATGGTCTGGGTCGCGCCCACATTAAAGGTTCCCAACGAACCGACGTTCACAGTGGCCCCGGTCGCGCCCAGGGCGGTTGCGTTGTTGGCGTACAAGGTGCCTTGGGTAATGCTGACCGTGGCACCGGTGAACGCACTGCCCGCCGCTGTGGCCAGAGTCACTCCGCCTGCGCCGGTTCCGTTCACGGTGATCGTAGGGGTTCCCGAGACGGTAATCGCGCCCAGGGTCAGGGTATTGGGACTGTTGTTCGTCCACGGCTGGCTGGCCGAAACGGTAACCGCACCGAAGGTGACGGAAGAAGCGCCGTTGTTGACGGTGATGCCGCCGGTGCCGCCGAGGTTGATGGTGCCACTGATGCTGGGGCTGGAACCCGACTTGGCGAGAATCAAACCGCCCCCTCCCGTTAGGGTGATGCCGCCGGACAGAGTCGTTATCGCGCTGCCGGTGCCGTCGATAGTCAGGGCCGATGACCGGCTGATCGCGCTGGTGCTAACGGTCAGAGCGGAACTATTGCTGTTTTGCGTCAAGTTCGTGACGTTGCCGCCGATGAGGGCACCACTGATGGTCTCGGCGCCGGCGCCGCTGCCCGAGTTGATGATGGCACCGGAGTTGTTGATCGCGTTGGTGGAAAGCGTGATGCCGTTCGCCGTGGCGGTGTTGTTGTTGAGGATCAGGTTGCCGGTGCCGGTCACGCCGCCGGAGACGGTGAGGGACTTGGTCCCGCTGTTGGTGAGCGTGGTGCCGCCGCTGTTGACGGCCAGGTTGCCGCTAATCGTCCCGCCGCCGCCTGTCGTGGCCAGGGTGCTGCTATCGGTGATGCCGGTGACGTTGCTGCCGACGCCGCCGCTGAGGGTCCATGCACCGTATTGGTAGCTGTTAGTAAGGGTGACCGTGCCGCTGTTGTTGACGAGGCCCGATTCCGTGTTCGAATTCGTCGTCCCGCCGGTCGCGTCGTTACTAAACGTCACACTGTTGGTCCCGGTCACGCCCCCGCTAAGCGTAATCGTGGCACTGGTGGTAGGGGTGGCTGATATCTTCAGCGTGCCGGTGGTGCCGGTGGTTAGGACGATCGGATTCGCCAAGGTGGTGGCACCGGAAGTTACCAACGTGGCGGGACTGATCCCGCTGGTGTCGCCCAGGTTGATGTTGCCCGAGCCCAACGTCCATCCGCCGTTATCCAGTGTGCCTTTCTTGATGTACACCTGGCCGGTGAATAGGGGTTGCGCGCCGGTACGCGAATTGATCTTCAGGGTGGAGTTGGCGCTGTTCTGAATGATGTCGGTGACGCCCGATCCGATCTGGAGCTGGCCGACGCCGAGATCGACGGTGTTGGTGCCGGTGCCGGAGTTGGTGATCGAACCGATCATGGTCGTGGTGCTGCCAGAGCCGCTCTGGCCGAAGCTGATGATGCCGGTGCTGTTGGCGTTGATCGTGAGGTTGCCCGTGCCGGCGAGATTGTAGGTGTTAAAGGTGCCGGTGTTGGTCGAGGTGAACGTCGTGCCGCTGGAGTTCATGGTCAGCGTGCCCGCCACCGTCAGTGCGGCGGCGGAGTTCTGGATGACGCTGGTGACGTTGGCGCCGACGGACGCGATGGTCTGGGTTCCGGCTCCGGTGCCGGAGTTGGTCACCGTACCGACGTTGTTGGCGCCGCCCGTGAGCACGATCATGGAATTGGTCGCGCTGTTGTTGTTGATGGTCAGGTTGCCCGTGCCCGTTACCTGGTTGGTGACGGTGAGCGCCTTCGTGCCAAGGGTATTGGTGAGCGTGGTGCCACCGCTGGCGACATTGAGCGTGGTGGCCGTGAGCGCCGAGGTGGTGCTGCTCTGGGTGAGGCTGGTGACATTGCTCCCGACGGTGGTGATGGTCGTTGTGACCGTGCCGCTGCCAGAGTTGGTGATGGTGCCCTGGTTGTTGACGCTGGTAATGGTGAGAGCACCGGCGGCGTTGGCCTGAAAAACCAAGTTTCTGCCGGTGGTATCGCTGGTGATGGCACCAGAAACCACGAAGGCGGTGGCGGAGCTGTTGGAAATGGTCAAACCACCGGCATCGGCAATTTGAATTCCCGCGCTGATAACATCCCCCTTGGCTCCCGACAATTCGTTAATCTGTGCACCCGTACCACTGTTATTCATCACGAGTGAGCCACCGCCCGTGCCGGCTTGCAACGTGAACTTGTTGCTGGCACTGGTCAAATCGCCGATGTTGAGAATACCGACTGTCTTGGCAGCGGTGAAGCCGTCGCCTGTGATGGCAAGGTTGATGACCGCGTCGGTGGTGATGTTGGTGTTGATGTTGACAGTAGCACCAGCACCGCTGGGACCACCAGTGGGCGGAACACTGGTGGCCCAGTTGACTAAATCCGACCAGTTTAAAGGCGTTGTCGTTTTATTCCAGTCATAGGTCGCCGCGAACGCGGCCTGCTGGCCGAGCAAGGCGGCGAGAGCGGCGGCGAGTGGGAACGACAGGCGGGCGGTGGATAGGATGCGGGGTTTCATGGTGGGAATATAGTTGGACGTTATACGTTAGAGGTTATTGGGGAAAGATACAAGACTTGAAGACACAAGACGCAAGAGAAGAGGAAGAATGGATGATTTTGGATTGTGGATTTTGGCTGGGAGAAGAAGAGTTGTCGGTTTTCGGTGGAAGAGGAAGCGGGAGAAGTGGTCAGGGGCTGGGGGCCGGAGGTCGGAGGTCGGAGGTCGGAGGGCTGGCGAAGAAGTGACACTTCTTTCTCTGGTGTCTGGATTGCCTGCGGCCATGCCAGTTTCGACTTCGTCATGATTTTCCGAGTTCGCTAATGCTCACGTCGCGTTCTGGTTTCTGGTTTCTTCTCTTCCGTTTCGGGTTTCGTGCTTAAAATTTAGTGCTTCGCCAGCGGCGGGTGGGTTTTTTGACTCACGACAAGGGCAGCATGGGGAAAGCCGGCACGGTTGTCCAGTCGGTAAAACTACCGATGGCGGGCGGCACGTGGAGTGCGGCACGCTTTGCTGCCGCCTGCGGTAGATCCGGCGGAGTGCGCGAAGCTTTGCTCGCGCCTGTGGTAGATCCGGCTCTGCCGGATGCGGTGCGGAGCTCTTCAGTCGCTGATCCGTGCAAGAGGAAGACGAAGAGGAAGACGAAGAGCTCCGCGCCGCATGGAGCAGAGCTCCATCCGCCACGGGCGGCAGCAGAGCGTGCCGCAGTCCACGGGCGGCAGCAGAGCGTGCCGCACTCCGGAGTGCGCGAAGCTTTGCTCGCGCCTGTGGCGGTTCCGGCTCTGCCGGATGCGGTGCGGAGCTCTTCAGTCGCTGATCCGTGCAAGAGGAAGACGAAGAGGAAGAGCTCCGCACCCCATGGAGCAGAGCTCCATCCGCCGCGGGCGGCAGCAGAGCGTGCCGCAGTCCGCGTGCCGCAGTCCGCGTGCCGCAGTCCGCGGCTGCCCTCCGTCCTCCGTCCTCACTGGGCCAGGACGCGGATGAAGAGCTTGGGATTGGCGAGTTGGTCGGCGGGCACGGTGACGGTGATTTCCTCGACCGGGTTGCCGCTGTTGGTGCTGGTGGTTGTGGGCGTGAAAGGCGACCAGCCACCCAGGGTGGTGGAATACTCGTAGCTGTAAACCAAGGTGGTGAGCGATTGGGTGCGGCGGGTGTAAGTGAATTGGCCGGTGGCCTTGTTGAGCGGCGAGATGATCGGGTTGACCGACGCGGCACTCATCGGGTTCAGACCGAAGGCGTATTCCTGCTGGTTGGTCAGGCCGTCGCCGTCGGGATCGTGGGTGGGATCGGTGTCGGTGAAGCCGGGGATTGTTGAGGCCCAGGTGGTGTAGTCGGAGCCGCCGCCGGTGTAATTGAGTTTGAGCACGGTGTCGCCGCTCTCCAAAGCCAAGGTGTAGCCGGTGATGGCGGTGTCCAGCACGGGCGTGCCGGTGATGCCGCCTGAGGCGGTGAACAAGGTGTAGCTGTTAGGAGCCGTGGGCGGGGTGGTGATCTTGATTTTCGCGCCCGAATTCAGGGTTAGCGTGCTGGTGGAGGTGACAGGTGAACCCGGAGTGAAGCCGAGGAAGGCCGTGCCGCTCACGGTGATGGGTGACTTTTCGCTCCCGCCGCCGAGCACCAGCGTGCCGGCATTCACGGCGGTCGCGCCGGTGTAGGTGTTAGGTCCTGTTAGCGTCTGGGTATTGCTACCGACCTTGGTCAGGCTGGCCGCGCCGGCGCTGGTTCCATTGGACAGAATGCCGGAGTAGATCGGGTTCAGCGTGTTCGGGTTGGTGCCGCTGCCGTTGGAGATATTGCTGTTACCGATGGTCAGGGCAACGGCGCCCGCGGCGGTAAGCGTATCGTTCAGGGCCACGTTGCCGTTGCCTGACAGGCCGCCCAGCGACACCGATGCCAGGCCCTCCGTAGTGCTGGTGCCGAAGGTGAGCGTGCCGCTGGTGTTGTTCGTAACGACCACGCTGTTTTGCAGCGCGTATTGGGTCTGGAGGTTCAGGGTGCCCGTGGTA
>Ga0118677_10009898_pt1 | contig 14736 bp, 18 predicted proteins | sample AliMusrvi5mmetaG_FD_86154 | JGI IMG/M metagenome (GOLD analysis project Ga0118677, IMG submission 86154)
TTAACCGGGATAAATTGGAGCCGTGTTTTTGGGGGGGGGGGGTAGGAGTATGGGTCGCTCCGATATTTGGTATCTCGTTCCTCTCAAGAATCAAGACTGGGTTAAAACCAACTATTTCTGTTTAGACCAGGGTTCACCTAGCAACTGACCCATCTCTCGGGCCATCCGAGTAATATGCGACCCTGCTACTGTTAACCAGAAAAGGTCGACGGTTGCTAGCGCCCGCTCGGCCAGTCCGAAAGGTATGAACTTGAAAAACGAAATTAGCTGTGATGCGATAAATAGCAACCCAATCAGCCCTGTAATGCCAGTATAGAGGGCAATCCCGTTGCGGTTAAATATTCGGCGACGAAGGCTCAACACCATTATCAGACAGAAACAGGGGAAAAGGATAACCACACTCACAAAAGTGAAATAATGTATGAAGCCGTGCCATGACCTGGCGAAGCTTGTTGCGTCCGTATTGAAAGTGCCGATAAGTAAAAACCCGAGCCCGACAAGCAACAACAAAGCCCCGGCCATCCGGAAAAGTGCCCCTATCCGGCGGGAAAGCCAGGAAGACCACACGATACCCACGCCTATCAGGGTAAGCCCCACCGTGAATATGCCAAGTCGTTCTACCCAGCCGTATGGTTTTATTGCAAACGCGCTGACGGTATGCAATAAGGGACTGTACCCGTGATTTAGCAAGATAGACAACAGATCGTAACAAAAAAACAACGGGGGCATAATGATACAAGCAAGACAGGTAACAGTGATGATCAGATCTTTTTGAGAGGCAGTAAGTATTACTAGATGCGGGACATACCCTCGTTCGGATGGATTTTTTATTCGATTTTCCCCGGTTCCGGCATCTGGTGTTTCATTTCACCACGCCTAGTTGTACGTCCAACCATGCTACAATTTTCATTTAGCCTTAAAAACATTCAGTCTCTCTTTCGCGGAAACGTCTCTAAAATCCAGCTCACTTACGTTGACGTTAATCGTATTTTTCGTCATCGCCTCCACAGGAGTGAAGGGTAACCATGTCTGATACCAAATCTTCTTAACCCGACTGCGGATGCTTTCGTATTCACAAACAAGATAATATTCCTTGTTCAATTCCATTTTTACAGGAACAAAGGTCAGCGCCTGTTCGTTATTCCTGAGGAACCCGATCGTTTCGCCCTGCAAGACAGACTTATCACCCTTCAATAATAAAAATTCCAGGTCTATTGCCGGACTGTTTCCTGCATTGAATAGTTCGAAATGCGAGAAATGAGACGTCAGGGGACGGCCGTCAGGGGAATGGGCGCTTCGCGGGGCGGTTACATTTTCATCATCATAAGTGGTGGTAGCTTCATGAACAACCGCCCTGATGACTAGCAGTGGACGGGACGCCATGGCTATTTCAGTCTTCGTGTCCTCAAGATTTTGCTCAAGTTGCTTTTTAGACTGTATGGAATAGTATAGCGAGGAGATGACCAGTATGAGGGTCAAAACAGCCGTTATTAAAAAATAAAAACTATCCATGCGAATAAACCATGTTCGGATTCGGCCTGAACATATATTGCTTCAACAAATCTTTCAGCCCCGGTATTTCAGGGGCTATTTGATGGTCTTTAAACGATTGATGCCTGATGGTAAGTATCTCCTCCCGGATAGCAAAAAACGCATCCACAACATCCGGGTCAAAATGGCTGCCTTTGCCCTCCATGATAATTTCAAATGATTCGGCGACAGTATTGGGTTCTTTGTAAGGGCGTTTCGAAACCAAGGCATCGAAGACATCTGCAATAGCGGCAATGCGGCCTTCAAGAGGTATTTCAGCCCCCTCCAACCCCGTCGGATATCCGCTTCCGTCCCATTTCTCGTGATGGGTGAGTGCAATCATTTCACCCATTTTAATAAATTCAGCATCGGAGTTAGTAAGAATCCTGGCTCCGATAGTCGTATGCTTTTTCATAATTTCCCATTCCATCGAATCAAGCTTGCACGGTTTCAGTAAAATAGCATCCGGGATGCCTATCTTACCCAGGTCGTGCATGGGAGCCGCATAAAGAATAGTCTCAACCGCGTTCGCATCGAGCCCCATGCGGCGGGCGATGGCTGCGCAATACAGGCTCATCCGCCTGATATGGCCCCCCGTACCATCATCCTTATATTCTGATGCCATCGACAGCCTGTAGATCGTGTCCAACGAAGCTGCCTTTATCTTTGCGAATGCCTGCTTCAGTTCTGAGGTCCTCTGGTTAACTTCACCTTCCAGTTCCACGCGATAATTAGCAAGCAAGTCGTTGTACGCTTTAACTTTCAGCAATGAACGAACACGCGCGAGCAGTTCCGTCTTATCGACAGGTTTCGTAAGAAAATCGTCACAACCGGCCTCAATACCCCTTACACGGTCTTCGGTCTCCTTGAGTGCCGTGACAAGGACAATGGGGAGCAGGCGATGTATAGGGTCTTGCCTGACCCTGCGGGTGACCTCGAAACCATCCATTCCTGGCATCATGACATCAAGCAGAACCAGGTCAACCGGGTCCTCGACAACTATTCTCAGTGCTTCCTCGCCGTTTGCCGCCTTGACGACTTCATAACCATTGGGAATGAGATACGCCTCCAGCAGTTCGACATTCTGCGATTGGTCGTCCACAACCAGGATTAGCCGTTTGTCTTGCATTCTTCCTCCTCGAGGTTAACTTGAGAGTGAATGGGAACCTATTTGATAAACTCGCTTATCTCTGTTGCGAAAGTCCGGGTATTGATCGGCTTGCCTATGAACCCGGAGTTGACTATTGCGTTAATGGCTTCCCTGCCTTCCGCCATTACCGATGCAGTGACAAAAACAATGGGGATTTCCCTTGTGGCTTTATCCCGGCGTAATATTTTAGCGGCTTCGGTACCGCGCATATCCGGAAGGCGTATGTCCATAATTATGACATTCGGGATTTCTTTCGCAGCGATGGCGATACCGTCAGAAGCATTCTCTGAAAGAAACACCTCGAATCCAGCCAATTCCAAAAGGTCATTTTCCAGAGTCAAGTTGTTGATATTGTCATCGACAATCAGTACTTTCTTCTTCATGTCGAAACCGCCCTTCCCGATGCAATCGGCAAAGTAAACTTGACCGAGGTGCCCTTGTTCAATCCATCCGATTCTACCGAAAAATTCCCTCCGTGCAATTCGACAAGTTTTTTTGAAAGGGGCAAACCCAGCCCTGTCCCCTCAGTTACGCGTGAGTAAGGAGTATCGACACGGAAAAAACCTTCAAATATCTTCCCAATATTTTCCCTCGCGATACCGATACCATTATCCCAAACCAATATTTCCACGTTCGACCCGGCCAGTTTTGCCCGCATGCCGATTTTACCTCCACTAGGGGTAAATTTAACCGCATTTGAAAGCAGGTTGTAGATGATTTCTTTCACCTTAAGCTCATCAGCCTCTATATCCGGCAAATCCTCGGCGATTTCCAGGGTCATTTCAATGTTCTTTTTACTGACCAAGTCTGCTACCAGCATCGAAAGCTCGTTCAACAGGCTTTTCATCGGAAGTCTGGTTAATGAGAGAGTCATCTTTCCAGCTTCAACCTTTGCCATATCGAGAATCTGATTAATTAGCAAGAGCAGGTGTTTTCCGCTAGTCAGGACATTATTGACGTATTGCTTCTGCTTCTGGTTGAGCGTTCCAAAAGTCTCGTCGTATAAAACTTCTGAAAAGCCGTTGATGGAATTCAGCGGTGTCCTTAGTTCATGAGACATATTTGCCAGGAATTCCGATTTTGCCCGAGCGGCCCGTTTCAGTTCCGAGGCCAAGTCTTTCAACTCTTCGTGGGCTCTTTCCAAACCTGTTTCGATTTCTCTTCTTTCGGTGATATCCTCGATAGCCAGGAGAATGACCTTTTCCTTCCCAGAAGCCCTTTGAATCTGGCGGGCGTTCAACAGCATGATACGCCTGCCTATTGTGGCAAAATTATGTTCTACTTCATAGTTCGCAAAGGATGTTTTCTGGGGCAGCACGGTCTCGAGCAGTTCCCTCAGCTTGGGGATATCCCATTGTTTGTTACCCAGATCATAAATGAGCTGTCCGACCGTTTCTTCGGGCTTTACTTTGAAAAATTCATAGAACGAACGGCTGACTGTAAGGACCCTGAGATCCTGATCCAGGGAAATCAGAGGTTCACGCACGGTATTAATCACACTCTCCGCGAAATCACTGGCTTCGTCGGCGGACCTTTTGATGACTTCCAGTTCTTTTCGTGTTTTTTCCAGGCCGGCTTCAATCTCTTTTCGCTCGGTGATATCTTCGATGGCCAGAAGAATGATGCGTTCCTTGCCCATACCGCGTTCGATTTGCCGGGCGTTGAGCAGCATGGTGCGCCTGCCAATGTTTGAAAAGTTGTGTTGAACTTCATAGTTGTCGAAAGTCGTCTTTTGGGGAAGGATGGTTTCCAGAAGTTCCCGCAGGCTGGGGATATCCCATTGTTTGTTACCCAGATCATAGATTAGCTGCCCGACCGTTTCTTCGGGCTTTACTTTGAAAAATTCATAGAACGAGCGGCTCACCGCAACAACCCTGAGATCCTTGTCCAGTACTATGAGGGGCTCGCGCACCGTGTTAATGATGCTCTCGGAGTATTCACTGACAGCCAGAATTTGCTTGGCTCTGTTCCGTTCGGTGATATCATGCATGATCGCTGAAACGCCATATATGTCCCCTGATTTGTCCCGAATCGGTGAAAGGGTCAACGAGATATCGATAATCACGCCGTCTTTCCTGAGGCGTTTAGTGTCAAAATTCTTAATAGATTCTCCCGATTGCAACCTTATAAGCTGGCTGAGCATTTCTTTTTCGTATCCAGGGGGAGCTAAAACCGAGATATTCTTGCCGTGCATTTCGCTTCCGGAATAACCGTAAATTTGTTCGGCACCCTTATTCCAGCTGACGATGTCTCCCTCCAGGGTTTTTCCGATGATTCCATCCACGGAAGTATTAACTATCGCCGCCAGACCGAGAGTCGCTTCTTCAATGTTCTTTCGCTGAGTAATATCTTCGATAGCAAGGAGGATAACCTGTACCTTTTGCGGGGGGCTCGGGATCCTCCTGGCATTCAACAGCATCGTGCGTTTGCCGATACTGTTGAAATCGTGCTCAACCTCGTAATCTTCAAGGGTCGTTTTCTTGGGAAGGATGGTTCCCAACAACTCCCTAAGCTTTGGAATGTCCCACTGTTTATTGCCAAGGTCATAAATCAGGCGCCCGATGGTTTCCGAGGGCTTCACATTAAACACCCTATAAAAAGACCGGCTGGCGGTAACTACTCTTAAATCTTTATCCAGGACCATCAGAGGTTCGCGAACCGTTTCGACGATGCTCTCGGAATATTCCCGGGATACGGCTAACGTTGAAGTAGTTGCAGGTGTGGTTGTGGTCATATTCTGTTCCCTTATCCAACTATCCATGTTCTAAAGAGAGGGTCATCCGACCAGAGCCGGCCAAACCCTCTCCGGCCGGATGACCAGTAAATACTCAAACCGATTTCGCCCGTTTGTTTTCGTTTGCGCATTTAATCGGGTGGATCGATTCAAGCAAGATGTCTTTTCGCCCAACATCCAGTTTCAGGCCGAAATACTTTGACCGTTCTTCGAAATTTTCGAGAGACTCGTCGTCCCAAGGGATATATTCGAGGGCTTCCGGGCTGCGGATATTGTATAAAAGCAGGTCTATTACCTCTGTCGAAGAGTTAGCTAGTTTCATTACGGTATCTTTTCTTGCGGCAAAAACCTGCCCTGTGATCAGGGTGGGGACGTTGGGGAAATACACGCTTACTATCGTGAAGACCGCATCTTTATGACTGAGTTTGACCTTTTCCTCGGCAAGTATCCAACCATATGAAATGGTGGTCGGAGAATACAGGAAGAGGCATGGGCACATCTGTCCCAGTTTTCCGATGGTCATGATCTCGCCCTGCCCAAAAAAGAGCCCGATGAACGGGACCTTGGAAAGCACCTTCCCCAGCTTTGTCTTTTTCAAAATGATCCCCGAGACATACACAATGAGGAGGCAAAGGATAATACCGAATCCGGCGAACACGTATTTATCGGGTACTACGGTTTTCAAAATGGTCCGACCTATCTCATCGAGGTTGCTGAAAAGAAGCACAGCGATGTAGATAACCAGCGCTAAGGGAAGCCAGAACACAAAACCATAAAGAAGGAACGTCATCTGGCTCTTGTATATGCTTTTCATTGATAATCTCCTGCCAAATCTTGCAAGGCTGGGTGGAAGCCATCCTATCTGACAGCCTCCACCTTAGCCCTGACTTGAACGAAGTGGGACTAGACCGTTTTGTCTTCGACAGCCGCTTTGGCAGCATTCAACTTGACGGACTCGATTCCGGCCATGACGCTCTCCTTGCTTGTGTAACCCTCAGAAACTGCGATGACCTGGTTATTCGGGGCAATGAGTTTAAAGCGGTATTCGCCTGCTTTATCTTTGCTGACTACGAATTTAGAACCCATATCATTTCTCCTTTTTCTTATCGACATTTTCCCCAAGCTGCTTTTAAATACTTACACTTGAACTGAATCTGATTAGACGATAACAACCCTTGAGAGGTTCGGCCTTCGAATCTACAGAGTTGTATCTACGATGGTAGCTATGAGGGCGTTTTCCTTCACCGATTCTATGCCGTTCATCAAGCCTTCTTTAGCTGTATAGCCCTCTGATACAGCGATGACCTGATTGTTCGGAGCGATGAGTTTGAAACGGTATTCGCCAGCTTTGTCTTTATCGATCTCAAACCTGGTGTCTACCTTACGGCGGCCCCTCTTGATAGAAACCAGCCTGACGATGCCCAGGTATGACTTGTAGCCATGCTGGCCATAATAATGGTCGATAGCGGCGAGGTCGTCCTCTTTCTGCCACTGCTCAATCTCTTGCAGCCATTTGTCCTTGTGCATGCCGGGGGCATTTTTAAGGACTTCTTCAGGCATATCCAGAACGAACTTCATTGTTTCGGGATACCACTGTAAAGCGTCCCAGGGAAGGGCGAACCATTTGTCGCCGAAGCCGAGAGTACCACCGAAGGACACGAGCACGAATGCGATAAGGCCTTCATGCATATCGATCACGAATGTCTGGACCTGACCCATGTCTTCATGCTTCTTGTTGACGACGTCATATTGTTTAAGTTTGATGGTAGGTACGAACCTTGCTAATGCAGCCATATTATTTCTCCTGTTTATAACCGCCGTGGAATGCCCCTGGCAAACCCGGTTGGCCTAAAAGGCCCTGAAAATCCTTTTCAAAAGCCAGATGATGAGGAGGATGACAGCCAGGACGAGGGCGATGTTAATAAGACCGCCGAGGCTGAGGGCGAACAGACCAAGCGCCCATAGAATGATGAGGATGATGGCGATGACGAGTATTAAGTCGAACAATTAGACCTCCTTTCCGGTAAACCGGCCTATTTTAGTAGCAAAAACACTTCTATAGTTGTCACGGGTCCTGTTCCAGAGGTAAAGATATTTTTCATCCGGCGTCCAGAACAGCCACTTTAACTGGAATGAGATTTTATTCAAGTCTTCCGATATTCTTCTCAAGTATCACCTGCTTTTAATCAACATTGAACTCAGTTTTCGGTTCGTCTTCCTTGAGTTCTTCAGTGATATTTTCAGACATTTTAAGGAACAATTTGCGTATTTTTTTCATCACCTGCGCCGCTGCTTTTTCACCGGAGAGCCTAGCATCATCTGCCGCTTTTCTGGCTTCAAGTGCGGCATTTTTCGCTGTCCCAATACTCGTATCGATCTCATCGAGAATCTCGGGCAGCGGTTTCTCCATGATGTCACGCCTTACAGGAGTCTTCGTAATCTTGTCATCCATCATAAAACTCCCTGGATCAATAAATTTTTTTAGAACAGGTGGAGTACTGCTTCAAGCAGCCAGATACCCAGGATTATCACTCCCAAGACGAGGAGGATGTGTACCAGCCTCTGGTCTGAAAAAACACCCCTTCCCCAACTTGTACGCCACCCGGTTAACCAGAGGACCAGTAAAATGATTGCGATAAGTAGTAAAATGCTCATTTGGCTCCTTAGTTTCGACTATTTCTATTTAGATTTACTTGACTGCCTGGATGATCGCCAGGATGCCGATGATGATGAGGTATATCCCTATCAGATAATTGAGGATTTTGGGGAAAACCATGACTATGACACCGAAAACCAGTGTGATTATACCGATTGCCAACCCGCTGATTACCATATAGTTGTCTCCTAATAACGACCTCAATAATTTTGCTTTTTATCGTTCGATAAACCCTTTGTAGATTAACCCTGGGGTGCCAGATGAAATCGGCCCGGAGTTCGCCTGATTGGGGATATAGCAAGTATCCACCTTGTAAGAAAGTCCCACAAACCTCTAGAGGTTACGGCAGAGATGTCTCTTAGTGCCGATAGACTAATCTAATTAAGGGGCATACAATAGTGGTATAAAGTGCACCAAAGGGTACCAACAGGTACACTAAAGTGAGCTAATGATGGGGGTGACAGATGATTGCGACAAATGGCCAAATGACTGATTTGGGTGTGATGCTTATCGACTTCAGTCCCGTCGTCCGTGCCGGACTGCAATCGATCTTGGCCACAGATAAAAATATCAGGGTGACAGGGGATGTCCCCAACGGAACCGAAGCCATTCTTCACATAAAGAAATCGTATGCAATCGGGAAACCGGTCCACGTCGTCTTGACTGAGACCCGCAATGAAAAGATGGACGGTGTACAGGCGACAAGACAGATTAAAGACGCTTATCCCGAAGTCAAAGTGCTCGTATTAACCGAGAACCTGAACGATACCTACGTTATCGACGCCATCCACGCCGGTGCCGGCGGTTATATTTTCCTTAAAGACACGATGCCGGAAGCTTTGATAGAAAACATATACCGCGTGGTAAGCGGAGGGACACAGATAAAGACAACGCTTTTGTTCGCGGCCGTCGAGAACTTGATTCAGAACGGACGGAAAACCCTCGCCGAGCGCACGGCGGAAGCAGCGCACCTGACCGCAAGGGAGGTTGATGTTCTCAGGCTCATGGGAAACGGAGACTCGAACAAGGTGATCGCTAATTCTCTCGGCATCACTTTGGATACCACTAAAAAACATGTCAGAAATGTTATAGATAAACTGGAAGCAAAGACCCGTATCCATGCCGCTATCATCGCGGCTCAAGCAGGTATCGTGGGCAAGCCGGTAACAACCCTCGTTCCTGAAGCAAATTTATTATCGTAATTTAACATTACCTATACCGGCACAGATCATTAAAAAAGTTCTGCCGAGCCGAGACGCTTTTAAACCAAGGCTCTTTGCCATGGAGAAATGCTAAATGGCAATGCGGGATTCTCAAACTACATTTTCTATTTTGGCAATCATTCTATCCTTATCAACCCCCAAACGAAAAAATATAATTAATGATTTTGTAATATTTCTCTTTCAGCTTTTACGATTATTTAATAGAACCAGAGTAGGATTTGACGCATTCAATCAGATGCAGTATCAAGCGAGACCACCGGATTTTTCAACAGGAGGTATTTTCGAATGAAACTTCAAAATAAGGTTGCAGTGGTGACCGGGGCCGGATCCGGGATGGGGAAGGCCATTGCAACAATTTTTGCCCAAGAAGGAGCCAAGGTGATCGCCGCCGACATCAACCTGGAAACGGTAAAAGCAGTGGTAGCTAATATCGTTTCCAACGGTGGAGTTGCGACAGCTGTGGCTGCAAACGTGACTAAGGAACAAGACATCCAAAATATGATCGATGTGGCCGTGAGCGCATATGGGACACTGGATATCCTCGTAAACAATGCCGGGATAATGGACAATTTTGTTCCCGCCGGAGAAGTCACTGACGAACTCTGGGAAAAAGTATTTGCCGTGAATGTGACCGGCCCGATGCGCGCAATAAGAAAGGGACTGCCGATCTTCCTTAAAAAAGGATCAGGTGTCATCATAAATATCGCCTCTGCGGGAGGGCTTCTCGGTTCAAGGGCCGGGGCATCATACACTGCTTCAAAGCATGCTGTGGTCGGATTGACTAAAAATGTCGGATTCCAGTATGCCAAGCTGGGTATCCGGTGCAATGCCATCGCCCCAGGAGCTGTAAACACCAATATAGGAACTACCATCTATGACCCGAGTAAATTCGGTATGGAAAGGGCCATGGCCGGTATCAATTTAAATCCACGAGTCGGAGAACCGGAAGAAATCGCAAAAGTCGCCCTTTTTCTTGCCAGTGACGATTCAAGTTTCATAAATGGCGCGATTATCACCGCAGATGCAGGTTGGACGGCCTATTAGGGAAACGAGGAGCCACTGATAATTTGAATGAACCCCCAGGAGACATCGTTGATGTATGAACTGATAATCATAGGCGGAGGCCCTGCAGGAATGACAGCAGCGGTTTACGCTGCCCGCAAGTTATTGAATACCCTTCTTATATCGACAGATGTCGGCGGACAGGTAAATTGGACCAACGGGGTGGAAAATTATCCAGGGTTTCAGTTTATTGAAGGATTTGACCTGATCTCCAAATTCCAAGAACAGGTCAATCGATTCCCCATCGATCAGAAAATCGGAGCGAAGGTAACGCAGATACGCAAGATAGATGCGGGGTTTGAGATCGACTCTGAACTCGAAGGCAAATTTCAGGCTAAAGCAATCATAGTTGCGACAGGCAAACGCCCGCGTAAACTGAACGTCGAAGGGGAAACCGCGCTGACAGGGCACGGGGTAACATATTGCTCAATCTGCGACGGCCCCGATTACACCGGGCAGAAAGTTGCTGTGATAGGCGGCGGTAATTCCGCGATAGAAGCGGCCCTCGATATGGTCAAGGCCGCCGAACATGTCGACCTTGTATCCCTCACACCGCTCACCGGCGACCCCATAATGATAGGAAAATTGTCGGATGCAGCCAACCTGACAATCTACATAGAGACAGAGGTTGCAAGCATCGCCGGTGAAAGTAAAGTTGAAAGTATCGTGATCAAAGACCTCAAGACCGGAAGCAGTAAACGGTTGGATGTTGCCGGGGTTTTTGTCGAAATCGGCCTGGTGCCTAATTCCGATATAGTGAAAGACCTGATCAAATTGAAGCAATCGGGTGAAATACCTGTCAGTAGCTCATGCGAGACGGATATGCCCGGTCTTTTTGCCGCAGGAGACGTTACAACTGTACCCGAAAAGCAAATCGTGATCGCCGCAGGGGAGGGGGCCAAGGCCCTGTTACAGGCACACCGCTATTTGCGAAGCCTACCGAAGTAGACCCGCGAAGGCCGAATCTAATTTGTATTTAACTCCGGATGGTAAAATAATAATACAGCCAATACCAACTTACTTAATTATGTTAAACGGGAAATAAGAACAATGATTGAAGAAACTCAAATCGACCCGGCACCCGATTTCACCGCGACCGACAGCGAAGGCGGCGTAATTCAACTTTCACAGTATGCCGGGAATAAAAACGTGGTCCTGGTGTTTAACCGGGGATTTTTCTGACCGTATTGTCGAAAACACATGGCGCAGTTGCGTCAAGATTACCAGAAATTCGTGGAACGAAATACAGAAATCATCGTGGTGGGACCCGAAGACGGGAAAACATTCAGCGATTGGTGGCATGATCACCAAATGCCGTTTGTAGGGATACCCGACCCGCAACACGATATCGCTAAGAAATACGGCCAACAGTTCAACCTGCTTAGAGGAGGCCGCCTGCCTGCACTTTCGGTGATAGATAAAAAAGGCAATATCCGCTCGATGCACTTTAGCGATTTGCCGAGCGACATCCCTTCAGACGAGGATGTGCTCTCTTTACTGGACAATCTGAACGAAGAACAAGAACCGGCAACGAACAGAAATTGAACAAATCACAGGAGAACCAGACAATTTATTCACCGAGTTTTGCCTGCGAGACGTTGATACGAACAACTCTATGTTGCGGGCCGGATGGCGAGGTAATTATTGGCTGATAATGCCCTGGGCGTCCGGAATATCCGGCAGCATATGTATCAATCTGCACTCAAAATGGGAACCCCGGCCTGTATCGTCAACCCGGTGACCATGGTAATTTTCGATTTATTCAGCATCAAATTTACCCATACTTTCAACCCATTGGACGCAACAATCAGCCAGTATGCCCTCGGCCCCACCGGTTGGCTGGAAAAAACCGGGATCCTCCTGGTTGCTCTCGCATTTATACTGCTGGGCATGAATCTTTTAAGCAACCGCAAAAAATCCGAGCTACCGGTAAACACGATCTGCGCCATCATGTTCCTGGTGGTGGGGGCGGGGTTCATAATGGTAATCCTATTCAATGTAGACACGACAAACGGCATCTCAAGCTTCCACGGATTCATGCACATGTTCGCAGCGATTGCGACAAGCCTGATATTCCCGATAGCGTGCCTGTTATTATCTTTCGACTTGGCGAACAACCATAAACGTAATTCTCTAGCTGTTTACACCGCGTTGACCGGTTTGATCGGGTTTGGAGCAGTCATGTGGATAGCCTTTCCCTCCAACAGAGTTGCCTGGATAGGTTTGTCCGAAAGAACACTGGCAGGATTAAACCTTATGTGGCTAATATTCATCGCTCCGAAAATAATAAAAATATCCAACGAGATTCAATAGGAATCACACGACCACGACCTGAGACGGATTCCATCATCAGGACAGCACTGGGGCTGACTAAAAAATAAATTTTCACTTCTGCCGAAATACCGATAGAAATGCCCGGTACTAATTACTCATCCGCGGGTCCGAGAAAAATTCACAATAACACCATAAGATGTATTGACCGCGCTGATATACTTAATGTATGGTTGAAACATCAACTCCAGAACCAACCAGGAATAAAAAGTAAGCACGGGCGGGTTTTTATCCTTTCAAGGAGAGGCAATCGTTCCCTTCGCCATCGTAACAACACAATGATAAAAGTCGAAATTGATTCTATCAAACCAGGCGCAAATGATCCCTTTGTTGTCATGTTGCGCGCGCAGCAAAGTGAAGTTGGGCTACCGATCCCGGTAGACAAATTCGAAGGGGATGCCATTGCGGCAATCTGGAACGAGAATCAAGCGAATATCGGGCTTGCTTATACTTACGATTTGCTGCGCCTGGTGATAGCCCAGCAAAAAGCAAGCGTGGGCATGGCAATAATTAGCAGCTATCGTCTAACATCCCAGCGGGTAATGTTTGGCGCAACAATCAAAATCGTTACCGATGAAACCCAATTCGAAGTGGTTTGCAACGCACAGGTAGCGATTGCGCTGGCTGTTTTAACCAAAGCACCGATATTCGTTGTCGAATCGGTTATCCAGAAGCGCGGAATCAAACTTCCGCAAGACGGAACAATCGACCATAAATATGACACCGATACTGAAAATCATTCGCAAAACAAAACTACGTTCGCTTCAATCCCTAATCGGATATTGTCTTTGCCAGAAACAGCAATGAACGGCACCGAAATTAGAATGGAAGCTATCGGCATTATGTATTTTGTGGATAGCGGATTAATAACCCTCCATGACCATCTCAAACACTGGCGATTAGGGCTTCAACTTGATTTATCTGCAGCAAGAATGGTCGAACAAGGGAAAATCCGAATGTCCGACCCGCATAACGCGCTCAGTCAAATAATTGAAAGGTCGATGTCGCAGTTAATGATGGCTGTGATTACCGAGGGCAAAGAGCAAACTTTGAGCGCAAAACTCGTCTGGGCACGCGAAGACAACAGGTTTGGATTAGAGTGCCGCCCTTCCGACGCCATCACGGCTGCCTTGACCGCGAAAGTGCCGATATATGCGCAGAAATCCATTTTATATGCAGTGAATTAAAAAACATAGTACTTTCAAGAGCTATGGAACAACATCCCGTATCCCCGGCCCTTATTCTAATAACAAAAGACCATCAACCATCTTGAGCAAGATTTTGATATCAAACGGCTTGACTATGTAGGGCAGCTCGTTTGTATCAAGAAAAGCTTTTGTATTGTCATCCGAAGCATCCGCGGTGATAAAGACGAACCTGCCCGCGAGTTCAGGCCTCCTCGATTTGATATCGTTGTAGATATCAATCCCGCTAATGCCAGGCATCCGGATATCCATGAGAACAGCATCATAAAGGGTACTGTCAAGCATCTCACAGGCCCCAGTCGAGTCTGAAGCAACGTCAACCCTGTACCCCTCTCTTGTGAGTACAGCCTTCACCAGGCTTGTTATCGCCTCCTCGTCGTCAACTACGATGATACGGCCAGATTTGACCTTCATTGCCGATGCCGTATCCGATGAAGAATCCCCGTCTGTATTTTCGGGGGAACAATTTATGGGGAGAATCACAGTGAATGTCGCGCCTTTACCGGGTTCGCTCTCCACTTCAATCGTCCCGTTATGTTCCAGAATGATAGAACGCGTTACAGACAGCCCGAGGCCCGTGCCTTCACCCACCCCCTTGGTAGTGAAGAACGGATTAAACACCTTCTCCCTGGTGTCCCGGGTCATGCCGGCCCCGTCATCCTTGAACGAGATGCGCACGCGGTCACCCGCCTTCTCCGTGGCGATGGTCAAGTTCCCCCTGCCATGCGACTGCTTCATAGAGTATTCGGCGTTGACGATTAAGTTGAGGAACACCTGCTGCATCTGCCCGGCGTCGGCCACCACGCAATGCAAATCGGGATCGAAATGCTTAACGACTTCTATGT
>Ga0118677_10009899_pt1 | contig 14735 bp, 15 predicted proteins | sample AliMusrvi5mmetaG_FD_86154 | JGI IMG/M metagenome (GOLD analysis project Ga0118677, IMG submission 86154)
CCTCGCCCACAATCCCCACCCCCATTCCCCTCACTCCGTATATGAACATTCCCCAAGGAGTCAATCCCAATTCGATCAACCTCGAGTATTCCCTCGCACAGATTGACACGCTCGGTAAAAAACAGGGCATAGACCCCGCGAAACTCGCCATTATTGAGAATACAATACGGACAACGGCACTATCCACTACGACCAACTATGCCCAAAAGTTTTTTGACAGTATGAAATATAGCTCCACCACGGCAAGTCTCTCCGCACTTGGCAGAGCAAACGGCGAATACCAAGGCACGTTCCTCACCCGCACCCTTGTAGCGCTCGGACTGATGCACGTCGCACAGGCCGGCGCAGGTGTGGACTTCGGAGGACGTATCGTCGGGGTGTTCCCTTGCACTTGTTCACCAATGAACGTCGGCATCATCCTCGCCCCACCAGGCCCGCCCTCCTACGCAACCGTCCTGAGCTACACTCTCGGAACCGAACTTTTTTCTGCTCACAACATACCGTTACTGGGTATTGAGGTGCTGGGTGACTACCTGCCAGCCGTACCAGCCTGTTTACAATACGTCGGCGTCGGATGCGCCCCCACCCCCACCTGGGGCCACATCACCCCATTCGTCGGTTCCTCCCTGCTTCCATCCATTTAATTCGCAATGATTAATGGTTCACAGGCACCATTTATTTTGTAAAAGTGTGGTGTGGTATTTTATACCTGATTATTGGTTGTAAAAATGGGCGCGGAGTTTTTCTTGCGATATGTACACCGACGCCTGTTTGTAGATTACCCGCAGGGTGCCTTTGGAAATCTCTTTGCGTTCGGGCACCAGTAGCGTTTCCGTCGTCGCAGCACTCTCGCGACGGAGTTTAATGTGGCTGCCTTTTTGGCTATGCACGGTAAAACCGAACGATTCCAAGATGGCGACCACCTCTTTGGTTGAAAGTGTTTTAAGCCCGACTCCCATAGAGATTCGGTGTTAACTCAAAATTGGTAAGGATCGAGGGAGCGGCGCCAAAACCAAGTTCGGACGGGGTTTCTCCCTGGAAGTAGAGCTCCACGGCTTCTTTTATATTGAAATGGAGCTCCTCGAATGTCTTGCCGTCCGTCACGATAGGCACATTCACACCTTCCGCGGTATACACCCCGTCTTCTTGTGATACCGAAAACTGGATGATGTTTTTCATACCTGTATTATAGCATATAATCTTAAAACTAGAAGGGTTAATGGGGGTAATGGGGGTTAATGGGGACGGTTAATGGGGACAGCCACCATTTATTTTGCAAAAGTATGATGTGGTGTTTTTTGTCACACTCCTAGCATCTGACGGATATTAGCGTCAACTTGCTTCATAATAAGCGGGGAGATTTTACCCAGCTCCCCCAGCACAATAACTTTATCTAATGTAGCGAATTTACGGCATTTTATGACGGACGGCATTTTTAATCCGGTCGCTGTACTGTCCGAAATTTTTATATCTTCTTTTTTATTCGAGAGTGCGATTTTGGAGGAAATAAAGAGCACGACAACGTCGGCTCCCCGTGCATTATCAACAGACACCACCAGCGCCGGGCGTACTTTGTTCCCGGACAGATCCGTGAACGGAAACGGCACCAGCACAATAGTGCCGCGTGATAGAGATGCTGCGCTTTTCGTGTTAGACATACCGCTTCTTCAGATCGCTCAAAGTATATAATTCCGGTTCGTCTTTCAGGAAATCGAGTGCGGGATTGTTTGCCTGGAAATTGAGCTCTGGGGAAAGCGCCGCATTGTACATATCCGGATATTTTATCACCAACACATCCGGGCGATTTCGGCGACCTATAGCGACGGCTATGTTTCGCATAGACACTTCCGTCATAATCGCGGCGATATTCTTCCGAGCGTCAGTCGTCGTTATACATCTCATACCGTAATCATAGCAATTTGTACAAAAATGTACAAATTATGTTTCATCTGCCAACGCGAGCCACTGCGCGAGCGGGACATCTTCGGCGCGGGCTTTGGGGGGGATGTTGGCTTTTATGAGCGCGGCTTCGGTGTTGATGCCGAGGATCGGTTTGAGGTTGCCGGAGAGGAGTTTGCGTTTGTGGGAGAAGCCGGCGCGGAGGAGTTGGAAGAAGCGGGCTTCGTGGGCGGCGTTTTGGAAATGTGCGCGGGAGACGTCTCGTACCGCAAGAATAGCGGAGTCGACGGTCGGTGGCGGGGAGAATGCGCCGGCGGGAACTGTCTTGATATATTTCGGCTCGCCGTAGGCTTTCACGGAGAGCGAGAGGAGCGACTCTTTTTTACTGCGGGCGATGCGCTCGGCGACTTCTTTTTGGACAAGGAAGACGAGGACGGAGGGTTGAAGTTGGGCGCTCAAGAAATGTTCAAGGAGCGCGCCGGTGATGTAGTACGGGATATTGGCAATGAGCTTGAAGGGCGGGGTGGTGCCAACGCTTTCGCCACCCCTCACCCCAACCCTCTCCCCCTGAGGGGCGAGGGGGCAAACCACCGCTGCCTCAAGCTCCAGCGCATCGCCCACAATCAGTCGCAATTGCCCTTCCTTAATTTCTTTTGCAAAATCCATCTCGAGCCACGGCAAAAGCTGACGATCCTTCTCCACCGCAATCACCCGCGCCCCGCGCGCCAGCAACTCCTTCGTGAGCGCCCCCTTGCCCGGCCCGATCTCGAGCACAACCTCCCCCGCTTTCAACTCCCCCGCCTCGCACATAGCCGCCAGCGCCGACGGCGAGTTCAGGAAATGTTGCCCGAGTGATTTTTTAGCGAAGAGAGACATAACAAACCTAACCCTACCCCAAATATATCGTCCTGCCTAGGCGCTCGGACTCTTCCTCTTTTACGAGAGAACCCGGAATATCGGCCAAAAATTGGGATGGTTGGGCGAAGGTTTGGGAGCCGAAGACGGTGCGCATTGCGGCCATCGTGAGGTAGAGTTTTCGGCGGGCGCGGGTGACGGCGACGTACATCAGGCGGCGCTCCTCCTCTTTTTCTTTGTCCTTGTCGCCCTCGCGCGCGTACGGGAAAAGCCCTTCTTCCATTCCGGTCACGAATACCGTCGGGAATTCCAAACCCTTGGACGCGTGTACGGTCATCAAGCGCACCGCGTTTTGATCGTCTTCCATCTCATCCTGATCACTCGTGAGCGACGCACCTTCCAAAAGCGCGTGCAAACCTTCCGGCTTCGACATCGTGTCGTAGCGACGCGCCAACGCGATCAATTCGCGCACGTTCTCCAATCGCTCCTGCCCTTCCGCTTTATCTTCTTTCCACTCACGCTCCAACCCGCTCTCGCGAATCACGAACGACACGAGTTGCGACGGCGGAAGGTTCTCGAACTCTCCGGCGATACGCGCGAGCAATGCCCGGAACCCGGCAACCGCCGCCTGCCCTGCCCCGCGCAACTCCCCTTCTTTATTCGCAACCATCGCTAACAGCGCCGTCTTCCCGATGCCGCGCCGAGGCGACTGTGCCGCGCGCGCCACATCCGCGCTTGCCCCCGAAAGCGCCGCGCGCAAATACGCCAACGTGTCCTTCACCTCCGCGCGATCGAAGAACCGCGTCCCAAGCACCTGATACGCCACATCGCCCTGCAAAAAAGCTTCTTCCAGTGCACGTGACTGAAAGTTCGCACGATACAGCACCGCAAATTCCCGCGGCTGCGCACCCCCCCTCACCGCATCACGCACCACTCGCGCGATGAACCGCGCCTCGTCGCTCTCGTTAAACGCCTTGAAAAAAGAGATCTTCTCCCCGTCTTCATTGCTCGTAAAAAGATTTTTCTCCATGCGAAACTGATTCTTGGAAATGAGGTGATTCGCCGCCGCAATGATAGTCTTCGTCGAGCGATAATTCTCCTCCAACAACACAATCTTCGCCCCCGGATACGCCTTCTCAAACGACATAATGTTCTTTATATCCGCCCCACGCCAGCCATAGATGCACTGATCCATATCCCCTACACAGCAGATGTTGCGGGCGGGGCCGACGAGGAGGGAGGCCATTTCGCTTTGGATGGCGTTGGTGTCTTGGTATTCGTCGATATGGACGTACGTCCAGCGCTGCTGATAGAGCGTGCGGATGTCGGCGTGCTCGCGCAGGAGATAGAGGGCGCGGGAGAGGAGGTCGTCGAAGTCCAGAGCGCCGTCGGCGGCGAGCGCACGTTCGTAGCGCGCCCATACTTCCCCGATGGCGCGGTCGCGAGGCATCTTGGCGCGGTTGATGAATTCGTCGGGCGTCACGCCGTCGCCTTTGTTGCGCGACGCGACCGAGAGAATCGTGCGCGCTTCCAGCTCGTCGCCGATGTCGAGATCTTTCATCGCCTGCTTCACGATCTTCATCGAGTCGGAGCGGTCGTAAATGGCGGGAAAGCGCGTGAAGCCGAGCAGGCGGTAATTTTCTTTGATGAGCCGAAGACCGAGCGAGTGGAAAGTCGAGACGAACGGCATCCGCTCAGGAGTAAAAGCCGGCAACGTAATCTCCGGCGATTCCGAGAGCAGCGTCGTCACGCGTTCGCGCATTTCCTTGGCGGCTTTGTTGGTGAAGGTGATCGCGAGAATATGTTCCGGTGCCGTCCCGCGACGCACGATCTCCAAAATGCGATGCGCAATAACCCGCGTCTTCCCCGCGCCCGCCCCCGCCAACACCAACACCGGCCCCTCCGTCTGAAGGACCGCCTCCCGCTGCGCTTCATTCAATTTATCAATATGAGACACTAGAAAAGTGTAGCATATTGACGGAGCAACAGATGCTACTATGCAAGAATGAGGACGGTTGTTTTTATAGACGCGGCAAATCTTTTTTATGGCGGGCGCAAATCGCTCGGGTGGAGCGTGGATTACCAAAAGCTACACGCGTATCTTGTACGACGATATCAGGCAACCCATTTCTATTATTTTGGCGGTGTCGATATACACCATTTCCCTTTTGATTACATCGCAAACCACACAGTCCCCATTCACAATCTGGAAAGATATCTGGCCGAGATCATTGCAGAAAAAACCGGCACTCAGGACAACGAAAACATTGCGTTACTTACCCGACACCACAGCCGCGTGCGTTTTTATAAAAAACTGGAGTCGTTCGGCTACACGCTCATACTCAAGCCGGTCAAAACGCACACCGACGCCGAGGGCAACCAACTGCGCAAGGCCAATTGCGATGTAGATATGACGTTATATATGGCGACCGAAAAAGACTCACTTGATCGTGCAATCGTGTTAACCGGCGACGGCGACTTTCTGCCGGCGCTGAAGCATTTGCGGAAACACGGGAAAGAGGTGTTGGTGCTTTCTCGAGGTTCGCGAACCGCACGGGAAATTCGACATTTTGCCGGAGAACACTTTACAGATTTTGAATATCTCCGTGAATTACTCAAACAGAATGAGGCATAGGACCTCTATATACAAGCGAACGGCACCCATTTAGGATGCCGTTCAGGTCTGGTACTTATTAGTATAGGGAAACCTGCCACAAAGTCAAGCCTTAGTTATCCACAGTCAACATTACCCCGCCAGCTCCTTTTCAAAAAGTTTCCGAAACTCTGCGGCGGCTTTTTTTACTTCTTCGCCGATGAAGGCGGTGGAGTCGGGGATGTTGGCGACGATGATGGCGCGAACGAGCTCGCCATCGCCTTTTTCCATTGCTTGCATAAATTGTTCTTGACCTTGCGGCGGAAGCGCTTGCAAGATAGCCAGCGTCACCGACTGCATAATCGGCGCGCCCGCCGCCATCAACACTTCTTCCTGCACCTCCGGCGGCATCCCCTCCGCCCCAAGCGCGCCAAAAATCTCTTGCCGCAGCTGTGCTTCGTCGATCTCGATTGGTTGTGTGGTGTCCATAAAAAGCTAGATTATATTTTTACGCCAAGTGCCCGAACTTTTGTCAGCCAAGCCTGAGTATCTTGTAAAATCTGCTCGACGGTTTGTTTGCCGGCCGCGCCCGTTCCGTATTGCCAACCCCCCCAGAAGGTGTTTTTGGCGCCGAGTATCTTGTCGCGCAATTCTGAACCGAGAACCATTCGCTGCTCATTTGTCAGATTGGTCGCAAAATCATTACCAAGTGACTTGTGAACCAATTCACCCACCAGTCCGCGCAAATTGCTCCACGAAACATCAGATGCACTCGCCTCGTTCCCCTCCACGATATGCTGAGACACATTCCCGAAAGCACTCTGTGCAATCGAAGGATCAATATGTGCCTGTGCCATAAGAGGCGACACCGACACCGGCGGGCGCTCAACTGTTCCGGTTATATCAAACGGAGGTTTGTTCGTATTTCCGGTGCTTACCTCCTGCCCACTTCCCCCGCCGGTCGGCGTTTCGTTCGGTGCCGACGCGTGGTAGGATTCGATATTTTTTATTGCATCTGGCGATAAACCACTTTTGGCATGTTCAAGAATAGTGAGGTGGTCGCGCATCTGCACGTCCGGGTTTAACAAAATCTTGTCATATATTGCCTGCATATTCACCGTATCACCGGTACGCAAATGATCCAGATTTATAGCACCCGTGCCATGATGCGCAATGTATTGTTCCGGATGCGCCTTCATCGCCGCCAACATATTTTCGATCGCATTCGTCTGACGCGCAACGCCACCGTCAGTCAATGTTCCAAGCGCCTCAATCTCAGGTATTTTCTTCAAAACCGAATACATCGTGTCGTTATTAGTAACCGTATGTACCTGCTCCATAAGTGAGGGTGCCGCGGGCGCAAGTGGAGCCTGCGGAGCGACCGCAGGAGCCGAAGCAGGAGTCGGGGCGACCGTCGCGTCAGCCGAAACAGCAACCTGGCCGGCAGCCTCAACATGCGCCCCGCCCTGCGCAACATGTTCCGCATCAACACCAACAGCCGGCTCCATCGCCACCTCATTACGCAAAGTCTCTTCACCCAAAACACGAGAGGCATTCTGAACTCTTTCCAACACCGCATTATTTTCCGCTATATGTTTTGCAGCCTCATCGTGGGCAAATTCGCTCGCCGCCAACGTAGCCGCCGAACTGGGTGGTGCCGGTGGAACAACCGGCTCAATCGTTGCAACCGGAACACCGCCCACAGATTTCCCTAAATCCGGGACACCACCTGACCCATTCGCAACCTCCGCCACCACCCCGCCGCCAACAAAACTGGAAAGATGTTTCCCTGCCCATTCGGTCGCTCCGCTATCGCGCAACAGTCCTTCAGCAAGATGGCCGGCCTCATACACCAATGAGCCCATAACTGCCGCGCCCAGCATATTTGCAATATAGCGGTTGGTTTTGCCCTCAAATCGCTTCCCGATCAGGTCGTTCGATAATTTGAGGGAACCGAGAATGCCGAGAAGTCGCCCCGTTCCGGCAACCGCCGCAGCTGCCCCGGTCGCACCAACATACGCACCAAGTCCAAATGACACCCCCATCAATCCGACCGAGATCATTATTTTCGTTTTCGGCGGCAGATTCAAATACCACTCAGGTCTTCCCTTAATCCATTCCACCGCCCTGGGGCCCAAAAGAGCCGTCGCCCTTTCTTCGGTGGCACGACACATTTTGGCTCCCGCTCGATCCAACGCCTCCGTAAAACCCTCCCACCCTTGTTTGGTGCGTTCCCAAAAACTTTTTTTGGCTTCAGGGGACGCCGACTCAGCTTCCATCTCAATGATAGGCTTCTTCAAATTTTCCTGCCGACGCACGTATTCGTCTTGCAAATCTTCATTGCGAACACGCTCGGCATCAGCTGCCGACCTCTCTTTGACACGGTTTATTTCTTGAATCATTTCGCTCAACTTCCTTCTACCCTCCTCGCTCTGCAGCATCTCTTCAACCGGAGGAAGCTCTGAGCGTTGCCGCAAAACCACCTCTTCTTCAGGCGCCGGAAGATCTTTATGTTGCGCGCCCCAACGCTCCACCAGCGCCCGGATATACTTCGGATCATGTTGAGAAGCAGGGGCTCTTTCGGAAGCGTCCTTCGCTGCCCCGGCTCGAACCTTACCTTCTATCACCTGAACCTCCTCTGACGATTTAATCACACCAAGCTGCGGAACCGCACTGCCTCCACGCACCAATACAGGCACATTCTCACGCTCTCGCATACTCGCCGGCTCCGGGGTCAGAAGCGTGTGGTACTTGGTGGAAATAGGTGTAGCACCCTGCGGAGTAACCCCCTCTCTTTCTTTTTCTGCGACCCTTTCCTTTATTTCCCTTTCTTTTTCTGCAAGAGTTGCAAGCGGGCGTTTAGGTATCGGAGCATACGTTTCCATACCCCCAGTATACCCCGCGGGCACGAAAGCGGGCGGGAGGTGGGTGTGTATAAGGAGGGGTTGTGGTTTCTGATAAAAACTGATAATATCTGATATATCGCTGGGTAGCGGTAATATTATGGAAGAAATACGGAGACTATTTGATCATCGCGTGACGACCCTCGATCCTCATATCGTGGCTTTTTTGGCGGCGATTGATGAGGCCCGGGGGGTGTTTCGGGCGGGGCTTCGAATGCAGCCGCAGGCTGTCGCGACACTGCGCAAGTCGGTGCTGATAACTTCCGCCGGCGCATCCACGCGCATTGAAGGCGCGAAACTTTCCGACGAGGAAGTGCGAGAGATATTGCAGGGGCTCACGATACAGACATTCGCCGACCGCGACTCGCAGGAGGTGCAGGGGTATCTTGAAACGCTCCAAAACATTTTCAACAGTTACCAAACGCTGCCGATCAGCGAAAGCGTCATCAAATCGCTCCACAAGGAGCTCCTCAAATACTCGAATAAAGACGATCTGCATCGTGGCGAGTATAAGCGTAAGGAAAATATGGTCGGTGTGCTGGGGAAAGACGGCGGCGTTGCGCAGGTTATTTTCCGAACGACTCCGGCATATCTGACCGCAAAGGAAATGACAGAACTCGTGGAATGGACGCGGGAAGCGCTGGAGAAAGAGCGCTTTCACCCGCTGCTCATCATTGCCAATTTCCTCATAGAATTCCTCAAAATCCACCCGTTTGAAGACGGAAACGGGCGTCTTTCGCGGGCGCTTGCGAACCTGTTGCTGTTGCGCGCCGGCTATCCGTTTATGGAATACGTCTCGCACGAACAGCGCATCGAACAGCGCAAAGACGAGTATTATTTCGCCCTTCGCGCATCGCAGGCGACATTCCGCACCGAGAACAACCCACAGGGGTCGGAGGAAACTATAGCGCCCTGGCTGACGTTTTTCCTTTCGATCGTGAAGGAGCAGGCGGTGCGGGCATTGGAGCTGATGGAGAAAGAGACGAACGAGGATACGTTGTCGCCAAAACAACTTGCGGTGCTGGCGTACCTTTCTTCCGTAGATGCAGCCGGCCCGGGCGAGATCGCAACGGCAACCGGCGTTCTTTTGCCGACCGTGCGCAAGGCGCTAGACCGGCTGATGGCGGATGGGGCAGTGGCGCGTATGGGAAAGGGGCGCGCCACGCGGTATAGAAAGGGGTAAAAACCACACCACACTCCCCTGTTCCTGAACAGTTGTTGGGGGTGTTCATACATATATAATAGAAGGGTAGCTTGAAATTCTGCTGCCTGCCGCGACCAGCGTCGCGGCACTTATGACTTCAAACGACTCACAACGTCCTTTTCCGGCCACAGAGACCCGACGCAGCGAGAGCGGGTATGCGGGGAGGATGAACAATAGCAAGGGTTTTCGCGCCTTAACGGGTGCGGGGTTGTTGGCATTGGTCATCACCTTTACCCTCACTCCCGCCTTCTACGAGGCGCGGGCTTTTTCGTTGTCGGATTCTATCGCCTCGCTCCTGGCGCCCACGGCGGATGCGTCCTCCACACGCGCCCCGGCACCGGCATATAATTCCCAAACCATTCCCCTGCTCGCGCCTGCCACCAACCGCAATCCGAACCCGGCGCAGGGCGGCGGGGACATCACGGTCGTCGGCGGCACGGCGCTCGCGGCACAATCCGGCCCTTCCGGCACCGCGGCCGACATCGAAGAATGGCCGACCGCGTCACAGATTTCCGTCTACATCGTCCGCGACGGCGACACACTCTCCGACATTGCGCACATCTTCAACGTATCGGTAAACACGATTCTCTGGGCAAACGACATCAAGAACGGCGCGATTCATCCCGGCGATTCGCTCATTATCCTGCCGGTCGCGGGCGTGCGACACATCGTCTCCCGCGGCGAAACACTCAATGCGATTGCGAATACCTTCAAGGCGGACGCGGGCGACATTGCGCAGTACAACGGCATTGACCCGCACCAATCGCTTGCCGTCGGCGCCAGCATCATCATTCCCAACGGAGAAATGCCTGCCGTGCAGCCGAAAAAGACCATATTTGGCTCTATCCCTTCCCTCTTTAGAGCCGGCAGTCCGCACAAGATCACCACCGCGCCGTACGAACCGCTGCACGATGCCGGCGGCCCCGACTATGGCACCTATTACCAATGGCCGGTCAGCGGCGGGTATGTGTCGCAAGGCTTACACGGCTGGAACGCAGTGGACATTGCCGCTGATATTGGCACACCGATCTATGCGGCCGCCGACGGTCTCGTGATCGCCGCGCGCACCGGCGGCTGGAACGGCGGCTACGGTAGCTATGTCGTCATCTCCCACAAAAACGGCACCCAGACCCTCTACGGTCACTGCAGCAAGGTATTAGTGTCGGCCGGTCAACACGTCTCCCAAGGTCAAACCATCGCCCTCATCGGCGAAACCGGCCTCGCCACCGGCCCCCACACCCACTTCGAGGTACGCGGCGCGAAGAATCCGTTTGGAAGTGTGGCGGTTGGCGATGGGGAGTAATCCTGCGTTCATTCGCCACCCCTCACCTGCCCTGTCGGGCATCCTCTCCCCCTGAGGGGCGAGGAGTTTGAGTTTTGCGGTTTTTGGTTTTGAGCTGCCCCCTCGCCCCTCAGGGGGAGAGGGTTGGGGTGAGGGGTGGCGAAAGTCCGCGTGTTATATCTCTCTAAACCCCGGATTTGGGATCACGCGGATGCTGGAGGAGGCGGAGGGGCCTTTGCCGTGGCGGCCTTCGGTCCAGCAGGTGATGGTGTAAACGGTGTTGCCGGTAACGGGTGCAGTGGTGACAGTGGCGGAACCGCCGGTGTTTTGGGAGAAACCGGCGTTGCTGGCGATACTGCAATTGGTGGCGGGCGTGGCATTCCAGCTGATGGTGGCGACGGCACCAAGATTTACCACAATCGTCGGCGCTTGCGTGCCGCTGCCGTTGGTGATTTTGGACGCGCCGGCACTACTACCTACGTTGCCGCCGATGGAAATAGCAGGCGGCGGGCACTGACTGTTGGACGGATCGCCGACGCTGCAGCTGTGGTTGCATTGATACGAACCTCGGTTGCGCTGACCGCATTCATTGGTATCGGAGGAACAATCCTGGCCGTACCAATCAGGATTTGGCGGCGGATTAGCGCTGCACGTGTTGCCGCCATCGCAAGTAGTACCCCTATTGCTTTGCCCGCAATCATTGGAACGAGAACAGGATCCGGGTAACCGCTGCGGCGTGTACGCGGAGCAGGAGCCGTCACATACAATAGCGCCGCAGATGTCGTACGATTCGTTGTGGCAGGTTGTCACCGGCACATCATAACAACCGGGGAAATCTCCGAATTCGGTACATTGTGTTTGTGTCACCGTGGAACAGACCTGCTTTGTGCCTTGCGTGGTACACCCGTCGCCGATCGAGTCCGAACTGCAATTGCCGAACGTGGCGCTCATCCACGTCCCCCACCCGTTGGAACAGCCAATCCACGCGGCGGTAATGAGATCGGTCGCATCTTTCACCAAGTTAATCACGCGACAGCACTCGCCCGGCGAAACATTTTTCGCCACATTGATACAGGCGAGCATTGCCTCTTCCGTGGTCATATGAGGATTCACCGCTCCCGCACCGCACACCGGAAGTATGGACACACAGCCGTCGGAGAAGCACACACTCGCCGCGGCTTTGTGCGGATGGAACAGCGCCGCCGACGCCATACCAATCGCAACAACCGCGACCACTACCGCGCCGAGCACCCATTGTTTCGTACCAGTTCTTTTTTTCATATGGTTCATTTAGTGTACCCCGCCTGCACCGCCTTCACGTGCGTTTCAATCGCATCAATGCGCTTGAGCGTGGCAGCCTTATCAGCAGCACTAAGCGTTATGTCATTCGGCACGACAGCCTTAGTCTTTTCCAGTATCTGAATCGCCTGATCTCCTTGTCCAATCAGCGCGAACTCGGTCGCAAACTGGATATGCGCAATGGTTTGATTCGGATTGAGCTTGATCGCTTTATCCAAATCCGCAAGCGATGCCTGCACCGCCGCCAGCGAGTCAGCATTCGAGAGCGGCGACGTGGTCGACATTGCTTTGGCAAACAGCACCGTGCCCAATCCTGCCCAACCCAGCGGATAGCTCGGATCGAGCGCCGTGGCAGCGTTCATATATTTCTCGGCGGTCGCCGTATCATCTTGAGACTGATACACGATGCCTGCGGAATACGTTGCCTCGGCGCGAAGGCGCGCGTTTTTTGAAACTGCCGCCGCGTGCGCAAATGCCGCAAGCGCACCCTTTTTGTCACCCTTTGCCATAAGAACACGACCAAGACCCATCTGCGCCTGGTCGAAATCCGGCGTCAGCTGCAACGCCTTGCGATACCCCGCCTCTGCCGCCGTCAGATTGCCTTCAAGGTCGTACGAATGCGCGTCATCAAACATCGCCGTCACATTGTGCGGGTCGAGCGCGAGCGCCTGTGCATAATCTTTATGCGCCTCACGGTAATTCTGCATAATCTCGTTGGCATACCCAATAATGCGCCACGCTTCGCTACTGGAGGCGTCGATACCGAGTGCCTGCTGCGCGACCGCAATCGCCTGCGCACCAAATTCTTTTTCCCGGAACGTCAGGCTCCCCTCCTGCGCCAGCGTACCGGCTTTCAAAAGCAGCGCATTAACATCGTTCGGATCACGCGCCAATTGCCCGTCCGCGCCCGCAATTGCCCCGGCAAAATCATTACGATTAAATGCCGCGGTTATTTGTTCCGTCGTGGTCGGAATCGTGGACGTCGCCACCGAAGACGCTCCCGGACGCTGTAAAAACGGCAACCCCCACCGCCGCACCCCCAGCAATCCCAACGCCACAACCACCAACGCAAAAAACACCACCAGCAATTGCCGCTCATTCTTCGTCAGCAGATTCAAGACCTTATCCATTACTTATAGAATGCTTCCAAAATCACGCCCGGTCAATCGGCGCTAGGTGGACAGGCGCAGCGCTGCTTGTCCCCTCCCCCGCTTTGCGCGTTTATATAATAGACACTACACTGAAGACAATGAGCGCTCGACAGAAACAAATCTTACTCGGTGTTTTTCTAGTCATTATTCTTGCGCTTGCGGTGTTCGCTGTAGTAAACCGCAACCTTTTTATTCGTCCCGCCGCCCCGGTCGCTTCCGCCCCCGGCGACACCCAGCCGATTATTGATGCGTTTAATGCCAATGATTTTGCCGGAGCAATTGCGGGGGCAAATGCACAGCTCGCCGCGGACCCGAACAATATCCAAGCATTGCTCTTAAAAGCCGGCACGCTTGCCCAACAAGGCAGCCTCACCTTTAACGAACGCGAATATGCTCTGCAAGCCATAGATATCGCCCACCAAGTCCTCGCCCTCGACCCCAAAAACGACGAAGCCTGGCGCATCATCGGCTACGCCAACGAGATTATGCAGAATTACAGCGAGGCACACGCGGCGTATAATCAGTCGCTTATATTCAATCCGCACAACGCCCTCACTCTTTTCGATAACGGTCACGCCTGGGATTTGCAAGGACAGGCGGATAAAGCCGAAGCGGGCTACCGGGCGGCAATTGCCGTTAATCCAAACCTCGATATGGCACACATAGGATTAGGGCGCATCTTAATCCGCAAAAATGACTTGCCGGCTGCCACGCGAGAATTTCAACAAGCACTCTCACTCACTTCCAACACCCGCACCAAGGCCGAGATTCTTTCATCTTTGGGCTCCATACAAATGAGCACCGACTTATCGGCTGCTCAAAAGTATTTCCAGCAAGCCACCGTGGCCGACCCACACTACCCGAACGGATGGGCAGGACTCGGTACTGTCATCTTTGACCAAGCACTAACCGCCGGCACTCCTCCCGCCACGCAGGCCTCCCTCATCCAAACATCCCTAAATAACCTGGATACCGCCATCAAGTTGAATCCGAATTTATCATCAGCTCATATACAATTCGCCATAGAATTCGCCGTTATCGGACAAGTCAGTGACGCTATCGGCATCCTCAACAAAACCAAGCGCATCGTCCCCAATGACATCACACTTAGCGCGAGCGATAAAGCCGCCACACTCCAACAAATAGACACACTGGAAGCCAGCTTTACTGTCGCGCTTTCAAAAAAATAATATGCACACACTCAAAAAAATCGGTTATGTGACGGGATTGCTAGCGGTTTGTATTGCCGGATATGCGACCACTCTCTATCATTCCCCGCAGGCAAAGGCGAGCACGTGCTATTCCGACGGATGCATCCTTGGGGAAGTTTGGGACAACCTAAATCACGGCGGTGGTGTGTACGGCAACACCATCGGCACTATAGGACAATGCTCCAAAGCCAGAGACCCACTGGCGACCATATTGCAAATCTGGGGTAAGCGGTTGACACCCCTAGACCCCTATTTCACCTGGAGCATGGCCTGAATGAGTCGGTAAAACAATTTGCCACGAGACTTTGACGTCCTGCGATTAAATCGAAAAATATACT
>Ga0118677_10009900_pt1 | contig 14735 bp, 12 predicted proteins | sample AliMusrvi5mmetaG_FD_86154 | JGI IMG/M metagenome (GOLD analysis project Ga0118677, IMG submission 86154)
GACGGTGAAATCGTTGCTCTCGCCGCGCCGGCCAGGAGAGGCCTGCGCTGGCAGCACTGGCGGGCCAGCGAAACAAATGGAGAGTACGATAATGCATCTGATCGTGAATGACAGTCGCATAATCACTGCTGCTCGGTGCTTCATTTGTGAGTCGTTGCGTGCTGCTACAGTGCCTGGCGGGAGCATGAATCCGGGTGAGCTCCCGAGTGGTGAAGTGCAAAGGAGGCGCCCTAGGGCCCCCCTCTGCATCCGGATAGCCTCAAGGCTGAATGAGGCGCGAGTTGCTCGAGTAGATCAAGCTTCGCGCCTCGACAGAGATCGAGCGGCGAAGCCCGCACCCAGCGATAACAACCCTGCCAAAGCAATCAGCGGAAGCAGGCTGCTCGTTTGCGGTAACGTTTTCGCCGATGCCACCTCCACCTGTGCAGGCTGAACTACTTGCGCGACTTCGACGACTTCGCCCGCCGGCGTCACGGCCTCAATCGGCGCCGTCCTCAAGGCTTCGACGGGAGCCGTGGCCAGCTCAATCGGAGTCGCAAGCACCGGCTCATCAGCGATCTTCGCCAGTTCTATCGCCCGCAATCTCGGATATACAAACTGCTGACCAAACCTGTCGCCCGGATAGAACCACGCCCTGATTGCCTCGGGCTGGCCCACGCCTCTTTCCCTGAACCGCATTACCGTTTCGTCGGTCGGATTCATGCGGTAGTTGTTAATCGCTATCGCGGTCGTGTAGATGTGCTTCTCGTCCTCGCTGAGGATCTGGACAATGTTGCGGTTGGACTGGGAGTCGAATAATCTGAAAACGTACGTGCCCGCCGGCAGAATCTGGGCGCCTACGCCGGGAACCTCGACGGGTTCGGAGAATGTCACCTTGGTCTTCTTGTTCCACTCGTCAGCCCCCGCTCGTGGCGTCGAGAGGATGAATGCCGTGACCAGGCACAATGCGGTTGCGAACACTTTCAGTACCTTCATTTTCTTCATCTATTTTCCTCGTTTCTTGAATTCTTAGTTGCGCGGCTGTGTCAAGCGAAGCGGGCAGAGAGTACACCCGGGCGTGAAGCGCGACGGGAGTGCTCCGCCAGCATTCGTGTAATAGCAAACCCGACCGTTGCCAGTATTGAGCAGGCAGGCAAGTAGAGGCTGGTCAGAGTAGCTCAAGAGCGAAGGAGCATGCTGCTGGAAGCCGCCCGAACTGGCGGAGATGCCATCTCACTCCGCCGTGGTCAGTTCTGCTCAGACCTGCTATCTCGCTGATTGCATATTGGGTGCATGAGTCGGCGGTCGGAAGGAGAAGTCCGATGTGCAATCAGAATAGGTCGGCCGTCCCGGTTGAGGACAGTCACCTGCAATTAAGGGAAGGGAGTTAAGGCATGGCGTATAACGCGCGGGCGACGGCAGTGCCGGCATCGCAACCACACGCGTCAATTGGGATGAGTTCGATGTCCAACGGCCATCCCTCGAGCATCAACATTGATTGGCATCAAGGCAGTTGTAAGCCATCTGGCATTGGAGCCAGCAGGGCAAACCGCAATGTGTCAGGCGCATCGCAGATTCAAGAATACTGGCAGCAGATTGAAACGATCATGGCGCGGGGCGAAAGCTGCCGAGCGGAGATGCGGCGGGTCCTATGCCTGGCGGCGGCGGCGTTTCGTTCACAAGCGGCACGTTAGAACCAGTCTCATAAATACCCATCGATGAAGCAACCCTATGCAAGCCCGGCATTTAGGTGCATGATGGACTTGCTCTGGGCAGTCCGCCGACGCCGATGCGAGGACGCTGGGAACTGACCGATGAACAATGGGAGATGATCGAGCCGATCCTGCGGCCGGCGCGGCGGACCGATCTGCGCGGCCGGCCCTGGCATGACACCCGAGCCGTGCTCAACGGCGTGCTGTGGGTGCTCGGCACCGGAGCCCAGTGGCGCGAACTGCCGGAGAAGTACCCGCCATTTCAAACCTGCCATCGCCGCTTCCAGCAGTGGGTGCGCAGCGGCAAGCTGGAGAAGGCGCTCGGCGCACTGGCCCGCCATCTGCACGAGCGAGGCCAGTTGAATCTGGACGAGGCGTTCGTGGATGCGACATTCGCGAGCGCCAAAAAAGGGGGCTCGCTGTCGGCCCCACCCGCCGGGGCAAGGGCACGAAGATCATCGCTATCGCCGCTGGTAACAGTCTTCCTCTCGCCGTTGCTGTCGACAGCGCTTCGCCAGCCGAATGCCGACTTGTGGAACAGGTTCTTGCGGGAAGCTTCCTCGACGAACTACCAGCCCGGCTCATCGGCGACAAGGCCTACGACTCCGACCCGCTCGACGCGCAACTTGCCGAGCAGTACGACATCGAGCTGATAGCACCCAATCGGCGTAACCGGGGCAAGACTCAGGACGGCAGAAAGCTGCGCCGCTACGGCCGCCGTTGGAAGGTGGAGCGGCTATTCGCCTGGATGCACAACTTCCGCCGCCTCGTCACCCGGTGGGAATACCACATCGACAACTTCCTGGGATTTGTTCAGCTTGCCTGCCTCCATATGCTGCTCAGGCATTTATGAGACTGCTTGTAGGGCGGTCATGGTGACCGCCCAAGGGCAGGAGCGGGAAATGGCGCGCCCGATGCAACGGAACCGGGCACAATGACGCCCCTTGCGAAACTGCGTCCAATGAATCCAAGAGAGGATGAAAGGTAAATGAAGATACTGAATTCCAATTCCACGTCCGAGATGAACGCAGTAGTGGCAACCTATCACACGCACGGCGCGGCCGAATTCGCCATCGGAGAGCTGCATAAGGCCGGATTCGACATGAAGAAGCTGTCGATTGTCGGGAGAGACTACCACACCGATGAGCATGTGGTTGGCTATTACAACACTGGTGAGCGCATGAAGTACTGGGGCAAGACGGGGGCGTTCTGGGGTGGGATCTGGGGCATGTTATTCGGCGCCGCCTTCTTCGCCATTCCAGGGGTAGGTCCGATTTTGGTAGCGGGACCGTTAGTGGCCTGGATCATCGGTGCGCTGGAAGGCGCCGCGGTGGTCGGCGGCGTGAGCGCCATCGGCGCTGGTCTATATGGCATGGGCATCCCCAAAGACAGCATCGTGACGTATGACACCGCTCTCAAAGCCGATAAGTTCCTGGTGGTAGCGCACGGCACGGCAAGTGAAGTGGCCAAGGCGAGGGACATCATTTTAACCACCGAGGCTGCCGAAACCGATCTGCATTCGAACCTGCCGGGAACCAGAGCCGCATAATGGCTGTCCGCACCTGGAGTTCTACGATGGCTCCTGGTGCGGCGCTTCTTTTCGCCGCGCTGCTATCCACCATCGCAAAGTAGAGGCTCGTGCACCAGAGATCCCCGGATTGCACTGGCTTTGCCCGCTTGCCTGTCGGAGGCCCGGTTTGCTGTGAAAGGAATCTCGCAATGGCTATGGCTCACCGGGAACGACATCGGAGTAACCGCATCGGTTGGATGCGCGCGGTGGTACTGGGCGCTAATGACGGCATTCTCTCAACCGCGAGCTTGGTGCTTGGCGTGGCGACGGCACATGCGACGCACAGCAATGTGCTGGCTGCGGGCGTCGCCGGCCTGGTTGCGGGGGCAATGTCGATGGCTGCCGGAGAGTATGTGTCAGTCCATTCGCAGTCGGACACCGAGCAGGCCGATCTGAAGCGGGAGCGCGTGGAACTTGCAACGGACGACGCGGGTGAGCGTCGCGAACTGACGGCGATCTACGTGGCGCGTGGGCTCGATCATGGGCTAGCACGGCAAGTTGCCGAGCAGTTGATGGCTCACGATGCGATCGGCGCGCACGCTCGCGACGAACTCAGCATTTCCGGAAGCGCTAGTGCCCGGCCAATCCAAGCGGCGTTGGCTTCGGCTGGCAGCTTCTCGGTCGGAGCAATCCTGCCTCTCTTGGTTACGGTCTTATCCCCAGAGGCAAGACTGATCCCGATGGTCGCTGGGACCTCTCTATTATTCCTGGCGACATTGGGCGGACTGGCGGCACATGCCGGCGGGGCGCGCGTCTTGGTGGGCGCAATGCGGGTTACGTTCTGGGGAGCGCTGGCCCTGGCTGTGACCGCGGGCGTCGGCGCATTGTTTGGAACCATCGCGTGACCGGCCGGCCATCCTCGGCCGGTTATGAGCGCAAGCCAATCGAATGCTCCAGGTGCTGTGCTCATTTGCACAGAATGCAGAGTCGCCGCCTCCTAAGCTGCTATTGGGCCAAAGCATTGGGCGACGTCTCCTCCGGGATAGAGATAGGAATCAGGACTTATGGTCGCAGCAGCAGATCCGGCAGCGCAGCTCCGTCTGGAGCCGCTTGCACCAAAGCCAATCCCTGCCCGTTCGGGGCCCATCAAACCGAGTCCTCGTCATAAGTGGATCCGGTGGGCGCTGATTGCCGGCCTGGTCGTGGTCGTGGCAATCGGCGCACAAATGTGGCGGGTGCATTCGCAAAACGCGATTCACTATGACACCGTGGCCACGGAGCAGGGGTCGATTCAGGCAAGCGTCACTGCTACCGGCACGCTCAACGCCGTCGTCGACGTGCAGGTCGGCAGCCAGGTGTCCGGCAATATCAAGGCGCTCTATGCGGACTTCAACACCAAGGTGACAAAGGGGCAACTGGTTGCCCAGATTGATCCCGAGATTTTCCAGACTCAGGTGGATCAGTCGCAGGCAGCACTCGGTTCGGCCCGCTCCGCGGCGATTGCGGCAGGGGCGCAAGTGGTGAAGGCCAAGGCCGACCTTGCCGGGACAGTCGCAAATGAGAAGAGCGCTGAGTCGGCGTGGGCAAAGGACCGCGCCACCGCCTTGAACGCCAAGGTCCAATGGCAACGATCCGACACGCTTTTCAGCCAGGGAATCGTCTCGCAACAGGATCACGACTTGGCCAAGGCAGCATCCGATGCCGCCGAGGCCCAGGTGGCAGCAGACCAGTCCCAGATTGACGCGTCCAAGCAGACCATTCAGTCGGCGATAGCGCAAGTCACGGTGACGCAGTCTCAGTTGGCTTCGGCACAGGCTGAGCAACGCCAGGCGACAGCGGTACTGGAGCAGGCCAAGCTCAATCTCGGACACACGCGGATCACCGCTCCCGTCGATGGAACAGTAATTGCGCGCCGCATGGACGTTGGCCAGACAGTGGCCGCGTCATTTGCTGCCCCTACCATCTTTGAGATCGCGCAAGACCTGACGAAAATGCAGCTCGACACCAGCGTAGACGAGTCCGACATCGGAAACGTCAGCGCCGGCCAGCAGGCTACATTTACGGTGGACGCCTATCCGGGAACCACCTTTCATGGCCAGGTCGCGAACGTCCGCAAGGCGCCGATCAGCGCGCAGAACGTGGTCACCTATGATGTCGTGATCGCGGTCTCGAACCCCGATATCAAGCTTTTCCCCGGGATGACGGCGAACGCCCGGATCCTGACTACGAAGGTGGATGACACACTCAAGGTGCCGAACGCCGTCCTGCGGGTTCATCCCTCAGCGGCGGTGCTGGCGCAAGTCGGCCTACCAGCGACGCCTGCTGGTGTGCAACAAGTGTTCGTGTTCTCGGGAGGCAAGCTCAAGGCGATCGCCGTTACCTTTGGAATCTCGGACGGGAAATCGACAGCGGTAACGGCAGGAGACCTAAAAGCCGGAGACCCGGTCGTGGTGAGGTTTACCACGGGTTCAGGCGCAGGCGCGGCTGCGTCCGCTGAAGATCGGCAGCAAAGGCCAGATTCTCGAATGGTACGACGAATATCCCGAGCAGGATCCTGCCCATCGGCACATCTCCCATCTTGCGGGACTCGCCTGGGGCACGCGGATCACCCGGCGCGGCACGCCGGAACTTTTCGCGGCGGCGCGCAAATCGCTGGAGCTGCGCGGCCCGGGCGGCATCCTGCCGCACAAGTTAAGCATGTGCGCGCGCCTCGAGGACGGCGAGTTGTGTTATCGCTACCTCGACACCTCGCTCAATATGGCCGAGCTTTTCATGCAGAGTCACGATGGTGAAATCCACTTCCTGCCCGCACTGCCGAAAGCCTGGCCCGCCGGATATGTGAAGGGCTTGAAGGCCCGTGGCGGTTACGGTGTCGATGTGGAGTGGCGCGAAGGCCGGTTCTTGAAAGGCACGATCCACGCCCATTTCGATGCCCGTTGCCGCATACGCGTCGATGCGCCCATTGCCGCTGTCACCGCCAACGGACAGCGCGTACCGCATGTCATCCCCGAGAAGAGTGTAGTGGAATTCGATGTCCAAGCCGGGCGGAACTACGAACTGTCATGAATGTATAGCATCAACAGGAGCCTCCAGCATGAAAACAGCAACTGTTCCTCTCAAGCTTTCCTGGCGGATTGGAGTGCCGCAATACGAGAAAGATGCCGAATTCAAGAAGCTGCTGAGGCTCCTTTCCACGGAAAAGAAAATCGTGGATGAGGTGGCATTCTTTGAAACCATCACGCACCACCTGTACATCCCCCTCGGCCAGATAAGGGAGCGCTCGGAATTGCTCCGGCGACGGATTGTTGCCATGAAAGCAGCCGGAATCCCGAGTGTTGGCATCAATGTCTTAACGACGCTCGGGCATATTGATGAGGCCTGGGATTTTGTCCAGCCGCTTCCCTTCCAGCCCTTTGTCGGGCGCAGTGGCTTTGTATCGAAGGCCTGTGCCTGCCCCAACACCCGTGGACTGCGCGACTATGTGCGGCAAAAGTATACGATGATGGCCAAAGCGGCGCCTGACTTCATCTGGATTGATGACGACTTTCGCTCGCATCACGGCCCCGGCGATGTCCGCGGCTGCTTTTGTCCGGTCTGTCTAAAGCTGTTCTCAACGTATTCAGGCCGATCGTTTTCAACCCGTGAGAAGATGATTGCTGCCTTGGACTCCCCAAAGAACTGGAAGTTGCGTCAGGACTGGATCGAAAACAATGTCCGGATTCTTGAGTCGCTCGGCAGGGAAATTGCCGCGGCCATCCATGCGGTCAATCCAGGAATCAAGACCGGTCTGATGTCCACCGAATGCATCTATGCCCACAGCGGCGCCGAAGCCGTTCGTCTGTGTTCCGCGCTCAAGGCGGAGAAATACCGGCCGGGTGGCGGGTTTTACGGGGATACGAATCCCTCCGGAATGATCTTTAAGCCGCTGGATACGGCCAGGCAATGCGATGGCTTTCCACCGGCAATCAGGGAACGCCAGTACGAGTTGGAATGCTTCCCGTATCAGACGTTGAACAAATCCATCTCATCGCTCATCAATGAATGTACGTTGGCGTTATCCTACGGCCTCAACGGTATCGCCTTCAATTCCCTCAATCCCATGGGTGATAGCAATCTTGAGGCCCGAAAACCCATGATGCGGGAAATCCAAAACACCCGCCCGTTATGGGAAACGATTGCCGCCCAGTCTGCCGGCCTGCCCGGTCATGGGCTGTGGCTGGCCTGGTCTCGCAGCATGCTGGGAAAGGTTGATTTGCACGACGGAGAATCCTGGCTCGGTACCAACTGGGCGGGCGATCTCTACAAGGCGGCCGATGCACTGGGACGCATTGGTTTGCCGCTCAGCGCTCATCGGCCCGGAGCGGTCACCATTCTGGCCGGACGCGTCGCCGAGACGTTTTCGGATGAGGAGCTGAGGAAGATGCTGGCCGGTGCCGTGCTGATGGATGGCTCGACCTTGCAGATATTGGAGCAACGCGGATTGGGTGAACTCACCGGGGTTTGTATCGGCAAGCGCTGGAACAATGGTGTCTTGGAACGCTTAAGCAGTGATGCGCTCAATAGGCCGTGGAACGATTCAATCCGCGATGCCAGGATCGAATTCTGGGGAAATGCCGCTGGACTCGGAGACATGCTGGAACCACGGTCAAGACGAGTAAGAATCCTCTCAAGGCTGGAATCGTATTTCGGCAAGAAGCTTGGCCCCAGCATGACCGCTTTTGAAAATAGCCTCGGCGGGCGGGTCATTGTCTCAGGGTATGCTCCCTGGATGTTCCTAGGCTCGGAAGCCAAGCGAGCCCAGCTCCAGAATGTCTTGGACTGGGCATCACGCGGGCAGGTGGCGGTACGGATTGATGAGACGGTGCCGCTCATCCCGGTCGTGCGGTTATCGCCCAAGAAAGATCGCGGCACCATCGTGCTGTTGAATGCGGGATTCGATGTCATCAAACAGGCGACCATCCACTTCAGGGGGCCGATGGTTCAGGTACACGTGCTGTCACCGGGTTCCAAGAAGCTACGGGTCAAGCCTGTGCGGGAGAAGCACGGCTGGAGCCTCAGAATCAAGGATCTCGCTCCATGGCGAGTGCAGGCCTTGCTCCTGGGGTAGGGCGCGATAGAACGAAATGGGAAAAATCACATGATCGATCACCTTTCTCTCGATGGGACATGGAAAGCCGCTTGGTTCGATGGACAGCGCGGCTGCTATCAACATGGGATAGATACTCCCACTGCCGACTTGTCTTGCTACATCGACGCGCAGGTACCCGGCGAAATACACATGGACCTTGTGCGTGAGGGTATCATTAAGGATCCGGCGGTCGAGGCCAACTGCGTCGCCGCACGCTGGGTCGAGGAGTGCATCTGGACTTACAGGCGCGAGATTGATGTCCCGTCAGCGGCTCTCAAGGGACGTTCCTGGTTGGTCTTTGAGGAGCTCTCCTATGCCGCCGACATCAGACTGAACGGCGAAATACTTGCGGAGCATGCCAATTTCTTCCATCCCTGCCGGATCGAAACAACAGGAAAACTGAAGAAAGGCAAGAATCTCCTGACCGTCCATCTCGATGGCGGGCTCTTCTCCGTCAGCGACAAGCAATACGAGGGGTACGGGCTCCCGCTCGATGCAAAACTTCACAAGCGCCACTGGCTCAGATCGCCCCAATGCCAGTTCTCCTGGGACTGGGCGCCGCGCCTGATCAACGTGGGTATCGGCAAGTCCGTCCGACTCGAATGGACGGCCGACAAGGCCAGGGTTGAGCGCTTTGTTCCACTCGTTCAGATGGATGCCGGACTTAGGAAGGCGAAAGTCATCGCCCGAGTGTTTGTGGAAAACCTGGCAGAAGGGGAAACCGAATGCAGTCTGACCGCATCCATTCCGGCGTTGCGGGTGAAGGCCGCCAAAAAACTGAAACTGAAGGCGGGAGAAAATTGCTGCGAGGTCGAGCTGGAGGTCTCCGACTTCGAACTGTGGTGGCCCCGCGGTTACGGTGAACAGCCACTCTATGACATCGAATTTGAAGTTAAACACGGCCGGGAGACTCTCGCGGCAAGGACTGCCCGCATCGGTTTCCGCAGTGTCGAGTTCACGCAGAAGCCGCATCCGGAGAAAGGCAGTTACTTCACCTTGGAGGTCAATGGGAAGAAGGTGTTTGTCAAAGGCGCGAACTTCGTTCCAGCGGACTTCATTTTTGCGCGGATCGACAAAACCCGCTATGAAAGACTCGTCGAATTGGCGGAAGAGGCGAACTTCAACATGTTGCGCATCTGGGGCGGCGGCCTCTATGAATCCGACGATTTCTACACGCTTTGCGACGAGCGCGGCTTTCTTGTCTGGCAGGAGTTCTGCTTTTCCGTTTGCCGTTATCCCGGCAACGATTCGGAATTCATGCGTTCGGTCGAGACGGAGGCGATCCACCAGACGCGTCGGCTGGCCTCCCATCCCAGTCTTGCCGCCTGGTGCGGCAACAACGAAATCGAATGGCACCAGGCCGGCAAATGGCACCAGACCGGGCAGAATGCATGCCGATCTGGTGTCACCCTCCCCGACTACGGACTATTCCACCTGCTGCTCCCCCGGATTGTCGCGCAGGAGGATCCCGGCAGGTATTATCAGCCCAGTTCGCCCTATTCGCCGGATATCACCAAGCATCCGAACGACGATGAGGGCGGCGACCAGCACCCCTGGGGAATCGGATTCTCCAACAACGATTTCCGTGCCTATCGGAAGATGCCGTGCCGTTTCCCTTGCGAAGGTGGAGTCCTCGGCCCAACATCGCTTCCGACCATGCTCGCCTGCCTCCCGGAGGGCCAGCGCCGGCACAACTCCTTTGCCTGGACCGTTCACGACAACGCCATCGCTCCGGCCTTCTGGGTGAAACCGCATGTCGACAGCATCACGCAACTCTGGCTCGGAAAGGACATCGCCTCTCTCTCCATCGAGGAGTATGTCTATTGGGGCGGAATCCTCCAGGGCGAGGGACTCAAGGAGTATTGCGAGAATTTCCGCAGGCGCATGTTCGACAGTGCTGCCGCCATCTTCTGGATGTACAACGATTGCTGGCCGACGGTCCGATCCTGGACCATCGTCGACTACTATCTGCGTCGCAACCCCTCCTTTCATTTTGTGCGCCGGGCTATGAGCCCCGTTCATGTGGTGATCGCCGAGAATGTGGAGCAGGGGCGTTGCACCGTCTATGGTGTCAACGATACCCAGACGGAGGTCTCTGGCAGGCTACGCTATGGAATCTTCATGCTTGATGGCGCTTATTTGAAGGATGTCGAGATCGACGCCACCCTTCCCGCGAACAGTTCCGCGCCGCTCGTCTCGTTTCCATCGAAGGAATGGACGAGGCGCGACCGAACTATGCCCTTCGCATCGCTCTTGGGAGCCGACGGCCGTCTGATATCCAGAAACAGACTCTGCGACAAGCTCTTCAAGGATATGAAATGGCCGGCGGCCAAAGTCAAAGTCCATGTTGAGAAGGGGCGGGCGGTTTTCCAAAGCAAGGTTTTTGCGCTGGACGTCTGCATTGACCTGGATGGCGAAGAGAGGTTGGCCGATAACTATTTCGACCTCTGGCCGGGGGTTCCTTGCTCCATTCCCTGGAGCAAGAAGACTCCGCCGCAAATCAAGGGCCTTGGCAATATTTAGTGTGAAATGACTTTTGGCCGAACATAAAGGATCGATAATGGACAAGGAAGGTCGCGTCCCGCCCGTATATCGTTGTGGAACATTGCAGTACACCCTTCGTGGGCTGATGGTTCTGTTTGTCTGGCTGTTAGGGGGGGACTTCGCGTTCACGTTCTTTGAACAGATCTTCGGCCGATTCGTTCCCCTGTATCTTAAGGACTTACAGGCTTCGAATAGCCTGATTGGGATCATGACCGGGAGTATCGCAGGGGCCGTCAACTTGATGTTTCTTCCCGGGATCAGCCGCTGGAGCGATGAATGCCGCAGCCGCTGGGGACGGCGTATTCCCTTCTTGGCGGTGGCGGCGCCCATCACCGTGGTCTCGCTCATCCTGGTGGGTTTCGCGCCGGAGATTGGCACATGGCTTCATAGTCGGGTGATAGCTCACATCGCGCCCGCTGTTTCCCTGACGGCGGTAATCCTGACGGTGCTCTGTGGGTTTGTCGTCTCCTTCCACTACTTCAATATGCTGCTCTGCAACGGCTTCGGATGGCTGGTGCGCGATGTGGTGCCGTATGAGTGGATATCCCGGTTCTTATCCTGGTTCCGGATTATCGGTACCGTGAGTGGCATCGCCTTCAGTTGGTACGTCTTTCCCTACGTCATCATTTATCGCAAGGCCGTCTGTGTGGGCGTCGGCTTGTTTTATCTGGTTACCTTTATGTTGATGTGCTGGAACGTCAAGGAAGGCGAATACCCGCCTCCGCCGGTGCGGGAACACAAGCCCGGGATTCTTAAAGCCTACGCGGCTTACTTCCGGACCTGCTTTTCGATCCCCATCTATCGGAATGGGTTATTGTGTTCCCTGATAGGCGGTTTCTCGGGCTGTGCCGGACCTTTCTTTCTGCTCTTCTATCGCGATACCCTGCACATCGACATGGGCGATTTGGGGAAGATCTTCGCCATAGGAAGCGGCGTTGCCGCTGTGGCGTATCTGCCGATGGGGTGGATTTGTCATCGATGTAATCCGTTCCGGGTGGTCATCACGGCCGGGGTAGGAAATCTTGCGGTGACGGTGCTCTCTTTCTTTTTCCTAAACAATAAGGAAATGCTTCTGGTCTTCACGGTGATTGGCAGTCTCTTTGGTGTGGCCGGGGCCTTGGGCGGCGCGGTCATGGGCATCGCGGTGTTGCCTACCGCGAAATTCGGCCAATTGACCGCGGCTGGGAATGTTGTGGGTTGCGGAATCGGCATTCTGGGGAATTATCTGGTCGGCGTATTCATGGATCTGATGCACAGCAACTATCGCATGGCGTATGTGTGGTCCGCTTTAAGTGGGCTGACCCTCATTCCCCTGATCCTGGTCTATCGCGGCTGGAAGGCGCATGGCGGGCCTGACAATTACGTGGCGCCACTGCCGCCTGACTGAGAACGTCAAGGAGCATAAGAAGGTATGACATACGGAAATTTTATTGATGACGGAGCACGTTACCGGATAACAACCCCGGCCACCCCGGCGTCCTGGGGAAATATCCTTTTCAACGACACCTACATCGTCAATGTTTCACAGACGGGGCAGGGGAAAAGCACCTGCCTCAGGCCGAACCGAAAGGATGTCTTCTCCGGAAGCCGCTTCTTCTATGTTGTTGACGGAGACCACGCTCCGTGGAGTCCGATTGGCAGGCTGCACGGAGCCAATCCCGATGTGTTCGAATGTATTCATGCCCTCGCTCGGACTGACTGGATATCGTGCCGCAATGGTCTATCGGCGAAGATAACCGCCTGGGTGCCGAGGTGCGGCGACCGTGAAATCTGGCGGCATTGTTTCACCAATGAAAGCAGTGAAATAAAGCACATCGACTATTTCGCGGCGCACTCATTTGTGAATCCGGGCGCCTATCTGCAAGAAACCGCGTGCGTTGACAACATCATTCGCGTCCGGACCGAACCGTTTCGCAGCCCCTATGAGGCGAACGATGCCCCCGATCCTGGTAAGGATATGTTCTACCTGTTCAGCAGCAGGGCGTACGAATCGTATGCCTGCGGCGAAACCTCCTTTTTCGGTTCGGATGATGCCAGTGGAATTCCCCGCTCCGTCAGTATCCGGCGCTGTCCGTCCGCAACCAATCACATGCAGCCGCCGCTCGGGGCATTTCATTATACGGCCAGACTTGCCCCGGGGGAGTCGCTGCAACTGCATATTGTCGGCGGCGCGGCCGTTTCATTTGAGGAAATCGTGCGGTTGCGCGCCGAATCTGCCCGTCCGGGATATTGGGATGACGAACTCGCCAAAGCGGGCCAATACTGGCGCGATGTTTCAAAGATCTTTACCATCAGCACCCCCGATGCCGATTTGAACACCCTCGTCAATTTCTGGTTGAAGAAACAGGTGACGTTCATGGGGCGTAATGACCGGGGGCACACGGTGGTGCCGGTGCGAAATCTCCTGCAGGATGCGCTGGGCTATTCCCTGCTCGATCCTGAGTACGCGATCGCCCGCGTGACCGATTATGCCGCGTGGCAGCAGCAGGATGGATTTCTATGGCAGTGGCACGCGCTGGACGGCACGCCTCCGGGCGGAAACTGTCTGGCCCATTACAAGGACGCGCCATACTGGCTGGTAAGTTGCATCGCCTTTTTGCTCAATGAGCTGGACGATGCGTCCATCCTGGACAAGGCCATTCCGTTCAAGGACTCCGAACAGCCGGTAACTCTTTACGAACACCTGCTCCGGGCGCTCTATCACTTCGAACGCGACACCGGAAGGCATGGACTGTGTCTGCTTGGTGGCGGCGACTGGTTCGATCCGCTGAACGGTCCCGGCCGCAAAGGCAAAGGCGAATCAACCTGGCTCACCATGGCATTCCGTTTTGCCGTGCAGCAGATGATCCCCGTCTGCCGGCAACGCGGCGATGCTGTCAATGCGATTCGGTTGACCGAGATTGACGCGCGGTTTGGCGAGGCTATTGACAGGCATTGCTGGGATACCGACCGTTTTGTGGCCGGGTTCGACGACGATGGCCGCCCGTTCGGGTCATCCGCCGATAAAGAGGGTTCGGTTTACCTTAATCCGCAGGCGTGGGCATTGATCAGTAAGAGCGTCTCACCGGATAAGAAGGAAAAGCTGTTAAAGACCATGGCCTGCCTCGATACGCCTTTCGGCCCGCTCATCACCTGGCCAGCCTATACAACGTGGAACAGCCAGGCGGGGCGGATCAGCCTGAAACAGCCGGGAACCACCGAAAACGGCTCTGTGTATTGCCACGGTGCGATGTTTGCCGCGTTTGCCTACTGCATCGAAGGCCTTGGCGAGAAAGCTTATGATCTCATCCGCCGAACGCTTCCCACCAATCCGGACAACCCGCCGGAGAAGAACGGACAGGTACCGTTATTCGTGCCGAATTTCTACTTCGCATTGCCGGGTTCACCCGACTATGGTCTTTCAAGCCAATGCTACAATACCGGCACAAGCGCGTGGCTGCTCCTTGTAACTGTGGAATATCTGCTGGGCATTCGTGCCACGGCGGAAGGAGTGATCATTGATCCTGTCATCCCGCCGGCCTGGAAACACTTCTCCATCGAACGCAATTTCCGCGGAGCCCGATACCGGATAACCGTTCAAAACCCGCATGGCGCCGGACGGGGTGTGCGCTCAATATCCGTTGACGGGAAGAAACTTGAAGGGACGCTGCTCCCGTATGCGTCTGGCGCCACCTATCAGGTGCAGGTGGAAATGGGCATGCGGTGAGTCTGGATGGCAACGCGGCAGCCCCTGCGGCTGTGAGAGGTGGACCCCATTCTTTGGACCACGAAATGCAGAAATTAAGTTAGGTTTTCAGGCTCTACCGGGACTTGGTTTGCTTTGCTTTCGCCCTGCATTTCAGCCAGTACACCATGTTGCTGC
>Ga0118677_10009901_pt1 | contig 14735 bp, 15 predicted proteins | sample AliMusrvi5mmetaG_FD_86154 | JGI IMG/M metagenome (GOLD analysis project Ga0118677, IMG submission 86154)
GCTCTCCGAGCCGTCCGCGGAGGCCTCGGAGAGACCTCCCTACCCAGATCACTTGATGTCCCTATTGTCCTTTGCTATATTCTGCGACAGATTGACACGGCGACAAAATGAACCATGAAGGCTGGATTCCTTGATAAACTGATTTCGAAACTGGATCGACTGGATCCGGAGAGTGTCCAGACCCATTTCCTCAGACTTGCCAAGGAAAAGGGGCTACTGGAGACCATTTTTCAATCCATTCAGGAGGGCGTCGTCGTTCTTGACGGCAAAGCCCACATTACCTACGCCAACCGGGCGGCGGGTGAATTGATCGGCTTCAACCACGAAGCGGTTGTCGGAAAACCCATGAGCCGCTTTCTCCGCGATATCGAATGGGCCGGGATTCTAGGGCTGGATACGGGAGAGTGGAGCAAGCTCAGTAGCCACCAGATCGAGGTGCGCTACCCCGTGCCACGACTTCTGACGTTCTATGTCGTCCCTCTTTCCGCCGTGGAAAGCCACGAAAAGGGAGCGGTGATCATTCTCCGAGATGTCACCCGTGCCCGGGAACAGGAGGCCAGTCTCCTGGAATCGGAACGCCTTGACGCCGTACGCCTGCTGGCCGCCGGCGTTGCACATGAAATCGGAAACCCGCTCAATGCCCTGAATATCCACCTTCAGTTACTCGATCGGGATCTCAAAAAAACCGATGCGCGTAACCGGACCGCGTTGCTTGAACTGGTGGACGTCGCCCGAACGGAAGTCACGCGGCTCGACTTGATCATTACTCAATTCCTCCGTGCCATCCGTCCCGCGAAACCTTCCCTTGCAAGAACGCCCATCTCTGCCGTTATCAAGGATACCCTTGCCTTGCTGAAGCAGGAAATCGAGAATCATAATGCCCATGTTGAGCTCGAACTCCCCCCGGACCTGCCCCCCCTTCGCCTCGACAAGGACCAGATCAAACAGGCGTTTTTCAACATCGTCAAAAACGCGCTCCAGGCCATGCCCGAGGGCGGCCTGCTCCGGATTTCGACGGCCGCCTCCGATCGCTTCATGGCCATCGCCTTTCGCGATAATGGATCGGGAATTTCCCCGGAAGACATCGGGCATATCTTTGAACCCTATTACACCACGAAACCGGCGGGCTCGGGCATCGGCCTGATGATCGTCCAACGCATCATCCAGGATCACGGCGGCCGCATGGATGTTCACAGCGAACCCGGGGTGGGAACCACCTTCACCGTCTTTCTCCCGCTCGATGAACGCCGTGTCCGTCTCTTGAAACCCCATTCCCGCTCCAAGGCGGACCCGGAGGAAACCCCATGACGCCCCAGCGGACGGTATTGATTGTGGATGATGACCGGAATACCCGGGAAGGCCTCAAGCGGGCGCTCCAGGGAAACTTCATCGTCATCATGGCCGACAGCGCCGAAAAGGCGCTCCCGTTACTCGACGAGCGCACCGTGGATATTGTCTTGAGCGATATCCGCATGTCCGGCATGGACGGCATGACGCTCCTCCAGAAGATCATGGCGCGCAGCACTCCGCCGATTGTTGTCATGTTGACCGCCTATGGCAATGTGGAGACTGCCGTCGAGGCCATGAAGCTCGGCGCCTATGACTTTCTCACCAAACCCGTCAACCTCGATCATCTGGATATCCTCCTGAAGCGCGCCCTTCATTCACACGAAGTTGAAACCGAGAACCTCACTCTGCGCGCACAACTGGATAACCGGTTCGGCCTCGAAGCCATTATCGGCCAATCCGAGCCGATGAGGGAGGTCTTCGAGACCATCCAGCAAGCCGCTCCCACCCAGGCGACCATCCTGATCCTGGGCGAAAGCGGAACCGGAAAGGAGTTGGTTGCCCAGGCTATCCACCGGCTCAGCAACCGCGCCAAGGGCCCCTTTATTCCCGTTCATTGTGCCGCCCTGACTCCCTCCCTGCTGGAAAGCGAATTGTTCGGCCATGAGAAAGGGGCTTTTACCGGCGCTACCGACCGGCGCCGAGGCCGGTTCGAACTGGCTGACACCGGCACCCTGTTCCTGGACGAAATCGCGGAAATCCAAACCTCCGTTCAGGTTAAACTCCTGCGGGTCCTGGAGGAGCGCCAATTCGAGCGGGTGGGCGGACATCAAACCCTCGATGTGGATATCCGCCTCATTGCCGCCACCAATGCGGACCTGGCCGCCATGGTCAAGGCGGGAACCTTCCGGAATGATCTTTTCTTCCGGCTGGACGTAGTCTCCATTACCCTCCCCCCCCTCCGGAAACGAACCGATGACATCCCGTTACTCTGCGCCCGATTCCTGAAGGAATTCAGCGCACGGAATAACAAGCCGGTCGAGGATATCACCCCCGACGCCCAGGACATTCTGTCGGCTTATTCCTGGCCGGGCAATGTTCGCGAACTGCGCAACGTCATCGAGCGGATGGTGGTGCTCTCCCGCACCCCGCGCCTGACCGTACGGGATCTTCCCACCGCCCTCCGGAGCGCCGTACAGGCAGAGGGACCCCGGACCTCACCCGTCTTGAAGGCAGACTCCTCCGGACACCTTGCCCCGGAATCCATGGCCGATGCCGAACGCGTCATGATTGAAACCGCACTCAAGCGAAACAACGAAAACAGGACTCTGGCCGCCAGTCAACTGGGCATCAGCCGCCGGACACTCCAGAGGAAACTCAAGGAATACCGGCAATAGATGGGCGTGTTGAAGCAAATGGCATTGACGCCATCGTTCATCTATGAGAAAGACAAGAAACGTTTAATAGACGAAAGGGAAATGACTATGAAACGGTTATTTATGTGTCTAGTTGTCCTCGCGGGCATTATGTTTTTATCTGCCGGTTGCGAGAGCGGTGGAGGCTCCTCAACTCAAGTCCGATTTCAGAACAATTCCGGGAACACCGTCTCCGCCATTTGGGACGGCGGACGGGCGGCCACACTGGCACCAGGTCAAACGAGCGACTATCAAGACGCCAATCCCGGCACTCATACCATCCAGTGGAAAGACGCTGCCAATAACAATCTCACCTCCGTGGGATGGCCCAATCTGGTCGAGGGCGAACGCTATACGTTCCCTTACTGATAAATACCTGATAGTCATCGTCTTTGCCGTGCATCGGCACGGCGGGAGCAGATGATCATGAACGAACGATACCCTTTTGAAGCGATTGAACCAAAGTGGCAGCAGTACTGGGCTGACCAGAAAGTCTTCAAGGTAGACACCTCCGTCCACCAGAAGAACAAAACCGCCGCCTGGCGCATCCGCGACATCGTCAACGCCTACGGCAAGGTCCGCGCCAATCTCCTCAAGCACGAACCCGGCTATCCCGAAGCCACCCAACTACTCTCCGTCATCCGTGAAGGCGTCCCCGACTTCGGCATGTCGGCAGTAGGTAAAGGCAAGGACTCGCCCGGCTCCGAACGCATCATCGAAGTAGTCGACCGCCCCGATCCCCGCCCCGTCTGGATCAGCGTCTGGGGAGGCCCCAACTGCCTGGCCCAGGCCTTGTGGAAGGTACGCACCACCCGCTCACCCGATGACCTGCAGAAGTTCGTCTCCAAACTCCGCGTCTACACCATCTCCGATCAGGACGACTCCGGCCCCTGGCTGCGCAAGACCTTCCCCACGCTCTTCTACATAGTGAGCCCCGGCGTCCATGCAGGCGGAGCCTATCACTTCGCGACATGGAGCGGCATCAGCGGCGACCACTTCCACGCCCGATTCACCGGAGCCGACTTCTCCATCGTCGATAACCCCTGGCTCGAAAAGAACATCCGCTCCAAGGGACCGTTAGGGGAACAGTACCCCGCCGCGAAGTTCATGATGGAAGGCGACACCCCCAGCTTTCTCTACCTCATCAACAACGGACTGGGCGACCCCGAACACCCCGACTGGGGCAGTTGGGGCGGCCGCTACGAACTCTATACGCCAAGAATGAGGAAGTGGTTCCAGGAGCCCGAAACCAGGCCGATATGGAGCGATGCCGAAGATGAAGTGATGGGAGTGGATGGCAACTGGCACAGCAGCAACAAAGCCACCATCTGGCGCTGGCGCGAAGCCTTCCAAAACGATTTCGCCGCCCGCATGGACTGGACCATCAAGCCCTACAACGAAGCCAACCATCCGCCCGCGGTAAAGCTGAATCACCCCAATCAGCTGAAGGCAAAATCCGGAGAAAAAGTAACCCTGAGCGCCGTCGATGACGGCCACAACTACAACTGGTTCTACTACGGAGAACCCAGCACCATCCTGCTGGCCACCGCCCGCACAGGAGCCCCGCTGGCGATCGAAGGCTCAGACAAACCCCAGGCCTCAGTGACTGCCCCGAAAGTGACCAAGCCCGAAACCATGCACATAATCCTGGCCGTAACCACAAAACAAAAACCGCCACTAACCCGCTACCAGCGAGTAATCGTGACGGTCTTTCCTTAGAGGTTTTGATCCGTGTCCATCCGTGTTCATCCGTGGCTAATTTCTTTTCTTGTTTGCGGCCAGAAACTCCTAAAACAAATTGGCCACGGATGAACACGGATGGACACAGATACTTGCAAAGGTAGTAGTAGCGCTCCATCCGCAATAGTCAACTGGGGAACCATGCACGAGGAGTGAGTCTTCCCCTACCTGAGCGAGCCCCGGTAACGGCGCATCAACCAGCCTCACGCCTGTCTCCAAAGAACAATCATTGAGAGAAGTGCAATTCCCAACAATACCTGATTTCGAGCACCATGCAATCCAGCGCGAAACGTATCGAATCGCAATCTCAACCGTCTTTGCCGCCGATTTCGCTTGGCAAGATGACTGCTGGCCACGAACTCTCTGGCCGTTCCCGAAGTTCCGCTGCCAGTACTTAGGGATGTCCCAGACCTTCTTCGATACAATCAACGTTCCAAGGCGCGCTCCGCACGATGTCCAATGCGAACTTGACTGATGCCAAGTACTACTGCTTAATGATCGTGCCGTCGCGGCGCCGCACTTCGCCCCAGCCGCCGTTCAAATTATCGTTCCGGCGTCCACCCGAAGCCCCAAACGGATACTTCGCCGCGGCCTTCTCATTCACTTCAATGCCCCAGCCCGGCTTCTCGCTCACGTACACATACCCGTTCTTCATCTCAGGGCAACCATCGAACACTTCGCGCGTCCTTTCATTGAACGCCGAATACTCTTGAATGCCGAAGTTCGGGCTCACCAAATCCAGAGTCGCGTTGCACGCGTGTCCGATCGGGCAAACATCTCCCGGACCATGCCACGCTGTCTTCACACCATAGATCTCGCCAAACGCCGTCACCTTGCGCGCAGGCGTAAGTCCGCCCATCTGCGACAAGTGCATGCGCATATAGTCGATCAACCGGTCCTGAATCAGCGGAGTCCATTCATGCGGACTGTTGAACAACTCGCCCATCGCCAGCGGAGTCGCGCACTGCGACCGGATCTGCCGGAAATACGCAATGTCCTCAGGCGAAAGCGCATCTTCCAGAAAGAACAGCTTGAACTTCTCGCAATCCTTGGCAAACTGCACGGCCTGGTTGGGAGAGACCCGCTCATGCACGTCGTGCAGCAGTTCGACTTCCTCGCCTAACTGTTTGCGGCACTCTTCAAACAACTTCAGTGCACGCCGAATCCCAACCGCCGGCTCAAATACCGGAGCATTGTGCAGCGCCTGCACCTTCGTATCGGCGCGGCCGCCAGAACCATAGCCAGCCATGCCCGGCACTCCCACCTGCACGCGCACGTGACGCCAGCCCTGCTCCATGAACTTCTTCGCCTGGTCAATGCACTGCTGATAATCCGCGCCGCTCGCGTGCGTGTACGTATCCACGGCCTCGCGGACCTTGCCGCCCAACAACTGGTACACCGGCATCCCAGCCTGGCGGCCCTTGATATCCCAAAGGGCCATATCAACGCCACTCAATCCGTTGTTCAACACCGGACCGTTGCGCCAATACGACGAGTTGTAGCAGGCCTGCCAGATATCGTCGATACGATCCGCATACTTGCCAATCAAAAACGGCTTCAAATACCTTTCAACGGACGCGACAACTAGATCGGCTCTTTGCGTGAACGTGCCGCAGCCGTAGCCGTATAGACCATCCTGGTCGGTCGTGATCTTCACCACCACCAGCCGCAATCCAGCCGGTGCGGTAGCGATCACGCTAACGTCCTTGATCTTCGGCGACGGCGTGCCACGAGTGGCGCGCGCGGCCTGCTCCTGTGCTGCCATTTCGCGCTTGGAGATGAGCCCGGCGCCTAATGCAGCGCCGATCAGTTGTCTACGATTCATTTCTTGTCCTCTAGGATTCGTCGCAGGCTCTCCAGCTGTTTCTGGATTCCCTTTTCACGACCGGCAAGAATCATAACATAAATCGCAATGATGGCCCAAGTGACCCCGAAGCCATAAAACATGTAAGTAAAATTACGTTCGTCCATCAGAGGTCCCCTTCCTTACAGTGCGTGCGCCTGGCGTCGCAGCGAATCGATTTCGCGTTGCGTCTGTTCCTGCCGCATGCGGATCATCAGAAACACCGCCGCGATCATCAACAGCGCCCACCAGTTCTGATAAATCATGTGCTCGATCGGCGAATCCACGCGCTTCTGCCCGCCCGTGCGGAACGAAAGCACTGGACCCGGATGCTGCGTGCGCCACCACTCGATCGCCTTCCACGTAATCGAAACACTTACCATCGCAAAGATCGAAAGTACGGATGCAATCTTCGCCCGCTCGGTGGGATCGTCAATCGCGCGCCGCAGCATCATGTACCCGAAGTACACCAGCCAGCAGATCAGCGCCCATGTCATGCGTGGATCCCATGCCCACCAGATGCCCCAGATGATGCGGCCCCAGATGCTGCCCGTGATCAGGTTGATCGCCGCGAACGCCAGCCCGACTTCCGTCGCCGAAACGGCCAACGCATCCCAGTACAGATCTTTCTTAATGAGATACATCGAGCTGCCCACCAGCGCCGTGATGTAGCAGAAGCCCGCCGTGAAAAACGCCGGGATGTGATAGAACATGATGCGATAAATCGCACCCTGGTTCGCCTCATCCGGCAACTGCAGCAGGATGACGTAAAGATTGTAGATCAACAGCGCCGAGCCTACTGCACCCAGCGCGTACATGATTTTTTCACGCATAAGAGATCACCTTACCAGCACAGTCTCCACCAGCGCCAGCGAGAGCGCGGTAAAAATAATATCAAAGCCGATCAACAGGCGTAGCCAGGTGTACGCATCGCCAGTCAACGGCTGCCCCGAAATCAGCGCCGTGGTCAACTGCATCGCGGCCATCAATGCAGGAATCATCATCGGATACAGCAGCATCGGCAGCATTAATTCGCGCAGCCGCAAGTTGACGGTAAGCGCGCTGAACATGGTGCCGATCACCGTCAATCCCCATGTCGCCAGCACCACGACAAGAAACAATGAGTCCAGTTGCTTCCACCACTCGACGCCATAGAAGATGCCGAACACCGGAAAGCACAACATCTCGATTCCCACCAGCAGCACCAAGTTCGCCAGCGACTTTCCGAAGAACAACGCAGCGCCGGAGACAGGCGACGATACCAGCGCATCGAGACAATCGTTCGCCAATTCGCGCGCAAAGCTGCGATTCAGAATCAACGCGCCCGCAAATGCAAACACGATCCACAGCAACCCGCCGGACATCTCTTTGATCGCATCGCTCGAAGGGTCAAACGCAAAACTGAACATCAACAAAATCACGATGGCGAACGAAAGCGACGCATTGATCGCCTCCTTGCTACGGAACTCGCTCCGCAGGTCCTTCACCATCACGGTCATGCTCTGCCGGAAAAAGAGACTCATAGATCTCCATAGCTCCGGTAGATGTAAGCAGGGTCGTCCACCATCTCCTGCGTCCGCTCGCCCTTGAATGCCAGCTTGCCTTTGTTGATCAGCGCCACGTCGGTCGCCAGTTCCAGCGCCTCGCGCAACTGGTGCGTCGACATCACAATCGTGCGGCCATCTTTCTTTGCATCGGCCAGCAGCGATTGCAGCACCGCGATGGCGCGGTCATCGAGCGCCGTGAACGGTTCGTCCAGCAACAACAACGAAGGCTCATGAATGAACGCCCGAGCCACCGCGAGCCGCTGCCGCATACCCCGCGAAAACTCGCGCACCAGCGAATCCGCCACACGCTCCAGCCCTGTCCGCTCCAGCCACTTCATGGCCTGCTGCTGCGGATTGCTCAAGCCATACAGATTGGCAAACAGCTTCAGATTTTCAACTGCCGAGAGTTCGTCGTAAATGGCGATACCATGACCGAGCACACCGATCTTCGCGCGCGTGGCCTGCTCGCGCGAATCGTGCCCGAAGACCAGCACCTGCCCTTTGGATGGTTTCGACAATCCGGAAAGAATGCGCAACAGCGTCGTCTTCCCTGCTCCGTTGCGTCCGAGCAAAGCCAGACAGGCACCGGGCTCCAGGGAATAGCTGACATCGCGCAACGCCGGATAGTCGCCGAAGAACTTATAGACCTGATCGACGTGCAGTGCCGCGCTGGAGGGCATTACCCCTTCATGCCTTTCGCAGGTTCCGCGCGATACATCAGTACGAAACCAAGCAGCAATGCTCCCATCGTGAGTCCGAGTATCCACAACTTGCGGTCGTAAATCTTCGGATCGATCTGTTCGATCTTCGGTCCGTTCTCTTCGCTGCCTTCACCCGCAGCGGCTGCGGCCGGCTGCAACTCGCCCGTGCCGTTCAGTTCCAGCTTGTAGCTCTTCGCCGTAACCTTCATGACGGTCGCCTGCGTCCGCGGTTCCTTGCCCGCAACCTCAACTCCTTCGCCCTTCACTTCCACCCCGCGCGGCACCGCCAGCATCGTCTGCTCGGCCGGCTGCAGGATCTTGCCAGCAAACGTCCCAGGACTGGTAAACGGCAGCTTGTAGTTCACATCGATCCGCGACTCGCCCGGCTTGATCGGAAAGTCAACTTTCAATACGCCAGCCTGGCTCGCTTTATCCGCTGGCCGCCGGATCGGCATGCCCTGCGGAGCGGTGGCCATCACTTCCACGTTCCCGCGAGTCTCCTGCGGAACATAAAAACGCAGCGTGCCTTCCTTCGGATCATTCCAGGTAGTAGGTCCAGCGTTCGAATAGAAGTAGCTCTCGCGAACCTGCATCTCGGTTCCCAAGGGCTCAATCAAAATCATGTGCTGCTTGAGCTGTGCCCCGCCCTGTTTGGTCGAAGCCGAATAGACTTCCAGGCTCAAGCCCGTCTGCGGCTGTCCCGGAGGCAGCATGTGGTTGTAGACGACGCCGTCGAAAGCAGTCTGAATCAAGTGCGGCCCCTGCGCCGCTTGGTTAATCAAAAACTTACCGGCAGCATCGGACTTCACGCTCTCCACCGCTTCCATTCCCGCCCCACCCAACTTATAGAGCGTAACGGTAGCCCCGGCTTGCGGTTTGTTCGTGGTCTTGTTCGTAACCAATCCATCCACCGCCCCAAAAGCAGAAACCGCAAAGAACAGAACGATAACACTGAGCCGTGTAGCGCAGGCATTCTTGCCTGCCGTGTCGACACTCGTGTCGACATGTCTTCCATGCCGCTTTACCATGGCTTCCCACACTCCCCGCAATACTTCATCGCCTTGTTAAAAACCGCCGAGCAATGAGGGCACTGATTCTTCTTCACAGCCGGAGCCGACGCAGTCTTCGTGGTCACCGTAACCCCCAACTCCAACTTCAACCGGTCCACCTCGGCCATCAGCGCAGCCAGTTCCTTCTGCAGACCCAGCTTAGCCCGCTGATAATCCTCGTCAGACAACTTCCCAACGCGAAACTCAAACTGCAAATCGCGCAGGTTCTCATAAATGCGGGCCTTCAATTCGTCCAGATGTTTGAACGGCGATTCCGGCTCCGGCGCGGGGATATCCTGTGGCCGGACACCAATCGTAAACAACACCACGCCAATCGTTAAAATTGCTGCTATTGCGATGATCATTAATCGAACTTGGCCATGTCTTTCTCAATTTGCTCGTGATAGCGGTCGAGCGCTGCCGGTTCGATCTCGGCAGTCGCAATCGGCTTGCGGAACCGCCTCACGAACAACCAGATCATCGTCAGGCCAAGCATGATCACGAAGACTGGCATAACCCACGCCATTAAAGAAAACCCTTCCGCCGGAGGCACGGCCAACGCCTGGTTGCCGCTCTTCTTAACGAAGCTCGCGACAATTACTTCGTCGCTTGCGCCCTCGGCCTGCATCCGCGCGATCTCCTGCCGTGCCGGGTGCGAGTAATGGCACTCCAGCATCTGGCAGGTAGCAACGGTATTGTTACAAGATCCGCACCGGCACGAGAGCTTATCGCCCACCCGCCGGATCGCGGGAGTCAACAGCTGTACCGGCGATTGCGCGATGCAGATCGCCGTCAACAGAAGGATAAGAAGGCTACTTTTCCACTTGTACATTTTTTCCTGCGTATCCCACCACTTCCGTACGTGCGTACGATAATCTCATCTTTGCCGGCACCAGGCAGATGATCGTTCCAAAGGTGGTGATCCAGAAACCAATCCAGATCCACGATACCAGCGGAAACACATAAGCCTGAATCACCGGCTTCGATCCCTCACCCGAAGTGCCCGCGAAGTTCAAATAAAGGTCCTCATTCAACCGCCGGCGAATCGCCACTTCCGATGTCGGCTGATTGCTTGACCTGTACAGTCTCTTCTCCGGCTCCATCGTGCCGATCTGGTCGCCACCCACGAAGACATCCACAATGGCATGCTGCGCCATGTAGTCTTCGTTCTCGCTCACGCGAATGTCCCGAACCTTCAACTCATACCGCCCGATGTTAAACTTGTCACCCATCTGAATCTCAGCGGTCGCGTCTTTGTTAAATGCCGCCCCGGTGAAACCGATAAACATCGCCACAATTCCCATGTGAATCACATACCCGCCATACCGGCGAGTATTGCGATGCGTCAATTCAATCATCGCCGGAATCAGCCCGATGCCGTCCTTGGCCTTGATCAGGTTCGAACCCTTCCAGAACTCAATCGCAATAGTAAGCGTCACAAACATGCACAGCCCGAAGCTGATCAACGCATATCCGTGATGAATGCCCAACGCGAACAGCCCCACAATCACCAGTAACCCGCCGATCGTCGGCACAGTGAAGCTCCGCTTCAGGCTCTCCGGCGAACTGCGCCGCCACGCGATCAAAGGACCCACACCCGTCAGGAACATCAGGAACAGTCCAATCGGAATATTCACGCGATTGAAGAACGGCGCATCCACGCTGATCTTCTCACCAGAAACCGCCTCGCTGATCACCGGGAACAGCGTGCCCCACAGAATCGCAAAGCAGCTCGCCAGCAGAATCAGGTTGTTAAACAGGAAGCTCGATTCGCGCGAAACAATGCTCTCCAGGTGCGATTCGCTCTTCAGATAATCCAATTCCAGTTGTACTTAATTATAATTCAAAAACTAAAGAATACATTACATTGAACCAACGAGTTCAAGTTTGCGTTATTAATAGAAAAACCGTACTTTTGCGTCCTTTCAAGGTAATATTCCCTGAAAAATATTTATATTAGCATCATGAAATCTGAAATGGCAAATAAATTGGAAGAACTTCTTGCACAAATGCCTCAAGAGCAGTTTGAACGAGAATGGTCTGAGATTGAAAATCTTGGAATGAAGGGTCCTTCATTTGAGGAAATGTTGTCTTTTTTTGAGTTAACTCAATCTTCAACAGGTTCATTTGAAGTAAAAGCCAATTGCTCTGTATACGTTTCTTCAAGAAATAAAAATATAGCCTTAGCTGCCTAATCGTGGTAAAAGAAGCCAAAATACAATTTCAAAATTTTGTCGTTAGCGAAAGTCATATTGTTTTCAGAGAGCCTGGACAATACAAAATTGGTGTGAATTTTAATCCTGAAGGTTTTATTTTTCCTAATCTAAATCAATTTCATCTTAAATTGCAGATTTTAATCAAGGATGAAGAAGGCAAATTCGACATTGATTTAAAAACTGTTTCTGTTTTTACATATGAAGCAGGTGCAAATGTTGAAGATTTAAAAGCTCATTTTTTTGCAACTAACGCCCCCGCGATAACTTTTCCATACATAAGATCTTATATTTCTGCTCTTACTGCTCTGTCAGGGATGCCTACGCTTACACTTCCAACGTTAAATTTGACCAATCTTGGTGATATTCTCAAGTCTAAAATAACTATGGTAGAGGATTAGTTTTATCAATATTTAAGTCAATTCTCTGATTTTTAAACGTCTGTAAGATTCCTTGAAAGTTAGCCATTAAAAAGAGAGATGTACAATCCTGATTTTTACTCCATCAAAATTCTCCACTTAGTCCAATATTTTTCCCATGCACCTGTGCAACCCTCTTACAAACACAAAACCCCGCTTCCGCGGGGTTTTGCTGTTCAAATCACACATTCTCCCTTAAATAAAACACGAACTCAATTTTTTGACAATTGCATGTTCAAAACACTCAACTCACCATCGGCTACGGCAATAGTGGCAGTCTGTTCGGCGTATCCGCTTTTACGGCAGGTAACGCTGTAACTCCCGGCAGGCATGGATTTGATGTTGAATCCTCCCTTGCCAGCCGTTTTTTTGACAAGCACATCACTGCTCTTGATGGAAGCTTTGGGCATCGATCCGCCTCCGGCTAATGCGAACGAGAGCTGGACATTTTTCAGCGGTTCGCCGCTTTCCAGATCGGTTACCACCCCTTTCACTGCGAGGGAACTCCTTCCGGTACTGATCAGTTTCCGCACCGATTTGTACCCGTTGTAAAAGTTGGGCTGCGAAAGTTTGATGATCTCCACGATGACGTCAATGTTCTCCAAGGCCGAGTCTGCCGCGGCAAAGGCATTGGCAAGTTGGATTGTGCTCTGTTTGATCTCCGTAGTACCGAGGCGCGGTTTGGGAATAGCCAGCACATAGGCATTGATGGTGTTTAAAAGCGCGGTCTGGGTGGCAGCCGTGATGCCATAGGCTGCCAAAGCGTTCAGATTGCTTTGAGCCCTGTCGTAAATGCCCTGCGACATGTCGCGGAGTTCATTGTCGGTTGCGTTTTTCAGATCGCTTTCCGTGTACTTGGTCTCGCTGAGCAGCAATTGGTTGTTGGCATACCTGGCATATGCCTGCATCTTGCGGGAGCTGTCGGCAGTAAGCATAGCCAGGGTGTTGATCAGTTGAACCTTGTTGGCTTTGAGTCCCGATTTGTCGAACCTCTGTTGTTCTCCAAAGTTTTGGATTTGGCCAATTGCACCCAAAAATGCAGTAGAAAAGCCCGAATAATTCGGAAGAGGATTCACAATAGCAACATTGGTAGTCAGATAATCTTTTACCGCCAGGTACATGCTCAACTTACTTTCTTGTCTTGATTTCATAACAGTTAAGTTTTAGGGATAAATAAATGTTGATGTAACCATTCTCCTATATAAGTTACGGCAAAAAAAAATAAAAAACGAATTTTGGGACAATTATTTCCACTCGGGTGTGAATGTGGGAAAGTCCAATAATTAGGTTGTCACAATCAAAAATGCAGTGTAAGGTTGCTTCCAACTGATGTAAGGAATCGAAAACGATAGGTAAGGAACCGAAAATCGAACGTAACGAATCGAAAATGTCATGTCACCGACCGAAAATCGTGCGTAAGGTGTTGAAAATGCCATGTAAGGGATCGAAAATCCTATGTAATGAACTAACAATGCCTCGTCACCATATGAAAATCGTGTGTTAGACCTGAAAAATCACTTGTCAGTTGTAGTTTGACCCCGGAATAGTTAGTTCACAGAGCTTGTCAAAGGTGTGGAAGTGGTTGATGGAGCTATTCCGACAAAACAATCAGGTCATTATTTTACCTGAAATTAATTTTAATGAATCCTTATTGAAACCTTATTTCTCCCCCTGAGTCAACCTTATTGTCGAATTGTCGAATTGTCGAATTGTCGAATTGTCGAATTGTCGAATTGTCGAATTGTCGAATTGTCGAATTGTCGCCCTTCGGCTTCGCTCAGGGACCGGCGCCAAATTGTCGAATTAGTGCATCTTCTCAAAGAAATTCCAAACCGGATCATTCGGTACCGGTGCCGTTAGGCTGATCAGTTCCTGCGTAACCGGATGCGTGAACCGGATCGTCCTGGCATGCAGGTGGATGCCGCCGTCCTTGTCGGATCGCGGGAATCCGTATTTTAAATCGCCCTTGATGTGAAGTCCGATGGCTGCCAGTTGTGCCCGGATCTGGTGGTGCCTTCCGGTATGCAGTTCAATTTCCAAAAGGTGGAACCGATCGGAAGAAGCAATGTAGCGGTAGGTGAGGGAGGCTTTTTTCGACTCCTTCTGCTCCTTCAGGTAGGCGAATGATTTGTTCTGTTTTTCGTTGCGGACGAGCCAGTGCTCCAAAGTGGCCGTAGGAGGGTCCGGTTTGGTATCCACCACCGCCCAGTAGGTTTTGCTGATGGAACCATCATTCCTGAAAAGTTCATTCATCCTGGTAAGTGACTTGGAGGTACGGGCAAAAAGCAGGACCCCGCTCGTCGGACGATCCAGCCTGTGCGTTACTCCAAGGAAAACATTGCCGGGCTTGTTGTATTTCTTTTTCAGGTATTCCTTGATATCGTCTCCGATGGTTTTGTCTCCGGTCTTGTCACCCTGCACAATATCCCCGCACCGCTTGTTGATGGCGATGAGATGGTTGTCCTCAAAAAGTACTTCTATCTTTTTTTCCTGCATAACAATCAGTCGTGGTTATCTGAAC
>Ga0118677_10009902_pt1 | contig 14734 bp, 8 predicted proteins | sample AliMusrvi5mmetaG_FD_86154 | JGI IMG/M metagenome (GOLD analysis project Ga0118677, IMG submission 86154)
CCGAGCGCAGCGAGTCCCACCATCTGGGATTCGTGGTGATTTTGGTGGGACTCGCTGCGCTCGGCCCACCCTACGGCGTTTTCCCCAACAGAAACTAAATAATTGCAGGACCGCCAATTGACATTTTCATGGCGGACAATCAGAATGGGGGTTTCCCTTTGATTGCCTTTGCCCTCCTGAAGGAGCCTTCATGTCTGCCCCTTGGATTACCTATCGGCCCGAGTTAAAAGTCCTGGATTGCACCATTCGCGACGGCGGCTTGTGCAACGACCACGCTTTTGAGGACGGTTTCGTCAAGGCGGTTTACGATGCCTGCGTGGCCGCCGGAATCGATTACATGGAACTGGGCTATAAGTCGTCGAAACGAATTTTTGCCCAGAACAAGTTCGGCGTCTGGAAGTTCTGCGACGAGGCCGACCTGCGGCGGATCATCGGCGACAACCCCACTTCACTCAAGCTGGCCGCCATGATCGATGCCGGCAAGTGTGACTGGAAGACGGACGTCCTGCCCAAGAAGGACAGCGTGCTCGATTTGATCCGTGTCGCCTTCTATGCCAACCAGGTCTCCGAAGCCGTGGACATGATCGAAGACTCATACCAGAAGGGCTATGAAGTCTCGGCCAACCTGATGGCCGTTTCGACCGTCAAGGAGCAGGAGATCGATCAGGTGCTGGAGGAGATCGCCAAAACGCCTGCCAGTTGCGTTTGCGTGGTCGACAGTTTCGGCTCGATGTATGCCGAGCAGGTCGAGATCCTAGTGAAGAAGTATCTCCGCTACGGGGTCGACACGAAGAAGGAAGTCGGCATCCACGCCCACAATAATCAGCAATTGGCCTTCGCCAACTCGATCGAGGCGATCATCCACGGGGCCAATCGCATCGACGCCTCGATGGCCGGCCTGGGCCGCGGCGCCGGCAATTGCCCCATGGAACTGATGATCGGTTTCCTACGGAATCCCAAGTTCAAGCTGCGGCCGATCTACCAAGTCCTGCAGGACCATCTCTTGCCACTGAGTCGCAAGCTCGAATGGGGGCCTTACGTGCAGTATATGATCACTGGCCAGCTCAACGAGCATCCCCGCAGCGCAATCGCTGCTCGGGACAACGACACGGTCCGCGATCAGTACGTGGCGTTCTACGACAAGATGTTCAGCGATTTGGATATGTGAAACGGAGCAGTCCCGCCTACTTTGGAAATTCGCACAGCCCATCCACGTACGCCGCCGAGCCGTCGCGGAGCCAACTATCCAACTGGGCGGGGTCTTTCAGTTGCTGCCCGCGCTGCCGTGAGACGACGATGAACTGACAGGCCGCCTCGGCCAGGCCGGTCATATCGCTCCAGAGCTTCTCGAATTGCGCCACGGGGAAGATATCCTCCTGGGCATGGCCCCAGCGCTTCTTTACATCCTTCAAGGTGATGTAGGTCGGCAATCGCATGCTCAAACGGCGGATGGCCGACGTGACCTTCGACTCGTCGTTAAGATCTTTGCGCGATAGCCCGAATACATCGAGCAATCGCTCGATGCAAATCCACGTCGTTTGCGAGTTATAATAGCTCAGACGGAACTCGTCTTCCTCGCGGGGCAGCGCAAGACCTTCAACCAGACGAACGCGGCCGTTCACCCGGGCCAACCCGCCGCCGCGATCGTCGATCTGTCGGGGAATAACTTCAAAGCTCAAGCAGGCCGCGCTGCGGATGTGCCGCCCAAGCAGGCCCGCATCGAGATTGGCCCCCAGCGTGTCGATGTTGTGCAAGAGCAGATACTTCAATGGCGGTCGTTGGTGCAGCAGTTGGGCGAGGGTGCCGTTGCGAAGCATGTTGGGCAGCTCGAACCAGTGCCCGGTCGGGTGCAGGCATTGGAGCGGCACGTTGTCGGTGTAATCGCTGCCGCCGCGGGCCTCTTCGGCCCAGCCGATGAGCGCGGCATGGAGACTCTCGCGAACCTTTTGGGCCTGCACGTCGAGAATCTGCTGCGGCATTTCCTCCCAGGCAAAGCGCAGGTCGCGCGGCATGGGGATCATTCGCAGGCCGACTGAACGGCCCGGCGAGGCCAAGAGCGGCCCAGGATACGCCTTGCCCTGCGGCGATTGCAGGAAACGCTCGATCGGCTCGTGCGTGAGGTAGCTCGTGGATACAACGATGGGCGCCTCGACGCCGAAGCGGGCGCCGGTCTTGCGGCCTTTGGCTAGGTGGATCTCGATAAAATTGCGGTACTTGCCTTGGAATCGGCAAAACGGATGTAATGCCTTGACCACGCCGGCCCCGCGAGTCCAGCGGCTGCCCGCTCCGCCGGCCAAGGCCAATACGGCCACCTCGCCGCCCGCCAAGGCGGCCTCGCCCGCCCGCCGATCGGCCGCTTCCAGCCCGTTGACGCGCGTATCGAGCAGGTCGTTGCCGGACACGTCTTCGACAACCGTATTGGGCGACAAGCGATTCTGGGCCAGGCCGATCCGTCCGGTCCGCAGATCGGAGCGGATCTGCTCGTGCAGTTCGCGATCGAATCCATTGGCTTCAAGGATTGACTTCAGGCTTCCATTGCCGGCGGTGTCTTCGCTGGGCTGTGGGAATAATGCCCCCAGCAACATCTCGGTGGAACCGGTCAACCGCGGATGCGTGCGACATGCGGCGGCAAATCGCGTGATCTCATTTCGTACCGCCGGGCTAAGCTGCCGCGTTTCCTGTCGCAACCAATCGGGCGCACAAATCGCGTAGTAGGCCGCGGGCATGATCGCGTCGTCTCCCGCGCATAGCTCGGCCAGCGTGCCGCGGTCGTTGATGGCGAAGTCGTAGACCACCGGATCCATGGCAAACGGCAGCGCGCTCTGCAATTGCTGTTTCGTGGCAACCATCTCTCGCTGCAGGAAATCCTGGGCCTCGGCTTTTCGCGCCGGATCAAAAACAAACCCCATGCCGCCCCCGGAAATGCCGCCGAGCATCAGGAAGCCCCAGTAATCGCCGCCAAACTTCCGGCGAACCAACTCGATCAGCGTTTCCGTGTAGTGGTTCGACGCCCAGGGGATGATCGTCTGGATGGGACCAAAAAAGTTCTGCGTCGTCAGCCGGGCAATCTCACGCACGTCCCCGCCAGCCAGGGCCTTTTCAATCGCGCGGAGCAACTCGATGGCCTCTTGCCGGGCTGTCCACTCCGCCTCGCTGCGGAGTAGATATTTCTCCGTGACCATCTCCAGCACCGGGCCGACGTTCTGGGCCATGCCGCCGTGGACCAGCACGAAACTCTCGCAAATCAACTGCCGTGTTCGCGGCGAGACTTCTTGCTCCGTATAGATATGATGGTCGGGCAGCAAGCGGCCGAGGCTGATGCCATATTCCGGATCGCCAGCTTGGGCCGCACGGCCTTCGATCAGCTTCATGCCGGGCCAGATGCCGCCGGAATCCTGCCAGCCGCCACCGGAACCGCCCAGCCATTCGCCGAGGATTGCTCGCGCAGCGACCAGCTTTCGTTCCGCTTCGTTCAAGCTGCCCGTAAGCGATTGAATCTGGCCGGTTGCGCGCATGCAGACCGCGATGATGGCTGCCAGCAGGTTCGTGGAGACAGCCAGGCGGGAACCCTTGGGGATGTCGTGTACCCTGCTGACGATTTCCAGCCCCAGCCCCGGTCCGACCAGTTGGGCAAGCACGTCGGCCAGCGTTTGGCCCGAGCCTTCCAGCCCGGAAGGAATGATCCCCGAGGCGATTACGGCCGCCTTGAGCAATCCGAGGTAGTCTTTAGCGAAATCGAAAACGTCGGCCAGGGTAGTGACGTCGGCCTTGCACTTCAGGTCGATGCTCGTCAGGCGGAGCAGCGGTTGGTCGATGACGCGGAGCCAGGCCTCGATCGGCGGTTGCGGTTGCGCATCGCGGCCGCGGACGCCCAGATCCACCGAGACGTTCAATACGCGAGCCCCTTGAGGAAAATCCATGCCGAGGAAGAAAATGTCGCTCCAGCCACTATGCGATAAATCCATGCGGACTGCCGTCCGCTCGACGAGGATCGGAAAGGGCTGCCCCGCTGCGCGCTGCTTCAGTGCCTTAAGGATCTCCAGCGGATGGTCGGCAGGGTGGCCCACGCGAAACATCCACTGGTTACCGCGAACGGAACGAACGCTGCGGCGGACCTGGTCAGCCAAAGTTTGAAAGCCGATGGCCTGGTAAGCCGCGGCCAGGGCGCTGGCGATGGCGTCACTGGAGCCAAAGCGTTCCTCGACCGCGCGGAATTCATCGACCGCTTCTTCAAAACGTCGGCCCAAGAGACGCACGTAACCTTCAAAGGGCACCAAGGCATTGGCGCTTGGTGAGAGCTTGGCCGGCAGGTGATAACGATACAAGGCAGCCAGGAAAAACGTGGCCCGAACCCGCTCATAGAGGTTTTCGCTCTGGCGGCGAAAAACGTCGAGCGCACGGGCCGCCTCGCGCAATGCGGCTGCGTCGGCCGTGCGGCAGAAACCATCCAACGACCGGTTGCGAACCGTCGCGTCGCTGGTCGTGATGATGGCGATCAGTTCGTGTGGCATGTGAAAAGGATTCAGGGTTCAGGCGGCACGTGCGTCTCGCTTACGGTGCGTCGCGCCCTAGCCGACCTCTGCACTGCCGAGTTCGCCACTGTGGCCCCCCCGGGCTAAGAGCACCTAAATTGGCCTACTTCTTCATTTGCCGCGTTGCGAGGCCCATTGGCGGTTCATGGCTTCGGACATGGCTTCTTCCGCCTCGTGAATCATGCCGGCCCGTTGGCAGACGAGGCTCTTGGCCATAAAACTGAATGGGTCGTCGGCATCGAGTTCGCAGACCAATTGGGCATGCTCCACGGATTCGCCATGCCGGCCTTGCTTGCTATAAAAAGCACTCAACGCGGCGTGGGCCAAGGCAAAATTCGGCTGACTCTGGGCCAGCGATTCTAGCCGAGTCACCGCTTCGTCCAGTTTGCCGGTTTGTTGCAGTTCAATCGCTTCGTCGTACAGCTTTTCGGGAGTTGACATGGGGGGGTAATAGGTATGAACCATTCGCGGAAGTAAAACACTAAAGTTAGTTTACCGGGCACAGGCAAACCGGAACAGGGGGGAACAGCACGGCTGGCTCGTACTTTAGGTAAATGTGGCAAAAGGGGGATCCAGTTGACTCAAGTGATCGGTGAATCTGGCAGGTGCAGGGGCATTTTTGCCCCTTATCCGCGAAAGCGGTATTAGACCCGTGCTTCAGCACGGATTACACTTCGAGATATTATGAAAGAGACGGGGGTCTCCAGGAATAGTATGTTTGGTAGGTAGCGATCCCCTATGCGCGGACTAGCACTGCTGCAATATCGGCGCGATTTCCGCAAGAAGCTGATAAAAAGCACTTGGCAAGCCACGCTTGCTCCACTACGTTCCCGAGGTTACACTCAAGCCCGTGTCAAATCGAATTTCCTATCAGTTATCAGTTTTATCGGTCAGTATGCGAGGCTGGTTATGGCGTCAAACAACAAGAAACCACCGATATTCCTGATGTTCGGCAGATTTCCGACTTGTCAGACACGGTCTTAGGTGTTTCTTTGCGCACCGTCTATTTCTTAGGAGGCTGGAACCAATGGCGAAGGATGAATTTCTCAAATCAATAAAATACGAGCGACATGGGCCAGATGATAACGGTGATCTTGCTGCGATTGAGACGGTTCAGTGGGAACATGGCTTCCGGATTGTCGATCTTTTCGCTGGTATTGGCGGTATCAGACTTGGTTTCGAGGCCGTCGGTGGGCGCGGCGTGTTTTCGTCAGAATGGGACACGGAAGCTCAGGATACCTATGAGGCAAATTTTGGTGATCGTCCGGTTGGCGACATTACGAAGGTATCTCCCCACGACATTCCAGATCACGACATCTTGTTGGCGGGCTTCCCTTGTCAGCCATTCAGCATTATCGGCGAACGCAAAGGCTTCTCTGACACTCGCGGAACCCTATTCTTTAATGTTGAAGAGATATTGAAGGTAAAAATGCCTCCCGCAGTCTTGCTTGAAAACGTAAAGCAGTTCAGAACCCACGACAATGGGCGTACGTTTGCAACCGTTATTCAGCGCCTCACCGATTTGGGTTACTACACGCACACTGCGATTCTGAACGCACTGAATTATGGCGTGTGCCAAAAGCGCGAACGGACGTTCATAGCATGCTTCCGGGCGAACGTCCCGTTCTCATTTCCCATGCCAAGTCCATCGAGGCCGAGTTTGGATGAAATACTTGAGCCAGACGATGCAATTGATCCCAAACTCTGGGCTTCCAAAATGATTCAAGAAAAGCGGCTTCTGCGGCTAAGAAGTCAGGGCAAGGAGCCATATTACCCCTCGATCTGGCACGAAAATAAGGGAGGCCATATTGGCATTTTCCCCTACTCCTGCGCGCTTCGTGCGAACGCTTCGTACAGCTACATGCTAGTCAACGGGCAACGAAGGCCATCGGGTCGAGAGATGCTTCGAATTCAGGGATACCCTGACTCATTCAAGGTAGTGGTTAGCCATAGCGCGATTCGTAAACAAGCCGGTAACAGCGTAGCAGTGCCAGTAATCCGCGCAATTGCGAAGCAGATGCTCGCAGCGCTAAAGTCGGCGACGGTTGTAACTCGCGACGTCGAACAACTGGCGCTATTTTAGAGCCTTTGAAGAAGTGGCATGGCGCGACAGCAGTTTTTGCTTCAACTGTCATTGGATTCGACTCAACCCCGTCGATTTGTAAAACAGATCACGCGAACGAAATCAGTTCAACGGACCGCTCGCAATTTGCAAGGCTAATGGAGGTAAGCGATGCCAAAGAAAAGAGGAACTCTCGAAGAGGCAAAGAGAGCCGTTGACAAATTAATGAATAAATCGAGAAACAAGTCATACAAGCCTATTGCGATTGCGGAGATACTTTTTCACAATCGGATCGAAGGCAAAGTGGATCTGGCAAATCTTGAAGACTATCGACGGCGTTCGGACGCGTGGTGTCATCTGGCGTTTGAAAAGCTACAGGGCGTAACGAAGAAGCCTTCAAACTCCCGCTACTGGGATCAATTGTTTGAAATCATCCCCCCTCCGTTTCTCGAAATCCTCGGTGAAGAGAATCGTCGAAGAAAAGGGATCGTCGAAACGTATATCTATGCGCATCTTATAGACAAGTCTGCCGCCGTTCTGGGAATCCTCCACGATTTGCGCGCTATGCAACCAAGGCAATTTGATCTTGGGCGGTTCCTGGCTCAATTTGAAAAGGACAAGCGATTTAGGCGTTCTGTCGATAAGATTTACGAAATTCTGGTCTATGCGCTTTTCAATGCAGTGACGAAACACCTTGGCGCAAACGTAACATTATCCATAGACCCCAATGCCGGTCGATTGCTCGCTGATTTTGAAGATTTTGCACGGCTGGTCCTCGGTGTGGATCGCGAGCATCCAGAAGTTACTCAGCCAGCACGGCTTTATCGCGTGGGAACCACAAACGCCGCCGATGCCGGCTTGGACATGTGGGCCAACTTTGGACCTGCTATCCAGGTGAAGCATCTAACACTGAAGCCGACTCAGGTAGACGAGATTTGCGGATCGCTTCAAGCCGACAAGATTGTGATTGTGTGCAAGAAGATGGAAGCCGCCAGTATTCAGGCCGTTCTTAAGCAGGTTGGGATGCGCGATCGAATTCGCGGTATTATCACAGAACCAGAGTTACTTAAATGGTATGAGTTGGCGTGCGGCGAACGATACCACAATACGCTTGGCATGGATTTACTGGATGCCCTCAGAATTGAATTCCTTCTGGAGTTCCCCGTGACTCACGATCAACGCGTCAACGAGTTTTTGACTGACCGTGGCTACGACTTAACTCGTTTATCTGGCCTATGGGGCCTCCAGAATGGATGAGGCAACGGATTCGCTCGGAACCCGAACTCTTGCCAACAGAATTCACAATTATGCCCGACAATGTTTCCGTCGCAGAGCGGTCTCGAATCATGGCTGCCGTAAAGTCCAAGGACACAACCCCAGAAATGGTTGTTCGGCGACTAGTGCATTCGATGGGCTTCCGCTATAGGCTTCATGACAAATCACTACCCGGCAAGCCGGATTTAGTCTTCACATCGCGGCAGAAAGTTATAAATGTGCATGGTTGTTTCTGGCACATGCATTCATGCGGTCGGTGCCGTATCCCTGCATCGCGGCGAGGTTATTGGACTGACAAACTTCAAGGCAATGCGTTGCGGGACAAACGGAATCAGCAAAGGCTTAGGCGAGCAGGCTGGAATGTCCTCGTGGTCTGGGAATGCCAAGCCTTCCCGACCAAACTTAAGCAACTTCGTGCCAGGATTGCGTCATTCTTGGAGAACGCTCGCGCGACTCCTTCAAGGAAAACACCATGCTGAAGAGCAAGCACATTCTGTGTGGCGACGCAGAAACCATGCTCGGCGCTCTACTGGATGGACTTGTCGACCTGACGGTACTTATGGCAAGGATGTTTCACTTCGTTTGTCATGGTATGGTTGTCCGGGTTCGGAAGACATAAGTTTTAGTGGGAAATTTGCGGTTAAAATGGTCGGCATGGAGTCCTCGTGGTAATTCGCGGGAGTTGAAAATGAGCGTCGCGCCGTGGAAAGACTACAGCCTCGTCGGTTCCGAAAGCGTCCATGCGGTCGAGAAGGGGCTTGCCGGGGCCGCCTGGTACACGTGTCCCGTGCCAAGGGAGAAAATGCGCGAGCTGCTGCAGCGCCGCGACGGACCAGCCCTCCGCGACACGCTGCTGTGGTTCGTGCTGCTGATCTCTTTCGGAGTCCTGGGCCTGATGTTGTGGGGTACATGGTGGGCCGTGCTTCCCTTCATGGCGTACGGGGTGATCTATGGATCGGCCTCGGATTCGCGCTGGCACGAGCCGCTGCACGGCACGGCTTTCAAGACCGACTGGCTGAACAACGCCCTTTACGAAATAGCCTCGTTCATGGTCGTGCGCGAATCGACCCCCTGGCGGTGGAGTCATATGCGGCACCACAGCGACACGATCATCGTGGGGCGGGATCGAGAAATTGCCGTTCCGCGGCCGCCGCAACTTCGTACCCTGCTCCTGAATTTTATCGGCTTGGCGAATATGCCGTTCTACTTCCAAGGCGTCTTCCGCCACTGTATCGGCCGGACCAGCGCCGAGGAGAGAACGTATATTCCCGAAGAGGAGTTCCCCAAGGTGTTCCTCAAGGCGCGGATCCACTTCCTGATTTATGCCGCGGTCATCGGCCTGGCGTTCTGCACCCACAGCATCTTGCCGTTGATGTTCATCGGTTTGCCCAGCATCTATGGCTGCTGGTTGATGCCGATCTATGGCTATACCCAGCACGCTGGTTTGGCCGAGGACGTGCTGGACCACCGCTTGAATTGCCGCACGGTGTACATGAACCCCGTGAACCGCTACCTGTACTGGAACATGAACTATCACCTGGAGCACCACATGTTTCCGCTGGTGCCCTACTACAACCTTCCCGCCTTGCATGCGATCATCAAAGAGGATTGCCCCCCGCCTTACAGCAGTATTCTCGAAGCCTATCGCGAGATCATTCCGGCCGTGCTGCGGCAAAGGAAAGATCCTGCGTACCACGCGCGGCGCAAGCTTCCCAGTCCGAAAGCGCAGCCTGCCACGCCATTGCCGGAAACTGTCCGGCCGAGCACCGCCGCCAGTCGGCCGGCGGCCGACGGATGGATCGAAGTCGCCTCGATGGACTCGATCGAAAAGGAAAGCGCGGTGCGGTTCGACCACGACGGCCGGACCTTTGCTGTCTACCGCACGGCGGACGGCAACTTTTATGCCAGCGATGGAATGTGTACCCACGGCAAAACGCATCTGGCCGATGGGCTGGTCATTGGCAACCAGATCGAGTGCCCCAAGCACAACGGCCGTTTCGACGTTCGCGACGGTTCGCCGCAACGGCCTCCGGTCTGCGTCGGGCTACGGATATATCCCCTTAGAAGCGAACGAGGAAGGCTGTTGCTGAACCTGGCCGCGACGGGTAGCAGGGTGAACATGCCGGAGACTGCCTACGAATTCCGCGTGGTCAGCAACGAAAACGTGGCCACCTTCATCAAGGAGTTGGTTTTGGAAACAGATGCTCAGTCACCGCTATTCCACTACCAGCCGGGCCAATATCTACAGATTGAGATCCCGCCCTACAAAGAGATTGCCTTTCGCTCGTTTTGCGTGCCGGCGCCCTTTGCGCAGGCCTGGACCGCGCAGCAGGCTTTCGGTTTCAAGGCCACCAACCCGATCGCAACCCGGCGGAACTACTCGATGGCCAGCAATCCGGACATCGAGGGCCGGCTCCGCTTCAATATCCGCATCGCCTTGCCCCCGCGCGGGCAGGATTGCGACGCTGGCGCCGGCTCATCGTACGTCTTCAATCTGAAGCCGGGCGACAAGGTCAGGGCTTATGGCCCCCAGGGTGACTTTTACGTGAAGCAGGGCAATCGCGAGATGCTTTATATCGGCGGAGGCGCCGGCATGGCCCCGCTGCGATCGCACCTCTCGTACCTGCTGGAAACACTGAAGACCACGCGGAAGATCGATTTCTGGTATGGGGCACGCGCGCGTCGCGACATCTTCTACCACGACTATTTTCGGGGCTTGGCCGCAGCCCACGAGAACTTTCATTTTCACATCGCCCTCTCGGAGCCGCAGCCGGACGACAACTGGACGTCGCACGTCGGTCTGATCCACGAGGTCGTCGAGCGCGAGTATCTCGCCACGCATCAAGGCCATGTGGACCGGGAGTACTATCTCTGCGGCCCGCCAGCCATGGTCCAAGCCGTCCGAGACACGCTCAAAGAAGCCGGAGTTACCCCGGAACAGATCGCCTTCGACGAGTACTGAAATTATCCTCACTCTTCAAATCCGCCAGCCATGAAACATCCTGCATGTACTGCCGGTTGACTACCGCTCGCAGAGCCTCCGCATGGATCTCCTGGCCAGACATGCCCGCTGCCTGGGAATTTGCGGAGACAGACGGCGATGTGTCGGCCACGGTTAACCAAGAATATGCACACAGGTCATCCCACGTCAGGCGTGCCGTCGGGTCATGGAAGCCCCAGGGATTCCTCAGTTGGAATGTGTCAAAGGTGGGGCTGCCAGGATCGTCGTCGTACCCTACGACCTGATAGGCATGGCTCGAGACCAGCCTCAGCCGGTTGAACTCCGTGGCGTCTCCCATGGCGAAAATCGCTGCCGTCACCGCCGCGTTGCGCTGGATCGCGTCGATCACCGCCTGCTTGGCCGTTGGGTCGCGTGCGGGAGAGTACGTCGTCGCGGTGCGGCCCAGGATCTGCGCATCCACGTACTCCATGCAACCGCCATAAAGGCTCGCGTAGCAGTTCTGGCCGTCGCGGCCTTCTTTTCCGGTTGCATTCCACTGGGCATACGCCTTCTCGACCAGCGGCATCCACCAACGGTTAGCGTCGCCCAGCCGCGCGTAGAGGAGATTCCCGCCCGAGTAACCCGGCAACATCGCGTCCACGGTCACGTAATCCGCCACATATCCCCGCGCCGGATCGTTGTAGTAAAAGCGAACCGTCCAACTCTGGACGCCGTTCTCAATACCGTTGTCGATGAACATGTTTTCGATGGATGAAGGCGAACTGTCCGCCAGCGCACCAAGAGCGGCGATGAGATAACAGTCGCCCAAGGCTCCTTGCCGCATGTCGGAGGAATCCGGGACATTCAGGGCCGGGTCCGAGTTATCGCCAAAGAGCGAACCGGCGACCACGCTGTAGGTTGCACCCCAATCCGTGGCGGGCCGATCCGTGCCATAGAACCACTTGTCCACAAGATCGTCCAACGCCGAGGCCCGCAACTGACCGGTGCCCTGGTCCGCGAGGTTCCCTAACGGCTGGCCCTGGTAGGAGGCGTTGGCCCGATTGCCGTGGACTACGTCGTTAGCGAGCACCGCCACGTAATCGGGTACGTTCAACCGGGCTTCGTTCCGCGGCGAGGTCAGGGTTTCCAGGGCGCTAAGCTCGCTGGGCAAGATCGTGCCGTCGTCCGCCGTGCTCTCCAGTATCTGGAGCATGTCCGCCCGATCGATAACGCGATCGACGAACAGGCTTTGTACGAGATTGAACGTGGACAGGTCGAGGTCGTACAGCGACTTGCCATCGCTGCTAAAGAGTGCGCCGGGGCCAATCGTCCGGCCACCGGCGATCGCGGGGGCGGTGCCCAGACGCGACTCCAGGTCGAGCGTGCCCCCGGCAACCGTCGTCGCACCGGCGTAGGTCAGTGTGCCATTGAGCACGAGCGTGCCAGGGCCGGTTTCCGCCAGGCCGCTGCCACCACCGCCGCCGGCAAGCGTCGAGTCGATCGTGGCTGTCCCGGAGAGCACGCTAATGATGCCGCCCCAGGAGGGAAGCGAGAGCGTGCCGCCGTCGATCGTGGAATTGTCCGCCATGGTGATCGCATTGACGCTGACCATGCCGGAGACATGGATCTCGGAACCTACAGCCAGCACGACGTTGCTACCGTCGACCCAGGGCGCGGGCGTGCCGTCGGCGAGTTGCCATTGGCCCGTACTCCAATCGCCGCTGCCCGACCAATAGAGCGTCGGCTGGATGATGACAGTCCCCGTGCCTGTCGCCGCGTCCGGCAGGCTGTAGTCATACGTGGCGACAAGAGTTCCCGCCAAGGCCCTCGTGCCGCCGGAGTAGGTATTGTGGCCGGCGAGAATGACTGTATGTGGACCGAACTTATCGAGCCTGGCCGCACCACCCAGGTCGGCCAGTACCGTGCCGCTGTAAAACTCCAGCGTGGTGTCGGCTTCCAAGGAGCCGTCAACGATGCTCCCGCCGGCCAATCTCACCGTCGTCAGCCCCGCCGTGGTAGTGCCGCCCAGATCCAAAATTCCGCCATTGACCGCCAGCGCGGTTCCAGCAGGCAGTGCCGAACCGCTCTTGAGCCGCAACATGCCGGCGCTGACCGTCGTGGAGCAAGAGTAGGAATCGATTCCGCCCAGCACGAGCGTGCCGTTGCCGGTCTTGACCAGGGAACCTCCGGCCATCTCGCAGTCGATCGTCGTCGAACCGACGGCCACGTTGATCGTTGTTTGCGAGGAACCCAGCGAAATCTCGCTGCCCTCCAGCACGTAGCCGTCCGAGAGAACGGTCATGGAAGCGACAACCACGGGGTTAAGAATGGAAACAATCCCCGGCGAACCGGCAAAGACAACGTCGCTCCCGTCGCACCATCCTTGCAGAGGGCCGGTCGGGCCGCCGACTCGCCAATAATAACCTGTATCGAAAGTGCCCGCGCTGCCTGCCCAGTAAAGACGCCTGTCAACCGTGTAACGCTGGCTGCGCGGTCCCGTCGTGGGATCGGCCAGCGGTGTGCCCTCCTGATCCACGATCGTGCCGTTGTCGAGTACCACCAGCCCCAGGGTTCCGCCGCCGGAGATTCCGACGGTCACTGTATAGCAATTACCGGAGCCGCTGACCGAAACAACGGTTCCGACGAGTCCAGCGGCATCGACGGCGAAGTCCGCGGAGGTGACGCCCGTGACCGCCTTGCTGAAAGTGACGGTGAACTGAACGCTATTGGCGTCTACCAAGGTTTGGCCGACGCATCGGATTGCGGTTACCGCGGGGGCATGGATTATCGGGAGATTTAGCCCGTCCCCGTCTCTGCCGTGCGGATCCCTGAGCGAGCCTTGTTCGGAGGACGAAGATTGCGTGTAGCCGGGGTCGAAGATCAGCGTTCCACCGGCCCCGACGGTCAGGGCCGAGTTGTCGGGCAGGGCGCTGGAGTTTGTCGCAACGAGCGTGCCGCTGGAGACCGTGGTGCCGCTGCTGTAGGTGTTTACGCCGGCGACGACCAGCGCGCCGCTGCCCGACATGACGAAGGATACTGCGCCGCTTGCATCCTGAAGGTTGCCGGAGTAAACCGTCTCGTCGCTTTGGTCGACGGTCAGCGTACTCGTGGAAGAGGGGGCATGGTTCGTAATCGTCCCGCCGCTGCCGCTCAGCGATCCGACCGTGATGCTCTGGCCGTTGAGATCCAGTACGCCGCCGTTGACCGTCAGACTGCCGGTGCCATCGCCCAGCGCGGCGGAATTGCCCATTTTCAGCGTCCCGCTTTCCAAATCCGTCCCGCCGCTGTAGGCGTTCTCGCCAGACAAGGTCAGCGCGGCGCTGCCGGATATGACGAGGACCACGGTGCCGCTGCCGTCCTCAATGGTGCCCGAGTAGTCCTCGTCGGTGCTCTGAACGATGGTCAATATACTCGGGGAAGAAGAGTTGCTGTTGGTGATTGTGCCACCGCTGCCGCTGAGCGATCCTACAGTAATACTGTAGCCGCTGAGATACAAAACCCCACCGTTGACCGTCAGGCCGCCCGTGTTATCGCCTAAGGCAGTGGAACTCCCTACTTCCAGTGTACCGACTTCCAAATCCGTGCCGCCCGAATAGGTATTGACACCCGAGAGGGTCAGCTTGTGGTCGCCGAGTTTTGCCAGGCCCAAGGAACCGTCCGCCGTATCGCCGAGGTTGCTTTCATAAACGAAATTGTCCCCACTGGTGTCGATGCCGAGCGCCGATCCGCTGCTGAACGCCACGTTGCCGAAAAGGTCGTCGATATTGTCTGCTACCCACTCGCCCGTTCCACCGACTGCGACGGCCAGTGTGGCACCACCGGCGACCGAGACCACGCCGGGACTGTCGCAACCGGGGAGTGAGCCGGTCGTTTGTGCTTTGAGCGTGCCGCCGTCAATGTTCGTGCCGCCGCTGTAGGTATTGG
>Ga0118677_10009903_pt1 | contig 14733 bp, 17 predicted proteins | sample AliMusrvi5mmetaG_FD_86154 | JGI IMG/M metagenome (GOLD analysis project Ga0118677, IMG submission 86154)
GACCAGGTGATGGTCACCCCGGTTCGACCCTTCGAGCTGTTCCTGGGCAAGATCATCCCCGTCATTGGCATCGCCTACCTGCAGCTGACGGTGCTCTTCGGCGCGGCGCGGCTGCTGTTCGGGGTCCCCATCGCCGGTTCCGTGCCGCTGCTCTACCTCACCGCCCTGTGGTTCATCATCCCCATGCTGGGGGTGGGCATCAAGCTTTCCACGGTCGCCGACACCCAGGCCCAGGCCAGCCAGAAGCCTACCGCGAGGAGGGAGATGGCCGGCCCTAGCGGTGTCGAGGATATCCTGAAGACCTTCGAGGAGGTGAGACGTGCCGAGTCCCAGACGCTGCCTGTCTACACCACTCAACAGCCGGCTGTTGAGGCAGCGGTGAGGGGGTCTGCGTCGGTCGTGCCTGACGATATGAGCTACTCTGAGTCAGTAATGTCTGGATCGGCAAGTGGCAGGAGGAGGAGACGCGCCCAGCCTCCCTCGGGATCTACGATCAGCCTGAATGTGTAAACCTATAAGGTGAATGTAATCATTCATCATATAGTTCTAAAGGTGCCCTCAAGCAGAGATTCTCTTCGCTGTGCGACCCACCGCCCTATGCGGAGATTCTCTGAATAGATGACATGTAGTACTGGAAGGCGGAAGGGTCTTGGACCACTTCTTTTACCGGTTCAGGTGCCTTTTGTGCCTGAGCCTGCTTATCTTGCAGACGCTTCAATATCATCATTTCCTCCATGCTTAGTCCGAAGCTACCTGCATCAGCCGCTTTCTCGGGCTTTTTCGTTGCCGTGGAATGGAAGATGAAGAGATCAGAATTTTCATTTAACAGGTATCCGAGTATGATGATGATAATAACAGTCATTCCTGCCGCAACGAGAATGTTCCTCGTTCCGACAAAGAGGACAACGAATAACAAAAAGCGACGAATCGTCGGGTCACTCAGGAACTTCTCCTGACCCTTTGATACCTCGAGGGACAGGAAGCGACCACCCAAGTTTAAGAGAAGCATCATCACGCCGATAAAATAAGGGTTCGAGTTGATGCTACTTACCAATACGTCAATGCCCGGTACCGGAAGCATACTACAGGTATTGCCGTTAATAAATAAAGCATCCGTCAAGGAGCCGTGCCAAAGACTGATATATCAGCCCCCAGGAGGACAAAGGCTAAGGCGGCGAGGATTCCCGCATACGCATTCCACGAGGCAGTCAGGAGAATAAACAGGAGAAGAACCACCCTCGACAGGGGGGTCGCATAAAATTCCACGAGGGTTTCGGGATAAGGGGTTTCTAAATGTGTACCCACCTGCCAAGTCCAGAGAACAAGAAGGAGTACTAGACCAGCTTTTAAATAGAATTCAGCCCCTCTTGCAGCCATCTATATCAGCGAGATGTTTTTGAGTTTTTGCTAGAAGATAAATCCTGCACAGAGTCGGTGTCAACTCTGTCTTCACGGATTTCTTCGGGGTGTTCCCCAAGGGCACGTTCTACGAACCAGCGATTTCCTTCCACAGGTGTCTTTTTGATCGAAGAGAGAAATCCTTCTACCGGCTTCGTCAGGGGCCTATTTGACCACGTGAGGGCGATAGCCATGGTAAAGAGGAGAGCAGGGATGAAGCCGACAAAGGTGTAGATTGCATATAAGAGGGCAATGGATAGCAGTCTACCTGCAGTGGAAGACAGCTGGTAACGTACACCCGCAGGAAGTTTATCGGTGAAACAGGTCCAGACGATGAGAACTGAGATGAAGACGCCCATGAAGAGACTTGTGTGGTCGGTTGGTTGTCCGCTAGCAGGCATCATTCTGTACTCTATTATAGAGGGACTAATGTCCGCAGGGTGTTCTCTAGACGATGCATTTCCGGATGCAGTTCCCCGCCTGCAAAACCAAAAGAAAAAACGATCTACGAAGGGGCCGGCATTGGCCTTTTTAAAGGGAGTTGATTCGGATCCCGATAGGCCGTTTGTAGGAAAGGTTCCTGAGGAGGTAAAACCTTTTGCGAACAAGGAAGGCTTTCGAACTGCGAAAACAGAAGGGTTTGAGAATCAGGACGATCCGACCGTCGATATTATTGGTCAGGGGCCTGTCAAAGATTCCTATAATCATGCTGTAAGTTCCTATTTCGGAAAATCGGAAACGGACGAGAGCCTTTCTAATTTTTCGCCGGCAGTCGAGGATAAGACGGGATATATCTTAAATCCTGTTTTCCCTGCGAAGGTTCCTGCTTCTGCTTCTGCTTCTGCATCCCTAGACGCCTCAGCAAATGCAAATGATACGTGGAAACCCATGACGTCTGGGCGTAGTGGAATTCAGACAGCCTATTTTGGACATTCTGATGCCTCGAATGCAGCCCCCTCTCCTAGGCCACACGCAGAAACAGTAAAGCTAAGCGGTGATGTGGATGAAACGATGGTACTTCTTAGACGTCAGATTGATACGCTTTTTGCACGCCTTGAGAGCATGGAGCACAGAAGGAGTGAATTTTCGCATTCGGAGCTTGGCTTGTTCATAGTAACAGGTCTATTCATCATGTTTGGCTTAGATACGGTCAGAAGATTTAGATGATTTCTTCTTGCGTGTTTTTCTACTGCCGCCCCTTCGAGGAGCAGGCGACGCCTTGCTAGGAGGCCCCTTCGATTGTGCGAAAAGGTATCCACGACAGATATACATCTTTAACATATCTGATATTGCATGTAACTCTCCAAGTTCTTCTTGATATAACTGAACACCCCTCTTCGGTTTTCCAGAAACTTGTATTTTAGATATGAGTGCATCAAGCGATGCCATATATTCTTTAAATACAACAATTATATCCTTCATTTCCTCGGGTACTTGAGGTATCTGTATAGCCTTAATGTGTTCTACAAATGCCTGCAGTTTGGGTAAGTCATTTGAAAATTCTTCTATATTAGTATCAGTTAATACTATATATAACGATTTTACATACTCGAATAATGGGTCACCCGTTGTATCAACGTTGCGAATACTTTCACACTGTGCGTCAAGATGAGAATTACCTTCCACTTCCTTTGGCAGAATAGTGTCGAGGCTTGCTAAAGCGGTTTTCAGCTTCTTAGCTACTGGACTCTTCTTTTTCTTCGGCTTTGGCTGTTCCTCTTCTTCTTGTTCTTCCTGTTCTTCCTCTTCTTCTTGTTCGTACTCTTCCTCCTGGGCGTCGTCCTCCTCAGCTTCCCATTCTTCCCCCTCTTCGTCCTCATCCGCCTGGACGTCGTCCTCATCCGCCTCCTGTCCCTGGCCCTCAAGGTACTCGTCAAGCCTACGACTAATTTCCTGAATCTGCTCATCACGAAGGTTAGATAGGAATTCCCTCGCCCCCTTTAACGGAGACGAGAGCTGAAACGTCAGGTTATCAAGTATATTGTAATCAATCAGGGGCTTCCATACCTTCTCGAAAAAGTCCTCCCTACGTTCAGTAAGGACCTTTTTTAACAGGGATAGGGGGTAACCGCCAAAGATAACATCCTTCATATATAACCGTTCACTCTTTGCGTGAGTATCTGTCCCGTCTTGTATGTGCTCAAAGAAGGTATCAGCGGTAAGGGCATCTGGATCACGGATCATATACGGACCGATATGCAGGGAAGTAAGTGTCCCCAGCTCCTCAGCGGGCAGGGTTATTGTCCATCCATTATCCACGGTAAGTATAAGTATACCTAGTCTTCCTGGAGCTTCGGGGTCACTGGTCGAAAATACCAAAAGCTGGGTCTTGTACTCAACGTCAAAGGTTGATGTGGTTTCTCCGTAGAAAACTACACCAAACTTATCCAGGGTCGCCTTCAAGTCCGCCTCTTCCCCTGCGAGTTCGCCTTCCGCAGAACCTAACACCTTCTCCAGATAATACTTTCCCGTTGCTAAAAGGGTTTTGTAGAACTCCTTGTTCTCTTGAAAGATCGTAATTCCCTCGCCTCGAAAGGTTGGACTGCTACCACCTCCCTTATACACCTTTAACTGTACCTTGTGGCTTGGAGTAGTATACAGTGAAACCTGATGCCGTCGCACCATTCCTGTTACACCCTTGTATGTGGGTTTGGTATCCTTATCGACATCCAATCCACCACCCTGATAGACTTTCATGGCAACGTCTACACGTGGAGCTTCTAGTAAGGAGTCATTACCTCCCCCTGTCTGATCCATCTATCCTGTGTCTCTAAAAAGGAGGCCTAAGACTTCCGAGAATCATATGCATAATGGACTCTATCACTCCTCCCATGGTGAGTGCAGATGCACAGACCCGTAAGAAGAAGATTCAGTGCAAGCAGGAGTTAATTATCTCGAGCCTCCAGCGGTTCTATGCAGGTCGCACTGATCTGAATGAGATTGTCGAGCTCCTCAAGGGCACATCGGATATCAGCCTGCGTCTCGTGGACTGGTTCGTGACAAACTATGCAAAGGCTCACAATACGTCGTACACGGTATCAGGGCAGGAATTTGTCGTTTACATGAACTACAAGAATCAGCTGAAGGCATACAGTAAGAAGCTGTTTGACCCGTTTTGTCGTAGGGAGCGGATTTCCTTTCAGGTCCCGGGACATGAACCCTTTTTAACAACGGTAGGGAAGCTGAACTTTTTCCGATGGGCGATTGAGAAAGATATTTTAACCTTTATCAAGGGGCATCAGACGGAAATCGAGAGGGAGATGAATACTACCATGCGGGAGCTAGCCAAGCAGTCAAAGGGGACGAAATCAGAGGCTGGGAAGAGAAAGAGGAATACTCGTGAGGTCAATACACCGGGTACAAACATCCAGAAGCACGAGTGTGAGATAGAAATGCGATTCGACTAGGAGCGTAGCGACTAGGAGCGTAGCGACTGGGCGTAACCGACTAGGAGCGTAGCGAGTAGTTATTTTGATAGAACAACTAGACTCAGCCCCAGCAGACTCAGTATAATGCCAACCAATTGAATATTTGACACCTTCTCCTTGAACATAAAGATACCTATGGCAAACATGAGAAGGGTGCTCAGTATATTCCAGAAAAAGTTAACCATACCAATCCCTTCGTACTGTAAGGCTATACTCAGAAGTGGAACTACAGCTAAGGCATAGATAGCACTTGCAGTAATCATGCGGTTCAAGCCACCCATGCGAAGGAGTGTGAGTGCAGGCGCTTCTACTAGCGATACTAGAGTCACCCAAGCGAGGGCGATTAATTCTATTGTTTGCTCGCCCATTATTACAGTCTACTATACCTATAAATTATATACCTTGTTCATCTGATTAATCGACGGGCGTAGAAGCTCAAAGGCTTCCACTGGGTTAGGTCCAGCCTGAGCCTGAACCTTTTGCGTAGACCACCGACTCTCAAAAGATCTTTCCAAGAGTTTCTTTGATTCGGCTACCCCTCTATCTCCTAAATCCTCGTAGACTACACTTCGCAACTCTCTCGCCACGTTCCGAGAATCGTTCGCAGGACTGAATTTATCAAAATAAGGATTTTTCCCAAACGAATCAATCAACTCTGTCTTCTGTGCTTCCACGAGAGCCTTATATAGCCCATATTGCTCCTTCAAGTCCTTTACCGCTGCATCCATGTTTGGCCCAGCGGTCAGGGTTCGAATATGTGCCTCTAACAGTTGAATATTTGCGAGAGCTTTCGTCACACGGGCGGTACTATCAGACCCGTCGCGAATCTCGGCATTTCCAGCAAACTGCGGATGTCTATCGAGATCCTCACGGTATAAGCGACTCGACAGGCCATGGGTGTCGAGAGACATTCCACCGCGAAAGGTGGGGCCATCGGAAAGCCACTGCTCGACGTGGCGTGCGTTCACCGTTTCACGGCTATTCTGTTCTCGGCGACTGCGAATACTTAGACAGGGTTTGAAGAGATCGGGTTCGTACTCAACCGGAAACGGCTGCATCTACTATAGTGTAGACATGGGTAAATGACACTACCGCATAAAGAAATACAGTGTACTTCAGCTAATGATACTTGTTCCGTACTATTTAACTGAAAAATCATTATCGATAGGATGTAAGATAACAACCCTGTGGGTGTTTCTTGACGATGCAGGGAGACAGCCTTGGACTGTCGATGTCGACTCTGATATCGAACAGGAATATTGCAATGATAATGGAATCTTTGGCACCCTTAGCAAACCGAGAGAGGATATTTTGCTGTATAAGGTGGATACTGGGAAGACTCGAATTGGTGATTTTCACACCTGGTCTGATGTCCTTGCGGGGTCTACCCCAGACCATGCTTGGCGCCCCTTTTTCTGGATGGGGGAGAAGGTGGGTGAAAAGGATGGGTGGGGGTGGAAGGAAGAAATTAGCCTTAAACTGGGTACACTTCCCTTAGCAGATCTTTGGGAGATGGTGATGGCAAAGGCCTAGGCTAAAAACCCACATGTGTGGCCTAAGCGTAGAGCAATATTCTATACTAGATGCTGAGGAACAAGACTCGCAAAACTAGTTCAGAAGGACCTTCTCCTAGTGCACCCGAGGCCCTTGCCGTACTAGACTCTACTCTTACAGTGGCCCCTACTGTAGTTCCCCCTACTTCGGTCAGCACGCAAGAGTCCTTTGGTGAGAACCCCAATCTCGTGTCCTTTCTTGATACGAATGCGAGCGACGCCTTCCGTCGTCCCTGGCATCGTCTTGAGCGTGGCCTTCGCCTAAATCGCATCCGTCTCTTCATTGCATCCGAAAAGGCCAAGCTGAATCTCTCGGACGCCGATGCTGACTATTTAACCAACCTTTTGCACAAGTCTCTCGACAAGAAACTCTTGAACAGTAAGTCGGCAGTAGTGTACAGCGTAGAGGCCCAGGAGATTCAGGAGATCAAGGGTCTCGTCTATCACACGACTTCCGAGGGTCGTGTATTATCGCAGATTGTGGAGAAGAAGGGGGTTACCTTTCGCAAGCCACATCATTAACCCATTCACGAATCCTGTCTTCAAGGAGTTGCTCCAGTCCATAGTTTCTTCTGTCAAATGCGTCATACAGATAACTATATTGATTTTTAATCGTCGCCTCAAACGAGTCATTCAAGTAAATGTAAAAGGTGGCTGTGTTTCCGTTCACTCTATCCGTAATTTTAACCCCTATAACATGCGACCCAGAAAGTCCAGAGAGTTCATAAAAATTCTTTCTCACAGTAATTTCTTTACTAGAACACGATAATGATTCTAGTTTTGATGTGAGTGAAGGCAACGTGGCTTGCAGGAAATCTTCCATTTCTGTAGTTAAATCCCCAAAAATACATACAGGCTAACGCACATCTAAAAATGAAATCTACCAGTGGGCCCAGCGAATGTCCACGTGTATGTTTAGCCAAGTATGTGAGACGATGAAATGTCTCGAAGATATCCATCCTCTCCCCACACACCCCTCTTACTTCGACGAGTGGGCGGAAGATATTCTGACCTTCTGGGAAACGATGGATACTATTCCATCTGAACTCTACACCATCCTCTCACTGAGGAAACGGCTCTTCGAGCTATCCTTTCACGGAAGCTCGGAGCATGTCGATACGGATACCTGGCAATGGCTTCTCACTGTGGAGCAAATGCCTCAACGCACAACCGATTGGTACACGCAAAAGATAAATATGCTGACTGCAAGTGAGATATCAAGTCTCTGGAAAGGGCCCCAGTCAAGAATCAACCTTATTGCAGCCAAATGTACACCACCTGAACCGAGAGAAAACCGTCTAGCAACTCCTCGTGCCGAGACAAATCCTATGGATTGGGGAGTCAGATATGAACCGGTAGTGAAGTTCATTCTGGAACGTGATGGGGCACAGATTAAGGATCTAGGGAGAATTCAACACAGGACGGTGAAAGGGTTGGCAGCGAGTCCAGATGGTCTGTATGTCACTGGTCAACTCAAGGGGTCGCTCGTAGAAATAAAGTGTCCCACGAGTCGTGCAATAAAGACGGAGATCCCCTTTGATTACTGGTGTCAGATGCAGATTCAGATGGAAGTATGTGGAATTGATTCATGTGAGTATGTCGAGGCAAAGTTTAAGGAAGCAGAGTGTGACCCCGCCCACCCAGTAGAAGGGTACATCTCGCTTCTTCTCCATACCGATGATGACACTCACGAGATGAAATATGTATATCATAATGACCCAGCATACCAACCGAGTGCAGAAGAACCATGGATATGTGTAGAAACATATTCATGGGCTTGTACATCCCTGCGACGAACTGTGGTTAAGAGGGACGGTGCGTGGTTTGAAAGGATGCGACCAGACATTGAACTCTTCTGGAAGGAAGTGGCGGATGTCCGAGAGGGGCGGAGAGTTCTTGAGCCGGCGAAACGACGGGTGAAGGCGAAGGTGGAGGAACCCGTGACCTATTCATTTATCGATAGCGACTAAGATTCTAATAATCCTGCACACAGAACCCATTCTGATCCGGTCTAAATCCTGACTCGCATATACCGTGTCCCTGCTTCACCGAGGGGTATTCAGGTGTAGGAGTTGCGGAAGTAGACGGACTGCCCTTGGGAGCCTTGGGGGCAGAATGCACATGAGCAGAGGACACGCACTGCTTAGATAATTTTACTGCAATCACCAGGATCAGAGTGACCATTACTACGCAGCCTAATACTCTAAATAAATCTGGCTTAGCCATCTAATAGAGCCATCTTTTTCTAGGATGCCGCAGCATATCGCTGAGTCCACGCCGTCGCCGTCTCATTGTACAACTCACGGTTATTCGTATACTGTTTAGCAATATCGTGCTCAAGGGGGTCGTCCGGGTTAGGGTCAGATAGCATTGAGCATATGCTGAGAAGGACCTTGCTGATGGTGAGAGCCGGAGACCACTTCGTCTTCAAGATATCAAGACATATAACACCTGCACTATTGATGTTCGGGTGGTAAATCTTCGTCACGAAATTAATGGTAGGAGATTTGAAGGGATAGTCGAGGGGAAAGAGGATACGTAGACGAAAGACTCCGCCTGCATAAGGTGTATCGCTAGGACCGAAGATTGCTCCCTCCCACCGATACATATCGTCACCCTCTGGCCCGGCTGAGCAGTTGTGTGGGGGATCGTTTCTCAAATCCTGTAACTCTTTTGTGATTCTACGTACAGACATCGTCTATGTAGTATGTGTCTGACCGTTTAGACCTATCTACGCCTCTTACGCATAGCATAGGAAAGAATATATAATCCACCGAGTCCCACTATAAGAAAGAGAAGTGGCTTCAACGTAGGACCGAAGCCTTTGCTTGTCGAGCGTTTACCCATAACCCCCCCTCTCATGGAGCCCCTAAACGACTCTGTGCACTTTCCCGTGTTCGGACTGCCATCGGGGCAAAATGTCTTCGGGGCCTTCTGCCACTCCGCCTGTGGTATAGTGTGGTCAAGGGTCCATCGTGTCTGATACGACTTCCCCCCACGCTGCACCACCGTTTCAGGATTCTCCACATAGTAAATCACATTGCCCTTATCATCAGTCTTCGATATACGTCCATCCTGATCTCCTACTGTCTTCTCTTCTTGTTTGCATACCGCATATCCCGTCCCGAAGACTGACTGCATTATTGGTACAGGGTCAAGGGCAGACTCAACATCCTCTAACATTCCTGGAGCCAGACCCTTCAGTCCTGGGAGCCCCCCGTTCGCCAGATTTGTCGCCAGCCCCGCCCCGAGGGAGTTTCCCGTTGGGATACCATCCATATAGGACCACATATTTGCCCCATTACTGCACTGTACCCCTGTCTTCATCCACACCTGGACTCCCATAGGTTTCAGTCCCATGCCCTGATCAATAAAGGATGACGGTCCGCCGAAGCCTATTGTATCTGTATAATAGGCAACGCCCTTCACAGCCCCTATAACAGAATCGACAGTATCTCCATCGTGTACTCCGATTTGATCGGGTGTTGGGAGAGAATCTGCAAAACTGTAGTCTGGACCCATAATGCCTGGGCCAAGTGTATTTATCTTGGGCGATGGAAGAATTCCTGCGGACTGTGAGGCTGCTTCGGCCATCTATTTAGCCGCCGTATAAAAGTTGAATCTACTCCTCGGGCTCCTATCGAGTCCCTCATGTTTCCGGCCTTGCGTAAACGCCCTATCGATCTAACGCCGACCGTGAATATCGAATTGATTGCTAAGGAATTCGAACTTGAGCCCAAAAAGCCTGCAGAGGGGTGTGAAAAGTGTAAAAACCTCGATTACCAGGACAGTGATGAGATTATCACCTGTAATGCGTGCGGCTATGTTATTGAACGTCGCCTCGATATGGGTGCTGAATACCGATTCTTCCATTCCGATGACAGGGGTGGAGGTGACCCGTGTCGTGTGGGTGCACCGACCGATATCCGGTTCGCCGATTCTTCCCTGGGTACAATTATCCTGGGAATAGGCAAGGGGGGGCACAGTACAGCACGTGGGGCTATGATGCGAATTCGAAGATTCCACACATGGTCGATGTTCCCATACAAGAAGAGGAGTCTCCTCCACGTGTTCGAGCAGATGACTCTTGCTGCTTCCAATCATGGCATAGAGATTCGAGTGATTGAGACGGCGAAGGACCTCTATATGCAGCTCGTGGAGCATTGCGACAAGAGGGGCCTGTCGAGAGCCTCCGTGGTCGCATCCTGTATTTACAGTGCCTTGAAGATGGCGGGTGCCCCGAGGAAGCCGAAGGACGTGGCCGATATGTTCCACCTGCAGAACGCCCAGTTCACTCGTGCCTTCAAGGACTTCCAGTGCGTCCTGGCGATGGCGAAGCAGAAGGGGCTACTTTCCCAGAGCACAGTCATTCCTTCGCAACTCCGTACCACACGGGCGTCGGATTATATAGGGTTTCCGCTCAGCAAGCTCCCCATTCAGAGGGGTGACGTGGAGCGTATACGGTCCCTCGCCGTGAGGATCGCTGACATAGCCGAGGAGAAGGAACTCAGCAAGGAGAATATGCCATCGAGCCTCGCATCAGCGGTCATCACACTCCTCTTACACAAGCTGGGGTATTCCACCATTTCCACATCGTCCATTGCAAAGGCATGTGATGTGAGTGAGGGGACTCTGGTCAAATGCCTCCGACGCATTGAGCAGTCTAAGGAACTGGTAGACCAGATTCTACCCAAATAATCGAAGGAACCAATAGTATGGGAGCAGGTTCTTCCACGGGAGCTGGTGTTAGTCCAGACGTAGCAAATAAGATACTTACCCAGATTTTTACACAAACGGATATGATGAAATATTTAACGATGACTGACCCCAAGGTCTGCGGAGACTTTGTTTTTCCAGAATTGACCCAACAGATTCAGGCAGGTCTTCAGGCCGCAGGAGCACAGATTAAGGGTTCTGGTGTAAATGCACAGACGACAGCCTATTGCTTTGAAGAGGCAAAGGGATATTCGAAGGCCTTTGAGATTTATGCTGCCCTATACCCCCTTTTAGCTGACTCTGCGGTAAAACGTGTGGGTGTACCTCTTCTGGGCGGTTTTAGAAGGAAGACCAGGAAACAGCGTGGTGGTGCAGTAAATCCTACGTCTACTATTGGCATGGCTTTAGAGAAAAAGAACAGGCTGTTAGTCCCATTAAGTTTATTTGATAATGTAAATATCAATGATAGAGCAACAGGTGACTCGTCCTACACAATGAGCATATTATTAACGAGTGTGGACCAAAATATACAATGTATTGTGCCAAAGGAGAATTCTAGTTCTTCCTTGGAGTTAGAGGGACAGGTCTTTAACAGGAGAATACAGATTGGAAAATGCACACTCAGTCTTGCGTATGAAAAGGACCCCACTGATAACGAAATTCAGATTAGTTTTAGTGTAAATGGATATAAAGTGATTGTCTTTGAATATTATCTAGGTAAGTGGAGATATACAGTCGTAAGTGATAGTCCTACCCCTGACACATATGACATGAAATATGGGCGTTCTGGAACGGAAGGAATGAAGACTGTTGTACTCAAAAAGATAAAGGAACTTGTAGGACTTGGGGATGCGACTACTGGTTCCACGGCGTCGACCGCCTACGGAGGAACCGTGGGGCCATCTACGACATCGGCCGTCGCTGGCTCCTTCTTCCCTCAGGGACCGGCGAACATCAAGATTGCCCTGAGAGAGTTCAAGGAGAAGAAGAAGAATGTGCCCATAGCCCTCGCCGTGGCCCGTGCCCTCATCTTACTGAAACAAATTGATCCTGCGAACAGCCAGGGGCCTCCCACCACACAGATTTGTTCGTCTAAGTATACCTTTGAGGGGAAGGATGCTGCTGTGCCACGCAAGGGACTTGCCCTTGATAAGAGCTACTATTTCAAGTCGTGGATTAATTTGTATAGCGATATTGGACAGTTACAGGGGGGCAAGTATGAGTGGACCCAGAGTAGTGCAGGAAGGGCCGAGTTAAATGAGGCGGCGAAGGATCTTTCTGTTCTGTACTCTAATCCTCAGCAAACTGTCATTCCCGATGAGAAGTTTTTATCGAAACCGCTACCTGAATTTATCATGGCATGCCCCAATAAGTTCAGTGGCGAATATCTGATTTCGCCCCAGGTTCTGCCGGCTATCCAGACTGTTGTGAGTAATCTACTAAAGGTCCAGGCCACCTACATGCAAAAGGCAAATGCGATCCTTGCTAAGATCTTTATCTTCAAGGCAGATGGAACCGTGGCCTTTCGCCCTGAGATTTTAGGAAGAAGGGGGTACCAGAACCTGTCGGCTGCATGCGTGGAGACACGCAGCACTCTCTTTCAGTACTATATGAAGGTGGAGAGCCTGTTTATTGAAGGAGTGATGTTATGCGAGAGGGCGAGGGCAGGGGGGTTATTACAGCCCGTATAAACAGGCAACAGCCTTTGCCCTAGGGCCTTTTGCCCTAGGGCATACACACCAGTGGAAACTCCGTTGATACAAACCCAGTGTTCATATTGTAAATTCCCCACTGAAAGGGTCCATTATATTCCCATCCTTCGTGCTGTTTATCTGCAAGTAACAGCCCAAAGGGAGAGCAGGCGTACATTTCTGAAATACTCTCGGCCGTGCAGGCGAGGACAATTCCAATCAGATCACCTTGGGGAATTCTCCGATGCCACGTGTTCCAGATAACAACGAACCCTGAGCCTGTAGCATACGTCAGAATGTCTTCAGACTTCTTATACTCGGACCAGATGACGCGATCCCTGGTAAGTGACTCCCAGACTGCTCGTTCCTCCACGAGTGCCGGCCTCTTCCCTACAATACACTCCTTCCGCCAATAGATTCCTGCAACAGCGGGGGGAATCGTCGGCATATATGACTCCCAAAACATCAGGTGGGGTGGAACAGGGCGAGCTGTTACGCTATGGACTATACATAAGAGTGTACGACCAACCCCTCTCTTCTTCCACGCAGGATGGACACAAAAGAAATCAATGATTCCTGCCTTCGGCATATACGCCCCTTTAACATGAAATCCAGTGATCCAGCGACGTACTAAGGAACCTAAAACTTCATTCGTGTGGGCCCGTCGCACAATATAAATATCCCATAGCCCCGCATCATGTGAACGCCGAATTCTTTGCTCAGGTATACAACACTTTGAGGTCGCAGTCGAGAACCATTTTTCCCAAAAGGAGGGGAGCTGAGTAATATCCTCGCTGGTCGCCTTTCCAAAGGTACATCCAGGAATCTGGTGGAGAGGAAAGGGAGGAGGATGGGTATCAAGAAGAATGGGTGGATGAGATGTTACATAGGAGGAAAGAAGTCCTATCCAGGTTGGACAACAGGAATTGTTTGCCCAGAAGGACCTCATTAAGAAGTATTATAGATTCATCTTAAGGCTTTAAAAGTAAAAAATGAAGTAGGCGATCCTAATCCCCTACGTCTACATAAATGGACTGGCCATTCAAGGATTACGACTTTTACGGGGATAGATATGTGAATCTTAGAGACCCAGCTGCGGAATGTGGAGAAAGAATGTGGTACGATAGAGAAAATATACATGATGGGAAAACACCCACTGAATGCATAGTATGCATTGGAGCGGAGAATGAGATGTACACAAAGTACGCTCATCCGAAGGCACATGAAACAGCAAGTGCACAAGCAGCTGTTACCGCAGAAGTATTGGCAAGGAAGGAAAAGAATACAAAGGACTATCTCGACTACTATACGTTCTATTATGGAAGGGAGTATATTAAGATATACAAGGAGTTATATAAGAAATACAAAGAGGAATATAGTAATATTGTATTGAGTAGTGTAGGCCCTGATGACAAGGTTTGTCCATATCACTTGGACTCCCTGCAGTATCATTGTGAGAAAACGCTGACAGAAAAAAGTGAACCCGCCACCCCACATAAACACCGGTCCAGCCAGAATGCCCAAGTGTCCTCATGCAGATTGCAAGAAGAAGATTAGCCTTGTCGACTTTCCCTGTAAGTGCAAGACGGTCTATTGCTCTGCTCATCGTTCCCCTGAGACGCATACCTGTACCTTTGACTACAGGAAGGAGCAAAAGGAGTCTCTTCTCCAATACATGTCGACGGCGGTGACGTCTAAGAAGATAGAGGTACTGTAACAGAGAAGGAGCCATGCCGAGGCTTGATGATTTCACAGGATTCTTTACACGTGCGCCGACGTTCAATCCGTTTTCTGACGTTGTGGCCGCCGCACCGAAGCCACCTCCTCGGTCGATTCTGGCGTCGCTTGAGGCCGACGAGGCCCACGAGGCCGCCGTGAAAGAAGAAGCAGCCGTGAAAGAGGAGGGAAAAAACCCCTTAAAAGAGGAGGGAAAAAACCCCTTAAAAG
>Ga0118677_10009904_pt1 | contig 14731 bp, 9 predicted proteins | sample AliMusrvi5mmetaG_FD_86154 | JGI IMG/M metagenome (GOLD analysis project Ga0118677, IMG submission 86154)
CAATCCCGCCACTGGCGCGAAGGAACTCTACGGGGAGTTCCTGATGAATGCTCAGGGGGAGGATGTTGTTGCAGGTATCAGAACACCTCAGCAGGTTACTATTGCCGGTTCAAGAAAGTGGGCTAAAGAGAATGGCATAATAGAAAAAGAAAGAAATCAGGAATCCACCCGTTGTGACCGGTTTGGGCGACTCAGGAAAGAAAAACCGACAGCCGGACGCTCGTCAGTCCGCTTTTTTTCCAGCGGAACCCAAGCACGATCAAGCTCGCCACGCCTAACAGAACCGTGATGCCAGGCTCGGGGACTTCCTCTACGTTCCAAGCCAATCCATAGGCTTCATCTACAGGCGTGCCGAACATCTGCCCGTCGTAGGAAACGCGAAGAGCGTAACTCCCGTCTGCTGGCAGGGTGTAGTATAACTCCTGCGCGCTATTGTATATGCTTTGAGACGAAGCATAGAGTTGCGTAAAATCGGCATTCCAGATTTGCAGGAAGAGATTGGCAAAGCCGTTATCCTGGGTGGTCAAAGTTTGCTGCGTCGGATCAGCGTTGTCGGTATAGATGGGAGCAGAGAGGTTGCGAAACCACGTCAGCGTGACATCCAGAATCCAAGATTTTTGGAGCGAGGATTGGATGAGGTAGTCATTGTGTGCCAGATACTGAAGCGAGCCGTAATCCCAGCCGATCTTTGCAATCGTGCCGCCGCCGGTTCCGGGAACATCCATCGTGCCAGCGGTGTATTGATCGTAGGCTTGATTGAGATTGAGCATGCCAGCGCCTTGGGACCAATCGAGCGCCTGCGTTGTCACCGTCACACCCTGTGTGTTGAGATACTGGCCGTTGTCCCAACCTGGGAGCTTGGTGGCCGAATTCATAAGCACACTCTTGATGACCCGCGTGTCGCGCGAGTTATCGGTCATCCCCGCCAGATAACTCAAACTCTTGAGAAGCGAAACCCCGCCCGAGACGATGGGCGCGGCAAAGCTCGTTCCCGCCAGTCCCAGGCTGTAATAATTATTGGCACCTCCGCTGGTGTCCACTTGCGTGGTGGAAAGCTGCGCACCGTTTCCGCCGGTTTGCCCGCCATAATAGGCCGATACGAGAGACGTTCCTGGCGCCACGATATCCACTGGCGCGCGCACCGAAGGCACCAGGCCATGCACCGGATCGTAGTAATCCTGCGGTCCCCGGCTGCTGAACACGGCTATAGTGGTGAATTGATCGACCGTGTAGTTTCCCACAGCTCCGACAGAAATCGAATTGTAGCCGGATGCCGGACCTCCGACGTTATTCGAGGAATTGGTGGGCGAATTGGAATTCCCCGCGGCGACTACCAGCGTCGTCAGCGGATTGGCGCGAGCCAACCCATCGGCAGCCTTCGTATACGGGTCCAGTCCGGCAGAGTCCTCATAACCCCAACTGCTATTGATTACGCTCGTAGGCGTGAAGAATTGGAACGAAATCCCACCCCCATAGTTTACGGTGTGGGCCCAGCTTTTCGTGAAGTAATAATTGTAGGCGGAATAGAAAGTCTGCGGCGTGATGTCGAAATAGGTTTGCGTCTGCCCCGTGGACGGATCGGTCGCGTTATACCAATCCGTGGCGATGGCCCCTGAACTGAGCAAGGTGAGAGGAGCCATGCCAAGTTGATAGTAAGGGTAGTTGTATGGATCTGCGTTGGGATTGTAACCAGCGAGTACACCGCCCACCCATGTGGCATGCTCGTCCACCTCCCCGGCCGCGCCAGGGGAGACATAGTAATCATTGAGCGTAGATGTGGTTTCATGGCCGTTCCAAATCAGTCCGGCTTCCACATTGGCGGTGACGGAATACTGCCCCCAGACGCCCACGTTGTAAAAGCGATCCGCCCCCACCAGTGAGTTGATGGCCACGCCAGACGTGCCATCCCACGTAATGACTGTGCTGACCGGCTGCGTTAACCCTCCGGCATCGTTGGAGAAGAGGCCGGGGACGGGAGCATAGATGGAGTCGGACGAATCGGCCTCGGAGCGCGGCGTCATGAACACCATTGCCACCAAAAGCCAGACAGACATTCGCCAAAATTGACTGGAAGCGGAGTGGGGCATGAAACCCGGCACAACTAATAGAAAAGCTGCGGTCGAGCGAGCAAATTTCTGCGACCACCCCGCTAACTTTGCACAATTGCCTTGCGGATTGCCACAAGGGGGATAAAATAACTCCTTCGATTGTTAATTGTTTCGTAGCGCGGTAGATCGTCAAGTGGGACTCCCAGTGGTGATTTGAAACCCGGTTTTTCGGGAACGGCTCTGTAGCTGGCATTCGTTTATTAGATCAAATCATCATGAAATTATACGTAGGAAATCTTTCCTTTGACACCACCGAAAACGACCTTCAGGAACTGTTCGAGCAATACGGCAAAGTCGCCGAAGTCGGACTGGTAACCGATCGCACCACTGCCCGTTCGCGCGGGTTCGCCTTCGTCACCATGGGCAGCACGGCCGAAGGCCAGGCAGCCATTGACGCCCTTGAAGGCAAAGAATTTGCCGGACGCAAGCTAACCGTCAACGAGGCGCGTCCTCGTGAAGACCGTCCTCAGGGCGGCGGCGGTGGTGGACGTTCCTATGGTGGTGGCGGCGGCGGTCGCTCTTCCTCCGGTTCGCGCCGTTACTAATCGGTGTTTTTCAACGAGCGGAGTCTCTTCGGAGGCTCCGCTCTTTTTTTGTTATGCCCTATTTTCTATACGAAGGATTGTTCCATTCCTGCTGAACAATCTATTTATGCAGCGCTTCCGTGGCCAATCATGAAGATAGCCAGACTGAAGCAGGGCAATTCGAATTTCGTCATTCCATCATGCCGTCAACCGAAGGGACGCTCGAACGACCGCTTACTGCATCTGCGAGAAAAAGCTCGGTGGCGTTAAGAAATCCTCGCCAGCGCCTGATCAAGGTCATCGCATAAGTCCCGAGGGTCTTCGAATGCGCGACAAACAGGAGCGTCGTCTCCAAGAACGATATCGATCTCTGTTACCTCCCTTCCTTGAAGAAAGTGGCAGAAAGTAACTGGAGCCTAGGGGATTCGAACCCCTGACCTCCTCAATGCCATTGAGGCGCTCTACCAACTGAGCTAAGACCCCTTAAGTTATTCGTCCTCAAAGATTTACGGGTGACTTTAGGTTCACCAAAAAACCCACCAGTCCCCCCGTTTAGTCCCCCCGGTATAAAACCTTGGGGCCATCTCGGACGCGGGATTCGAGAAGGTATCACCCTAAATTTTTTCGGCAACAAAAAAAGGGTCAAAAAGTCCATTTTGGACTCGCTTGCATATTATTCTTGACCGTGCGCGGATTATTGAGACAGGATCGCAACAGATGATTTACTTATACTCTGTAAAAAAATCAGTTTTTTCGCTAATATTTTCGGTATCAGCCCTCGTTGCCGTGGGTTCTGCATCCGCTGATACGATTGTTGCTTCCAACATCACTTCCGATGCCTCTAATGCAGGCTCTGGGCTTTATCTTGGGACCTCGTTTTTTACGACCTCCGGGAGTGCGTTCTCTAATTTGGTCTTCAACCTGTATAGCGACAGCTCGTCCACCACATCCTATGCCGTGGGAACAGGTTTTCTGCTCAACCAAGCTTACGTGGGTTCGCCGGGGAGCTTGAACAGCGGAGCGCCCGGGTATATCGCCTCGGCAGTTGCGTCCGGGAATGTATATACTTTTAATGTTTCGGTGTCGCTCCAGGGAAATACCGAGTATTGGTTTTACGAAAACGCACCGACTACGAATTCATACTATACGAATCCGGTGCCCAGCAATCTGGCTGTTTATTCATCAAGCGGCGCGGAAGCGAATTTTAACGGCGTTCCTACCGTCCAGCTCACCTTTAAACTGGTGGCCTCCTCACCACTCCCTCCCTCATGGAATGTCCCGAGCGGCGACTGGACGGTGGGGAGCAACTGGACGGGCGGCACGCCGCCTGATGCTTTCACAGGCGGCACGATCGACAACAGCGGCACGGCCACTCTCAGCGGCACTACGGGCAATGCGGCTCCGCTGAATGTCGGCCTGAATAACAGCAACAACGGGCTGATCATCACCAACTCGGGCAGCCTCGGCACCGTCTCGAGCATCATCGGCAGCGGAAGTTCCTCTTCATACAACTCGGCGCTGGTGACTGGTACCGGCTCGATCTGGAACAATACGGGCCTGCTTTTCATCGGCGGGGATGGCAGCAACAACAGCCTGACCATCAATAACGGGGGAGCGCTGACGGACGGCGGAGCCATCATTGGCAATGGAACCAATTCCGCTTACAACACGGTGCTGCTCACGGGAGTGGGCTCAAGCTGGACGACTACCAATCTTCTTTATGTCGGCGGGAGTGGCAGTAATAACAGCCTGACCCTTTCCAGCGGCGCCACGATGAGCACCGGCGGTTTCGAACTGGGTGACCAGGCAGGATCGGTGAACAACACTGCGACCATAACCGGCACGGGCACCACGTGGACTTACAACGGCGGCGGCTACGTGGGCCTCGGAGGCTCCGGCAACTCGCTCACCATTTCCCAGGGCGGTGTGGTGAATGCGCAATCCACGAATGCCTTCTCGGTGGGCCTTAACGCGGGTTCAAATAATAACAGCGTCCTTGTCACCGGATCCGGTTCGCTCCTCGAAAACGTCTGGGTGCTCACCGTTGGCCAGAGCGGTACAGGAAACACCCTCTCCATAACCAGTGGGGGCTCTGTCACGGATGCCCGGGCTGTCATTGGCGGCACGACCGGGGGCATCGGCAACAGCGTGCTGGTGAATGGCGCGGGATCAACATGGAACAATTCGGCGCTGTTGATAGTCGGCCAAGGCGATAGCAGAAACAGCGTCACCATTTCGAATGGCGCGACGGTGACCACGGGCACGGTGGGGCCAGACAGCAGTTTCATCGGCTACAACACCACTGCCAATAACAACACGGTCACCGTGGACGGAGGCACCTTCACAAATGTCGGGCAGCTCACAATCGGTAATTACGGCAATTCAAACAGCCTGGTGATTACGAATGGCGGTGTGGTTTCAAACAGTAACGGTTTGATTGCCTTCCGGCCGGGTTCCACGGACAACAGTGTCACCGTGGACGGCACCGGATCGCAGTGGAACAACAGCGGCTTCCTTTACGTAGGCCGCCAGGGCGACAACAGCAGCCTCACCATTTCCAATTCCGCCGTGGTGACGGTTTCCGGCACTGATCCGACCGGCTTCAGTTCCTTCATCGGCTACAAGGGTCCCGCATCGAACAACAGCGTGCTCGTCACGACTGGCGGCGCATGGAACAACAGCCAAGGCCTTGTTGTGGGCGGCATTGGCACCGGCACCAATAATAGCATGACTGTCAGCGTCGGTGGCCAGGTGACGAATACGGTCGGCTCCATCGGCGATGTCTCAACGTCCACGGGCAACTCGGTGCTTGTCACCGGTACGGGTTCGAAGTGGACCAACAACGGGAACCTTTACGTGGGTTATGCCGGCGGCGGCGCGCTCACGGTGGCCGATGGCGGCAATGTTTCCGCCTCCGCCATCACGCTGGCTTTGATGGAGAGCTCCACGGGCACGCTGAACATCGGTTCCGGCGGCGCAGCCGGCACGATCACCTCGCCCACCATCACCGGGGGTGATGGGACTGCGGTTGTGAATTTTAATCACAGCGACAGCCTCACCTTCACCTCGCTGATTACGGGAAATCTTTCCGTGAACAAATTCGGGGCGGGCACCACCATCCTCACCGCTTCAAACTCATACAGCGGAGGTACCACCGTAAAAGCTGGAACGCTCTCGCTAGGCGAGGGCGGTGCGATCAACCACTCCGCCGCCAATCTTGTGGTGGGGGACACCGTCGGCGATTTCGGGACGCTGGACCTCAATGGCGGCCTCATCTCCGCCTCAAATGGGATCATTGGCAACGCCGTGGGTTCAAGCGGCGCGGCGACAGTAAGTAGCGGAACCTGGACCAATACGGGCGATCTCACAATAGGACTTTCTGGCACTGGCACCTTGAACGTCAGCGGCGGGTCGGTCAGCAGCAATATCCTTTATGTGGGCAACAATGGCGGATCCTCCGGCGTAGTCACGTTGACTGGCGGTTCCATCCAGGCGAACTTTGTCGCGATCGGGGAAGTTGGCGGCACGGGTGCTCTCTTCATTAGCGGGGGCGTTCTGACGAACCCGGACGCCTACATTTCAGACTATACCGGAGGCGGTAGCGCCACGGTCTCCAGCGGCACTTGGAACAACACGGGCAACCTCTACATCGGTGGCGGTGGCTTGGGAACCCTCGACATTACAGGCGGGTTAGTCACCACCGGCGTCAGCGCGCGGCTTGGCTTGGGGAGCAACACCGAGGGGCGTGTCACTGTGAGTGGCGGCACCTTCCAGAATGCGGGTGATCTCATCGTTGGCGACGCTGGCACCGGAACATTAAATCTCACAGGCAGCGGCGTGGTCACCATCGCCAGCGGCACCGGGACGCTCACGATTGCCGCACAAGCAGGCTCGAACGGCACACTAAACCTTGGCACAGGCGGTGTGGCGGGGACGCTCCTGGCAGCGACGGTCATCGGCGGAAGTGGCACGGCTACGGTGAACTTCAACCACACCGGCAGCTATACGTTTGCCCCTCAACTCACTGGCAACCTGAGCGTTAATCAAGTCAGTGGCACGACCAACCTCACCGGCTCCAATACCTACACAGGCCTCACCACAGTGCAAAACGGTGCGCTTATCATCAACGGCTCCGTCGCGGGTGACGTGACCATCTTGGGCGGCTTGCTGGGCGGCAGCGGTGTAATCGGTGGCAACGTGATCAACCGGGCACTGGTCAGCCCCGGCAATTCGCCCGGCACGTTGACAATCGGCGGCAACTACACTCAAACAGCCACTGGTACCTTGTTCGTTCAGATCGCTTCCTCAACGGTCTATGACAGGCTTGTCATCGGTGGTACGGCCACATTAGGTGGGACGTTGCAGGTTTCTTTTCTCAATGGATATACGCCCACGAAAGGCGAAACATTCAAGTATATCACGGCTGGCTTCGTGACAGGAGCATTCACCAATATCGAAACAGACTCGATCATAAAGCTACAAGCCAGCTATTTTTCCTCTGAGGGGACGCTGGAGCTCGTGGAGCTCACGGCAGTTCAGGGATTATTCGCAGAAGTGAAGGGGTTGACACCGAACGAACACGCGGTGGCGAAGGGGCTCGATAAGGTTGTGAATGATCCACGCGTTTCCAAGCTCGTCAATTATCTCGATGGCTTCGCCTTGGCAAAGATTCCACAAAAGCTGGAGAAGATTGTGCCCACTGATCTGATCCCTATGTTTGACGCGAGCATCAACTCAGCCAACGTGCAAGCGGACAATCTGGAGCGGCGCATGGAAGAGATTCGCAGCGGAGCAACCGGGTTCAGCGCGAGCGGCCTCAACCTGAGCGATTCACACGGCACCCGAAGCTTCAACGGCAACGCTGATGCCAAACAAGCGATCAGCAAAGACGGCAAGGAACTGACGCCCGCCCCGATTAGCGACCGCTGGGGATTCTTCATCAACGGCTCAGGTGAGTTTGTGGATGAAGAGAGCACGGCGATTGCGCGCGGGACAGATTTCACCACCGGCGGCATCACAGCAGGGGCGGACTACCGTTTGGGCGATCACGCCGCTGTGGGCTTGACGACAGGTTACGCGAACACGTCCAGCAATGGGCGTGGAGACGGGCCTGTGAAGATCGACAGCGGCAAGCTGGGGCTCTACGGCACGGTGTTTGATCGCGGCTTCTTCCTCAACGGGGCGGTGGGTGGCGGCCTCAATAGCTTCGACACCCAGCGCAACACCCTGGGAGGTCTTGCGCGTGGCGATGCGAACGGCACCGACTTCAACGCGCTTCTGGGAACCGGTTACACCTACCGCAAGGGCGGGCTGAGTGCCGGGCCGATTGCGTCGATGCGTTATAGCTGGGCGGGCATTGACAGCTTCACCGAGCGTGGATCGCTGGCTCCCCTGAAGATCAGCAGTCAAAGCGAGGCCTCGCTGAAATCCACCGTTGGCTTGCAGACATCCTATGCTTTCCAGCTAGGAAAGACGACTACCCTTACCCCGCAAATACGTGCGCAGTGGCAGCACGAAAACCTCGACACCGCGCGGGGCATCGGAGCGAGTTTCCTGCCTGGTGGTGCTTTCACGGTCTATGGGCCCGCGATCGGCCGCGACAGCTTGCTGTTGGACGTGGGAGCATCCCTGCAACTGACCCAAACCGTGGGAGTTTTCACCTTCTATACAGGCAATCTCGGCGGGAATAACTACACCTCACACGCGATCAACGGCGGCGTGCAGGTGAGTTTCTGATGCAATGGAGCGCTGCGACCTCTCATAGGGAAATTCCGATCTTCCGGGGTGGACTATATCGCGAGATCAGACGGACGGCGGCTGAAGCGACTGAAGAGCCCGAAAAATAGTGCGACTGTAAAGGGCGGTCGAAAAGCGCAGCATCTGATGCCTATTAAACAGCCATCTTTTAAAAAGGAACTCCGCTCTCACCTAGTTTAGGCGAGAAAGGATTGCCCGGCGGCAGCGAGCAAATCCAATCGCCCCACAGAAAATACTCAGACCGGCCAAGGTCCCGGGCTCCGGAGCCACGGTGCTTACCGAGGTGAACTCCAAGGCAAAGATGCCATCATTGTAATCCTTGTCGCCGCCATAGTAGCTGTCCTCAAAGGAAAGCACCAAGTAGGGACTTCCGGGGCTGGAGAAGGCGACGATGTGTTGGAAGTTATCGAAGTTCCGGGCGGACTCGTCGGTTAAGGCGGTCGTGCCCCCGCTGGCACCATACGCGATAAAAAAGAAGTCCAGCAAGGTGCCTGCACTGAAAGTGCCCAAGTTGACAAAATCCCCCGCGAGCAGCGGTTCCGTGGTGGTGCGCACCGAGTTGTTGGCCGAACTGATGCTGCCTGGTTCACTGCTGGACATGTCGGGGAAGATCAGCTTCGCATCGGAGGTGACGCCAGGGGTGGAGGCTGTGGGGATAGCTGACCCGGGAGCGAATGTATTAAATCCCAGTGAGTTATGATTACCCGCGCTTTCACCCAAAAAATAGACGCGCACCGCAGTGTCGGTTGCGAGCCGGAGAGAGGCGGGGTCAAGGGCCATGGAGGCCGCATTGATGGTTCCCGTATGGGTCGCTGGAATATTGGCCTGAATGAGAGTTTTGAGAGATGCGAGCGAACCCATGAAGGCTACAGATGCGGCATCAGAACCGGCAACATTCACCAAACCCGCAATGGGTAATTTTTCAGGATCGGCGGGAGATTGGACCGGAGAAACAACCACAGCCTGTGCCATTGAAACCGCAGCCATGATCACGATAGCCAGGACGGAGGCCCCGATATGGGAGATTTTGTTGGGGTATAATCGGCTTGTTTCCATGGTGTTTCGGAAAGGGGGAATATCCTGATTCTCTCCTTTACTCCGTTGTGGGGTCTCTGTCTGTAATCATTTGGTAGTGCCCTAATTTAAAAATGGTTTGTCTACGTGGATTCCGCACCTAGTTCAGGCGCGACAGGATAGCCCGGCGGCAGCGAGCAACTCCAATTGCCCCACAGAAAATACTCAGACCGGCCAAGGTTCCCGGTTCGGGAGCCGAAGTAACCGGTGATATTTCCAAAGCGACCACCACATCGTTGAAATCCTTGTCTCCACCGTTAACGGCATCCTCGTAGGAAAGGACGATATAGTTTCCGGAACGGAAAGAAACCATGTGCTGAAAATTATCGCTATTACGAGCTGTTTCATCGGTGAAAGTGGCGCTTCCTCCACCGGCGCCATTCGACATCAGAAAGAAGTCCAGCAGCGTGCCCGCACGCATGGTGTTTAGATTGACGAAATCCCCCGCATTTAATGGCGCGGTGGCTGTGCGCACCGAGTTGCCACTTGGGTAGAACGTAGTCGGATCATTGCTGGAAGCGTCAGGAAAGACCAACTCTGCTGCAGAGGTAATGCTCGGCGTGTTTGCCGTGGGGATCGCTGATCCGGAAGGCAGAATGTTCACTCCCAAGGTATTCCGGTAGGAGGCTCCTTCGCTGATAAAATAAACGCGCACAGAGGAGTCCACCGCCAGCCTCAATGAGGAGGGGTCCAGGGCCATGGATGCCATGGTGCCCGCGCTTAACGCTTTGTATTCCGGCAGCGTGTTCTTGATCGTGGCGTTAATTGAGGGCAGTGCAAGCATGAAGGCGGCGGCATTCGCATCGGAACCGGCGACATCTACCAAGCCCGCAAGGGGTAATTTATCAGGATCAGCTGAAGATTGGACTGGAGAAACAATCACCGCCTGTGCGGTTGTAACCGCAGTCATGAGTCCGGCAACAAGGGCTAATGCCCCGATGAGGGATATTTTTTTGAGACGAAATAGGTTTATTTTCATGGTGATTTGTCGGGAGAAGTCCCCGAATTCCGCTTAAATATAAGCATTTATACGCAATCCTGCAAGAAAAATAAGCAAATATCCGTATATTTGTTTATTTCTCCAAAAACTTCGGCTGAGAAGAGGGGCACGAAGGAGAAAGCTGCACCTTGGCAGATGGCGGATTGGCTCAAGAGATCATCAGAGAGGTTCCCAAGCCTAAGCATTTTCTTGGGGGGTAGGCACCGTTCCGTTAGCCAGAGATGACAAACGAGGCAACCAACGGCAGCAAAAAGTTGCCCCGGTTAAGAAATATAGCACCGAAACAGCCTTTCGCTATCTCACGGCTCGCAACGAATGCGGTGCAGCGTCACCCACATGTACCATGAACGAATCGAGATCCGGTTTGGGGTAAAACTCCAGTAGGGGAAGCTCATCTGGCATAAAACCTTGAGGGCATCGCAGACGCAGTACGGCTCCATTGCGGCGATTTGTAACCACGAACGGATGTGGCTTTTCCTGTAGAGTATTTAGAGCCTCAAAACACTCCACGAATCCGCGACATGCTGGGCAATGGGTTGTTTATGGTTGCGAATGCGCGGGTAAACAGCGATGGTTCAACACGGACATCGTTAGGGATTCATCCTGCGATACCCGGCAAAACCCTTCTTATGGCAAAACCCAATTACCAATTCGAAAAGCGTAGAAAAGAATTAGAAAAGAAACGCAAAAAGGAAGAAAAACGGCAACTCAAGCTGGAAAACAAAGCTGCCGAGCCCAAAGATACCCCGGACCAGCCTCAAGAGTAAGGAATAGCCTTCGGTCTGCCCCACGGTTGGCAAGCTGACTTTTATTTTTTCTTGGCAGTGGGCTGCACGGACGACACCGCAGGTTTCTTTTGGTTGCTGGCTTTCTTGGCGCTTTGTTGAGCCTTCTTCTTCTGGTTGTTTTTTGGATTTGAATCGCCCATAGGGTTTTATATTCAGCGAATAACTAACAAGATGCAAGGGGGAAGAACGCATCCTTACATCAGGGAGATGCGTAAGAAATATATTTAAATAACTTTCTCTTGCATAATTATGGGCCGACCTTAATATAAACCTGTTCGATTGTTATTGTTTCGTCGCGCGGTAAATCGTCAGTTGATATTTCAATGGTGATTTGAAACCCGATTTTCGGGAACGGCTTTGATAGCTGGCATTCGTCACTTAAATCTAAATCACTATGAAATTATACGTTGGAAATCTCTCCTTCGATACCACTGAAAACGACCTCCAGGATCAGTTCGCGCAGTTCGGCAAAGTTGTCGAAGTCGCCATGGTCACGGATCGCGAAACCGGCCGCTCACGCGGCTTTGCTTTCGTAACCATGGGCAGCGCCGCTGAAGGCGAAGCCGCAATCAAAGCTCTTGAGGGCAAAGATTTTCAGGGCCGCAACCTCACCGTCAATGAAGCGCGTCCTCGCGAAGACCGTTCCCAGGGCGGCGGCGGTGGTGGACGCTCCTTTGGTGGTGGCGGCGGCGGTCGCTCCTCCTCCGGCTCACGCCGTTACTAAGAGGTTCTAAATTTGTAAGCGGGCGGAGTTTCCATCAGAAACTCCGCCCGCTTTTTTGTGGTTTCGTTGCGCCCTATTATGGCAACCCGTGGGATAGATCGCCCCCACGGATGTCCTTTACAATTCCCCGTTTTTCCCTAGCAATAGGGGCATGGCTTCTCCCCTCAAAACACTCGGGCTGGCGGCGGTCGCCTATGCCCTGCTCTGCGTCGGCTCCCAAGCCGCTTTCTGGCGTTGCGAACTCCCCGGCGGAATCTACACCGTCAGCCTTCCCACCGTTGTCTCCGTAAGCACGCATGAATACATCGTGGATGGCGCGGCCCGCGTGACGGAACTGACTGTGGGAACGACGGGCGCGGTGGTGGCCCGGTTTTATTATATCGAGCCGATGGTTGCGAAATCGCCGATTGGTTTCGGGCAGACGCTCATCGACAAAGCGCAGCAAAAGGTCACCGAAGGAGCGAACCGGGCCGGCATGGAAGAGGTATGGAAAAAGGTAGTTAAAAACTACCCCAGCACGACGCATGCGCATACCGTGGAATACCGGCTCGACAGCGTGGATCAGGTAAAAAAGCTTCAGAAGAGCCTGGAGGATGCGTGGCGGGTGAACAAGGAGACGCTCATCAAAGTCTCGGCTGAGGATTCGGATGATTCCAGCTCGTCGGGAAATTAGGATTACGGCGTGAGTGGTTTGAGCAAGTCAAACAAGCTTTTGGCTCCGTTCTCCAGCGTCCCTTTCACTCCTTGAACGCTTTGGATTACCTCCTCGGCTGCGGCTGCGGTGAGCCTGGCAGTAAGGTCTTCATTGAGATGATTTAGCGGGCCGGCCACTTTCATGACAGTCCACGCATAGCCATCGTGTTCTTGGGTGAAGACCCGTGCGCGCGAGCCGGGCAGCCAGCGGAGGCTTGACGGGGCGACGCCCAGTTGGAACTCGCCTTGCAGCATTCCGTTCTCCAGGATGAAGCTCCCAGTTAGCCGGATCAGTCCCTCTGATTCCGCGTCCAAGCGGCTGACGGTCAGCTTGGTGGGCGTCCAGGCAAAGTCAGCTTCCGCTTTTTGCAACGTGAATTGGCGGAACTGCCGAGTGCGCGTGAAGGTGGCGATGGTTTCCAGGATCGGAAGGGCTTCCAGTTGTCCGCCGGTGAGGCTGATGTTCCCCTTGGCTTGCAGCGATTCGAGGGAACCGGTGACTTGCGCCTCGCCGCTGGCGTTTCCTTTAACCCCGGCTCGCCAGTCTTCAGGCAGGTAAGGGGAGATGGCGATGCCGTTGAACTTCACCAGCATATCGAGCGTCCGGGCTGGGCCAACATTGGCTTGCCCGCTGACGTTGAAGGATTCGGAGTCGCTGAGTTGAAACAGGCTGTCAGTGAGAAACAGCTCCGGATAACGGCAACGGACTTTAAGATGATCCACCCGCAGCGCGGGCCAGCCGGCTTGCTGCAAGCGTCCGCCAAAACCGGTGGCGATGAGGTCGTGACCGCTGGGCTCCAGGATCAAACGCATTTGCTTTAGACTTCCTTCGCGGCCTGGTGGCGTCCAAGCCAGCTCGGTTTCCTGGATCTGCGTGCGCTGGAGTTCAAATCGCTCGGGAATCCAGGAGGAATGGCGGAGCGGCGGTGAAGAAGGGGAGGCGAGGAATGCCGCAGCACCCGAAATGGCGGTGGTAGGTTCCGAGGGATTGCCCAGTTCGACCTTCACTCGCTGAATTTGCAGGCTGCTTACTTGCCAGGCTCCTTCAAAAAGCGCGGCGGGCTCGAAATCCGCGCGGATCTGATCAGCCTGCAATGCCTTGAGAAGTGTCCCGGACGCGCCGCGGGCCGAATAGCCATCGGAATAGAAAGAAAATCCGTTGCATTGAATTGACAGATATTGACCGTCGGCTGCGAGAAACGCAGAGGTCTTCTGGTTGAGCAACGCACGGAAAGCCTCGCTGTGCAGATAACGGTTGAGCAAAAATGAAGCGACAAAATAGACGACCAGCACGAGGACCGCCATTGCACCGCCAGTCCACGCCACAAGGCGTCCCCAACGGAGAGTCGGTTTTCTAGGGGAAGACATGAGAACACAGGGTAATCGGCGTTCGCCCTCCGGGCAATCATTGAAATTGTCAACGCCGCCACAGCTGCATAGGATCACTTCAAGTGCTCGCCCTCCATGACATCACTCTCGAAGTGGGACCCGCCCATGCGCCCCAGGCCCTGCTCCACAACGTCTCGCTCCAAATCCCGGCAGGGCAGTTGGTCGGCATCGTCGGTCCGGCGGGCAGCGGCAAGAGCACGCTGATCAAAGTTATCGCGGGCGTCCACGAGCCCACTGAAGGGAGCGTCCATTGGTGCGGACGCGATCTGCAAGATTGGGCAGAGACTGATCAAGTCGGAGGCGGACTTGGATTTTTCTGTCTCTGACATTGAGGACGTTCAGAGAGGATGACGATGAGGATTGCCGAACCAGGTCACTGCACCGAACTGCCGCCAAGCGTTGCAGTTTCGATGCGCCGGGTTCTTCGGACGTTGCATTCGCTGGCAGCGCCCGTTTCCGGCGGCAGTCGGTGAGTTCTATCGTTCGGAGGCATCACACGCATGAACTGGGGATTGGCACTAATTTGTCTGGTTACCTTTCTGCCGATTTACGAATTGGTCAGAGCGATTCGCGCATGGAGACGCCGCGAGAAGTTGCGCGTCGTGCTGACGGAGTTTGGAGCGGCGGCATTTTTCGGAGTGCTGGCCTTTTTATTTCTTTGGTATTTGCAGGGC
>Ga0118677_10009905_pt1 | contig 14731 bp, 11 predicted proteins | sample AliMusrvi5mmetaG_FD_86154 | JGI IMG/M metagenome (GOLD analysis project Ga0118677, IMG submission 86154)
GCCCGACCCCCTTTAGGAAAATCCCCCTGATAACTACCATGTAATAGCGCAGCGGATTCAAAAGCGTCAGCCACTGCACCGGCTCGGGCATGTTCTCGATCGGGAAGGCGAAACCGGAGAGCAACATGGCCGGGAAGATGATGAAGAAGGCGGTCATCATGGCCTGCTGCTGGGTCTGGCTGACGGTGGAGATCAGGAGCCCGATGCCCAGGGAGCTCATCAGGAACAGGGTTGTTGCCAGAAACAGCAGCCACAGGCTGCCCCGCACCGGCACATGGAAGACCAGCGCCCCTACGGTGCTGATCAGGGCCACGTCGATGTAGCCGATCAGCACGAAGGGGAGCGTCTTGCCGAGAATGAATTCACTCTTCCTTATAGGGGTGACGATGACCTGTTCGATGGTGCCGATCTCCTTTTCGCGCACGATGGCCAGCGAGGAGAGCAGCATGGTGATGACGAAGAGAATGTTGGTAATCACCGCCGGCACATAAAAAGGAGGGCTTTCCAGGTTGTCGTTGAACCAGGCCCGGGTGACCAGCTGCACCTGTCCGGTCTGAACTCTCCCACCAGGATGACGTGCGGCATGCTCATGCTGCAACCGGGCGTTATAAGCCACGGTCAGGCGTGAAAGATATCCCATGATCACCCCTGCGGTGTTGGAATCACTGCCGTCCAGAAGCGCTTGCATAGTTATCGCGCCGCCACGATTCAGCTTTTCCGCAAAGCCGTGCTCGATATCCAGCACGACCCTCACATCCCCGCGATCCAGCAGAGTGCGAATCTCGCTCTCCTTTGAGATTTGCTTCACCAGCCGGAAATAGCCGGAGGAGGTCATGATGGACACCAACTCACGACTTTCGGCGCTGTTATCACGATCCAGAATGGCGGTGGGGATGTTCTTGACATCCATGTTGACCGCATAGCCGAAGATAACCGTCTGCATCATCGGCATCACGAAGAGCACAATCCTCATGCGCGGGTCGCGGAAGACCTGGATGAATTCCTTGATCAGCATGGCGCGGAGTCGTTCGAACATTCAGGCAATCTTCTTTCTGAATTTCTTCACCGCCACTGTTATTACCACCACCCCGAAGATCACCAGGAACAACGCCTGGGGCCAGAGCACCGCCAGGCCGACATCCTTGAGGTAGATGCCGCGCAGGATGGTGACGAAGTAGCGTGCCGTGATGATGCGGGTCACGGTTTGTATCGGCAGCGGCATGTTCTCGATCGGAAAGATGAAACCGGAGAGCAGGAAAGCCGGCAGCACAGTGGTGACGATGGCCAGCTGACTGGCCAGCAGCTGGTTTTTGGTGATGATGCTGAGCAGCATGCCGAAGGCCAGGGCGCAGAACAGAAAGATCATCGCCAGCGGCGCCAGCAGCCACAGGCTACCGCGCAGCGGCACGTCGAAGATGAACTCCCCCACGCCGATGCAGAGCGCAAGATCCAGTATGCCGATGGCGAAGTAGGGAACCAGTTTGCCGAAGATCAGTTCACCGCCGGTCAACGGCGTAGCCACCAGCTGCTCCATGGTGCCGGTCTCCCACTCGCGAGCCATTGAGAGCGAGGTCAGGATGGCGGCCATGATCATCATCACCACGGCGATCAGACCTGGAAAAATGAAATTGCGGGATACCATGTCGGTATTGAACCAGACGCGCGGTTTTAGTTCCAGCATCGGCAGGCGGGGAGTGATCCCCTGCCTGCGAGCCTGTTTCAGCATGATGTCACGGGAAAATGTGGCGGCCGTGGCCTCGGCGTACCCCAGAGCGATAGTCGCGGTGTTGGGGTCGCTCCCGTCCAGTATGGTCTGCACCGGCGCGGCCTCGCCGTTGGAAAGTTTGCGGTCAAAGTCCGGGGGAATCACCAGGGCGATCAGCGCCCGGCGGTTGTCAATTGCCTGCTCGATGTTAGGATAGCTGTCGGCCCGCTCGCGTAGATCGAAATAGCGCGAACCGGAAAAGCGGCTGATGAATTCGCGGCTCTGGGCGGTACCGGCCTGGTCCCACACGACGAGCGGCACCCGGTCCACATCCAGAGTCAGGGCGTAACCGAACAGGAACAGCAGCAGTATGGGAATGCCGATACCCATAATCAGGCTGCGCGGGTCGCGCAGCACGTGCAGGAATTCCTTTTTGGCAACTGCTCTCAGGCGGCGTGGGTTCATAAGAACAGCGAGCCTAGCGGCTCACGAACTCTCTGATCCTGGTGTTGGCAATCAACCGGTCGAGAGTTGTGGCGGTAAAAACCTTACCATTCAGACGCAGCAGCAGATCATGCATGTCCGCCCTTCTCTGACGGAACCCCCGGCCATCAATGCAGGCAACCACCTCATAGTGCGGTTTTCCCTCGCTGACATGCTTGTTCCGCTGGGTTTCCAGCTCTTTCATCCTGGTCACCTTGTCTCTGGCGGTGCCGTCGTCGCTGGTGATTTTGGCCTCGATGATTACTACCGGGCTGATTTCGTCCGGAATACAAAAATCCGGGGCCTGCCCGAATCCGGGTATTCTTTCGGCCCGTCCCGTTTTGCGATATGAAACGCCGACTTCGCGCAAACGCTGCTCAACAGCGTTCTCCATGACCTCGCCTACCAATTCGGAAACAGCATCACGGTGTGTAGCAAAAGGGCGACCCAGGTAACGTTCGTAGAGAAGCACGGCGTAAGGGACGTTTTCTCTGGCAGCATACTCCAATGATTCAAGCCCGAAGGTAGTGTCGAACTTTGCCAAGCGATGGAGGACTCCGTCTTGCTCAGGCGGTGCGCCTTTTTCGATGTACTGGATAGCGACCCTGATCAATGCATCAATCCGCTCAATCGTCTTAACGGCCGAATTCCGTGCAATCAGCTTCTGATAGTAGTCAATAGTCTTGCAATTCTTGTCGACCCCACGCGCCGAACCTTGGGTGATATCGCTGCCCAGCTCTGTCCGTGCCAGTTCGGCCCACTCGGGTGCGGTCATACCAAGGACCGAACGAAGTACCCCGAGTACAAGGCTATTCTCCTTCAGAGCAACCTTCACCTCTTCGAGGGAAAGGTTCTGAAATCCTCCAGTAGCTCTCTTCAAAGCCTCATAAGCGGCCTGGAATTCCGGATACCGCACTAAACCTGTTCCGGTGGGCATGAGCAGAAATTCGGAGGAAAGATCATCAAAAGTAGCACTGACCATCTCTTCAATGCGAGTTTCCAACTCTTTTTGACTCAGTTCAAACGGACGCTTTCCCGGCATCTCTCTCACCCCTCAAAATGAAATATCATCGCCAGCAACTACATAGTCAACCGGGCCTTCATTTACGGCATAACGTTTTGTCGGCAATTCCTCGAAAGAAAGCTTGGCCTCGATCTCTTCCGGACACGGCAGCGTAGCCAGATGATGGGCAATCGCAGCCAGTTTAAGCTTAGGTGAAAGGGCCGGATTCCAACCAGTCCTTAGCACCCAAACTGTCATCCGCACCAAGTGTCCGAAGATGATGCATCGGGTATCGCCTTGCGTCGGTTTGAGCCCCCCCTGTCGAAGCTTATCAAGGTCTGAACACACAATCCCCGCGAATTCTCCGGCTGTATTTACCACTGTTTGCCTGGAGACAACACCGGTGGAACGGCAGACGAAAACGGTGTCAACAACCGACGAGGCAGTGCCTATGATATGGATCGAAGCGCCCATCTCCGCCGGGCAGGGGAGTGCCGTGGTACAGGTCAGACCGGCGTCCAGAATCGCCACTGCCACCGGGTGGTAGGCATCCAGGCGGTTGTGGTGGTAGGTAAAAGCCAAGGGGCGGCCCGGTTTGAGGGCACGGGCCATGTTACAAAAGACCGCACTCAGCCCCTCGGTGAAATGCTCCAGTCCCCGCTCCATGGTGACATTGCCGGTCAGTTCGTCCTGGTTGCGGGTGGTATGGGATAGAAGTGCCGGAATCGCATCGTCAGCCAGTTTGCGCAGCCAGACATAGCAGAAGTCCATCAGCTCGGCGTACTGCACGTTACCGAAGTATGGGGGATCAGTGAAGACCCCGTCCAGGCTGGCTAGCGGCAGATTTGTGGTAGTGGCGCTCTGGCAGAGAATGCGCACCGTGCGCCCGTTTTCATCTCCTCTGCTGTCACCGATCCACTCCCCCGTGATCGGCACCTGCACCTTGCGTGCGCCGTCGTGGCGGGTCTCGAAGGGGGTATCGCAATACTGTTTGGCCTTCATGTACTTTTCGATGATATTGGACCAACCGCCGCTCCCCACGCTTACCCCTCCGCCGTTGGCAATACCCAGCAGGTTGGATTCGCACTGAATCAAGCCCACCGGGAAGCCGTGCACAGAGAAGATATCCAGCGATTTGAGGGCCATGCTGTCGTAGCGGCAGACCATGTTCTGGTAGCGCAACAGGTCCGAGAGATTGGTAATCAGAGCGTTTCTGACCCGCTCATTTCGTTCCGTTTTAATGGTTCGACAACTCAGCTCCAGGCTCAGTAGTTGTCGCTCGTTGAACATTTCCCTATAGCGGCGGTAGCCCCAGCGCAAAAGCCGCCCCGTTTCGTCACCGGGGGGGATTTCGTCATCAGGCACGAAGCGTGTTCCGGTAATGCTCAGCATAGATGCAGCCTGTTCGTAGCGGGCAAGGTCGGCGGTGTCGGGTCTTTTGAAGAAACGCCCGCTGTGGTTGGGCTTGCAGGTGCGGCAGTAGTACTCCATGGCGAACATTCGGTGGCCGGGTGGACCGGCGTCCGGGTCGGGATATGTTACGATTTTACCACAATGAGGACAGGCACACTTATTTCGTTTGGCAGGGCCTTCCAGGCGCAACTCCGCAGAGCAGGAGGCGCAACGGCCGGGATGCTTGCGGTCCTGCGCCTCGTTCAGGTCGCCGCAGGCATGACAGACCATTACATTCAGCGGGTGGCGCTTGTCTTCAGACAGTAAATATCCGGGAAAGAGATCGAAATCTTTGGCGCAGTGGGGGCATTCCTTCTGCTTCACCCAGAGGAAGTATTTCACATGCGCCTGGTCGGAGCCGCACGTGAGGCAGTTGGTGCGATACAGGTCGCCGATCTGCTCCTCCAGTGTCTGCATCAGCTCAGTTGCGGATTTTCGGTATTTCTTCAGGTCCAGGTATTCTATCTCGCGGTTGACGATCCACCAGGCCATGGGGTTGATGTCGTAGCCCAGCACATTGCACCCCACCCGGTTTGCCTCGATCAGCGGGGTCCCGCCACCCATGAACGGATCGGCTATGGATATTCCCTTGAAGTCGTTGGCTGAGAAGAAAGCCACTTTAAGCGGCCGGTCGCTGTATTCTGAGAGGATCAGTCCGCGGAATAAGGTCCCCGGCCGGCGGGCGAACCACTTGTGCACGGCGATGATTGGCCGGTAGTTCTGCTGGATCTGTTTTTCACGCAGGGCCAGAGAGGAGATGAAGGGGATGTCGAAGTGCTTTTCTATGGGCATCGGGGAGTGGATGTTTCCTTGGTTGATAAATCTGTTTATTTGCAGTTATTCCCTGAGTCAGGCATTTTCAGTACACCGCACGACCTACTGCGATGACAAGCTGTTCGACGAGGTTCATTCGAAGGCGTACCGGTAAAGTTATTCGGGTTGTTTTGCCAGACGTAATCTTTAAGTTTGCACAGTTCATCTTGAAGTGATTTGCCATGGTTGACCCGATGTCCACGTCCAAGATCTTCGACTGCATTTTTGATCTCTGGGAAATCAGATTTATAATCTATCAAGCAAGTCGCACCAAAATAACGGTAGTCGTTACTAAGAAGAACTTGGGCCGATGCGAAACCAGGCGCTTTACCGAGGTCATGGCTCAAGTGAGCTGGGCCATGATAACGGGAGCCTTGTCGCCATAAATACTCAGTTCCATTGAAATCGTAAATGCAATCACCACGTTGACGATATTCTTTATTCTGATAGTACCTACCATTGATCTCTTTTTTTGTCACTTTCGCAATGAATATCAGGCGGTTGTCAGCATGTAATGAGTTAGCGGCAAACCCAAAGATAAAGTCATTATTTGTTGCAGTACAACGAATCTTGGGTTTGCAAATGGCCAGAGAAAGTATGCCGTCCTGTACGCACGGAGCACCGAGGTCGTCAACCGTCAGCTTATAGAAGTAGATTCGAGACATCTTTGAACTCCTTCAATTGTTTACATGTAAAAGAGTCGGGTTTTGTTTTTTCCACCATATAAGAAATTGTTCTGTGTCCAGAAGACGCGGCAACCTGGCACTGCGCTGCAAATAACCATTATTAACCGACAAACCTCCCCATTCAATCAGAAGATCTTTCCGCACACGGTAAGCTCGGTCGCGATATTCTCCAATAGGAATGCAGCGTTCCAAGCGTCCAGATGACACGGGACATGCACGGACAATCAAATCCTGAGCATCCGCATCCAACATGCGCCGTGAATGTGCATTGATGTCTCGCTCAGGGGAAGTAACGCTTGCGGCTAGAATAAAATCTTCGACTACGTAAAAGCCGATTATTGCGTATACTAATCGAGCCTTGCTGAAAGTGCCGGCTAACCCTGCGTAAAACACAATCAAATCACCAGGATTAAGATTGTCTTGTAACTGTTTGGCACGTTGGCCCTGATCACCATAGGTAAGTCGAGCAAAATCTGGATCAAGATGCATCCGTCTGTAACGCAGATGTTCTGGCAAACTGACGTCGATTTTGGCCAATAATGGATCGAGGTGCGCGTAAGGCTTATCTAAACCGGGATGAATCGGACAGCTCTCTGGAATGGCTACGTAAATAAATTCTCGACTCAAGCTGTTTACAGGTGAGTTCCAATAACCACCTGCTTTACTCTGATCGGCTCCCACCCGGACTAACAACCCGTTCAATTATCACCTCCACCATCTTCCGCATTTCAGACGTTATCAGGAACTTTGTTTATTTGTAACTCACTACTCCCCGCACTTCGTAAACCCACAAATGATGAATTAGGCCTCCTGAGGTGTTTCATCAAAATCACCTACCCCTACCACCTCAAACGCCCCCTCAATAATCCCCCGAAACACCTCGCTGGTGGCCGCCCAATCCACCACATCCACTCGAAAGGGGAGGTTGGACTCTGCAAAGGCGTCCTTCAAGGTGGCCAGTTGCCGGAAATCGAGCGCTGTTTCACCCATAATGGCCAGATCGAGATCGGAAAAGGGTTTGGCGTTTCCCTGCACGCGGGAACCGAAGACACGTACCGTGCGTCCGGGAACGTGGAGTAGGAGTATACGCTGGACCTCGGTCAGGTGTTCAGGTGAGAGGTCAAGCATGGCGGGACTTCAGGCGGGAAAGCAGGTCGGCGGCATCAGCCGTGAAATCGGACAGGACGGCGAAGACCTCACGTGCTTTCTCTTCGTCGTAGGTGTGGGAGGTGATGTTGCGTTTATCGCGGTAATCGAACCAGCGTTCGGGCACGGCGATCAAGCCGCGCTCAGCCCCGACACGGATCACCTCCTTGAAAGGGAGCTGATCCAGCTCCTCGCTGGAGGGGAGTTCCTGCTCCAACTGGCGCTTGAGCATTTTGTAGGCCAGTTCGTAGGTGTATTCGAAACGCTGGATGCAGGCATCGCGAATATCTTCGTCTCCCGGCACTGTGCGGCTACGGTCAAGTACCCGCTGGAGCGAGGTCAGAGCTTTCTCGTAAGAACTGAAGTCCAGATTCATTATGGCTCCCTTTCCAAGTTGTTAAAAAATTGCGCAATACGCGAAAAACTCTGCGACAGGAAAAAATGGAGAGATGATCCAACCTGTCTAAAATCACCATCCAGTATATACACCACACCCCGCCAGCCACGCCACTATTTTAACCTTGCCGCTTGCCAGGAACGTTTGTTAATCGCCTTTCAAATCTTGCTCCTCAATCAGCCCGATAAACACATCCTCCAGGTTGGGGAGTACACCATCCACCACCCGCTCTTGTTTCAGCTCCTGCGGCGTGCCGACCGCCACCATCTTTCCCTGGAAGATCAGCGCCAGCCGGTCGCAGTATTCGGCTTCGTCCATGTAGTGGGTTGTGACGAAGATAGTCACACCATCAGCGGCCATCGAGCGGATCAGATCCCAGAAACGACGACGGGAGAGCGGATCGACGCCTGAGGTCGGTTCATCCAGGAAGACGATCGGTGGCTCGTGCAGGATGGCGCAGCCGAGGGCCAGCCGTTGTTTCCAGCCGCCAGAGAGTTCGCCTGCTTTGGATGTGCGCCGCTCGGTAAGCCCGGCCATCTCGACCACCCAGGCGGTGCGATCCTTCAACTTCTCCGCCGTCAAGCGGTAGACCCCTCCGTAGAAGGCGATGTTTTCCTCCACGGTCAGATCCTCGTAAAGCGAGAAACGCTGACTCATATAGCCGATGTTGGCCTTGATCTGCTCCGGCTGGCTGGCAATATCGAAACCTGCCACGCTGCCGCTGCCATCGGTAGGCGCCAGAATGCCGCACAGCATGCGGATGGTTGTGGACTTTCCGGCGCCGTTGGGACCGAGAAAACCGAAAATCTGCCCGCGGGGAACAGAGAGGGAAATGGCATCAACGGCGGTGAAGTCGCCGAAGCGTTTGGTAAGGTTGTTGAGTACAACAGCGGGCACTAAACTTCCCCCTTTGGGAAAGGGGGACTGAGGGGGATTTGCCTCAGTTTGCTGCGAAGAAATCCCCCCTGGCCCCCCTTTATCAAAGGGGGGTAAAAGATCCCCTCCGATCCTGCCGATCACCAGATCCTCCAGCGTGGTGCTGCCGTTATCGGTCAGTTCGTCCGGAGTGCCGCAGGCGATCAGTCGGCCGGCGTGGATCAGGCCGACCCTGTCGCAAAGCCCGGCCTCGTCCAGGTAAGCGGTGGCCACAACGATGGTTACCCCCTCGGAGTGCAGCTCACGCAGGATACGCCAGAAGTCGCGCCGCGAGACCGGATCGACGCCGTTGGTAGGCTCCTCCAGAAGTAACAATTTGTGTTTGTGGATCAAGGCGCAGCAGAGTCCCAGTTTCTGCTTCATGCCGCCCGAGAGCCGGCCGGCCAGGCGTTTGGTGAAAGGGGCCAAGCCGCTGAACTCAAACAGCCGGTCGCTCCGCTCCTGGAACTCCGAGCCGGTTACGCCGAAGATTTCGGCATAGAAGGCAATGTTCTCAGCCACACTCAGATCGGGATAGAGGCCGAAACGCTGGCTCATGTAGCCGATATGACCATGGACCTTTTCCACCCCGGCCGGAAAAGGGTGTCCCAGTACGGTCAGTTGGCCGTCGCTGGGGTCGAGGATACCGGCCAGCATACGCAGCGTGGTGGTTTTGCCGGCCCCGTCCGAACCGACCAGACCGAACAGCTCACCCTCAGGGATGGCGAGAGAAAGGGAATCCAAGGCGGTAAGGCTGCCGAAACGGCGGGTGAGGTTGTCGGTTGTGATGATATTCATTGGTAAGTATTTCCGGGCGACGCCAGAATTCAGATGATGCCAAGGCAGCGAGGAGAAAGCGACCGAGGCATAGCAGCGCTATGTTGAGGAGCTTTCGACGAGCTAACGCCGGCAGGGCTGAATTATGGCGTCGCCATAATGACTGCGTCGGCGGGCATGCCCGGCTTCAATTCTCCCTTCGGATTCGGCAGGGTGATTTTAATTCGGTAGACCAGCTTGACCCGCTCCTTTTCGGTCTGCACGTTCTTGGGAGTGAACTCGGCCTCGGAAGCGATGAAACTGACCCGACCCTCTAAACCACGTCCCGGCCAGGTATCCACCGTGATGCGGGCCGGCTGACCGACCTTGACCCGCCCAAGTTCAGACTCGGGAATGTAGCCACGCAGCCAGACCTCGTCCATTTTTGCGACTGTGACCACCGGCGCACCGGCTGCCAGCATTTCACCAGGCTCGGCATGTTTGGACAGCACCAGTCCGGTCAGCGATGAGTACAATATACTCTGGGACAGGCGTGTCTCGGCCAGCATCTTGACGGCGGACGCCCCCTCGGCCCGGGCCCGGGCCTGCCGCACGGCATCCGGGCGTGGACCGATCCTGAGCAGTTTAAGGTGCTGTTCGGCCTCTCGCACCGCTGCTGCAGTTGCATCGCGGCCAGCCCTGGCCGCCTCCAGCTCCTTCAGAGGTATCACCTCACGCTTAAAGAGCTCCTCGCTTCGAGCAGCATCCTTTGCCAGCCGGTCGGCGTCAGATTTCATCCGTGCCAGTACGGCTTCCCCCTGGGCAATCTCCTCACGACGGCTGCCCGCCTCCAGGTCGTCCACTGCCGCTTTAGATGCACGCTCTTCGGCAGACCGGTTGTTGCGTTCCTCTCTCAGCTCTTCATCCTCCAGCCGCCCAACCACCTGGCCGGCCTTCACGACCTGTCCCTCATCCACCATGCGCTCCGCCAAACGACCACCGACCTTGAACGACAATTCCACCGAAGTTACCTCAATGGTGCCGGATACCTTGAGAATACCCGCTTCCGGTGTCGTGCGGTTTCTGAAAATGAATACAGCCACAGCTGCTACTGCAATTATAACAACTCCAATGATGGCTTTTCTGGACATCAGAACCCTCCGCAACGGTCTATCATCAAAACTATCGCAACATACCAGATTAATATGACACGGACTATTCAAAAAAAGGTTTCGAGTGCAAGCAGTTTGACTCTGAGCTTGTCTAAACACTCTGCATCGTGGTAACTTTCGGTAAGAGTCGATACTATATCAAAAACGCTCGGCGCTCGGCATTACCCAAGTGCAGCGATTAGAGGAGCCATATCGTGTCAAAACAGTTCGTCAGCGACATAAAAGACCGGGATCCCGTGAGTGCCGTTTTTCTGGTAAAGGAGAAGGTCATGGCCATGGCCAAGAACGGAAAACCCTACATGAACCTCCGTTTCATGGACAAGAGCGGGGAGATTGAGGCCAAGGTCTGGGACAATACCGATCTGCTGGACAAACAGTTTGATAAGGATGATTTCGTCCGGATTCGCGGCAAGGCCTCGGTTTATATGAACAGGATGCAGGTGGTCGTGGCCGAGATCACAAAAATTCCGGAAGAACATGTCTGTCTGGCCGATTTTCTGCCGGAATCGCCCCGTGACAAGGCTGAGATGGTGATGGAACTGGCCGAGGTGGTTGACTCCATCAGCAACCTGCATCTGAAAAGTCTGATGCAGGCATTCCTGACCGATGAAGCTTTCATGGGGTTGTACTGTTTGGCGCCGGCCGCCAAGGGGATGCATCACGTCTATTTGGGCGGACTTCTGGAACATTCCCTGGCACTTGTCAAGCTTGTTAAAACCATCGTGCCGCTTTATGGCGGCATCAACGAGGACCTGCTTATAGCCGGGGCGCTGCTGCATGACGTAGGCAAAGTCTACGAGATGAGTTTTGAGCGCTCTTTTGACTATACCGACGCTGGTAAATTGCTAGGGCACATAACCATCGGCGTTGAGCTAGTGGAGGACAAAATCCGCGCGGTGGAGGGATTCCCTCGCGAACTGGCCATGCTGCTGAAGCACATGCTGCTTTCTCATCACGGACAGTACGAATACGGATCTCCCAAGCGCCCCAAGACGGTTGAGGCCACCATACTCAATTATCTGGATGATATGGATTCCAAGATCAACGGGATCCGTTCACACATGGCCAAAGAGAGTGTCAGCACATCCCGCTGGACGGCCTATCACCGGTTGTACGACCGTTATTTCTTCAAGAACAACGGTATGGAAGAGGAAGTGGAGGTAGAACTGGCGTCTGATGAAACAAGCGAACCGCCACTGGAAAAAAAGTCTTCAGAAGCGCCCTCAGTAAGGCAGGAGCGCAAGAACTTCGGCAATCAGCCCTTCAAGGCGTTGGAAAATCTGGATCTGTTTTAGACAATCAACCCTCGCAGTATCCCTAGGTTAACCGCGTCCATCTCGTCCTTGTCCCCCTTTGGAGTCTCCAGAACCTTGGGCACCGTCGCAAAGCGCGGGTCATTGAGGATAAAACGGAACGGATTCAGACCCAGTGTGCCCTGGCCGATATGTTCATGCCGGTCAACTCGTGAGCCGAGGCCCTTCTTTGAGTCATTCAAGTGGAAACATTCCAGCCGCTCCAGCCCGATCAAACGGTCGAACTGCCGCATGGTGTCTGCGTACCCCTCTTCCGTGGCGGTGTCGTAACCGGCGGCAAATGTGTGGCAGGTGTCGAAACAGACTCCAAACTTGTCGGGAAAACGTGAAGCGTTGATAATTGCACTCAACTCCTCAAACGTCCTCCCCAGATTACTCCCCTGGCCGGCTGTGGTCTCGATCAGCACTCTTCCCTCGAACTGCGGCACCTCACCGAAGAGCTGATCAAATGCTGCTGCTACACGCTCCAGTCCCGCCTGAGGAGAGTCGGCCAGATGAGAACCGGGATGCATGACCACTTTGGCGATACCGAGTCGGGCACAGGTTTCCAGTTCGTCCCGGAAGGCGGCCAGACTCTTGTCGCGGGTGTCGCCGGGAGGAGAGGCCAGGTTGATCAGGTATATATCGTGTGATATGACCTCATGCAGAGCGGAAGCGGCGAATTTGGAGCGGAACAGGGCGGCATCAGCCTCGCTGACCGGCTTGCCCCGCCACTGGTTTGAGTTGCGGGTAAAGATCTGCAGCACACCGCAGCCGGTGGCGACAGCCCGGTCAATGGCCAGATGCAGGCCGCCGGAGATGGACATGTGAGCGCCGAGATAGTCGTTCATTGCGGCGCCATTTCGATATGATTGCCGTAATAGTGTACATCGACCTCGTCGCCCGCGGCAAAACCGGTGACCGAATGGAGGTAGAGGAGGGTGGCGGTACACGCGGTGATATGGCTGGAGTCATACATGGTGGAGACGACCGGGGCGTTGACGAACTGCGCGGCGCCGTAGGCGGTGGAGCCGCCGGAGTGCTGGTCCTGACCGGTTTCGGCGTAGAAGGCGGCGGTGGTGGGGTAGGCGACGGAACTGGGGTAGCTCTGGATCAGGGCGGTGTCGCCGGGGGCGTAGAAGTAGTTGCGGTCGCTGGTGAAGTTATAGGCATTCACATGATTCACTGTATCCCAGGGCAGGACGGCGCGGGTGGGGCCTCCCCCGCCGATGATGACGTTCTGGGCAAAATCGTAGCCGGTGGCCCCGCTGAACTGGAAGGGGCCCCAACCCGCCCCCCCGACGGTGTTGTCGTGGAAGATCATGTTGTAGGTGCTGCCGTGGCCGAAGATCACGGTGTTGGCGGCGGTGCCAAACAGCATGTTGCCGCTGATGGTGCTCCAGGAGGTGACGCCGGGGGTGTCATCTACATCCTGCATCATGATGTCCTGGCCGTTGGCCTGGATGACGTTGTTGAGCACGTTGACGTTGTAGACCCAACTGTACATCTGCACGCCGTCGGCGTGGCCGTAGCCGAGTTCCTGGTGAATGTAGTTGTTGGAGACGGTCACATCGTGGGTGGGGGTAAAGCCGGAGGCGGTGGGGCCGCGATAGTCGCCGGTGACGTCGACGGCGTCGGTGACGTTGAGCGAGATGTCGTTGGAATCCACGAGGATATGATCGGCGTAGCTGATGACGACGCCGTTGGCGTTGGCCATGACGATGTTGTGGGTGATGTTGATGTGGTCGGTGGTGCGCAGGGCGATGCCGTTGCCGCCGTTGTCGTGGACGATGTTGGAATCGATGGTGATGTAGGCGGCGTTGGTGGCCACGTTGTTGATCGTGGTGCCGCCGACGTTGATGCCCACGCCGGTAAAGCCCGTGACCTCGAGGCCGCGCACGACGATGTCGTGGAGCCCCACGGGGTATTTGGCGATCTGAATGCCGGTGGTGGAAGAGCGGGCCTGCAGGTGGCTCAGGTCGGAGGCCTGCGCGGGATAGTAATAGGCGTTGTACGAGGCGGTGGTGCCATTCTGGACCACGGCCCATTCGCCGGGCTTGGTGATGAGGTTGGGGAGGTCCTTGACGATGTAGATGTCGCCGGCGGTCATGCGGACGAGGTTCGCGTTGGCGGTGACGGTGATCCAGCCGTTGGTGGAATCCTGGCTGACGATGCGGCCGCCGCTGTAGAAGTTGCCGCCCGCGCCGCCGCCGGCGTTGCAGTGGACCTGGGCAAAGCCGCCGATCAGGTTGCCAATGCCGGTCAGGTGGGCCGGGTCGGTGATGGTGACGTAGCCTGAGATTGTCGCCACGGTGGCCGCGGTCCACCAGCTCTGGTCGGGCGAGGCGGCCATGGGTTGCGCGGTCATGTCGAGGTAGAGGGTGTCGGGTGACCAGTTGAGGGTGGTGGTGTAAATGCCTGTCGTGCCTTGCTGCGTCCAGCCGGTGATGGCTTTGAAGCCCGACACGATGGCCCGCTCGCCGGGGGCGCCCATGAGGGTGACGGGCGCGCCGGGAGTGCCGGAGGGAGGAACCAGGCTCGATTCGTAGTACGTGCCGGCGCGGACGACCACGCCATCGCCGGGCACGGCGGCGGCGAGCGCGGTGGCGATGGTGGTGTAGGGCTGGGTGTAGGAGCCGGTGGAGGTGCCGACGTAGCCCGTTTGGACCCAGCGGGTGTGGGTGAAGGTGGGCAGCGTCTTGTTGGAGGCGGCGATCGAGTAATCCGACGACCCGCCGGGAATCGTGGCCGAGATCTGGTAGTAATAGGTGGTGTTGGGGGTCAGGGCGGTATCGGTGAAGGTAGTCGTGAGACTGGACCCGATGGTCGAGAAGTGGACGCCATCGGTGGAGCGCTGGATCGTAAAGCCGGTGGCGATGGCGGAGTTGTTCTGCCAGGAGAGGTTTAAGGT
>Ga0118677_10009906_pt1 | contig 14728 bp, 10 predicted proteins | sample AliMusrvi5mmetaG_FD_86154 | JGI IMG/M metagenome (GOLD analysis project Ga0118677, IMG submission 86154)
TTCCAGAACCAACCCTCCCCTGCCGAGATCTGGACCCGCCTCTCGGACGTCTCCCTCACGAATGCTTCGCGCGGACGCGCTACTTCCTCGCGCGTCCCTTGGACTACTGGCGCGCTTTCTCCCCCCTGCAAATGATGAAGCAGCGCGGACGCGATATCGGTCGAGCTGAAGCCCTCTTCGAGCAATCGTTCGATGAGCTGGTCTTGCCGTTTGAATTCGCCGCTCTTGAGCGTGGTGCGGATCTTATCGAGCACCGCGTTGGCGCGCGCCTCTTCCACTTCATCGCGGGTGGGCGCCTGGGCACGATTAATCCTCGTATTCACATAGCGCTCGATGGCCCGAATCTGAAACACCTCGCGCCCCGATGCAAACGAGATTGCCTTCCCGCTACGTCCCTGGCGCCCCGTCCGGCCGATGCGGTGCACGTAATCCTCTCCGTCATAAGGCAGGTCGTAGTTGAACACCACCTCGATGTTCTCCACATCAATGCCGCGCGCCGCCACGTCGGTGGCGACGAGGAATTCGAGGCCCGACTTGCGGAACTTGTTCATCACGCGGTCGCGCATCATTTGGGTCATTTCGCCATGGAGCCGATCCGCTGAGTATCCCTGCGCGTTCAAATGCTCCACCAGGTCGTCCACCATGCGTCGTGTATTGCAGAAGATGAGGCCGAGCTTGAAGTCGTGAATGTCGATGAGCCGCGTCAGCAAATCCACCTTGTAGCGGCGGTCCACCTCGTAAAAGACCTGCTCAACAGTTGGCACCGTCATCGCCTTCTGCTCGATGCGGATGTTCTGCGGGTCACGCGAGTATTTCTCGATCAACTGCTGGATCGGGCGCGGGATGGTCGCCGAGAAGAAGACCGTCTGCCGCTCCTTGGGGGTCCCCTGGAGAATCAGCTCGATGTCGTCGCGGAAACCCATGTTGAGCATGACATCCACCTCATCGAGCACGGCCATCTTCACCGAGTTAAGCCGGAGCGTGCCGCGGCGCATGTGGTCCATGACCCGGCCCGGTGTGCCGATGACAATATGCGCGCCCTGCCGGAGCCCGAAGAGCTGGCGGTCGTAGGATTGTCCACCATAGATTGGCAACGCATGCAGACCGCGTTTGAAGAGCGCCAGCTTGTGCACCTCCTCCGACACCTGCACGGCCAGCTCCCGCGTCGGGCAAAGGATCAGCACCTGCGTGGTCCGCTCCTCCACGACGACCTTCTCAATCGCCGGCGCCGCGAACGCCACAGTCTTCCCCGAACCGGTCTGCGACTGCCCCACCACGTCCTTGCCCTGCATCAAGACAGGGATCGCCTCCGCTTGAATCGGCGCCGCCTGCTCGAAGCCGAGCTTGTCGATGGCTTTCAGCACTTCGCTGGAAAGCCCCAGTTCAGAGAATAGTCTTGTCGTCATACAAATGAATACTGCCCCGCACTCACAACTTAACACGCCGCTCTGCAGAACAAGAGCAGTTTCCACAACAAACCACGAGCAGTCAGCGACTATGGATCCAATCGGTCACCCCTCATTGGAGCGCCGGTCTCCGACCCGGCGCGGACCGGCCCAGTGCAACACGCCCGTTCGACCGCCACCGCTCCACTCCTCCCTCACCGTCCCTTCGCAACGAACGACCCCCCAAGAACCCCCAAAACCGTCAAACGCCCACAGTCTCCAGCAAACGCACCAATCCTCCCTCCCCTCCAGGCCAATTGCGGATCAAATGGCTACCACATGGCTTTGTACCTGGTCTATACCTGGTAACTACATGGTGTATACCTTGTCATAACCTGGTGAATACGTACCACTAAATACCTACCGATACCGCAGTCTGACCATGTCGTCCCTCGGATCTTGCCGGTAGGGCGGGCACTCCGTGCACGCCGCGATCATCCCAGAATGGCCAAAATGCGCCTCCTTGAGCCACCTCGATCAGCGCGCACCAGAGTGTTCGTCCCACCTTCGAACCCCCAGCCGCGTTGGACAAGCTGCCCATTCACGGTTTACCGATCGGAACAACCGCATTGGCTTGTTTGGGCAAACTCTTCCACCCATTGACCTGCTGCACGGTCCGGATGAAGATCCGCATATTCACCGGCACCCTCCCATATATCCCCTTATACATTTCCGTGATGTCGCTGACTCCCCCGATCGGCTCCGGCAGCAGCCCGAGGAAGGTAAACCGTCCCGGAAAAGATCTTCCCGTGCTTAAGGGCTTCGTCCCCAGCACGAGAGTGTGTCTGGCCGGAGCGCCAGCAACGGCCAGCTTGAGGGCAATGACCCCACCGTCGTTCGTTATAGTGAGGTTACCACCTGGATTTTCGCCGAACTCCGGGTAAGAGGGCGGCTCCACCACCGGGGGCTCGCCGATATCCGCAAGGTTGGAGTTGATCTTGACGTATAGGTTGTACCCGGCCAACCGCCCGGATTGACCCAGCTTGCTCCGACTTTCGAACTGTGAGGCAAACGCCATCCACGCCGCCCTCTGGATTTCGGTGAGGGTGCGCCAATTCGTCGCCGCGCGACCCATGTTTCGGCGATGGCGGAGCTGGGCCGGCGTTTGCGGGTCCTTGGGAATCACGTAAGGCCGCCGAAACTGCCCATAGCGGGTCCGGTAGCTGATGAAAGTGCCCAGATGGCCGCTCTGTGGAACGTCGCGAATTTTCATCTGGGTCTAACTCTAAGACTCAACACGGAAGGAGAGCAAGTCCAAGCGAAGCTGTTGACCGCTCTTCAAGAGCCTTCCCCATTCCTAGGCGGTGGATTTGCGGGGCTCACCCGGCCGACGCCGGAACAGTCTTGTGTAAGGCCCACCGACCCAACCGCTCATGAAACTCCACCATTTCGTTGAATCACAGTGCTCACGGCAAATAAATAACAACAGTATTGTTGCTTTATGCACGCATGTAAGCAACAGTATTGTTGCTTTATGAATAAGACGCGCAGTCTGGTCGGCCAAATCCCTGAGCCGCACGAGCTTTACGGCCGGGAGGACTTCATCAACCACCTCTGGCGCATGCTGGAGGCTAACAACATCCTGCTGCTCGCGCCACGGCGATTCGGCAAGAGCGGTGTCATGCGCCACGTGCTCCTGCACCCCCGTGAGGGATATTTGCCCCTCTCCTTTGAACTGGAAGATGTTGACTCCCCGGAGGAGTTTGTCTGGAGGGTCACGAAGGAACTTCTCACTCACAACAAGTTACGGACATTCCTCCGCAGCGTCCGGAAACTGCCCACGTCCGTCGTGGATTGGGTGAAGGACACTTTCGACGAAGCCGAGTTCGAGGGGGCAAAGGTCAAGTTCAAGGCGGCAATCCGCGAAGATTGGAATGAAGCTGCCAAGCGCCTGCTCCTGGAATTGGAGAAAGCGGATGACACTATCATTTTCCTCTTTGATGAACTGCCCGCCATGCTCGACCGCATCATCGCCAAGCAAGGAGACGAGTCGGCCCGTGACTTCCTCGCCTGGTTTCGCCCGGTCCGGGTTGCGCAGAAAGACATTCTTCGCCGGCATCGGTTTATCGTCGCCGGCAGCGTTGGCATTGACCAGATACTCAAAAGGCTTGGTGCCACGGATCGGCTGGTTGATTTCACACGGCTCACCGTCGAACCACTTGGCCCAGAGTGCGCCGCCGATCTCGCACAGTCTCTCGGCGCTACCTTTGAGCTGAATTGGAGCCCGGAACTTTCCGTCAAGCTGTTCGAACTCATCGGAGCACCGGTGCCATATTTCATCCACATTTTCTTTTCCCAGCTTGGCCAAATGCCAACATCGAAGCGCGGCAGCCTGACCATCGCCGACCTGGAACATGTTTATGGGGAACGGGTGCTGGGACCTACCTGCCGGAACTATTTCGACCACTACAGTAATCGATTGAAGCGCTATGGCGCTGCCGGCCAAAAGGCCGCGCAGGCGATTCTTCGCTCAGTGGCGGGGCGGGGACGCATCTCACGTCCGGCGCTGTTCGACATTTACCGCAAAGCGCAGGGCCGCGGCGCGAGCGAACAAGGGTTCGACGACATCATGGCGGATCTCGAATACGACTGGTATCTGCGCCTTGACCCGGACACGAACGAATTCTACTTCCGCTTGAAGATCATGCAGGATTGGTGGCGGCGCTGGTATCCGCCATCCGCTGCGAGTGCCAGGTTCTCAACCGGGATGAATGCAAAAGGCGAGGAGTCGATAAGTCAGCAAACATGAGCCTCGTCGCGTATAAGTACACACCTTCAGAGATGTCAGAGCGCGAGCTGGACGCAACCTTCGCGGCGCGCGGCCACACGGTGGACTACCTCCTCAAATCGCTGCGGGATCAGGTGCACTCGGGGACTCTGTCGAGCTTCGTTGTCACCGGGCCCCGCGGGGCGGGCAAATCCACCGTCATCCGCATGGTCGCCTTGCGCCTGGCGCGGGACCCGGAGCTGAGCCGCGCCTGGCTTCCCGTCGTTTTCCCCGAGGAGCAGTTCGGCGTCGCATCGCTGCGAGACTTCCTGGCGGCGATCCTTCGTGAGCTTTCCGAGGGTCGACTGCCCGATGCGAAGGCCTGGTTGGAGAAAGTCGAAACCGAAGCCAACGATGAGCAAAGCCAGCAATTGGCGGTCACTGGGTTAAGAGAGATCACCCGAACGGCCCGCAAACGACTGGTAGTGTTCATTGAAAACCTCAATCTGCTGCTAGAGGAGTGCCTCGATGACCAGATGAAAGGCACGCTGCGGCGGCTGCTGATGACGGAGCCCTTCATGATGCTCATTGGCAGCTCGGTCCATGTGTTTGAATCCCTCAAAAGCTACGACGAGGCTTTCTTCAACTACTTCGGCCCGGTGCCCCTGGACCGGCTCAGCGCCGAACAGGTTTTCGAGCTGCTTCAGCGCCGGGCGGAATTCGACGGCAATGAGCGGTTCCTCCGTGAATTCCAGGAACAGCGGCCCAAGATTCGCGCCATCGTTCACCTTGCCGGCGGCAACCCGCGGCTCATCCTCATGCTCTACGAGCTGCTGAGCCAGCGCCAGGTCACCACGATCGTCCAGTGCCTCCGGCGTTTGGTGGACGAACTCACGCCTCTCCTCAAGGACGAGATGGAGAATCTCCCCCCGCAGCAGCGGAAGATTGTCCATGCGTTGATGGAAAAGGGAGGCACGGCCCAGCCGACGGACCTGGTGGAACGGACCCGCCTCCCGCTCAACGCCATCACCACCCAGCTCAAGCGCCTTAAAGACGCGCAGATCGTCGAATTGCTGGGCGGCGGCAAGGGCCGTGCCGCCAACTACACCGTGCCCGACAAACTCTTCGCGATCTGGTATCAGATGCGTTACCTCAACCAGAACCGACGGCGCATTGAGCTCTTCGTCGAGGTGCTGCGCATCTGGTTCGAAGCCGAGGAACGATTTGCCACCATTCAATCTTTCGCCAGGCTCGAAGGTGGGGGGGCACCGAACGCCCTGCATGAGGCCACTCGGACCACCGAGTATTCCACCGTGTCTGGAGGCATCACGGCTGAAAGTCTATTCCGTCAATACTGGCTGGAGGGAGCGATGGACAAGGCGAACGACACTTTGCACCGTTTCGCGCAGTACCTCGCGAGCGAACCTCCAGACCACAGGGTTCTGAAGCTCACTCACTTCCTCGCTCGCCTCGCCTCACCCGCCACGCGCCAGGGCTGGCTGCGCGCCGCCCGTCGGCTGCTCGAAGCACAACCACCCGAAACTAGACAGTCGTTGGGCTTTCTTGAACCAGTGTGTGCAGTCCTGGAAGGCGGAGAGACAAGCCTGCTTGATCCACTGCCTCCCGAACAGCGCGAGTTCGCCCTCAGAGTGCTGGCGCGATTTGAAGCGGAGAAGAACCCACCAGCGATCCCTGTTGCCGATTCTGCGAAGTCTGGCCCGAAGGAGAAAAAGAGCGCTGCCGAGTAAAGGGGGGGCTTTGAGTTGATCAGTCGTGAAGGCTCACAACCTGAGCGCCCGTATCGCGGCATCGGGGAAGTGTTAAAAGCAGGGCCGCGCGAGGTCTTCGCGCCGTTCGGCAGCGCAAATGTCAGCTTGCGCCGGGGCGCATTACGCGCCAACTTTCTTGCGTGGAAGCCGCATGAAAGCCGCCAGTTTTCAGCGGTTGCCGCAGCAATGGCCGGAGTTTCTGCGCTGGGTTGCCGCCGGGGAAGAGGTGCAGGTGACGCAGCAGGACAGCCGATTGCTCGCTGTGCAAATGAAACCACTCGAGCAAGACCAGACCGGCACTGTTATGAATGCCAAACAATCGGACAAGGCACTGCTATTTCAAGAACTGCATCAGAGGCAGGGCGTGTTTCTGATACCGAACCCTTGGGATGCCGGCTCGGCTAGAATCCTGACCGGCCTTGGCTTCGAAGCATTCGCCACCTCGAGCTCGGCATGTGCTGCCGTGCTTGGCCGACGCGATCATAGAATCACAAGGGAGGAAGCGCTTACGCATGTTCGCGCCATAGCAAGTGCGACCGATCGCCCGGTTTCGGCCGACCTCGAGAATGGTTTTGGCGATGATCCGGCCACCGTGGCTGAAACCATCCGCCTGGTCGCCGACGCGGGAGCGGTCGGTGGGTCTATCGAGGACGCACCCGGCGACAAGGACAAGCCGCTCTATGAAATCAACCACGCGAGTGATCTCATCGCAGCCGCAGTCCAGGCAGCGCGTTCTCTGCCCTTCCGATTCACTTTGACGGCGAGGGCCGAGAATTTCATTCGGGGCAAACCGGACTTGGATGACACGATGGATCGGCTTCTATCTTACCAGAAAGCCGGCGCGGACATGTTGTTCGCGCCAGGGCTGCCGGACCTGGCAGCGGTTCGCGCGATATGCTCCGCGGTGTCCAAACCGGTCAATTTCATGGTGGGCGTCCGGGGCAAATCCTTCACCGTCGCCGAGCTTGCCGAGGCGGGTGTCAAACGAATCAGTTTTGCTGCGTCGCTATACCGCGCGGCGATGACACGTTTGGTTGATGTGGCGAGCGAAGTGAAGAGCAGCGGAACATTCGCCTATCTCGATCACACGAATCCTGATCTGAACCTCTATCTTCAGGATTGAACAGGAAAGCAGGGGTTCGACCGTAGCTTGGTTCACTTCCTTCTTAGAGCTCGTTTGAAAACTAGGTTTGGAGTCCCGCCTTTAGGCGGCGCGGCGCAGAAATCGCCTAAAGGCGGGACTCCAAACCTGCCACAACGGGTCTCAATGATGGTTTTCAAACAAGCTCTTAGGGGAAATGAACCAAGCTATGGTCGAACCCATTTTTCGGCGAACCTGTCGCGCATTTCACCTATGAAAACGTTGCGGCTGCTGGTTTTATATAATCTCAGCCATCAACCAGGCGGCGGGCATGAACACGATGAAGCTCTACCTCAGGCGGCCCTAGCGGCGCTCCGGGCCGGCTTTAGCGCCTGCTATGTCTTGGCCGACGCGTGGTTCGGGTGCAAGGAGAACATCGCCTGTTGCCTGGACCAGAACCTGGTCGGCATCTTTCAGATGAAGCGCGGCCTCTTAGCCTATCGATACCACGGACGCGCTTACACGGCCAGCCAGTTGTCTGCGATAGTCCAGCGCCCGCTCCCGTAGAATACCTGCGGCGAAACGCAGGGCCTAATCACGAACTGTCCATATTAAGCAGTAAACTTTGCATCTTCATGTCGCGACCTGAGGCTCCCCTCATGCGACCCTAAAGCCACCTTAAAGCCAGGACCAAGTGAGGAATCCTCTCGGGGTCCCTGCGCGTGCCGACGGGGTATTTGGGGGCAGGACGGTATCCCCGTCGACCTCGTGAGCTGTATTGACCGGTCTGGCCGGGCCGCTATTCAAATGGAATCGAAGCCTCTTTGCCGGGGGATCCAAATGCCTTGCCGGCTTTGGCTGCAGAACCTACTTTGCCCGCATGACTGAGCCGAGTTGCAAATTCTCCCGCCGTGTGAGCCTGACCGTGTTTTCGTTGACACTGCTGCCGCTGGTGGCCGGAGCCGCCGCTTTGCCGTCCGTGCCCACGCCGCGCCAGCCCGTAACCAATGTCTATCACGGGGTGGTGGTGGTGGATGATTACCAGTGGATGGAGGATGCTACCGCGCCGGCAGTGCGGGAGTGGACGCGCGTGGAGAACGAGCGGACGCGTGGCTACTTTGCCCAGTTGCCGTTCCGCGTGGGCATTGCCCAACAACTGGCGCAACTGCGCGGCGAGGAATCGGCCCGCTATTCGGGTTTAGGGGAACGCAAGGGCCGCATCTTCGCGTTGCGCTTCAAGCCGCCGGCACAACAGCCGGTGCTGGTGCGCCTGTCCTCTCTGGCTGCGCCCGCGCTCTGGCGCACGGTGTTTGACCCCAACGCGTATAATACCAACGGCACGACGGCCATTGATTGGTATGTGCCTTCACCGGATGGCCGGGTGGTCGCAGTCTGTCTCTCGGAAGGCGGCAGCGAGCAGGGCACGCTGCACTTCTTCGAGGTGGATGGCGGCAAGAAGCTGGCCGACGAAATCCCGCGCGTTCAATGCCCCACGGGCGGCGGCAGCGCGGCGTGGACGGCGGACGGCACGGGCGTTTTTTATACACGCTATCCGCACCGGGGCGAGCGGCCGGAGGCAGACCTTGATTTCTACCAGCAGATCTGGCTTCACCGGCTCGGCACGCCGCTGTCGGCGGACCAATACGCCCTCGGCAAGGATTTCCCGCGGATTGGCGAGATTGCGCTGGAGGGGAGCGACGACGGCCAGTGGGTTCTGGCCGCGGTGGCTAACGGCGACGGCGGCGATTTCGCCCATTACCTGCGCGGGTCCGGGTCCGATTGGCGGCAACTGACGCGTTTCGAGGACGGCATCAAGGAAGTGAAGTTCGGCCGGGACGGCGCGCTCTACCTGCTCTCGCGCAAAGACGCTCCACGGGGAAAAGTGCTGCGCTTGCCACTGGATTCACTCGACTTGGCGAAGGCCAGCGTGGCCGTGCCGGAGAGCAAAGGCGTCGTGGAGGGGTTTGCGCCATGCGACCATGGTGTATACGTTGCCAACCTTTTGGGCGGCCCCTCCGAGTTGTTCTATTATCCGCGCGGCAGTAATCGGCCGCGCCCAATCCCCATTCTCCCAGTGTCATCCGTGGCGGGCCTGGACTCCTGGCACGGTGACGAGCTGGTGTTCGGTAATGTCAGTTACTTGAAACCGTTTGGTTGGTATACCTACGACCCCGCGACTGACTCCGTTCACCGCACGGCGCTTCAACTGACTTCGCCTGCGGATTTCGAGGACATCGAGGTGGTGCGCGAGTTTGCGACTTCTAAGGACGGCACCAAGGTGCCATTAAACATCCTGTGCCGGAAGGGCCTCAAGCGTGATGGCCGGAACCCGACTTTGCTGTACGCGTATGGCGGCTATGGGGTCAACCTCACGCCTTCCTTCGACTCGACCCGCCGTATCTGGTTTGATGCCGGTGGGGTGTATGTGGTCGCGAACCTGCGCGGTGGCGGCGAATACGGCGAGCAGTGGCACAAGGCCGGCAACCTGACACGCAAGCAGCATGTCTTCGATGACTTCATCGCGGCGGCAGAGCACCTCATCGAGCGCCGTTATACGAATCCGTCGAAACTGGCGGTCGAGGGCGGCAGCAACGGCGGGCTGCTGATGGGGGCGTTCCTGACGCAGCGCCCGGACCTGGCTCGGGCCGTCGTTGCCCACGTGGGCATCCACGACATGCTGCGCGTGGAACTGGATCCGAACGGCCAGTTCAACGTCACTGAATTCGGCACCGTGAAGGACCCGGAGCAATTCAAAGCGCTGCTCGCCTATTCTCCGTTCCATCACGTGCGCGATGGGGTGAATTACCCGGCGGTGCTTCTTACCACGGGTGAAAATGATGGGCGCGTCAACCCCGCACAATCCCGCAAAATGGCCGCCCGCCTGCAAGCGGCCACGGCCTCCGACCTGCCGATTCTCTTTCGCAGCACGGCTAGCGCCGGGCACGGCATCGGCAGCTCACTTAAGGACCGGATTGCCGAGCAAGCCGACGTGCTGGCCTTCCTGTTCAACCAACTCGGGGTGGACAGCTCAGGGTGGGCCTTTCAGTGAAGCGCGCTTACCACTTCTCGCTGTGGACGTACCCCGCGTTGTAGCGCGTGCGGGGAGGGGGCTGCTCGCCCGGCTGCCCGATTGCAATCACCGCCACCGGCACAACTGAGGCGGGCAGTGCCAACAAGTCTCGCACACGCTTGAGGAGAGGTTCGCCCGGATGGAGCCCGACCCAGCAGGCACCCAGGCCCTGTGCGTGCGCCGCCAGCAGCAGGTTTTCGATGGCGGCTGAACAGTCCTGCAACAGGTAGCTGATGTTGCGCTCGAACGCCACATCCAGGTCACCGCACGCCACGATGGCCATGGCGGCGGCCGAGAGCATCGCCGCACCCGGATGGAGTGCCGCGAGGTTCGCCAACGTCTGTTTGTTCCTCACAGTGACAAACCGCCAGGGGTCCTTGGTCATGGCCGAAGGCGCGGCCATAGCCGCTTCCAGGAGTTTCGTTGCTGCCGCCTCGCTCACGTCGCCGGGCGAATAGACGCGAATGCTGCGCCGGCCGAAGATGAGGTCCAATGGCTCATTCGTGGTTGTACTCATATTTCTTTCTATTGTCGCCGTATCAGAGGCCCTGTGTGTAGCGAGTCTGCCCCGGATTATCAATCTGCGGTTTCGTGCCCGTTGCTTCCGACAGACATCGGCCGCGCAGCCGGGCCGGAACTAAACGCATGATTCAGCTTAGCATTGCCAACGGGATCACTATGCGCCAACGTGGCCGTCGGAGATTTGGGCACGGCAAAGCTATGAAGCAACTATCGCGAGATTGGCGGGTCACGGCTCTGGCGGCGTGCCTCCTGTTCTTGGTCAGCGGCTGCGAGACGGTGCAGGAGTACAGCCTGTCCTACAAAGTGTGGAATAATAGCGACCTCAGCAAGTGGAGCGAGCCGTCGGCCAACCCGCGCTTGGCCATATACGAGAGTCCGGACCATACCAAGTTGCTTGTGGAGTATGATGCCTACAGTGAAAAGCACTCAGTCGTCAAACGACAAGCTTACGATCTTCAGTCAAACCAGGCGCGGATTAGTGAGGGCAAAGCGCCTAAACTCGTCGCGCTTGCGGCCGCCGGGGGCATGACATCGATTCCCGTAATTGAAGCAGCGACGGTCATCACTAACCCCCTGACACACTTAACGAATTATGCCATCCTCTCAGCATCTGGGCGGGAATTCACGTTGCATCCGCAGGCGGAACGCCTCGGAGCCTTCCAGTTGCCTGCCTATCCCGAAAGCTCCGGCACGATCGTGCGCATTGCACTAACCCCATTGGCTGCTGTTGGGGACACAGTCATGGTGGGAGCGGTGGCCTCCGTCGTGGCCCTGATCCTAGCATGTGAGTCGGGTTTCAGCTACGATCCTTGAGACTGGCCAGGTTGCCGCGGCAAACCGGGAGGGACCTCGATGCGCGCGTCCTTAGCCCGATCCTTTCACATGCTCTGGAGCGCCGGTCTCCGACCCGGCGTCTCCCGGCTATTAGCCGACGCCGGGTCGGAGACCGGCGCTCCGGGCTGTAGGGGTTTCAAGGCGAGGGTGAAGAATCCGGGTTAGGAATGGCCCCATCGGCTCTGCTCCAGCCATCGGATTGTATGTTGGCCCACAAATCCGGCAGATTTGAAATGTCCAATGTCCAAAAGTAACGAAAGCGATGGAAGTCATGTCCGTACATGACAAGCCCCGCTTTTAGCGGGTATTCAAAAACTGATCGGTTTTCCGCTGGTCAGGCAGCGACCGATTCAGGGTCGGTTGCTACCCTATCGGGGCCAGTGCCCCGTAAAGAACGAGTATCAAAACATGCATCTGTGCCACACCGAGATCGCCAGCACCAGGATCGCCAGCAGCCACGAGGGTGTTGCGGAGCTGCTCGCCTTGGTGTGATGTGAACGCGGCTCCGGTGAGAACCATCTGGAGTTTTTAGCCGCTTCAAGAATGCACTCCAGTGGCGGCGGGTGTCCCGTAATGCTTCTATGTTGTATAGACCATCGGCTGCCGTCGTCCAATTGCACTGTGGTCTTGAAGGTCACCGTTCCCTTGCGTGGAAGCGTTGCGCCACTTTTGTGCCACACTGGCTTTCCGTCGCTTGGTGCCCCCAGCTCAGTCGTCAACATGCCCACGATACGGCGCCCCGTCCCATCCCCGAACAAGGCTGTGAATGCAACAGCCTCCGCGCGTTTCTGTTTACTGGCTTTGGTGGTTTTCATACGTTCTTTCTGTCGGGTATGGTCGCTGTCGGCGGCTATGCCCGACCTTGATCGTTAGGCGTCCACTGTGACGAGCCCCACTTCTACCCTATCAATGCCGCCGCCGCGTGAAGGAAAATCGGGCACACTTCCGGCCTTAGCGGGTTCCGTCCGGCTCGGCTGCATCTCCCTTGCCGGGGCCTTGCAAGGCGCCTTAAGGGTAACTTCAGCGGCTTGTCCTCGCGTCTTCTTGGTAGCAGGCCGTTGGCGGTCGCGAACAGCGGAATCCGGCGTTGAAGCAGGCTGGCGCGGTATGACTTCGCTGGCGGCAGCCTCCAGGTCATCTACTGTGATGCGACGATGTCCTTCCCGACGGGCAATATAGCGTGCCAGCTTCGCAACCGCCTCGACCGTCTGGAGGTAGTTTTCGGACATCTCTGCCAGGTCGGCAATCAGTTCCAAGTGTTCATCGCTAAGCTCTGGGAAGTGTATCCTCGCAACAGCAATCAGATCCGCTCGCGGCAGCTCATCAGGAAGCTGCACAACCCGGCAAAGGCGACCAAGGAATTGCTGCATAGCAAAGTGCGTCTTATCCACGAACTTCTTCACGTCGGGCGAAAAGGTTTGTGGCGTGTGGACCAGCGCTAATGGCAAGCCTGTTTCCATTATCTCCTCACGCACCCAATTCAATCGCTGCGGAGCTGTTGTCTTGGTGTAGTTCTGCGGAACGAGATAATGGCACTCGTCAAGAACCAAGAAGAAGTGGCAGTGGCGGAGGATGTATCTAATCCGCTCCCTCAGGACCAGAGTCCTGGTGCCACTTGAGAACGTGATGCCCAGTGCCTCCGCTATAGCGCGGATCAAGTCTTCGAGTGAGTTTGAGGATGGAACTCTCACGATGCGAACCAGACCAGGCCTCATGGCAGCACGTCCCTTGAGCGATTCCGTCTTGCCAAAGCGTGAATTGCCCACAATCTCGACCGTCGTGCCTTCCTGATAGGCGAAATCAAGCGCATCAAATACGATTTCAGTGACGGCTGTCGTTGCCAGGCGTTTAGCAACCTCTTCGCCCCGACGGTCCATCATCTCTAGCACCGCCGCGACAGGATCGTCCATGAACCAGTAGGGACTTTTCCAATAGTTCGCCATTTCCTGCGGTCGAATGAATCCCTTATCAGGTTGGATGCATATGTCCTCAAGATACCGGGGCAGATTCTCCACGGCTGCCTGGTGGCAGATTCCCCGGATTTCCTGAACTGACCACGCCCTCAGAAACTGCTCAAATTCCCTCCGCTCAAAGGCAAGATCTTCTTCGGAGCAAGGCTCCCCATCTAGCAAGGCCCTGCAACCATAACCCGGCTCGGCGCTGGGCTCGCGGATTGGGAGGTATTGCGAGGGTATTTCGCCCGCGATGTAGCTTTTTATGTCCCGCGTATACTCTGGCCGCTTGGCGCCGCGCATGGTTGACGTTCCAAAGCGCTCCGGAAGTTGTTCCCACATGTCAGCAACGAACTTCACCAGACCGCCTGGCTGCCTCGACATGAACTGTAGGAACAAAACCATTTCATGCAACCGCGGCTGAGCAGTGAACTGCGTGAGCAGTTCCGGATACTCATGATTGCCAATGGCCTCTAGCTTCTTGGCGACATCCTCGATTCGTATGGTTCCGATAGGTTGATACGTCGTTTCAGTCATTGGGCTCCTTGTGATTCAATTTCTTCCGCCTCTTTCTGGCGGAGGGCGGCAAACCGATCCGCGATGCGCTCAGCCGCCGCCGCCACGCGTTTCGGGTTCTTGATCCTGAGACGGCTCGGGTCGAAGCCCGCCGCCGCCGCTTTTCTTCTGGCCCGCGTCGTCGCACTCGCAGTCTCGTTCTGCTCAGTCCTGACCCGCTCGGTCTCCTGATTGTGGAATCGGCCAATCTCGTGAACCTCCGGCCTGTAATTCAGATCGCGAACCACTGTCGAAATATTCTCGTGTTGCAAGCCGTCGCACAGAATCTTGCCTTGGCGCATCCAGCTCGCCCGATCGCGCCCGATCTGTGCCTGGCTTTCTTTCGGTTCAGTGTTAGCCATAGTAACCCGCGCTCTTAACGTGAATCGCTTGCCATCCTGGTCCTGGCAGCAAAGCAAATCCGGCTGCTCGAAATTGAAACGGCAGAGCAGGATCTCATTTTGATACGGCTCTAGTTCGGGGCCCCAAAAGTAGTAGGGCATTCGCCCGATATTGAAAGTTATCCCCCCGGCGTTGTTCCCATTTGCTTTGACTTTTTCCGGGCGCTCGTGCGATGCAAACACCCAGCGTGCCGTATCAGGCAATTGTTCAAGCCCGGTAGATGGCACGCCTGGGTAGCCGTCAATCCCATTCTGCCACGCTTCTTTGGGCGTCGCGACGGTGTGACGAAATAGATGGGCACCGCGGGAGGGTAGCGACAGCCCGGCGCGGGTCACCGCGCGGCTGACTAGGTTGGAAATGCTTCCGGGGCTCATGGGCCGCGCAATGGGAT
>Ga0118677_10009908_pt1 | contig 14726 bp, 11 predicted proteins | sample AliMusrvi5mmetaG_FD_86154 | JGI IMG/M metagenome (GOLD analysis project Ga0118677, IMG submission 86154)
CATATATAAAAGATTGCTATCTTTAAATCACTTATTTCCTATTTGTCAATCATTGACTATTTAACCGGAACAGCGTAAAATTCCAGCAATTTTTACTAAGAAAGGCAAATTAAATGAGCAAATATTTTAGAGAATTACATCTATTTTCAGTTTTAGAAAAATTCTCAGCCCAGGGGCTACCTCTTGATATTTGCATTCGCAACTATTTTAAAGTCCATAAGTCCATAGGTTCCCACGACAGACGATTTCTTGCTGAAACAATTTATAGCATGTTTAGATGGCTCGGCTTGATCGACTATCTCTGCAGCAAAGATCATAGTTGGGAGAGAAGATATGAAATATTTAAAGACCTCGATCTTAATGCAGCAAGAAATGCCCCGAATCTACCGGCTCACGTATCTGTAAGCTTTCCTAGAGGCTTATTCGATGCCCTAAAAGATGGACTCGGAGAAACTTCAGCAAAAGAGTTCTGTCTAATTAGCAATGCACCGGCACCAACAACAATCCGGACAAACCCCTTAAAAGTTGACCGAGAATCTCTTTATAACAAATGGATAAACAAATACGACGTAACTCTATGTAAAGAATCTCCCCTTGGTATTATTTTTAATAAACGAGAAAATTTTTTCGGCATGCCAGAATTTAAAGAAGGATACTTTGAAGTGCAGGATGAAGGGAGCCAATTACTCTCTTTCCTAGTTCAGGCCAAACCAGGTCAACAAGTATTAGATTTTTGCAGTGGTTCTGGAGGAAAAACCCTAGGATTTGCCCCTTTTCTTAAAGCCTCTGGGCAAATTTACCTACACGATATCCGGCCCCTGGCTCTTATAGAAGCAAAAAAAAGACTCAAACGAGCAGGAATCCAAAACGCGCAAGTACTTTCCCATGATGACCCTAAAAAGAATCGTCTTAAAGGTACAATGGACTGGGTACTCGTTGATGGCCCCTGCAGTGGAACTGGAACTCTTCGTAGAAATCCTGATATGAAATGGAGATTTGACCCAAAAAATTTAATCTCCTTGCAAGCTGAGCAAAGACAAATCTTTGCAGAAGCTCTTGAATTTGTTAAGCCCGGTGGAAAGATCATCTATGCTACATGCAGCATCTTACCTCTAGAAAATGAGGAGCAAATGCAATACTTTTTAAAGAGCCACCCCGTGACGCTTGTTGGAACTCCACTAAAAACATACCCAGCCCCTGGCGGCATGGATGGTTTTTTTGGCGCTGTTTTTGAAAAGCAGAGCATTTAGACTCTTGTCTTTTTACTAAAATAGTAGTTTGCTATACTTAAAGCGCAAATTGCAGATTCAAGGAAAATTCATCATGAGACACAGTTTATTTATCACCACTTTATCGGTATTCACTTTAACTGCAGGATTACAGGCTAATATGCCACTGATGGATTCTAATGAATCCTCGCAACACTTAGTGGTAAACAACCGGATTCTAGCAAAAGTAAATGATAAAACAATATCAGTATTAGATGTCATGAAAAAAATGGACGTCTTCTTAACACGTTATTATTCCCATCTATCTGACTCTACGCCTGCCCGCTATCAATACTTTAGTTCTCAATGGAAAGATACCCTATCACAGATGATCGATAATGAATTAATGCTAGCAGATGCTGAAAAACTTGAGCTAAAAGTCACAGACGCAGAAGTTCGGGAAACTATTATTGAAAGATTTGGACCTAATATCATGGCCTCACTTGACAAACTGCAGCTTACATATGAAGAAGCTCGTAAAATGGTCCATACAGATATCATAGTAGAAAAAATGACATGGTACCGAATCCATTCAAAAGCCCTGCAAATAGTCAATCCTCAAGATATTAAAATTGCCTATCAAGATTATATTAAAAAAAATCCCCCACAAGATAAATGGGAATACCAAGTTCTTTCAATCAGAACAAAAAACGACGATCTTGGTCAAGCTGTTGCGCAGCAGGCCTATTCCATGCTTCAGACCACTAAGCAAAGCTTACCAGAAGTACTTGAAAAAATTAAAAGCGAGATTGCAGAAGATTCTGATCTCACCTTGGCAGTTTCAGAAGAATTTAAAAATGATGGAAAAACAATTTCTGATTCCCATAAGCAAGTGCTTCTGAACCTTGTCATAAATTCTATCAGCCAGCCCGTAAGGCAGCTAAGTCGCACAGATCAAAGCGTGGTATTTCGTATATTTCATTTAAAGAACCGCTCAAAAATTCTTCCACCGTCCTTTAATAAAATTTCAGATAAACTCAAAGATGAGCTTTTACAGCAAGCTGTTGCTAAGGAATCCAAGATTTATATCGAAAAATTAAGAGAAAAGTTCGGATATGACGGGAGGACTATGCAAGAAAATATTCCTGACGACTTTCACCCCTTTGTGATCCAATGAAGAAAATTAGTAGCCCCTCAATACTTCAAGAATTTTTAAACTCTCACGGGATGAAAGCAAAAAAGCATTCCTCGCAAAACTTTCTTATAGATGGCAACATCATCCGTAAAATAGTCTCTGCAGCAGGAGTAGAAAAAGGGGACATAGTTCTAGAAGTAGGGCCTGGGCCTGGAGCATTAACTCAAGAGATGCTTGCGATGGGAGCTACTGTAATCGCGGTAGAAAAAGATACTGCACTAGCAGCGGCCCTCCTAAGGCTTCAAACTGATGATGGAAGGCTTCAAGTTATTGAACAGGACTTCTTAGAATTCCCCCTGGACACCTTTTTTTCCGATCTATTGAAAGCTGGACAGAAAATTAAGGTCGTTGCAAATCTCCCTTATCATATTACCACACCTATCATAAGTTACTTGCTTCCTATGCAACAACATATTGAAAGCATGACACTAATGGTGCAGAAAGAAGTTGCAATACGATTTGTAGCGTCAAAGGGAACTAAAGATTACAGCAGCTTCACCATCTTTATACAACACTATGGTAGAGTAAAGTATTGCTTTACAGTCGAGCCTACTTGCTTTTATCCTCGACCAACGATTCAATCCGCTGTAGTTCATTTTACCCTCGAAAAGAAAGACACCATTGAAAATGAAGAGGCCCTTTTTAACCTGGTTCGTACTTCATTCCGCAAAAGAAGGAAAATGATGAGAAGCTCGCTAAAAGAACTCTACCCCGCAGAAAAAGTCGAAAAAGCGCTTACTTCAATAGGAGTAAATCCCCAAGCTAGACCTGAGGAACTTTCTCGTGATGACTTTGTGAACCTACACAACTACTTTCTTTCTGCGTAAAGCATATGCAAGCATAACAAACGTAGCGCCTAGCGCTACTGCAATCCAATGCCTTTTCTGATAAATTACTTCACGAGCAATTACCGCATATTGTGATATTATATGTGAAATTGTGGGAGCTACATTTTTCTTAGCAAGAAGAGCTTCCGTAAAAATAATCCTTCCTGAATCATCAAGCACTTGAATTTCTCCTACAACTTGGCCTTGCGCAATTGGTAAGGATACTTTATTCCAGTGGAGTTTAGCTTCTAACTTCACTTCTTCAGAGGGATAATACTCAATAATAACATCTCTTTGTAAATACGCCTCCAGCGGGGTTTCCGCTCCTTTAACTGATGCAGAAAAAAAATCATGCATCTTTGAAAAAAGCTTCCTATCAACTTTTACTTCATTAAACGCAGCCTCGAAAAGAGAGATACATGATCTATAGCGCTCAGTCATATCCTTACAATTAAGAACGACAGCAATGATCCTACGCCCATCTTTTTCAGCTGCTGCAACAAGGTTGCATCCAGCGTCAACAGTATAGCCAGTCTTTACCCCGATAGCATGGGGATAATAATGCTTACCCGGCTTCAGAAGTCCATTAGTTTGTACAAGAATCGATTCCTCTTGTTTATTGGTCTTTGGCCGGGTGTACCTAGTGGATTTTACAACTTCGCGAAAAAAAGGGTATTTCATAGCAACATAAGCCATTCGCGATAAATCGTAAGCCGTAGTCATATGCCTGGAGTCAGTAAGCCCGTGTGGGTTGGTAAAACAAGTATTTGTACAACCTATTGAGCGCAAATAAACATTTACTTCTTCCATGAATTTTGGAACAGAACCAGAGACATGCTCTGCAATAGTATTTGCTGAATCATTACCAGAGCAAACAAGAAGACCGTAAAGCAGCGTTTTTAAGGAAACGATCTCTCCGGCTTTAAGGGACATATGCGTCCCTCCAAACTCCAATCTATGAGAGGGGTGCTTACCACTGTTTCTTCGAACAGCGGCAGTTACAGCTCCCACCGCATCATGAGTTACAGTGACCATGTTTCCTAAATGAGCTCCCTCTTTATGAAGTGCATAAAGGGCAGTTGCGATTTTCGTAGTACTTGCAGGAAAGGTCTGGACGTATGCATTTTTTTCAAAGAGTATAGATCCAGTATCCGCACTAATCATTATTGCAGACGGTGCTGGGATATCACATCGCAGAGGCCTCCCGGCAAATAACACAACTGGGCTAAAGGAAAAAATGCAGAAAAAAAATACAACCTTTGAATTTCTTAAGCCGCTAATCATAAATGTCTTATCGATTGTTATCTATAATTTAGGTATTCGTTTATTTTAATTTTTCAAAAAAATAATGCGTTCAAATGGAGATTGTCTTTGAAAAAAAAGACAATCTTATCAATGTTAAGGTTTTAGTAGACACCCCTACAAATCCTAGGGTTTCCCGTTATTTTTATGCAAGGGACTGAAAATGCAACAAGGAAAAGGCTAATGATCAATCCCGGTACGCTAGACGATTCATATAAGGAATTCACCCAAAATTTTTCAAAATGGGTTCCCGACGGCGTAATTTCCATAAATCTTCAATTACTCTTCGATCTTGGCCTACTCAATAGTGCAGATCTCGACCAACCCACGCCAGATAATCTTTCCCACCAATTCCATGTCATAGAGACCAACGAAAAAGTTACTCTATATAATGAGCAATTTTCCATATGGATAATACCTCAGAGCGAACAAGAATCTGCAAGCACAATGGTGATGATAGCCCTATTACAAAACAAAAAACCTCATCTCGAAATGGTTTATACAACCACAGGAGTATATAATACACCAAGATATATCCTTAAAGTTCTCCAACATTTCCTAACAGAAGTCTTGGATACTGAAGCTGTTATCACATCAATCGGCAAAAAGAAATAACTAATCTACGAAAAGCTTGTTAATTATACTTTGCATAATTTTTTGAGAGATTCCCCTATACATATTAGGTGAAGCATCGTCATGAGCTCCTTCAACTGTATTAAGTTGTCCATAAGAATATCTAATCGTAGGAACAGTTCCATAGGGGGTTGTTGTGCTTAAATCATCAGGCGATCCGTAATCTACATAGTCATAGTCTACAGAGGCCTTTATAGGCAGGGGGCCAAATAATACCTCGCCTGAATGTGCATCATAAAGAGTTACTTGAGTTGTTAGATTTCTTCTGTTTTCTATAGATAGTATATTTGGTTTTCTTGCTCCAGAGACTGTATCTCTATCATACCGATACCCTACTCTATCATTGGCATCAGACAAAATAACAACTTGGAGCATAAGATCTCCACCGGATTGAACACAGGTAAAGCGACCTGAACTTGATAAAACGTTAGCGAGTTCATCATTTAATACGGCCTCCGGATCCCCCTGTATATAAGGAATACTGATAGATACCGACTCCCCTTGATATGTACTAGGAGTAAAATGATAACCACAAGAGGAAAAAATTATCGCAATTGCTAAAGCCACACATGCTTTATTAAGCACTATCTTCTCCTAATAAAGACACGTGAGCTGTGGATGAATCCTCTTGATTCTTAGATGTAGGCTCAATTCTCATTTCTGTATTATCAGTTGCCTCTACTTTTACAACATCATCTAGAACTTGGGGAAGAGTTCTGTTATCACGATATGGTTTATTATACTTCTTCTCCAAATAGGCGAGGCGATCTTCAGAACTATTCGCGGTTTTTGTTTTTGGGTACTTTGCTAAGATCTTATTATAATAAATAGCAGATGCATGTGGTTTCTTTGTCCGCTCATAGAATCTGGCTGTTTCATAAAGATTATCTGCGTAAATTTCCCTCATCTCCACAAGCATATTTTCCGCTTGCACAATTCTTGGTTCATTAGGAAAATCAGCAGTAAATTTTTTGAAATTAATTTCTGCAAGGTCTAGGAAGTCAGGATCTGGATACTCATTTTTACATTCTGTTAAATAGACTTTTCCAATACCTATATAACTTTCACAAGCAAGCGGATGCTTATTAAATTTACGGATAAGTATCTGATATGTCTCTACGCTTAGCTTATAATCTTCTTCCGCAGCTAAAAGCTCCCCCTTACCAAATAAAGACTGGATAGCAAGTTCGTGGTGAGGAAGGGCTGATATAACTTCGTCATATATTTCAATGGCTTCTTCTGCAGCCGGCATCCATTTAGGCATACTTTCTAAACCAAGAAGATGCTTTCTCTCCCCATTGTGAAATTTATCCGCTATAGCAAATTTATATTTAATAGCTTCTTCAAAAAACTTGGGAGCCGACTGTTTTTTTAGGTATAGACTTAGTTGTTTATTTGCCATTTCAAGCTCACCAAGATGATAAAAACCTACACCGAGGTAATACTGAGCAATCGATGCAAATGGACTCTCAGGAAAATTTTTAATAAGTATATTCGACTGAAGAACAAGATCTTCCCAATGGCTCTGCTCTAAAGCCTCTAATGCTGCGCTATAATGTTCCTGTACTGACATCGTCGCAAGCTCATGGGTCTGGATTAGTTTCCCATCCTTAATAGTGTACGCGGCTTGAACAGGGATAGAAGAGAGCATCGCTCCAGCAACTAGAGAAGCTAGGATAATAATTCTCATAAAACTCCGATTTTTTTGACCTAAGTTAATACATCTGCAAAAAAAAATCAACCTACTTAAAATCAATTTTAACAGATTTTACAGAAATTATTTGCTTTAATTTTTCTTCTAATTGAGGAGTTAAAGATACGCCCCAATTTTCTTCTATTCTGATACTGCCGATCAACTTTTCCGCCGAAACAAATTCAATTCGAACTGGAGAACTCCCCGAAGAAGACCTAAACAGCTCTTTCATCGCAAGTATATGACTATGTCGTATTGCATCGGCATCTACCTTAAGATAAAGTAAAGCAGGTAGTTTCTTTTCTTCTTTAATTTTTTCCACCGTCTTAGCTTCCGTTTTGGGCTTGGGATTCTTTTCTCTTAATTCAAAAAGCTTAACCTGAACTTTAGCCTTATCATAGGCATTATCACAGGCGGTAATCATAGCTCCATCTACTTTTGTGAGATCCTCAATCCACTTACATTGCAACTTCATCTCCGTCCCTTCTTTTTCAATGAGCAAGACCGCATACAAAAGTTGATTTTCTACAAGAAGATGATATTTCTCTTCGTACATTTCAGGCCAGATAGGCAGCTCATATCTTTCTATCCCATCACTTACTGTTAAAATAGCAAACTTCTTTTGCGATTTTGCAGATATTTTTACAGAAGCCGTTTCTACGATAAAGGCTGCCCTACAAAGGGCATTTTTATCCAACATTTCAAAATCAGCGAATGGGCAACAAGAAAGTCTTTGGAGCATGTTTTTATAATCATCTAGAGGATGGCCCTGCAAGTAAAATCCTAATAATTCATACTCTCTTTTTAAAATTTCTAATTTTGTTTTTTCATTTTTTACAGGAGGAGGATATGCATACTGATCATTTTTTTCTTCTTGTATAGAAGAAAAAAAATCGATAATACCCTTGGAAGCTTCTTTTTGCTCTCTTGTTGCCACAAGAAACATTCCATCAACACTTTCCATAAGAGCCTGACGTGACCAGGAAGTAAAATCGAACGCTCCAACCTCTATAAGATGCTCAATGACTTTTTTCCCTACTTTTTTAATGTCTATTCTTCGGATAAAATCGTAAAGAGAAGTAAAATCCCCCTTGGAAGATCTCTCTTGTAAGATGCAATCTACTACACCCTCACCCACTCCCTTGATTCCGGACATCGCAAATCGAATCCCCTTCATCGTTGCGACAAACTCTTTCCCTGACTCGTTTATATCAGGTGGCAAGATAGGTATTGCCATCGCTTTTGATTCTCGAATTACTTTTGCAACCTTTGCCGTATCATCACTATCGGAGGTCATCAAAGCGGCCATCCATTCCTTTGGATAATTTGCCTTGAAATAGGCCGTTGCATATGTTAGATATCCATACGCAGCAGCATGAGACTTATTAAATCCATAGGAAGCAAACTTTTCGATTTTATCAAATATATGCATTGAAAGTTCTTCGCTGATCCCATTTACCAAGGATCCCGCCTTGAATTTTTCTCTCTGATTCGCCATCTCTTCTTTGTCTTTCTTCCCCATAGCACGTCGTAAAACATCCCCTTCTCCAAGGGTATACTTAGCTAGACGACTTGCAATCTGCATGACCTGCTCTTGATACACCATAATACCATATGTCTCTGCAAGGATATCGGCCATTAAAGGATGGTCTATATCAATGGGCTCCTTACCGTGCTTACGATTACAAAAAGAAGGGATCATCTCCATAGGCCCTGGTCTATACAGGGCTCCTACCGCAATAATCTCTTCGAATTTATCAATATGAAGTTGCTTAGCAAGCTCTTGCATCCCCCCGGACTCAACTTGAAATATACCGAGCGTTTTGCCTTGAGTAAGAATTTGGAATGTAGGCAAATCATCCAGCGGAAGATTCACCCAATCAATTTCCTTACCTACACTTATTTTTATCGAATCGACAGCCTTTTGGATAGATGTCAGAGTTTTAAGACCTAAGAAGTCAATCTTAAGCATTCCTACAGCTTCCACCGGTTTCATAGAAAATTGGGTAACAGCTATCTCTGAGTCCTTAGGCATACATAGAGGAATATGATCCATCAGTGGATCTCCCCCTATAATAAGACCTGCCGCGTGAATGCCCGTATTGCGAACAGAACCTTCGAGTTTTAATGCGAGATTAAGTAAGTTTTGTGTTTCAGGATCTGTTTCATACTGATTCCGTAGATCAGGATCTATCTCTAAAGCCTTTTCTAAAGTAATTGTTGGATCTTCAGGCACAAGTTTAGCTATTGCATTGACCTTTGGAAGGGGAACGCTGAGTACCCGGCCAACATCTTTAATCGCCATCTTAGCTTTCATAGTACCAAAGGTAATAATCTGGGCCACTCTATCTTTCCCGTATTTTCTAACGGTATAGTCAATAACCTCCTGCCGTCTTTCCATACAAATATCCACATCGATATCGGGATAGGAAATCCTTTCAGGATTAATGAATCTTTCGAAAAAAAGATGGAACCTTAACGGCTCAATATCAGTAATACCAATTAAATAGAGAATAATCGAGCCAGCCCCTGATCCTCTACCGGGACCAACAGGAATACCCTGTTTTTTAGCCCATGCAATAAAATCATATACGATTAACAGGTAATCGCACATCCCCTTCGATACAATGATTTCCAGTTCGTATTTTAAACGCTCGCGAACTACTGTCAGAGGATCTTTACCTGGGTATTTCTCTTGTACCTTATCAAGATGATATGGCTGATATCTTTTTGCTATCCCCTCCTCGCAGAGCTGAATAAGATAGTTTGCAGCTTCCTTTACCCTTTCCTCAGATGTCATCTCTTTCCCTTCAAGGTGAGGGGGAATAAATACAGGGTAATATTTAGCTTTAAAATCAAAGTCAAAAGAGCACTTTGCAGCAATCGCTTCCGTTGCACTGATAGCTTCAGGGACATCTGCGAAAAGGATCTCCATTTGTTCCGGAGATTTAAAATAAAATTCGTGAGAGAAGTATACTTCCCTTTTAGGATTTAGCGTCCTCGACTTAGGATTCCCATTAGAATCTCTTTCCCAAATTTCACAAGGTTCCCCTGATTGAATATTGAGCAAAATCTCATGTGCCTTCCAATCTTCCCTTTCTAGATAATGCACGTCATTAGTGGCTACAAGAGGAATTTTTAACTCTTTGGAAATAGCGATTAGACGGTTATTCACTTTTTCTTGATTTCCGACAAACTCAATATGCTTTTGATAAAGCCATGGCTCATCCATTAACAGATCTTGTGTAATTTGCGAATCTGTCATTTTGTGTCTTTGGAGCTCCAAATAATAATCGTCCCCAAACACACGATGATACCACTCAATTTCCTCTAGACATTCCTTTTCTTTACCCGCAATAATAAGAGATCCGACACTACCAGCTATCGATCCAGACAAACAAACAAGCCCCTCTGCATGCTCCTCAAGAAGATTTTTGTCTATCCGTGGGGTATAATAAAAACCTTGCATGTGAGCCAAAGAGCTAAGCGTACAAAGATTCTTATATCCCTGTGCATTTTTAGCTAAAAGGACTACGGGATATCCTGCAGAAAATCCGGAAAACCTTTTTTTATCCATTCTTGAAAATGGAGCTACATAGAGCTCACAACCAATAATAGGCTTGATTTTTGCATAAGAACACGCCTTGTAAAATTCAACTGCTGCATACATATTCCCCTGATCTGTAATTGCTAGACTGGGCACAGAGTAGCTTGCAGCCTTTTTTACCAGACCACTAATAGAAGCTGTAGAATCTAGGATAGAATATTGAGAATGTTGATGAAGAGGAACCCAAGCCATAAGAAATCCTGTATGTTGAGGAGGTATGGGTAATGATAATGATGCATCGTTAAAAGGGGAAGCTTTTCTTGAAGCTCCCCCTTCTATACAGAATGCTTATCCTTTTACAGGAACTTCTTTTGTATCGATACCCTCTGCATTTTGTTCAGGAGACACGATGGATTTCGGATTTGATTTTATCCCCCACAGAGGAAGTAAAAGCAGAACAGAAATTAGACCACAAGCTCCGAGCACTACAAAGAACCCGTACCAGCCCCATTCCTGAGTCATTTTCCCTAAAGGATATCCTGCAGTAGCAGCACCGATATAGGCGACCCAACCGACGAAGCCGGTAGCAGTTCCTGCAGCTTTCTTATGTGACATCTCAGCTGGTGCCATACCAATCAGCATCTGCGGTCCAAAAATTAAAAAGCCAATAATAAACATAATCGCCGAATTTATAAAGATAGCTCCAGGTGGAGATAGCCAAAGGGCCGCGATGGCAAATACCACTGAAAAACTAAACAATATACATATAGGCACTCTTCTTCCCTGGAAGATCTTATCAGAGGCCCATCCTGCAGCAAGGCTTCCAAATATCCCCCCTACCTCAAACCAACAAACGCAAGCGCCCGCGGCTATTAAGGAATATCCCTTAGTCTCTACAAGAAATAAAACACTCCAATCATTAATTGCCGTGCGGATTACGTAGACAAAAAAGTAAGAGATCGCCAGCACCCATATATACTTATTATTTAGTACATAGCTAAAGAGAATTTCTTTTACAGAAAGCTCCCTTTCTTGAGCATTATGATCTGAAGCATCTGGATAGTCATTTTTGAAATTTTCGATTGTTGGAAGGCCCAATGACTGCGGAGTATCTCTTAAGCGATTCATTAAGAAAAATCCAACAAGAATACACATGCTCCCAGGTACATACATAGCAAAACGCCAACCCCAAAATTGCGCGCAGAATGCCGCAATAAGAGGAATAAGAGCTCCACCTACGCTATGAGAGGTGTTCCAAACACCCCACCAAACACCCCTTTCTTTTTGGGAATACCAATGAGTGAGAAGTCTAGCGCATGGAGGCCACCCCCACCCTTGAAAGATCCCATTAAGCCCCCAGAAAATAGCAAAAAATAGAATAGACGAGGTAAACCCAAAGAAAATGTTAAAAACCCCGGTCAATATAAGACCTGTAGCCATGAAAAAGCGAGGATTGGATCTATCTCCTAGAATCCCACTTAAGAATTTACTAAGTCCGTAAGTAATAGAAAGTATACTACCTAAAATCCCAAGTTGCGTTTTATCGAAACCAAGATCCTGCATAAGTGCAGGCATAGCAAAGGTAAAACTTTTCCTTGTGAAATAGTAAAAAACATACCCTATGTACATCCCGTAAAATACACGTAGACGCCAATAACGATATTCCTTCTTTACTACTTCAGGATCATTAATCTCCTTTCTGTGAGGAGCAGGCCTTAAAAAGTTGAGTATACTCACGCATTTTCTCCAGATTTACCAAAGATTATAAAACATCGAGGACATTAAAAAGAAACAGTATCATATGTCAACGAATTTTTACTTTTAAAATAAATACTTATCGTCAATAATCCAGATATACCTATATGGATAACCAACATTTAAACGGCTAAAAATGAGCAGCTTTCAAAATCCTATTCAGCGAAGCGATGACGGTGCAATAGAGAAGCCACAGTCCATTTCCCCTATAGAAAAAGACAAGAAAGAAAATAAAGATTATAACGAATTTCTCGAAGAGCCCTGGGAAAATGAGCAAGCAAGGTCTGTACTCATAACAACCCTCTTCTCAACTATCAAGAAACTTATTAATAAATTAGGAACCTCGAATGGGTTAGAACTCGAAAACCCTGATTTATTAAAAAAGGATCTTCAGGCAATCCAAGATCTTCTGCGATCTTTATGTTATAACGATCAGAGCCATAATGCAGAATATCTCTACAACCTCTCCGAGCTTTGGCATGGACTGCTTTCCGATTTTGGCAACGTCGATATATCAAGCAAAGAAAACTTATCCATCGCCCAGAAAATAAACGCTGTAACATCCGATTTCCTCCATTTTCCACCGGAAGAAGACCACTCCCTCGGTTATTACTTAACTGAACATGCTGGAAAGGAATGGATCCCATTCCCACTCATGGACCTACTTCAAAATCTCCACAAAGAACACCAAAAAAAACCAGAAAGTAGCAAGCTAACGTTTTGGATAGCCTCTCTGAGTAATATCATCGATGATTTAGATTCTTTACACAACCCCACTTAACTTGACACCCCCTTCCCAAAAGGGAAAGGATTCCTAATCCTCGCAAATTAGGTTCCCACTTCAACGACAGTTGCGCTATGGTTTTGCAATGACATGTGTTAGACCATCTCCACAGGCTTACAATTCCTTGAACTCCAAGGTAGCATTTTACTAAGTTTTTAGGCCTTCCTTATTTAGAGAGTTTCCAGTATTTAGATCCCTATCTAGAATTCTTTTAGAGGAAGGATACTCCCATACTTTATCTTTTAGGGTCAGTCCAAAATTGACACCTCATGAAGGAAAGTTTATTTTAACAATTTATCGAAGGAAATATGAAGAAATTTCATATAAACGTAAGTATATCATACAAAGATTGATTAGCGCCTTATACCCCACCCCTAAGGAAGTAAGTTTTACCGGGCATGTGATAAAAAGCCACCATTCATGATTTTAATTACTTTACTCATTTAGACCTCCCCGATTATATTTTTAGGTTTAAGACACTAAAGGCCACCTATGCAATATACCATTCCTAAAGGGGTATTTGATATTCTCCCCAAAGATCCAGACACTGAATGTGCTTGGAGAAACTCCGATCGCTGGCAATACATCGAAATGGTAATCCGAAATACATGCGCTACCTATGGCTATAAAGAAATTCGCACTCCTATATTTGAACGCACTGAACTCTTTGTTCGTGGTGTCGGAGAAGCATCTGATATAGTCTCTAAAGAGATGTATACTTTTATAGATAAGGGAGAGCGTTCGATGACCCTCCGCCCGGAAGGAACCGCAAGCCTTATGAGAGCTTTTGTAGAAAACAAGCTATATACACAAGCAACCCTCCATAAATATTTTTATATAGGGCCTATGTTCCGCTATGAAAGGCCCCAGGCGGGAAGGTATCGGCAGCACCACCAATTCGGAGCTGAAGCACTCGGCATAGATAAGCCTGAACAAGATGTTGAACTCATCGATCTAGTCTGCACTCTTTACAAAAAACTAGGACTCAAAAACCTCAAAGTCATGATTAATAGCGTTGGCAATACTGAAGCTAGAACAAATTTTAAAAAATCCTTGAAAGAATTTTTAGAGCCAAAATTCGATCAACTTTCTGAAGATAGCAAAATACGGTTCCAGAAAAACATCCTTCGGATCCTAGATTCTAAAGACCCAAACGATCAAAAACTCCTGGAAGGAGCCCCCTCGATACTCGACAGCTTAAATCCATCTGACGCACTTCATTTTGAAACTGTATGCTCGAGCCTTAAAAAACTTGGAATCGACTTCACCGTGAATCCTCGCCTTGTACGAGGCCTTGACTACTACAACAAAACAGTATTTGAGATTGCGTCCTATGATCTTGGCGCGCAAAACAGTCTTGGTGGTGGAGGTAGATATGATGGCTTAACGGAAACGATAGGCGGACCTCACATCCCATCCGCAGGATTTGGGACAGGACTTGAAAGGGTATTACAAGCTATGGACAAGCAGCAAGCGCAATTTCCCACCCCTCCTCACCCAATCCTTTTTCTTATACCCATTGGAGAGACTGCAAAGCAATTTTGTTTTGAACTCATCTGCTCTCTTAGACACCAAGAGATCCCTTGCGACATGGATCTTTCAGGAAAAAAAATGCAAAATGGATTGCAAATGGCAAACCACGTAAACGCAGAGTATTGCATGGTTATTGGCGACGAGGAATTAGCATTGCAAAAAGCTCAGCTTAAAAATTTAGCTTCTAGACAATCAGTTGAAATTCTATTTTCAGAGCTAATCAGTAAAATCAAGGAATTACATCCTAGG
>Ga0118677_10009909_pt1 | contig 14726 bp, 14 predicted proteins | sample AliMusrvi5mmetaG_FD_86154 | JGI IMG/M metagenome (GOLD analysis project Ga0118677, IMG submission 86154)
GGCCAAAAGGCCTGATCTTTTGAAATAATGAAAAGCTCAAGTTTTGTCATTCCCGCGAAGGCGGGAATCCAGAGCTGGATCCCCGACAAAAGCTTTCGGGGATGACGCGGTGTGTCTTTAAATGGTTTTTCAACTTTAACGGGGGAAACATCCAATGGGTAAAATGGACATCGTCGAAAAAGAGTACGCAGACAAAAAAGCGCCGGCATTCCGCGTGGGAGACACCCTCAAGGTGCACGTCCGCGTGAAAGAGGGCGACAAGACCCGCACCCAGCTTTTTGAAGGGGTCTGTATCCGCATCAAAGGCAAGGGCGTTCGCGGCAGTTTCACCGTTCTGAAGGAAACCTATGGCGACAAGGTCGAAAAGATCTTCCCGCTTCATTCACCCAACGTGGAAAAAGTCACCGTCAGCGTGAAGGGCAAGGTCCGTCGCGCCAAGCTTTATTACCTGAAGGACAAGTAGCTTCTCAGGCCCGGCGCGATGGAGACCGTCCCCAAGGGATCCCGCAAAACGCTGCTTCTGGAGAGGCTCCGGGCTTTTGACCTTGAGGAAGCTCCCGCTGCGGGCGGGGGATGGATGGCCGGTGTCGATGAAGCCGGACGCGGGCCGTTGGCGGGCCCCGTGGTCGCTGCCGCGGTGATCCTGATCCACCCCGAAAACCTCGCGGGGATCAACGACTCCAAGAAATTGAGCGCCGAGCGGCGCGAGGAACTTTACGTCCGTATTGCCCGCTCCTCGATCGTCGGCATTGGTTTTGCGGACGAAAGACAGATCGACGAACTCAATATCTACGAGGCCACGCGGATCGCCATGAAAAAGGCCGTCCTGAGCCTGCCGCATACTCCCGCAAAACTCCTGATCGACGGTCCCATGCGCCTGGACCTGGCGCTGGATCAAAAAGGCGTTATTCACGGCGATGGAAAATCTGCGAGCATTGCCGCGGCCTCGATCGTTGCCAAGGTCTTCCGCGATCACTGGATGAGGAAACTCCACGAGCAGTACCCCGCTTACGCGTTCCACAATCATAAAGGCTACGGGACGGCCGAACACATGCAGGCGCTTCAGGAAAGAGGCCCCTCCCCCGTGCACCGTTACAGCTTCGCGCCTGTTCGCGAAGCGGCGCAGCGGATGCGTCCCGAACGCTCCGAGATCGGTCCCGGCACTCTAAGGAACCTTCCGTGAAACTCACCCCGAACCCCGCGCCCTTCCGCTTCTCCCTTGGAGACCGCGGCGAAAGGGTGGCCTGTGATTTTCTGAGAGAAAAAGGCTACGAGATCCTCGAGAAGAATTACAAGTGCAAGCTTGGCGAGATCGACCTTGTGGCGCGACGCGGCGGCCGGCTGGCCTTTGTCGAGGTCAAGACACGGACAGGTACCGGGTTCGGGACGCCTCAGGAAGCGGTCGGCGCGAGGAAACAGGAGAAGATCTTCAAGTTGGCCCAATGGTATATGAAGGAAAAAAAGATCGGGAAGATCCCGGTCGCTTTTGACGTGGTGGCGGTGCTCTGGAAGGAAGGCCGGCCCCCCGAAATCCGCCTTATTTCCGATGCCTACGAAAAATCGGAAGGCTATTGATTCTCCCTCAAAAAAAGAGCAGAATGCGCGCTGTTTGCTTTCCCTGGAATTCACAGGTTGGCGCGACGTAAGTTGGCTCTCATTCGACCCTAAACTCCCTGGAGGAATTTAAAGTGAGCGACAAAGCTTCCGGTTCCGTGATTTGTTCAAACCTCTCCGACGAAAAAACACTGCTGGCCGTTGAAAACGAAGTCTGTTCTCACGGCGATACGGTGCATTATGCCGAGCATCCCAAGATATTCGAGCGCTGTGAGGGAAGCTACCTTTTCGATATGGAGGGGAAGCCCTATCTGGACCTTCAGATGTGGTATTCGGCCGTGAATCTCGGGTACGCGAATCCCAGGGTGAATGAAGCTCTCAAACGGCAGATCGACAAGCTTCCCCAGCTCGCCTGCCAGTATCTCCATCGTGAAAAGATTGAGTTGGCGGAGCGCATCGTGGAAAGCGTCAAAAAAAGCTTCGGCCTGAAAGGGCGCGTTCATTTTAACGTCGGAGGCTCCCAGGCGGTGGAAGACGCGCTGAAGCTTGTGCGCAAAAATACGGGCCGCTCCCGGATGTTCGCATTCGAAGGCGGGTATCACGGCCGCACCTTGGCCGCGTCGGCCATCACTTCGTCCTACCGTTACCGGGAAGCCTACGGGGAATTCGGGGACCGGGCCGAGTTCGTTCCTTTTCCGTACCTCTTCCGTTCACCCTTTGCCCGCGATCCCAAGGCTGCGGAGGACCATTTTATCCGCGAATTCGAACGCAAATTCGAGCACGAATACACGGGGACCTGGAATCCCAAAACAAAACGAGCGGAATTCGGTGCCTTTTTCATTGAAGCGGTCCAGGGCACGGGCGGCTACATCATTCCGACGAAGAATTATTTCAAGCGGCTCGCCAAGATCTGCCGCGATCACGGCATCCTCCTCGTGGACGATGAGATCCAAATGGGCTTTTACAGGACCGGAAAAATGTGGGCGCTTGAGCATTTCGACGTCCAGCCCGACATTCTGGTCTTCGGCAAGGCCCTGACCAACGGCTTGAACCCGATCTCGGGGATTTGGGCCCGGGAGGACCTGATCTCGCCGGAAAAATTCGGCCCGGGTTCCACGCACTCGACATTTTCATCCAACACGCTCGGAACGGCGACGGGCCTGGAGGTCATGAAGATCCTCGGGGAACAGGATTTCGGGGCGAAGGTGATGGAGAAAGGCGCTTATTTTCTTAAACAGCTTCGTCAGCTCCAGCAAAAGCACCCTGAAATCGGAGATGTCGACGGTCTCGGAATGGCGATGCGGATGGAGATGTGCGAAAAGGACGGCATGACGCCGAGCCGGGCGCTGGCCGACCGGATGTTCCAGTTGGGATTGGACGGGGATCTCACGGAGAACGGGCAAAAGATGGGGCTTGTGCTGGATATCGGGGGCTACTACAAGAACGTGATCACGCTGGCTCCGTCGCTTGAGATCTCGGAGAAGGAGATCGATCTGGCAGTACGTCTTTTGGAGCAGCTTCTTATCCGGGCGAAAACCAAATAACAAAGGTCAGGCATCATGGCCGTTAAATTCTGTTTTCGCTTGCCCCGGCAGTCTTCGCCGCCTGTCCTGACGAACGGGCTGGAATACAGTGCCGCGTCCTCGCAGGCGACAGTCCTTTTGATCCATGGACTGACCGGCACCCCGAATGAAATGAAGGGGTTGGCCAACTTTTTTTACCGCCGGGGTTATTCGGTTCTTTGCCCGAGGCTCGCGCATCACGGGGAACCGCTTCATATCCTGAAGCGGGCCAAATGGAAGGAATTTTACAAGTCCGCCAAAGACGCGCTTTTGAAGATCCCGGCGGATCAGAAAGTATTCGTCGCCGGACTTTCGATGGGAGCTCTGCTCGCCCTTTTGCTGGCCGAAGAATTCCCGGAGCGTGTCTCCGGGGTGACCTGTCTTTCTCCCACGCTTTTCTATGACGGCTGGAATATCCCCTGGAGCCATTGTCTTTTGCCGCTTGCCTATTACACGCCGATCCGTTATTTCGCCTATTTCAAGGAGGAACCTCCCTACGGCATCAAGAACGAACGGATCCGCAGCAAGGTCCACGATTATTATAAGGATGCTTCGCTCGCGGATGTCTCGGAGGCCGCGCAGTACGGATATCCTTATTTCCCGGTGACGCTTCTTTGCGAGTTGCGCGCGTTGATCCGTGTTCTGATAAAGAAATTACCCAGGATCCAGACTCCCGTGCAGCTGATCCAGGCTTCCGAAGACGATATGACCAGCGTCAAGAATTCCCGGTTCATTCACGACCGCATTGCGTCGACCCTGAAGGAAATGGTGCTTCTGGAGGACTCCTACCATGTCATTACGGCCGATCAGGAGCGGAGGACGGTGTCCCGGAAGATGGATGAATTTTTTTGCCGTATCCGGGGCGTCGAGGTGGGCGAGGCGCTTCACGGGGAAGAGGAAGACGCATGAGCACGCGCGGGATGAAGAAAAAGTCTCTCATGTTTTTTTTTGATTTCGACAACACGATCACCGGACTGGACGTTCTGGATGCCGTGATCGGGCGTTTTTCTATCGATCAGGAGTGGATGGTCCACGAAGAGGCGTGGAAGGAAGGGAAGATCGGCTCCCGGCAATGCCTTGAGGCTCAGTTGAAGTCGGTCCGGGTGACCCGCGCCGATCTCGAAAGATACGTCACGCAGATCCCCCTCGACCCTTTTGCCCTGAAGCTGTTCCGTTCGCTCCGACGCCGGCGCATTCCCTTCATGATCGTCAGCGACAGTTTCTCCGTGATCATCCGGACCATCCTGCGCCATTACGGAATGGGGCGGGTCCGGGTCTTCGCCAATGAATTAAAATTCGTGAAAAACCGGCTTATACCGTCGTTCCCTTTTCACTCCAAGGATTGCCGCAGGAGATGCGCCCATTGCAAAAAGGTCCATGTCCGGGAATACAAGCATAAAACGACGGTTTACGTGGGAGACGGCCTATCGGACGTTTGCCCGGCGCTTGAAGCGGACATTGTTTTTGCCAAGGACAGTCTTGCAAGCCATCTCGAGGCGGAGGGAAAACCCCACATGCCGTTCAACGATCTCGGAGATGTTTGTTCTTTCTTCGAGCGGGTGAAGCGCACGGGGTTCTCGATGAACGGGGCCTCCTATGTCTGACGTGCTCGTGACGGAACCCGGAGCCGCGCCAGTTTTCGGAGAGGAGTTTGCGGGGAGCGTGAAGCTGCGCACCGAGATTGTCACGGATATCACACAGATCCCGCAACAGGATTGGTCCCGGGTCTATCCTGTGGTTCTTGAAGGTTACGACTTTTTCAAGACGCTGCAGGAATCAGGGCTCGATCAGTTTGAATGGCATTATGTCCTGGTCTACGAAAATGAAACGCTGGTGGGCGCCGCGCCTTGCTTTTTGATGCGGTACCCGCTGGACACCACGATCCAGGGCCCGATCAAATCCGTTCTTCTGAAGATCAAGGGAAAATTTCCACGGTTTATGGAATTAAGGGCCCTGGTGTGCGGGCTGCCGATGGGGCAGGGGAGATTCGGCGCGCTCAAGGAGCAAAGGGCGGTCGTGCGGGCGATTTGCGGCGCCTTGGAATCTTTTGCGGCGTCCCGGAAGATATCGATCGTGGCGTTCAAGGATTTTGGCACGGAGGAGTGCGCGTGGCTGGACGCGCTCCAGGCCGAGGGTTATTATAAATTCGAAAGCATGCCTTCAACGGAAATGGCCGTATCTTTTTTATCCTTTGACGAGTATGTGAAGACGCTCAACCGCGTCTCGCGCGACGGACTCAAGCGGAAGCTGAAAAAAATAGACCGGGCCACGCCGCTGCCCATGGAGATCCGCGAACGTTTGTCGGAGGAGGAGCTTGAGGAGGTCCATGCGCTTTACACGCAGACCCTCGTGCGGCACGGTGAGATGTCTTTTGAGATCATGAGCAAGGATTTCTTCCGCCGCATCTCCGACAATATGCCGGCCCAGACACGGTATTTCCTGTGGCGTTTGAATGGCCGCATCGTGGCGTTCGCGCTTTGTTTTGTTTCGGCCGAGAGGATGATCGATTATTACCTGGGTTTTGATTACGCCCTGGCCTACGATTTGCACCTTTATTTCACCCGCTTCCGGGACCTGATGAAATGGTGCATCCAGCAGAAGATCCCGGTCTATGAAATGGGGAACACCGGCTATGAGGCCAAGCGGCGCCTCGGGTTCGGGTACATCCGTCTTTTTGTTTACGCCAAGCATCTTCGCGGGTTCATCAACCCGTTCTTTCACCTGCTGTGCCGGTGCCTGCGGCCCGAGAATTTCGACGCCACGTTCAAGCATGTCCGGGAGAATTCATGAACAAGGCCGGCGGTCTCACGCTCAAGATATTCGCGATGATCTTTTTAAACGACGTGATCGACGCCACGGCCCAGATCCTGATGAAGAAAGGGATCGTCGGAGGTCACGCCGTTTCGTGGAGCCTTCACGCCCTGATCGCTTTTGTGGGGCAGAATGCGGCTTCACCGCTCGTTCTCGTGGGAGTTCTTTTGTACGCGTTTAACTTTTTCCTGTGGATCGTGATCCTCTCCAAGATCGATTTGAGCCTGGCCGTTCCGCTGGGCAGTACCACGTATGCCCTGATCCCGCTGGCCTCCGTTATCTTTTTACATGAAAAGATCTCCGCGATGGGGATCGTGGGCATTCTGTGCGTGATCCTCGGGATCCTCATCCTGTCGAAGAGCGAATCGTCGGTGCAAAAAAGGGTCTCGGCCCCATGAACCGGACCCTTCTGTACGTGCTTATGGCCGAGATCTGGAACACCGTGGGGCAGTTGCTCTTCAAACAGTCGACCAACGCGCTTCCGCCGCTGGAGGGCGGGGGCTTCCGGCATTACGGGACTTTTTTGAAAGGGGTGATGAAGCGGCCGGGCATTTTTCTGGGTTTGCTTTCGATGGCGGCAGGGCTTGTCTTTTGGCTGGTGGCGCTTAGCCAGGCGGCTTTGAGCGTCGTCTTCGTGCTTGGCAGCATGCAATACATCCTCATTTTGATCGCTTCGCGATTTTTTCTCGGAGAAAAGATCGACGGCATGCGTTTTCTCGGCACGGTTTTCATCGCGACGGGGATCACCCTCGTTGCTCTGAGCAGCTAATCTCAAAAAAACGCTTTTAAAATGAAGCCCGATTGGTTATCCTCATCACATGGGATCCGAAAGCACCGTTTAAGAAAAATAAAATCATGACCCTAAGAACGCTCCAAAAGATCAGCGCACTCTTCCTTTTCTCTTTCGCCCTCATGGCAGCGTGTTATGCGGGCGAAAAAGATCAGGATATCTACGCCCCCGTCTATACCCAGCCACTTGCTCCGGAACCGCTCAAGGGGACTCTTTCCCGCATTCTGGAATTCCCCCTGCAGGTAGCCAAGTGGCCCATGGACCAGGGTCTTCTCTTTAATGACAAGCACCAGATCGATAAAAAGGCCAAGTGGATCTACGAGGAAACCCTGCGCCAGGGCTTCAAGCCTCTCTTTGGGTTCTCGGACCTTTCGATGCTTCCTTACTACGGCGCTGAACTGAATCTTCTGGCCCTTGCCCGGCAAAAGGAAAAATTCCCGGATTTTTTTGCTACCGCGACGATCATGCATTGTCCCGGAGTCTTCTTTTTGGTGGGGACGGAGATCGGGGCCCAGCAGATCGGCGGTACAGGATTTCACGCGAAAGGGCTCTTTAATTACGATCTCGAGGAAAAAGAACCCTTCTATGGCATCGGACCCGATACGAGCAAGGGAGAGAAAGCCTCTTACAGGATCGAAACGACCCAGGTAGGCGTCGAGTCCGGCTATGAATTTTCTCCCAGGGTGGACCTCATCGGCGCTTTTGATTACAAGAATGTCAATGTCCTGAACCGCGTTCATGATGACACGGCCAGTATTCCCGGTCTCTTTCCCGGGCAGAACATACAGGGTCTGAGCGGCGACAACCTTCTCGATTATTCCGTGGCGCTTAAGCGCGACACCCGCGATAGCAAGGATGACGCTACGCAGGGGAGTTATCAGAAACTTCTTTTCCAGTACACCGACGGCGTCAATGGCTCGCCGGCCCAATATTTCAAATACCAGCTGGATATGGCCAAATATTTCCGTCTCTGGTCCCCGCGGCGTATTTTTGTGGCGCGCCTGTTCGGCGAGCACAACGCTGAGCTCAATCACGGGACTATTCCTTTTTATAACCTGGCGAGGCTCGGCGGCGCCGGGGGGAATACGCGGGACAGCGAAACGATGCGCGGCTATTCGTACAACCGGTTCTACGGGGAAAGCGCCCTGCTCCTCAACCTGGAATACCGCTACACGGTCATGGAGTACAAGGAGTTCAAGGGGAAGGTGGCTTTATTTAACGACCTGGGGCAGGTTTTCGGGGAGATCCACCAGTTTGATATCGCGGATTTCCGGGAATCCTACGGGGTGGGTTTTTACCTGAGCTACGCGCGGAATACTCTCCTGAATTTTTCGGTGGCGCATAGCAATGACGGCACGCAATTCTATATCAAGAACAAGCTCGCGTTCTAGCACCGCTCGCTTTTGTTCTTAAGGGGTAATGGTGCGGTATAGCGAGACCGTAACAGGCATATTAAGAAAGCGTTGAGGCGGCACGGATGAATATAAAACTTAAAAACATCAAACAAGCGGTGATCGCCGGGATCTTCACTCTCGCGCTCGCGGGGCTTGGACGCTCAGCCGCGGCGGGAGAGACGGTTAAGTTCAAGGAGCATAACGCCGCGGTCTCCACCGATTTTTTTGATCAGAATGTCTACGGCGAGGGCGTGAACCAGCTCGACATGGGGCGTTGGGGGAGGAAATTTTCCGGCAAGGTCCTTCCCTCGAAAGATGTGAATGTTTTTGACGAGGTGCCGGACTCGGGATTTTTTACCAATCGCCATGGCCGCGTCCGACTTTCCGCTGACCTGCTGGAAAAAGGTTATCAGGAATCGGCCGGACCGGATCTGAGCCGGCCGCTCCAGGTCCACACGGCGGTGCAAATGGGGATCTACCCGAGGTTTTGGGCAAAAGACGCCCGCGGGGACGAATATCTTTTTGAATTTGACCCTCAGGGAAAATTTGAACTCTCGACGGGAGCGGAAGTGGTGGCTTCGCGGTTTTATTATGCCCTGGGCTATTTTGTGCCTGAATGTACCGTGGTCATGATCCCTAGCGACCGGTTTGAGGTCGCTCCCGGTGCTACGACATGGGAAGACACGGGCTTTAACAAGAAGCTGACGCAAAAGCGCCTTGAGGAATACCTGATGGTCCTTCCGCAGGACGAAAAGGGTTCCTACCGGGCCTCGGCATGCAAGACCGTGAAAGGCGAGGATTACGGGAGTTTCAGTTTTGAGTCGCGCCGGAAAGAGGACCCCCTCGACCTTGTGAATCATCGCGACCGGCGCGAGATCCGGGCGCTCGGTATTTTTGCCGCGTGGATCAATCATTATTCCCTCCGGGAAAGCGACACCTTCGACATATTAATGGATCGGGGCGGCCAGGCAACGCTGACGCACTATCTCGGTGATTTCAGCGGCGCCTTGGGTTCCACCCAGGAGGGTCCGAAAGCGCCGATGCTCGGCTACGAATATGTGATCGATTATGGAGAGGTCTTCAAATCCATCGTGACGCTGGGACTTTGGGAAAAACCCTGGCAGAAAAAATGGAAACAAGCGGGGGAGCAGTGCCTCGCGGCTCCGGCCGTGGGTTATTTCACCAACGATCTTTTTGATCCCGCGCGCTATAAAACTGAATTTCCTTACGAGGCCTTCCGGCTTGTGACGCGCGCCGATGGCTTCTGGGCCGCGAAGCTTCTCCTGAGTTTTTCAGACGAAGATATCAGGGCAATGGTAAGCGCCGGAAAATACACGGATCCCAAAGACGCCGAAGCGCTTGCCAAAACACTGAGCGTGCGCCGCGACCTGATCGCCCGTTACTGGCTTTCCCGCACGAGTCCCCTTGATGGATTTTCTTTCTCAGTTGGCAAACTCTCTTTCAAGGACCTTGCCGTGGAACACGGCTTCTCGCCGCGTGAGGGAACGGTTTATTCCGTGGAAGCTCTGAAAGAGGATGGAAAAGAAAAAATAACGCGGTTTGAGATCAAAGACACCTCTTTCGAGATACCGGCGGCGGATATCCCCGCAAGCGGGAATATCCGGGTTCTCATTCGAGTCCTCCGCGCTCCCTCCAAGACCCCGAGCCCCGCAGTGACCGTCCTTCTGAACGCCTCCGGTATTCAGGGAATACACCACGAAGACTAGAAGCAGTAGGTGGTACGTGGTAGGCGGTAGGTAACACGACATCCTTGAATCGTTACTATTTACAGTTTTACCTCTCACGTGCTACCTACCACGTACCACCTACTATCCAAATAGACGGCATCCGGCGTTTTCGGACTTGCTTTGAGGTGTCTGGCGCTTTAGTGCCCGGGAAGTTTGGCGGGCTTCGGCTGTAAGAGAGGAAGTATCAAGGAGAAGGTGCTGCCTTTCTTGAACTGTGATTCGATCTCGATCCTGCCCTGATGCTCTTCCACGATCTTCTTTGAAATGGCAAGGCCTAACCCCGTGCCACCCGGCGCGATCAGCTTGGCGGATTCCAGCTGCCCGAACTTTCTGAAAAGTTTCGGGACATCCTTTTCCTGCACGCCGATCCCCGTGTCTTTAACCGAGATCCTGACACCTTCGGGAACGGAGGTCGAGACGAGGGTGATCTCGCCCTGGAGCGTGAACTTGATGGCGTTCTGGATCAGGTTGGTCAGGACCTGGAGGATCTTGTCCCGGTCGAGTTCGACCTGCGGGAGGCGGGGCTCAAGCTCCAGCTTCAAATGGAGGTTTTTATTTTCCACCAGCGGGCGCATGGAACTTGCCGCCTCTTCGAGGATCTTGTTGAGATTCTCCTTTTTCATGTGGAATTCGATCACGCCCGCCTCCATTTTGTGGAAGGCCAGGACGTCGTTGACAAGCCGCACCAGCCGGTCGACGCAGCGCTTGGAGATGTTGAGCACCTCTTTTTGCTCGGCCGTGATCTCTCCCGTGAGGCCCTCCAGCATGATGCTCAGGCCTTCCTTGACGGAGTGGATCGGTGTGCGCAGTTCATGCGAGACCATCTGGATCAGCTCGGCCTTGATCTCGAGCGACTCTTTGTACTTGTGTTCGGTCACGTCCTTGGCGAAACAGTAGAAACCGTCAAAATTCCCGTCCTTGTCTAGGGCCCGGACGATACAGACATATTGATGGAAGATCGAGCCGTCCTTCCGGAGACTCTTGACCTCGGTCTCGGCTTTGCCCGCGAGCTTCATTTGATCGAACGCCACCGCGGCTTTGCCCGCGTCTTCGGGGCAGATCGTGGTCATGCGGTTGAGGCCCACCATTTCCTCGGGGGTATAGCCCATCATGGCGGCGTAGGCCTTGTTGACGCTTAGGATCTTTTTCTGGGGGTCCATCCGGGCAATGCCGTCGAGGGCGTGTTCCATTGCCAGGGAAAAATCGCGCAGCTGTTTCTCGGACTGGATCCTTTCGGTGATATCTTCCGAGATCCCGAGCAGGTAGGCGGGTTTTCCATGGGCGTCGAGGATCGGGATCTTTTTGGTATGAAGGATACGCACGCCCTTTTTGTTCGTGTGGATGGGCTCCTCCCGGATCTCCAGCAGCGCGCCTTCGCTCAAGGTGAGCCGGTCCCTTTCGACAAAAGCATCGGCCTCAGCTTTCGGGAAAAAGGAATAGTCGTTCTTTCCAAGAAGTTCCTCGCGCTTGAAGCCGATCAGTTCTTCGCCCGCGCGGTTAAAACGCACGAAGCGCAGCTCGGCAGCTTCCTTGATAAAGACCATGTCGGGGATATTCTCGATGATGGAATCCAAAAAAGAGTTCGTCTGGCGGAGTTCTTTCTCGACGCGGATCCGCTGATCGATCTGCTCCCGGAGCTCTTCGTTCGAAAGCCCGAGCTGTCTTGATTTCTGTTCAAGCTCCGCGGTCCTCTCCGCGACCTTCAGTTCCAGCGCCTCGTTCATGTGCTTGAATCCCTGGAGGTACGAACCGAGCTTCTTGAGCGTCGGCAGGAACACCAGGGCGCCGATCAGGCCGAGGCAGAAAAAATTCAGGACAAAAAGCGCCCGGCCGAAATTCTGCAACAAAAGGATCTGAGCGCCGTTGTCCTTCTGGAATTTCTTGATCGAGGCACGTAGGGAGCCGAGCAGCCTCGAGCTTTTCGCCTGGAATGCCACCAGCTGAAGGTTGTCGGCGCGCACACGGACCGGGGAGCCTAGCAGGAATTTTTTTAAAGCGGACACGTATTCTTCCAGCTCGCGGTTCAGCGGGGAGGAAGAGGAGTAATAAAGACCGCGCAGGATGTGGATCAGGGGAGGCGGGAGCTTTGTTTTTTCGGAAATAATATCATTCGACGTTGTGCCGAAGACGAGCAGGGACTTCAGCTCTTCATGAATATTTACCCTCAGGTCCGCGCGTTCCAATGTGTCCATGGACTGCGCATAGGCGATCGAAAGAAAAGTCGTTTTCTGGACCAGGCTGTACTGGCTTTCCATGAAGCCGATGACCGAAGCGTCGCGCTCCGCATGGCGGATCTGATCGTTCATGACCAGAAAGTTTCCGATGGCGAAAAAGAGAAGGAACAGGAAAGAGAAAAGGAACTTCAGGTTCGTGATGAAGAGGACCGGATCTTTTCTGTCCCGCCTGCGCGGGGTATCTTCGCCGTCCGGGGATTTCGGTCTCAAGCGGGCATCCCGAGGTAGAATCCCTGGCCGTATTTGACGCCGAGATCCCTGAGTTTATCGAGGTCTTCCTGGGTTTCGATCCCTTCGGCGATCACCTCGGCGTTCAGATCCGCCGCGATCTTGAGGGTGCGGCGGAGGGAGCGTTCGACGTGAAGGTCCTGGGCGATCCCCCGGATATACTTTTTGTCCAGCTTGATCACATCCGGTTCCAGCAGGATGAGACTCTCCAGGCAGGTGTTTCCGAAACCCACGTCATCCACAGCGATCGAGATGCCGTAGCGCTTGAGCTCTTCCACGGGCCCGATCAAGTGGGAGGGTTCTCCGAGGATCTGCTGCTCGCTGATCTCGAGGCAGTAGCTTTGGGCCGGGCAATTCGTGACGAGCTTCTGGACAAGGTCTTCCACGGCCAGGTCGATGATCGTGGCCGGAAACAGGTTGATGTGGCGGTGCATCGCGGGAGGCAGCGAGGCTGAAGCCGAGACGCAGGAACGGAAGCAGTGGTGATCGACTAAGGTCAGCATGTTATTTTCCATCGCCACGCGGAAAAAATCGTCAGGGGCATGAATGCCGCTGTTTTTCAAACGGGAGAGGAATTCGTAGCCGATGATCGATTGGTCGCTGAGACGCATGATCGGTTGCTTGACCGCAAAGAAATCCGTCCCCCGACGCATGAGCTCCGTCATGTGTCCCGCGTCGGACCCCAGAAGGAGTTCCTCCGCTTCTCCGGGGGTTTGATAAGAGATGCGGTTCTTTCCCTCTCTCTTGCTTTGTCTCAAAAATGGGTCGGAAATGGCCAGAAGGTCGTCGACGGAGGTCACGTGGGCCGGGACGGGAGAAAGCCCGAAGCTTGCCGTGATGCGGAGCGATTCCTTGTCCGAAACGACGATGGTCGTATTTGAGATTGCGAAGCGGAGCCGCTCGGCAAGCTGTAGCCCCTCTTTGAGGGGCGTCTTGGGCAAGAGCAGGATGAATTCGTCGCCGCCGATCCTCGCTACGTGATCGGACCCGCGCACCGAATCCCGGATCTTTTTGGCCGTTTCTTTCAACAGGATATCCCCGACGGGATGGCCCAGGGAATCATTGATCCTCTTTAGGTCATCGATATCAAAAATAAGGACCATCAATTTACCGCCCTCGCGGGCAAGGATCTGGGTCTCGCGCCGGAGTGCTTCCTGGAGGCCGCGGCGGTTGTAGAGTTCCGTGAGCGGGTCAAGAAGCGCCATTTTTTCAAGGCGCAAATTGCTTTCGCGCAGGCGTCCGGTGACGGAAGCGAGCTTTTCCTTGATCCTGTGCCGGTCGATCGCGTGATGCAGGATGCGGAGCAGCAGCCTCGAATTGATCTCGCCCTTGACCAGATAGTCCTCCGCGCCCTTGCGGACGGCGTCGATCGCGAGGCTGTCGCTGTCCAGTCCGCTCATGATCACGATGGGGGTATGGCGCGCCTGGGTCCGGAGTGAGACAAAGGTCTGGATCCCTGAGGAGTCGGGAAGCATCAGGTCCAGCAGGATCAGGTCCCAGCTTGTTTCGGCGACGGCCTGGAGTGCCTGCTGCAGGGTCGGAACCCAGGTGATCTCAAGAGGAGGGTTGGCTTCCTTGCCGAGGCGTATCATCATGATCTCCGCGAAGTCCTGCTCATCCTCGATGAGGAGCACCTTCCAACCGGGTTGCGTGAACTTTTCCTGGTCCATTTCCGCATTCCCTTTCCCGGGACGGCATCTTATTCCCGGAGCTGTTCTCTTGTCAGTATTTATTAATCCGGAAGGATTTTCTTGATCGCCTCAAAGAGGTCGCTGAATTCATAGGGCTTGGTCAGGTACGCGTCGGCGCCGATGACTTTTCCAAGGATCTTGTCGACCATGGAGTCTTTTCCCGTCAGCATGATAATGGGGATCTTGGCCAGATTTTCGTCGAAACTTTCCCGGAGGGTCTTGCAAACTTCCTCCCCGGGGAGTTTGGGGATCATGAGATCCAGGATGATCAGATCGGGAAGGGTGTCCGTGGCTTCCTTGAGGCCGGTCATGCCGTCAAAGGCGGCCGAAACCGTGTAGCCCAGGTTCTTTAGGCGCATGGTCAGGAACTTGCTGGCGCTGTACTCGTCTTCGATGATAAGAATTCTTTTCTTAGGGGAGGTTTTCTTTTCCACGGGACTTTCTTTGTTTGCGGCCGCGTTCATTTTAGGAGTGGTGATTTCAGACGCCATATCAAGGACCCCCTTTAAAAACTACGGGCGGTGCGAAGACTCAGAAAAAACTTTCTCTAACCCACGAGGGAAGTATATCTGGAGGCTTCGGAAAAAGCAAATGCGAGTGGTTCATCGAGTTGACTCATATTAAATCTTACCCTGGAGTAATTCCGGTCGAATCGTTGACTCATATTAAACCTTACCCAAACCATAGGAGGTTTTATGAGTCCGAAATCGAAAC
>Ga0118677_10009910_pt1 | contig 14726 bp, 14 predicted proteins | sample AliMusrvi5mmetaG_FD_86154 | JGI IMG/M metagenome (GOLD analysis project Ga0118677, IMG submission 86154)
GCCTGGGGCTTTCGACCGAGCCGGCCCTCATCCCGGCGGCGCAAGACCTCTTTTCCCTCACATCTTCCCAGCTCCAGACGATTACAAGCCGGTATTTCTGGACCATGGCCGCGTCCTTGCTGGTGGAGCAGACCGGCTCGGAGATCGGACTCTTGCGCGCTTGGCCGCTTGGAACCAATACAGCCGTGGCCATCAAAGAAAACCTGCTGCGTGTCTGGCTTCGCTATGACGACCAAGTAGTGCGCGTCTTGCTCAAAGGCTCCCAGATCAAGGCCCTCCTGGAAGAATCCAAGTCTTGGGATGACGACACAATGGGAATTTCCGGCAGGCCCGCCTTCGTGATGGGAGGCCTCTCGCCCGCCAGCACCACCACCTTGCATGGGCTGCCCCTGGACCCGAATGAAAATTATCAGGTTGTCACCTCTCTGAACCTGGCCGAAATCCTCAACCTGCCGGTCGAGCCCGAATCCGCTCCAGCCGGTCGCAGTCTAGAGGACAGCGTCTTAACGGCCCTGCGCAAGCATCAAGGCAGCCCGCCGCAAAAATATCGAGATTGGATGCAAGGCAGTCCCGTGGCCGGAAAGGGGCTCTGGCGGATCAATTTCCGGGACGTAAGCCTCAACCTCCAGGACTCCCAGGTCCAACGCAGCGATGCGTTCAACTCGGTCTCCAATCCCCGCATCCAGGGCAGCGATGAACTTCTCGTCGGCGCCACGATTAAGACTGACGCGGACTATCTGCTGGACACTTTCAAGTGGGGCAACACCTTGGAGCTCGACTATGCCCGCAGCAGATTGCACCCCCGCGATCAGCCTCCGGTCACCAACGTGACCAACAACCGGGCCAGCGTGACCAGCGGCGGCACGCAGCGGGCCGGCGTGGTTGAGATTCCTTGGCTGGCCCGGTCCTGGGGCCCGTCGCTGGCGCTCAACTATACGGGGCAGTTGGAAGCCACGCCGCCGCTTCGCCGGCAACAGGTCTATTCGCTTTATCCCGGCATCGAGCTTTACGACGGCTCCTGGATCCGCACCTTGCGCATCGCCGCCAACTTCAAGCGCGATTACTCCGTGGATCCGGTCGACACCCAATACGGTTTCCGCGCCCGGGCGCTGATCTCAAGGGACATCGGTCCCGGGCCGGCGAAACTCGACGCCGAGGCCTGGGCCAACTATTTCTTCCTTACGGCGCACGACCAACCTCAGGATTTACGCTGGGAAAGCGACGTCAACGTCAAGCTGCGCATCCCCCTCAGCAAATGCCTCATGGTGGCGCCGTTCGTGGATTTTTATTCCTTCGCCCTCAAGACTCAGCCCCGCTGGGGCTACAGCGCCATGACCGGCATCAGCATCGGCTTCTCGCGGCTCTGGAAGCCGCAGTACGAGGGATTTTAAACCGCAGGCGCGATCAGTCGGCGGCGACGCGCACGGCACAGTCCCAGACAGTAACGTCAGGCGAACCATTAAGGATGCGCCAAATACTGGCCGATCACAAGGGACTGGCGAGGCGGTTGGATGCGCTCGAACATCGCTTGGCCGAGCACGATGCCGTCCTTGAGGAACAGTGCAAGGAAATCCGGGACGTATTCAATGCGATCCAGCAACTATTGAAGCCGCCTTCGGACGAGCGGCAGGCCATCGGTTTCAAGCCGCCTAAAGGCGGTTGATGTAGGGCCGCAGGCTAGCGGAAGAAATCGCGGACCATGCGCACCAGGCCTTCGGTGGCCTTCTCCGGGATCTCCTCACCGGTCCAGTCTATGGAGAAGTGCGCGTTCTTCTGGGTGGGACGGACGTAGGTTTCGTACATGGGCAGGACCGTGGTCAGGATCTGGTGCTTGGCGCCTTCCACTTCGCGGCCGCGCTCTCCCACGTCGCGCGCGATGCGGCGCAGCACCGCCGTGGCGATGCCGGTGGAGACGAATATGCGGTAGTTGTACAGAGACAGGAACTCCGGCGGATAGAGGGCGTAAAGGCCCTCGACTACGATGAGCTGGGCCGGAGCACAGGCCGAGGTCCCGGGTTTGCGGGTATAGGACTTGAAATCGTAGATGGGCTGGGCCACGCGCTCGCCCGCGGCCAGGCGGCGCAGATGCGCGTAGGCGAGGGTGAAGTCGATGGCGTCCGGATGGTCGAAGTTGTAGTCCTTGCGCTCGGAGAGCTTCATGTACTCCAAGGGTCGGTAATAGTGGTCCAGGGAGAAGATGCGGCCGCTGATCCCGATCTTGCGGCATTCCTCGACCACCTTCCGGGAGAAAGTGGTCTTGCCGGAGCCGGACCCGCCGGCGATGCCCACGATGACCCGCTGTCCCGTCTTCTTCGCGCTCTTCATCTTTGCCTGCCTCGGGAGATTATGGCAAATCGGCCGGGGGCCTGGCACCTCGGCCTGCATGGTATGATATGTCCCGGATGGACCAAGAGCTCATGGCCCGGACCTTGTTCGGCGCCGCTGTCTTCCTCTTGATGGGGGGCAACCTGATCCTAAGCGCGCGCGGCCACGCGCGGGCGGCCATGCGCTGGGCGGGAGAGCTGCCACCGTCCGAGGCCCGGCAAAGCCGGCTCCTCTGGGCTTACCGGGCGGGCGGCGCGGCCTTCGCGGCCTTGGCCCTCTGGATGCTTTGGTGCCTGGACCGCGACCCGGCGCGGCTGTCCTTCCTCTTGCCGAGCCGCAAGCCGTCGCCCGCGTCCCGGGCGCTGGGCGGGCTTTTCTTCCTGTGCTGCGGCTCCCTCCTCGCCGCGCTGGGCGTCGCACGGCCTAAGGGGCCGGAGGAAAAGGTAGGGCTGTGGACTGGGCGGCTCATGGCCCTGGCCTTCCTGCTCTTCGGGGCCTACCTCATCCGGCGCGCCGCGTCCTGAGGCGCGGAAGGCAGCTTGACCGGGGCGCCGCCAAATATGCAAGAATTCCCTGAGCCGAACGGAGAACAAATGTCCAATTCGACAGGGCGCTTCATGAAGGCATTGGCCGGGAGCTGGCTGGCCGCTTTGGCGCTGTGCCCGCTGGCGGCGCAGGCGCGCGTCCAGGCCTACGACTACTATTACCCGCCGGGATTGACGGTCCTGGCCCTCATCGGAAAGGGGACGACCTTGCGCCCCGGCACCAAACTGCATGGCGCGGTCCTGAAGAGCGACAAGGCCGGGGTCAAGCTGCGCGCCGACGACGGCAAGACCTACCTGTTGACGTGGGGCCATGTGAAGATATTCCTGGAAATGGCCCAGGGCGAGGCGGTCACCGTGGTCATGGGCAAGGGCGCGCCGGTCGAACCCGGCACCAAGCTGTCCGGCACCGTGACCAAACTCGACAAGCAGGGCCTCGGTTTGAAGGCTGACGACGGCAAGGAATACCAACTGCCGTGGGATCAGGTCCGCAGCATCGTCAAGGGTGTCCCGTCAGGCGCAGCCGCGCTTCCTGGTTATGATCCCGTCACCTCGCGGCAGTTGCTGCCGACCCTTCAGCCGCAAGCGCAGGCCCCGGCGGCCCAGCCGGCCCCTGATAACGGGCAAGCCCCGGGCGGCGACGGAAAGAGCCAGAAGTAGACGGCTCGCGCCGGCCGATGCCATCCTTGCCGGCCCATCCTAGGGCCGCGGATCTGCTGGCCCGGGCGCGGACGCTCGTCTTCCTGTGCGCCGCGGCTCTTTGCGGATTGGCCTTCCTGGGCGGGCCTGCGCGCTGGCCCGCCCGCCCCAGGACCGCGGACGGGCAAGCCCTGCCCTACGGCGCGCGGATAGCCCCCCAGGGCGGCTTCATCGTGCAGGACTTCTCGGTCCATAGGAATTACCTGCGGCAGATACGGGACCACGCTGCCGATCGTCCGTACCGGCTGGAGGACCAAGAAGGCATGTTCCGGCGCTGGCTCCCTCTTGCGGCGACCGGAGAGCCGCATGCCTATTCGCCCGCGGCCCTGCTCCTGAGCCTGCCGTGGCTGAGCCTCCCGCCCCGCGCGGCTTTTACGGCCTTCACGCTCTTCAACATCGCCGCGGCTCTGCTCCTTCTTGGTTGGGGCATCCTGCCTCGGGTCAAGAACCTGGCCCAGGCCGCCGCGGTCTTGGCGGCGTTCGCGGGCCAGTCGTTCTTGACCACCATCATGATCGGGCAGAGTTCCGTGCTGACGACCTGCGGCTTGGCCTGCGGCTGGTTCCTCTTGCGCTGGCGGCAGAGCGTTTGGCGCGGCCTCGGCGCCGGGGCCGTGCTGTGGGCCCTGGCCGCCAAGCCCAGCGCGGCGGTGATCCTCCTGGCGCTGGTGTTGGGCGCGCGAGCCTGGCTCGCTTTGGGCACGGCCGTCATCCTCACGATCCTTAGCTGGCTGGTCCTGGCGGGACACTACGGAGGCTTGGAGACCGGCGTGCGGGATTATCTCTCCTTGCTCGGCCGCTACCATGCGGTTGGGATGACTCCCTTCATGGCCGGGGGCATGCTCCCGCAGAACTGCACCAATCTCAATTCCTTCCTCATGCGCCTCGCGCCCGGACTAGGCGGCAGGGCCTTCTTCTTGAGCCAGGTCCTGTTCGCCGGCTCGCTGGCGGGCGTTACGCTCCTGCGTTGGGCCGGCCGCATCAGCCTTTCCGAGCAATTCCAGGCGCTGCTGCTCGCCTTCCTGCTTTTTTGCCCGCACCTCGGCTTCACCGAGGACTGGGCCATCTGCCTGTTCGTGGCGGAGGGCGCCTTCTTCCGGGAGGGAGCCGCTCCGTGGCTCAAAGCCGCGCTCGTCGCCGCGGCGGTCTACCTTCATGGCGGCTGGGTCTTTCCGGCAAAACTCATCCTGTCGGCTTGGTGGCTCGCCGAGAGCCCATGGCGAATCCGGTTATTTGGTAACAGGGGAAGTCAGGAGGCCCAGGTATGAATCTGAGGACGCGATTCCTTTTGAGCATATTATCGGCGGCCGGGATCGCGAGCTGCATCCCGGGCTGCGCGATGCTCCCGAAGGAAAAGATCGCCGGCACCTCCACCGATTATAATCTGATCGTCGAGAAGGTCCAGAACGAGGTGCTCCTGCTCAACATCGTGCGCTCCAGCAAGCGCCGCCCCATGTATTTCACGGGTTTCAGCGCCTTGCGCGGCAACATGTCCTACAGCTTCCAGACCGGGAGCATGAGCATCCCGTTCGGAAGAGTCGGGGCCGGCCTGGCCGGATCCTATTCGGTCGCTCCGAGCATCAGCTACACCAACAACCCCAATTTCGACGTGGTGGTCTGGGACGCCAAGGAGTTCGCGTCCGGCTTGATGGCCCCCGTGACCATGGACACCATCGATTTCTATCTCCAGCAAGGCTGGCCCCGGGAGATCCTGTGGCACCTGTTCATCAACCGCATAGAGGTGGTGGAGGACGGGAAGTCGGTGGCGGTGAACAATTATCCTCCGGACCGCTTCGGATGACCGCTGCCGTTCCGATCGTTCGATGCAGGTTCTGTCGTTGATCTCCGACCTCATCGCCCAGCAGAAATCCACCGTCGCCAAGCCCGTGACCGGCGTGGTCACCGTGGTCGGCGGCCATTAGGCCTCCCCGGTCCGTTTTTTTCGTTTGCTATAATCGCCGCGACCATGCGCAAGATTCCCTTCGTCAAGACGATGCTCTATCTGCTCTACCTCTGCGCGTGCATAATCGTCGTGGACCTGCTGTTCTATCGCGCCTACCTGCGGCGGGCGCTGCCCGAGTACGGGCGCTCTCGGGAGACGACCGAGGACGATCTGATGGATGATAGGGACAGCACTCCGAACCATTTCGTCACGGCCAAGCCCGCCGGGATCGTGCGCATCGGCTGTTTCGGGGATTCGTTCACCCACGGCGACGAGGTCGACGAGTATTCCGATTTCCCTTCCTGTCTGCGGCGGCTGCTGTCCCGCGCGGGATTGCGCAACGTCGAAGTCATCAACTTCGGCAAGGGCGGGATCGGCTTCCACCGCGCTTTCGATCTTTGGAAGTTCGCCGCGGCGCAGTACGGCCTCGATTATGCCGTCATCGGCCCGAGCTGCTTCCAGACCACGCGTGACGCGACTTTCAGCGAGGATTTCGCCTACCCCGCGAGAAATGCGCTCCAATTCTTGCATCCCAGGTATATCCGGACGCAAGAAGGCCTACGCCAGATTCCCCTGGCCGGACCTGACCGGAGCAACCGTCTTCCTGCCTACACCCGCTTCATCCCTCTGCTGCGGTATCTGCGCTACGACTTGCGCGCGCCCGTCTTTCTGGCCGCTCCGCTGTATTTCCTCGCCCCTGGAAGGGCTTTGGCGAACCCTTTCTATTATCGGCGCGATGTGTCGGAAGAAATGGACGAGATATACCGCCTACAGTTGGATGAGATTGCATCCCGCACTCCCCAGGTCATCGTCTTCAACAAGGAGCCCCGCATAGTCCGGCTGGCGGCTGCGCTTAAGCGCGACAATGTCGCCAGTTTCGCGGTCGACTGGCCGTTGGGATTCCCATTCAGGGCGGTTGGCGGCCATTTGGGTCCCGTCGGCAACCGTTTCCTGGCGCAGCTGCTGTTCTCCAGCCTCACCGGTTCCAGCGCCTCGCGCCAAGCCGTCCTGGCCTTCTCTCCTCCGCCATTCGGAGCGGCCAGCGTGAGGGCGCAATCCTCAACCCCGCGCCTATTGTCTCAATATCGGGATATCTATGTCGAAGCCGCGAGGATCCCGCTGGGCCGTTTTTACGATCCCGCGGTCGGTTGGATGCGTTACTGCTCCCCCCGCGCCTGCGAATCCAGTGTCGATGTGTTTAAGGCCGCGGTAGGGCTGGTCGGTTTTTCCGTAAGAGGGGAAAGCTTGGTCGATAGCCCTTACCTGGCGTTGGATTTTCCTCTACGCGACGGAATGAGGATCACCGCGAAGACTTACTCTGGGGGGCACCGAGTGGCGGAAAAGGAGATCGGCCGTATCCGCTTCCTCGGCGGCGGGTTCCCTGTCGGCTGGGCTGACATCGGCCGGTTGAGCTCTGATCTGGATTTTGGGTTGGACGCTGCCGCTGATGCCGTCGAGCTGTGCATCGCGGGAAGGGTCGTACTTAGCGGCAAGAAGGACGGGGCAAGACCTTCCGCGCGCTTGGCCCCCTCTGCCGGCAGCACTTTTCTGCTCATCCGGGCTGACGGGCGAGTGCGGTTCGATCCGGATGCCGCCCCCGCATCCGGGATCGCGCGCCTGTGCTTTAGGGACGCGGCGGCAACGGCCTGCACTCCTATCGCCGCGTTCGAAAAGCAGAAAATGGTGTTCCCTGTCGCGGCCGCCCGCAGGCCTCTCGCCAAGGCAGACTCTCCCTTGGTCATCGGAGGACGTCTGGAGTGAGGATCCGAGCCGCCTGGGCCTGCTGGTTGCGGCCTTGGCTTGCGGCGCCGCCGCCGCGCCGGCCCCGGTCTCCCTCCTAGTCCGGATTTGCTGGTGCTATTGCGGGATTTTTTTGATATTATTTTGACCTTGTTTTAGCACTATGTTTTTTTTCACGACAGGCGGTGTTCAAGAGCGTTCTGAATATCTCGTTCCGGAGGCATTAAATGAATAAAGAGAATCTGCGGAAATCTCCAGTCTTGGCCTTGGCGGCGGCGCTGTTTTCCTGCGGTCTGCTTTGGGCCGGCGAAGCGGCTCCCGGTTCTTCCGCCCCGGTGCAGCCGGACGCCAAGAAGCTCTATAAGGCCAATTGCGCCCTCTGTCACGGCGCCCAGGCCCAGGGAAACAATGCCATGGCCAAGATGTACAAAGTCGCTCCCGCGATCATGAACCTCTCCGGGGGCGATGCCGTGGGGAAGACCGAGGCCGAGCTGATCAAAATCATCACCGACGGCAAGGGTAAGATGATTCCTTATAAGAAGAAACTCGCCAAGGACCAGATCGAAGCGCTGGCGCATCACCTGGTGACGCTCCGGCCGCCCAAGGCTGAGGTCAAGACTGAAGCTAAGACTGAAGCCAAGGCTGAAACCAAGCCCGAAGCCAAGTCCGAAACAAAACCTTGACGTCCCTGAACCGAAAGCAGTTTTTAAACCTGTTCTTGGGCGGCGGGGTTGCCGGGCTGCTGGCTTCGATTGGCTACCCGGTCCTGCGCTACCTCGTGCCCCCGGAGCAGGCGGAGGCCGAGCCCAACAGCCAGAAGGTGGGCCCGGTCTCGGATTTCACGCCCGGCACGAGCAAGCTCGTCAAATTCGGCGCCAAGCCCGTGATCGTGATCCGCGACCTCAAGGGCGTCTTTCACGCCTTGAGCGCGAGCTGCACGCATCTTGACTGCATCGTGCAGTACAGCAAGGACCGGGAGTTGGTGTGGTGCGCCTGCCATAACGGGAAATATGACTTGAGCGGCAGGAACATCTCGGGCCCTCCGCCCCGGCCGCTGGATCCTTTCGTGGTCCAAATCGCGGGCGGCATGGTCACGGTGGCAAAAAGGGTATGAAAGACATCTCCGGCGTTCTGTTCGATTGGCTCGACGCCCGGCTGGAGCTGCGCCGCTGGATCGCGGTCGCCCGTCACAAGGCCGTTCCCGTCCACCGTGGCAGCGTCTTCTATTACGCGGGCGGGGTCTGCCTCTTCCTCTTCCTCCTCCAGCTGGTGTCGGGCATCCTCCTGCTCATGTATTACCGGGTGGGCGCGGATTCCTCCTACGAGAGCGTCCGATACATCTCTTCCCAGGTCGACTTCGGCTGGCTCATCCGCTCGGTCCATTCCTGGGGCGCCAACATCATGCTGGTCTTCGTGTTCGTGCACATGTTCAGCGTCTTCTTCATGAGGGCGTTCCGCAAGCCCCGGGAGCTGACCTGGATGAGCGGCTGCGTCCTCTTGGGGGTCTGCCTGGCATTCGGATTCAGCGGCTACCTTTTGCCCTGGAACGAGCTGGCCTTCTTCGCCACCAAGGTGGGCACCGACATCATCGGCCAGGTGCCCTGGGTCGGCCATTGGCTGCTCCGCATCGTGCGCGGCGGCGACGACGTCACCGGGGCGACGCTGGCCCGTTTCTTCGGGTTGCACGTGGCCGTGCTGCCGGCGGTGCTGACCCTGGCCGTCGCGGCGCATCTGGGCCTGGTGCAGCTGCAAGGCATGGCGGACACGCAAGAGGCGAAGAAGACCATGCCCTTCTTCCCGGATTTCTTCCTGCGCGACGTGATGCTCTGGCTGGTGGCGCTCAACGCGGTCGCGGTCTTGGCGGTATTCTTCCCCTGGGAATTGGGCAAGAAGGCCGAGGCCCTGGCCTCGGCGCCGGCCGGCATCAAGCCCGAATGGTATTTTCTGGCGCAATACCAGTTCCTCAAGGTCCTGCCGCCGCGCCTGCTCGGCCTGCCCGGTGAGCTTTTGGGCATCGGAGCGGTCGGCGCCGTGGGAGTGCTCTGGCTGCTGACGCCGTTCTGGGAAGATGTCCTGCCGCGGCCCAGGAAAGAAGCGGTCCTGCGCCTGGTCGGCTGGGGCGGCTTGGCCTTGCTCATCGCGCTGACCATCTGGGGGTACTGCTCATGAGGCTTGCCGCGGTTTTGGCGCTGCCGGTCTTTCTCGCCGTCAGCCCCGTTGCCGGCGCCGCTGCCGTGGACCATTGCGTCTCCTGCCATGCGACCTTGGACAAGAAGCACTCGGTCGTCGTCAAGGACTTCGCTGGCGACATCCACCGGGAGAAGGGGCTCAACTGCGCTTCCTGCCACGGCGGCGACCCCGCGCAGGAGGGGCCTGCGGAGGCCATGAACCCGGACAAGGGCTTCGTGGGCGCGCCGGCGAAGGGGGACATCCCGCGGTTTTGCGGGAAGTGCCATTCGAACCCCGCCTACATGAAGAAGTTCAATCCTTCCTTGCCCGTGGACCAGGAACTGAAGTATTCCACCAGCGTGCACGGCCGGCGCCTGAAGGGGGGGGACACCAACGTCGCCACCTGCGCGGCCTGCCATACGGCGCACTCCATCCGGCCGGCCAAGGATCCGACCTCGTCCGTTTACGCCAAGAACATCCCCCAGACCTGCGGCAAGTGCCATTCGGACGCCAAGCTCATGGCGCCCTATAAGATCCCCACCGACCAGGTCGCCCTCTACATGCGCAGCGTCCATGGCAAGGCCCTGCTGGAGAAAGGCGACACCGCCGCCCCGGTCTGCAACACCTGCCACGGCAACCACGGCGCCGCGCCGCCGGGGGTCGCGGACATCGGCCATGTCTGCGGCATGTGCCACCCTCACAACGCCGAACTCTTCATGACGAGCCCGATGGCCAAGCCCTGGCAAGGAAGGAAGTACCACATCTGCGCGACCTGCCATACCCATCATGGCATCCAGCCTCCGACCACGGCTTTACTATCCCAGGAGAGCGGAGTCTGTCTCAGATGCCACCGCCCGGCCTCCCCGGCGCTCCGGGTCGCGACGGCCATCCAGGCCAAGCTCCAAGGCGTCGAGGGCATGTACCGCGACGCCGGCGCGGCCATCCTGCGCGCCGAGGACAAGGGCATGGACATGGGCGTGGCCCGCGACGCCTGGGACGCCGCGCGCGCCGCCATGTACCAGGCGCGGACCGCGGTCCACTCCTTCCGCGTCCAAACCGTGGCCGAAGCGGCGGACCCGGGCTACGCGGCCGCGCAAAAGGCCAGGAAAGCGGCTGAGGCCGCGGTGCGGGACTTCCGCAACCGCCGCGTCGGCCTGGGCGTGGCCAGCCTGATCATCACTTTACTGGTGCTGGCCTTGTACCTGAAGGCCAGGGACATCGGGTCGGGCGGGAAGGGCTAAGGCTTAAAGGTGAGGTGCGAGCGGGATTTGAACCCGCGAATAATGGTTTTGCAGACCATCGCCTTGGACCACTTGGCTATCGCACCGTAGGCTGCATTATACCAAGTTTCCACGGCCGGGCAAGCGGTCCGCGCGGGGGCCTCGGATTCCAAGGGAAATTAGGTATCATTTGTAACGAGCCATGCTTTTCCCGCACCTATTGCCACAGGAGGAACCATGCCCCATCGCGCCCAAGCCCCGGAGAGCCTCAATAAGGTGACCACCCGCCGCAGCCCGGTCCAGAAGGTCTCGGACTATTTCGGCTGCAACGTCTTCGGCCAGCAGACCATGCGCCTGCTTCTGTCCAAGGACAGCTACCGCCGCTTCCGCGACGCCGTGGACCAGGGCAAGCGCATGGACCCCGAGATCGCCGACGCGGTGGCCTCGGCCATGAAGACCTGGGCCATCTCCAAGGGCGCCACCCACTACTGCCACTGGTTCCAGCCCATGACCGGCTGCACCGCGGAGAAGCACGACAGCTTCGTGGAGCCCACGGGCGACGGCCGGGGCATCGAGAAGTTCACGGGCCGCAACCTGGTGCAGGCCGAGCCGGACGCCTCGAGCTTTCCCTCCGGCGGCCTGCGCGTCACCTTCGAAGCGCGCGGCTACACGGCCTGGGACCCCACCTCGCCCGCCTTCATCATGGAGATGACGGGCGGCGCGACCTTGTGCATCCCTACCATATTCGTCTCCTACACCGGCGAGTCCCTGGACGACAAGACGCCGCTCTTGCGTTCCTGCGACGTCATCGGCAAGGCCGCTTTGGACATCCTCAAGCTCTTTCAGAGCGACGCGTCCAAGGTCTATGCCACCTTGGGCCTGGAGCAGGAATACTTCCTCGTCGACCGCGCCTACTACGAGAGCCGGCCCGACCTGTTGATGGCCGGCCGCACCCTTATGGGAGCCCCGTCGCCCAAGGGCCAGCAGCTGGAGGACCACTACTTCGGCAGCATCAAGGAGCGGGTCTTCGCCTTCATGACCGACTCGGAGAGCGAGCTCTACAAGCTGGGCGTGCCGGTCAAGACCCGGCACAACGAGGTCGCGCCCAACCAGTTTGAGAGCGCCCCGGTCTTCGAGGAAGTCAACATCGCGGTGGACCACAACCAGCTGGTTATGGACGTGCTCGAGCGCATCGCCATCCGCCACAACCTGGCCCTGCTGTTGCACGAGAAGCCCTTCGCCGGAATCAACGGCAGCGGCAAGCACTGCAACTGGTCCCTGTCCACGGACACGGGCCGGAACCTGCTGGGCCCCGGCGACACGCCGCAGGACAACCTGCAGTTCCTGGTCTTCCTGGCCTGCATCGTCAAGGCCGTGCACGACAACCCGCTGTTCCTGCGCGCCGCGGTGGCCTCCTCCGGCAACGACCACCGGCTGGGCGCCAACGAGGCCCCGCCGGCCATCATGTCGGTGTTCCTGGGCCAGCACCTGACCCGGGCCTTCGCCGACATCGAGAAGGGCATCGTGGTCGACAAGAAGGACAAGGAGTGGATGCACTTCGGCATAGACCGCATCCCGCCGGTCCTGCGCGACAACACGGACCGCAACCGCACCTCGCCCTTCGCCTTCACGGGCAACAAGTTCGAGTTCCGGGCCGTGGGCTCATCCTTCAACACCGCCCTGCCCATCACCATCCTGCACACCATCGTGGCCGACCAGCTGATCAAGGCCAAGAGGGACATCTCGGCGGGGCTCAAGGCCAAGAAGCCCTTGCAGGCCGCGGTGCTGGAGGTGTTGCGCGACTACATCAAGCGCTCCAAGCCCATCTGCTTCGAGGGCAACAACTACTCCGAAGAGTGGGTCAAAGAGGCGGCCAAGCGCGGCCTGCCCAACGTGCAGACCACGCCCGAGGCCCTGAAAGGCTTGAGCCGCAAGACGAGCGCCAAGCTCCTGGAGCGCCTGGGCGTGATGAGCGAGGTGGAAACACTCTCCCGCGAGCACGTCAAGCTTGAGAAATACGCCAAGGACATCGACATCGAGGCCAAGATCCTCATCGAGATGGCCGAGACCATGGTGGTGCCGGCCTCCCTGAGCTACCAAAACCGGCTCATCAAGTCGGTGCAGGGACTGCGGGAGCTGCTGCCGTCGGCCCATTCCGCCGAGGCCCAGACCGGCATCCTGGGCGAGGTGTCCGGCAACATCGACCGGGCCTGCCAGGGCGTGGCCAAGCTGCGCGCGGCGCTGGCCAAAGCCGACGAGAAGTCCGAGGTGGCGGAGAAGGCGAAGTTCTACTGCCACGAGGTCAAGCCCTTGTTCGACGACATCCGCAAGGCCGCCGACAGCCTGGAAGGCATGGTGGACGCGGAGCTCTGGCCCTTGCCCAAGTACCGGGAGATGCTCTTCCTGCTCTAGGCGATGAAACACCACGACCACCAGCCTGACAACGCGCCGCCCGAGCGCAAGCTGCCCGAGGGCGTGCGCGCCATCGTGGCCGTGGGCGCGGGCAAGGGAGGGGTGGGCAAGTCCACGGTGGCGGTCAACCTGGCCGTGGCCTTGGCCCGGGAAGGCCTCAAGGTCGGGCTTTTGGACGCGGACATCTACGGCCCCAACCTGCCCCAGATGCTGGGCCTGCAGAACCACGTTCCCCAGGTGGGCGCGGACGGCAAGATCGAGCCGGCCGAGGGCCACGGGGTGCGGCTGATGTCCATGGGCTTTTTGCTGGACCCGGAAGCGCCGGTCATCTGGCGGGGGCCTATGCTGCACGGGGCCATGAACCAGTTCCTCAAGGACGTGCGCTGGGGCGAGTTGGACGTCCTGGTGGTGGACCTGCCGCCGGGCACGGGCGATGTGCAGCTCTCGCTGGCCCAGATCGCGCCCATGGCGGGCGCGGTGATCGTGACCACGCCGCAAAACATCGCTTTGCTGGATGTGATGAAGGCCGCGGCGATGTTTCGCAAGCTGGAGGTTCCGATCTGGGGCGTGGTGGAGAACATGGGCGATTTCGTCTGCCCGCACTGCCGCAAGACCAGCCGGGTGTTCTCCGCGGGCGCGGCCAAGAAGCTGGCCCAGAAGTACGGCCTGCCGGTGCTGGCCGAGATCCCTCTGGACCCGGCGGTCTGCGCCGCGGGCGAGGACGGAAAGCCTTTGTGCGCCGCGCATCCGGAGAGCGCGCCGGCCAAGGCCCTGTTCGCTTTGGCCCGCCAGGTGGCGGGCCGGCTGGAAGAGTCGAAAATGAAGAAGTCAGGAGGCTGAGATGGCTAACGAAACGATGAACCAAGAGACCAGTCCCATCGCCGTGGGCGCCGTGGCGCCGGATTTCCGGCTGCAGGACCAGAACGGCAAGGAGTTCCATCTGGGCGACCATCGCGGCAAGACCGCGATCCTGTTCTTCTATCCTTTGGACTGGAGCCCGACCTGCTCCAAGGAGAACGCCTGCTTCACGCAGGGACTGTCCCGCTTCGAGAAGTACGGCGAGGTGGCGGCGATCTCGTCGGACTCGATGTACTGCCACCGGGCCTGGGCCGAGGCGAAGGGCCTCAAGCATCGCCTGCTGGCCGACATGCACCGCAGCGTGTCGAAGTCCTACGGGCTTTATTTCCCGGACGCGAACATCAACCAGCGCGCGACCGTGATCGTGGGCAAGGACGGGAAGGTGGCTTGGGTTAAGGTGGAGGCGGACATCACCAAGGAACGGAATTACGACGAGGTGGAGGCGGTGCTGGCCAAGCAGGTGAAGGCATGAGCACGAAGAGCGATTCCCGCAAGCCGGAAGCGCGGATGGACCCGGCGAACTTATACAAGGAAGAGGTGTTCACCGACCGCTCCACGGGCACGGTGCGGCGCCTGAGCCCGGTCAAGCCGGACGGTTCCCATGACGCGGGGCGGCCTTCCCTATATATAGGAGAGGCCCAGCTTTTGACGTCCGCGGGAGCCTTGCCGCTGAGCTTCGAGATCGACGCGCAGACTTTGGAAGAGGCGGCGATGAAGTACGGCGAGGGGGTCAAGCGGGCTTACGAGGAGGCTTTGCAGGAGTTCCAGGAGATGCGGCGGCGGGCGAGCCGGTTAAAAAGGGCGGATTTGCCGACATTGGGT
>Ga0118677_10009912_pt1 | contig 14725 bp, 10 predicted proteins | sample AliMusrvi5mmetaG_FD_86154 | JGI IMG/M metagenome (GOLD analysis project Ga0118677, IMG submission 86154)
GGATAATCGTCTCGCCCGCCACCGGCGCCAGGTTGAACGTTCCGTACGGTGTGGTTTTGACGTTCTTCGGATTCGAACTGCTGGTCGCGAACGACGGCCGGTCGTTCAGAATGCCATCGCCGTTGTAATCCGTGCCGGTCGTAATATTGAACGGCGGCGCCGAACTCATGGTCACGAACGGCGCCACCGACCAGCGATACGGAAGTCCCACGTTCCCGCCGATAAACGCGCGATGCCGCACGTCGAAGTTGGCGCGCCCGTAATCGATGCTCGTGTTGTACTGGTTGCTCGGGAACCCGTTGACGTTGCTGTGCGCTTCGCCAATCACGTAGTAACCCTGCAGCGAGAGATGGCTGTTGATGCGGCTGTTCACGTTCGTGATGAACTGCATCTGTTTGTAGATACCGGTCGTCTCGTAGAGGTAAATGTCGCCCTGCCCGGTGAACGGCCGAATGCCGCCCGTCCGTGTGGTCGGGTCGTATGTGCCCGGCAGGTAGGCGTTGATATTGCGCTGCCGCAGCGAATGCACGCCCCGTGTGTCCACGAAGTTGAAAGAGAGCGACGTCCGGCCCGGCAGTGAGCGATCCACGCCGAACGCCGACTGGAACATGTAGGGCGCCTTCAGGTTCGAATCCACCTTATAAATCGCCTGATTCTGCAGGGCCAGCAGAGAAACCGACGGCACCGCCGGATAAGCCGCGAAAGCCAGCGCCGCGTTAGCCGGATTCTGCGTCGTATTGATGTTGTAGTTCAGCTGCGATACGCCGTTATAACGAAGCGTCTGCAGCGTGCTGCTGTCTTCGAAACGGTCGTAGAAGATGCCCACGCCGGTCCGGATCACCGTCTTGCCCGGCTTGCCCGCCTTCGCGCCCGGCGCCCACGCCACGGCCACGCGCGGCGCGAAGTCCTTGTGATCGCTGATGTTGTTCTGCGTCTCGTACCGCAGTCCCGCGCTCAGCGTCAGGTTCGGCCGCAGACGCCAGTCGTCCTGCGCAAAGGCACCCAGATCGAACTGACTCACGCTCGCGAACGGCGTCCCGCTGTTCAGCGTGAACTGGTTCGGGCCGCAGCCTTGGGCAATGATGCTGGCCATGGGAATTCCCTGCTGCAGCAGCAACTGCGTCTGCCGGTAAACGTCGAGCGAAGTCGGATTCGCGATACCCGCCAGACACGGCGCGGTGGTCGCGAGCGAGTTCGGCGTCGTGAACGTATAGGTTCCGTTGAAGTTCGACGTGCTCTGGCTGCCCAGGCTGTCGTGCCGCACCCGCACGCCCGCTTTAATGGTGTGCGTGCCCTGCGTCATCGTCACCTGATTCTGCACTTCGAAGTTCTTCGTATCCGTGTAGTTCGAAAGAAGCGGCGACCCGCCCGACGTGAACGAACTCGCCACGTTGATGGTCGGCCCGGCAATGCCGGAGCCCTTCTGCTCGGAATGACTATCACGGAACTGGAAGCGCGTCTCGTCCACCGCTTTGGTGCCCAGAATCGCCGTCTCCGTGATCTGTACCACGTGGTTCTTCGATTCCACATTGCTCACCTGCGACGCGAGATTGAACCCGCCGACGCCGCTTACGCTCGTCGAATCGAACAGGTTGTAGCGCGCCACCAGGGTATTCGTCGCATTCAGCTGATAATCCACACGCGGGCCGATCGCCCAGAACTTCTGCGGCGTCGTATAGGTCCCGTTCTGCGCGATCGGATTCAGGTTCGAGTCGAGGCTCCGCCCGTTGATGAGGGCCTGCTCGTTCACGTCGCGACGGTTGAAATCGAGGAAGAACGAAGACTTTTTGTTGATCGGTCCGCCCCCGTTGATGGCGAAGAACTTCGAACTGTAAGCCGGCGGCTCGGTCGTCAGAAACGGGTTGCGGCTGTCGAAAATCTTGTCGCCGAAGTTGAAGAACCCGCCGCCGTGGAAGCTGTCGGTGCCGGGCTTCGTCAGAATCTCGATACGCCCGAAACCGGGCCGGTCGTATTCGGAAGAGAAGGGGTTGGAATTGATGCGGATCTCGCGGATGGAACTCTTCGGCGGCAACTGCCCGCCGCTGAAACCGTCCACGAAGAACTGTGCGCCGTTCGGACCCGCAGCCGGGCCCGCCAGCGCCTGCAGATCGGCCTGCAGATCGTCCGGATCGTCCGGCAGTTGCTCCAGATCCTCGTTCTTCAGCGTCAGCGCGCCGACGTTCGCCGAAGGATCCGTATTGACCTGTCCGGCCGCCTGATCGCTGACCGAGACTTCCTGCGCCTGCGAAGCAATCTGCAGCGAGATGTCGAGCGGACTCACCTGACCCGCGCTCACATTCAGTTCCTGCTGTGTAAAGGTAACGAAACCTTTGGCATCGGCCCGGACGAAATACTTGCCGGCGGGCACGATGAGCTGATACTTGCCCTGACCATCCGATTTCACGCTGCGGGTGACCGCCGGAGAGGACACCTGTACGGTGGCCCCTGGAATCACGGCCGCGGAGGGATCGGTTACCTGACCGCGGATGGTCGCGGTCGTCTGCGTGTAACCGATCTGCAATGTGGCCAGGGTAATGGCCAACAGAAGAAGAGATGTTTTCATAGACTTTGTCACTACCCGATAAGTACGAGTGAGATAAGCCTATTGTGCCGTGTTTATGTTCTTCTTACTGTGAAAGTATGTAAGCGCGATCCACTTACAAATCTCTACAAACATTGGGCTTTTCAGCCGACTCGGGAGTTTGCGGCGGTCACCCACGACGGGCGCGCCATCGGCGGTGGTTCGGGCACCTGCAGTTCCGGCATGGGCTTCGCCTGAAACAGCATGCGGCAGGGCTTGATGAGCATCCGGGCCGCCCAGTTCGCATTCTTCTTGCGGGCGCTGTCGGTCGAGATCCCCGTCTTCGCGTACATCTGCCGGTAGAGGCGTGAGATCAGCACGAACGTCAGTCTCGCCTTCAGAGACTTCACGCAGTTGGATCGCTCCCAAATGGTGCGCACATCATAGAACCGGTCCCACACGCCCTGCGTGCGCTCCCGGATCTCGTCGGCGCTCATGGTCGGATGCGGCGTGAACATCTTGGGCCGCATCGACGCGGGAATCAGCCAGTACCGGGTAATCGGCGTCCCGCCAACCATCTCCGGATCCACTTCCTGAATCTTCTCCCACTTGTTGAAATCCACCGTGCCGGGAAACGGCGTCATCATCACGAACTGCGCGAACGTCACGCCGGCCTTTTTCGCCAGTTCAGCCGTCGCCTCGAACGTGTCCGGGCGATCGCTCGGCAGACCGAAGATGAACGAGCCCAGCACGTGCACGCCGTGCTCTTTGAAGGTCTGCAACTGCTTCACCAGACCTTCGCCCGAATAGTTGAAGTCCTTGAAAACGTGCTTCAGCCCTTCGGCCGTCACGGCCTCCACGCCCACCAGCGCGCCCTTGATGTTGGCGTTGCGCATGGCATCCAGGAACTCGGTGTCCTCGGCGGCTTCCATGGTGATCTGCGTGAAGAAGACCATGTCTTTTGGCAGGTCCGCCAGCCGCTGCATCAGCAGGAAGCGCTCGGCGCGGTCGGCCTCCAGTTGCGCGATTCTCGGCTCGTTACCCTGCTGCCGGGCAAGACGCAAATCGGTCAGAGTGACGGGATAAAAGTTGTCGTCCGCCAGCGCGATGAAGCGGAAACCTTTGCGGCGCAGTTCCACGATCTCCCGAATCACGCCGTCCGATGCCCGCTGCCGCGTCTTCTGGCCATCGGTCCGCCACACCGAGCAGAACGAGCAGTGTTTCGCGCAGCCGCGCACGGTCTGCACGGACGCCCACATGTAGCTGTCCGCGGGCATCAGATCCCAGCGGGCAGGTAAAAACTGATCCGCCTCGATCCGTCCGCCGTCGTAAACTTTCTTCGGTTTGCCGCGCAGGCAGTCAAACAGAGCATGCGTCCAGACCACGTCCCCGTCGCCTTTGACCACGGCGTCGGCGCAACCCAGTTCCACCGGTTCGTCCGGGTACAACGTCGCGTGAATACCGCCGTAAACCACCCAGGCGCCACGCTCTTTCGCCATCCGGCCGACTTCATAGCCCCGCAGGGCGTTGCCGGTGTGAATTCCGATACCGACCACGTCGCCCTTCCGGATGCCGGACGGGTCCAGTTGCTCAAGCGTTTCGTCACAGATCACCGGATCGCCGAACACCTCCGGAGTGGCCGCCGCCAGCACGTACAGCCAGCGAGGCGTGATCACGGCGGTCCCGAAAGACATGTCGCTGGGATTCACCAGATGGACACGCATCTCTTTGGGAACAGACGGATTGGGGGTGTTTGGAGACAGCGAAGTGACGTCGACGAGATTCAAAAGGGATCCTTGCCGCACAAACGCAGAGGCCGGACGAAGCCAGCGGGAAGCCTGCAATCCGGTTTCAACGGCAGGAATGAATGTAAAAATCTATCCTATCAGCAAAAACAGTGCTGCAGCATGGCTGGGTCGCCTGTTCTACCGCCTCAAACGTGCGCGTGCGTTATTTTTAATCCGGATGTCGAAAAACCGCCTCCCGAAACGACATAATTGCGAAGGAGCAGGGAGAGGTTTTCTATGAACGCTGAAAAACTGTCTTTTGGGGAAGCTGCCGGAATGTTCGGGAACGACGTGAAGTGTGCCGTCCGATCCCTCGCCGGAGCCAAAGGCCTCACCGTTACCGTGGTGCTGACACTCGCGCTCGGTATCGGCGCCAACGCGGCCATCTTCGCTCTGATCCGCGGCGTTCTCCTGCGTCCGCTCGTGAACCGCGACGAGAAAAGCCTGATCTATATCCGCCAGAGCGCCCGCGGGCTCGGCGAAGAAAATGCCGTCTTCTCCGTCCCGGAAGTGCAGGATCTCCGCCAGCGCGTCCGGTCCCTGCGTTCCCTGGGCGAGTTCTCCACCGTCGGCTTCACGCTGAACGGGCTGGGCGATCCGCGGGAAGTGCGCGCCGGCGTGGTGAGCGGCAACTACTTCGAAGTCATGGGCCTGCATCCCGTGCTCGGCCGCCTGCTCGACCAGCGCGACGACGGCCCCGGTGCGGCGGGCGCGGTCGTTCTCACGTACAGCTTCTGGACCACCTCCCTGCACAGCGACCCCTCGGTCCTCGGAAAAGTGGTCCGGCTCGGCTCGTTCGGAGCGCGTTCCGCGACCGTGGTGGGCGTGCTGGAACCTTCCGTTCCCTATCCGTCGGAGACCGAACTGATCGCCAACATCGTCACCAGCCCCCACCACCTCTCGGCGACCATGGTGACGGGCCGGGTTCACCGCATGACGGAACTGTTCGGCCGCCTCGCCCCTGGCGTCACGCTGGAACAGGCTCGCGCGGATCTGCGGGCGGCCCACACTTCGATCCTCAAAGAGCATCCCGAGTCGTATCCCGCGAAGTCCGATTTCCGCATCGACGCCATGCTGCTGCGCGACCAGATCACGTCGAAAGCGCGGGTGGTGCTCTGGGTTCTGCTCGCAGCTTCCGGGCTGGTCTTCATCATCGCCTGTTCGAATGTCGTCAACCTGGTGTTGGCCCGGACGATTCGGCGCGAAGGCGAACTCGCCATCCGCGCGGCGCTGGGCGCCAGCACCGCCGCGCTGCGTCGTGTGCTGCTCGCCGAAAGCCTGCTGCTGTGCGGCACGGGCGCGATTCTGGGAGTCCTCGCCGCCCGGCCGATGGTGTCGATTCTGGCCCGCTACGCATCGCGCTTCTCGGTCCGCGCGCTGGACCTGACCGTGGACACGAGCATGCTCTGGGTCGGCGCCGGGCTGGCCCTGGTCGCCGCCACCCTGCTCGCCTTCGTCCCGCGACTGCCCTCCGGCGCCGGATCGGGCGCCATCAGCCTCTCCAGCGGCAGCGCCCGCATGACCGGTGGCGCGCCCCGCCGCCTGCGCGCCTTCGCGGTGACGCAGATCGCGGCTTCGTTTGTGCTGCTCGCGGGCGCGGCCATGCTGCTCAAAACCCTGCTCGCCCTGCAGGCCGTCCAGACCGGCATCGACACCCGCCGCGTGCTGGCCATCAACGTCCCCGTGATCTCCTACGGCAAAACGGATGGTCAGGTGGTGGACTTCTACAAGGAGGCGATACGCCGGGTTCGCCAGTTGCCCGGCGTGGATGAGGTCGCTTTGGGCATGCTGACGCCCTGGCGCGAGGCCGGCAGTTTCGGCCCGGGACTCGAATTCAACGTCGAAGGGCACGCCCGCACCTCCACCGACGACAATCCGCGCGGGCAGTTCCGCATCGTCTCCCCCGGTTTTTTCGCCTCGCTTGGCGTGCCCCTCGTGAGCGGTCGGGACTTCAACGATCGGGACCGCAAAGAAGCCGAGCCGGTGGCCATCGTCAGCCAGACCGTCGCCAAACGGTTGTTTCCGAATCAGGATGCCTTGAACCGGCACGTGACGTGGACCGACCCGGTCCTCAAGTTCATCGGCATGGAGCCTGTTCCCATGCGAATCGTCGGCATTGCGGCCGATATCGACGACGAACACCTCGTACCCGGTCCGACCCTGACGGTCTACCAGCCGTTCGGACAGGGGCCGCTGTTCGGCGGGCGAATGTTCGTCCACGTGCGATCGGATCCCTACGCCCTGATCGGCCCGATTACACGGACCGTCCGGGGCCTCTCGGTCGACCAACCCGTAGAGCGCGCCGCCACGCTGGAGGATGTGCGCGCGGAAGTGCTGACGCCGGACCGGCTCAACACCATCGTCTTCGGCGGCTTTGCGGCGGTGGCGCTGCTGATCGCCGTGGTTGGCGTGGCCGGCGTGCTGGCTTTTTCGGTGAGCACCCGGACACGTGAGTTCGGGATCCGTCTCGCGATTGGCTCGCAGCCCCGGCAGTTACTCGGTCGTGTGATCGCGGAAGGCACCACGCTGACAGCCCTGGGTATCGGGGCCGGGCTGGTCTGCGGGCTTATTCTGCAACGGCTGGCCGCCGGTTATTTCGAGGGCCTGCGGATGCCGGGTGTCTGGGTGATGTTGGGGGCGGCGGGTTTGCTGCTGGCGGCGGCGGTGATGGCGTCGGTGGCCGGCGTTGCGCGCCGCCCGGGTGGACGTGATCCAGGCTTTGCGGGCGGACTAGCTGACCGTCAGTTCACTGACCTGAATCTGCGGCTGGATGTTGGTGTAGTTGGGAATATCGCCGAGGATTTCGGCGCCATGCGCGGTCATGCCGGTCTGGAACTCGTCGATGGTCTGGAAGTAGAGCCGGCCGACCGCCGCAAACGCCGCCGGAGAATCAGGCGCTCCGCCTCCCAGTCCCCGGTCGACCTCGTAGCGAAGCAGCCCGAAACTGTGGAGTCTCTCCATCACGAGAGGCATGTGGGCGCTGAGGTAATAGCTGTGGTCGAAGTGGGTGTCCGAACCGTTCGGATAGAGGACAGAGACGCAAATCATGCATCGAGAGTATCAAACAACCGGTGACCAGCAGATTCCTCAGCGGAGCCGGCTATCGCCCTGGAGGCCGATGGCCCGAAAGTCGTGATCCCCGTGGATCCAGAGCGTCCTTCCGCGGATTTCGATGCGCAGCCAAAGGTTCCCGGAGTCGTAGCGTAAAGTCGCCGTTTCCGGGTCGGTGGTCTCCAGTGACAAGGGCGCCCAGGCACCGGTGAGACGCACAATCTGACCGCGGTGGAGGGTCGGAAGGGAGGATGAAGCTGACCGGTTGTGGTCAGACCACGCCCGAATCCGGGACGGACCAGGAACTGTCGCCCTGTTTTCGAACGTATCGAAAGCAGCGTTACCGGGCGCGATGCCAATTTGATGATGGTCGGGATCGTACTGCAATACCGCCTGAAAACGAAAGTACCCGGCATTGAACTCGCAGGCGGCCGCCATTCCAATGGGCTTCCAAAGGTTAGAGTTCGAGAGTTGCTGACGTTGTCCGTCACCGCAACTGACCCCAGGGCGGAATGGCTCGAGGCCGGCGGGAGTAATGAGGAAGTCATAGGTGCCGGAGCGAGACCGGCTCTTTGATTCGACGCCGATTTCGAGTAGTTCATGATCCGGAAATCCCATCGAAGAGATCTGAACGCTGGTGAAGAGTTCTTCTGCTGTTGTGTGGGGTTCAAAGATTCCGCGCGTCAGCGCCACCTGCCCGTTTTCGTCGAGCACCTGGAACTGATCGACCGCCGCGGGGCCACCCGCGTGGGTTCCCGAACAGGGCACCGGGGAGCCGGACAATGTGCAGATCAACCGCCAGGCGTGGCCGCAGGCGTGAATCGCGCCGTCCGCGGGACCGGTGTAAGGGGCGCACAACGCCAGCGCGAGTCCGGTGATCAGCGGCAGAAGCACGGCTCTGCTAAGAGATTAGCAGCGATTCTGTCGGGGCGTCATCGTTGCCGCAGATCTCACTGGTGCAGATCGCCGGAAGGTCCGGATGCGGCTTGCGGCAGGAGTGAAACTCTCCGTGTGCCGGCCTTGCGCCGCAAAGACAAGGCATGCCGACGGTGGTGGCGCGGGCCCAGGTGGCACCTTTGCCAGGGTGGGAATCCCCCCGGGCCGAAACCTGGCGCTCGCCGGCCCGATCCGTCTCCGCCGATAACAAGGCGTGTTTCAACATGCCTCAGGGTATCAGATTCGCCTTTTGTTCGCCAACAGGGCGCGCGTCAAAAACGATAGGTGAACGTCACGTACGGGTACGTGTAGGAATTCCCGGGGGTCGATTTACGCAGAAATTCCCCGGGGAACAGGTGGCCGAGACCGGCGCCAGTCTGTAAAGCGCCGAAAACCGTCCAGATCGCGGTGACATCGAACTCCTGCCCGACGTGGGTTCCGGCCGTGCCCGCCGTCGAGCGGGCGAGCGAAGTGCTGGAGGTGTTGTAGAGCGCGTCGTGCGCGTTGGCCAGATGCCAGTCGTTGTATTCCACGATGCCGGTCAGATTTTTTCGGGGTTTCATCTCGATGCCGCCACGAAGGTCATTGATATTCTTCCAGCCGACCTGATCGGCGAGACCGTACTTGTCGTGAGCTGTCGGATACAACTGGTCAAAAGTGCCGCGGGTGCCATCCTTGCTGTTGGCGTCGCCGGACGCGTAGTTGTACTCGATCCACGGACGGGGCTTCCACGGCGTCGCCGCGAAAGTCCGGCCCAGCACCCAATGCTGCGCCGCGGCCGCGATGTTGTCGTGACCCGGGTTTTTAGCGCCGACAGTGCCCAGTTCCTTCACGAATTCAAGCTGGAAGTCGAAGCCGCCGGGAAGTTTGCCCACGAAGCGAACGCCCGGAACCTTTTCGTTCAGTTTCGAGACTACACCCGCTTCGGTGCGAACGCCCGGCTGGAGTCTCCAGTAGACATAGGGCTCAATCGAGGCGCCGGGGATGAGTTTGGTGATCTCGAAGTGAATACCGTGCAGGTTGTTCCCCTGCTGGTGATGATCCCAGGTATCGTTGACTGCATTGACCACGGAGGCTGCGAAAAGTTCCAGACGCACGGTGGCGAGGGGGGCCGAAACATTCAGGAAACCGCGCACGGCGTCGAAACTGCGCGCGGTGTTGGTCCAGTTCGAGGAGCCGACCAGCCGCTGGTCGCCATAGTTGATCTCCTGACGGCCAACGCGGAGGGCCAGGAGGTTCTTGTCCGCGTCGCCGATTTCCGCAAACGCCTGACGGATGTCCCAGACGTTTTCGTACGGTGGCTGGCCAGGCTGTTTGGCGATCGCGCGGGAGTCCTGGCCTTCGCCGAACAGTTTGAGCCAGGGGGTCGGTTTGATCGTCAGATTCAGTCGGGTGCGGCTTAGCCAGTAGGCGTCCGTGGTGGCTGGCTTGAAGCCGCCACCGCTATACCCCTCGAAGCGGGCGCGGTACTCCCCCCCGAATTTCAGCCACGAGGGGAGGATCTTATTGACTTCCGCCGCGGGCGAAAACGGCGGGCTGGTTTGCGCGCAAAGTATGGCGGCCAAAAAAGGCAGGAACAGTACAACAGAAATAAGTTTTTTCACGTTAACAGCAGTAGGATATCCAACGCTTTCGGGAAATCTCTGTCCGGGAAACAGCGCAATCGTGAAATATGCGTAATCGTACAGGCATTGCCGGAATTGTCTACTACCCTATTGCAACACGGTGGTAATAGATTGGACACTGGTACGGCTGGTACGTGGGGCGGTCGAGCCGGTATCTCACCTCCGGAAGCCGGTGAGACCGCCCCATTTGGTATAGGCTGAAGTAATGGTTGCCGCGAAGCGGAGCAAAACGCGTGTTCCCGTGCGGCACGCACTCGCGGGTCTGCAGGCGGGGGTGCTGGGTTCCCTGCTGATGCTGGGCTGGCTGATGCTCGGATCGATCTGGCTGCGACGGTCCATCTGGACGATCCCGAATCTGATGGCGACCGCCATGTATGGGCCGGAAGCATACAGCAACCGATACGTCCGCTCCTCCCTTGCGGGTGCCGCCCTGTTGATTGTCATTTACGGGCTCCTCGGAGCGCTTTGGGGCGCTTTCTGGAAGGATCGGGAAGTCCCGTTTCTGCGCGTCGCGGGTGCCATAACGGGGCTGGTGGTTTACACGCTGTTCTTCGGCTTCGTCTGGAAGCATACCCGTCCGCTGATCAGTCTGTATGCTCCGGAGCGCCAACTGGAAGTGGGACACCTGCTTTGGGGGCTGGTGCTGGCAAGGTCACCCCGGTTTTCGCGCCAGCTGGAAGACCCGACGGACGAGGTTCCGCCGCCTCTGCCGCTTCAGGAGCCGGCGCCGGTCAGAAGCGGCGAAGCGACACTGTAGAGTACCCGGTCCGGAAGCAGTGACTTCCAGGCGGCCACTGGCTCCATGTGTGAAAGAAGGCACTTTTGGTTGCCGCTTGTCCCCTGCACCCGAACGCCGCTTCCGTTGCGGGTAACACGATAGACGATGCTGGCCTGCGCGTCCTGCAACGGCGGATCCGAGAAGATGAACAGGCCACCGTCAGCGGCCACATGCACGGAAAAATCCACCGGTTCGGAGGCGTCGCCTGCACGGGCCACATCATAAAGCTGGTGGGCATTCCGAAGGAAAGTGTTCACGCAACAGTCTTATCGGCGGAGGACGCAAAAGTTTGAACCGGATGAATTGCGAACCCTCCTGGCTTCCGAGTCGTCTAAATAGTCAGTATGGGCTCGAACAGGGATACGTGGATTCAATACCGGGAGACGTGGCAGGAATTTTCCGCAAAGCTGGACCAGTTACAGGCGCTCGTGGAAGCCGGTCATCGCGAAGAGGCGGCGTCCGCCTTCATCGAAGTGGAAAAAGCGCGGCTGCGGCACAATGCGGCCCGGGACCGTCTGGCCGCCTGTCTGACGAGCGAGATCGAGGGGTCCGGGCGAGCCCGAGCGACGGCATCGCCGTCTTCGGCGGCGGAAGAAAACCGCATCCGGCGAGCGGCGCGGCTGTTGTGGGAGTTCTCCGGTAAGCCGGAGCATTCGGCGGAATCGGACTGGCGGCGGGCCGAAGAACTGGTGCGCTCCGCTTCGGCGTAAGGCTGAACGGCTATCGGCTGGCCGCCTTGTCCTTCTTCTGGGCGAGCAGGATATCGAGATCGGTTTGGGCGAACTTCATGTCCGGCCGCAGGCGAAGAACTTCCCGCAGAGATACGATGGCATCTTCGTCCTGACCCATGGCATGTTGAGCTGCCGCCATATTGGCCCAGGCTTCGGCGAGATTCGGGCGCATCGCGAGGGCTTTTCGGGAAGCCTCCACGCAGTCCTGATAGCGCTGGTTCCGATAATAGACGACGGCAAGTTTCAGGAAGTCATCGACCACGGGGTTCTTTTTTCGTTTCCGCTTCCGCGTTGCGCAGCGTCTCGGCGGACGATTCGGCCAGCGTGAGGAGCCGGGAGGCGAGGGGGTCTTCAGGATCGAGCACCAGAAGTTCTTTCGCGAGCTTCAGTACGGTCGGCCATTCCGATCTGTCCGCGTAGATTTCGAGCAGATTACGGTGCGCCTCCAGATCGTTCGGATTCATGGCGATCGATTTGGTGGAGACCTCGAAGGCTTCGGGAATACGCCGCTGCGTCATCAGCCATCTGCCGTAGCCGGAGTACGCGGCGGCATAGTTCGGCGCGAGCGCGATGGCCCGTCGGAAGTGCGCTTCGGCTTCCGCGGCGCGGTTTAGCCGGTCGAAGCTCTGGCCGAGGCGGATCTGCAAAAGAGCGTCGTTGGTCGAAAGGGGCACCGCCCGTTCCACGTAAACCGCGCTGGTGGCCAAATCGCCGTCAGCCGCCATCGCGGCGGCGTAGTTGAGGAAAGCCCGGCCGTTTCCGGGGCTGCGTTCCGTGACATCGAACCAGAAAGAGGAATCGGAAATCCAGACGGCATTTCGCTGCCAGGTCAGGAAACCGAGACCTCCCAGCGCGGGAAGCGTCAATACGCAACCCAGGGTGAGGGCGAGCCGGCGCCGTTTTTGCGCATAGGCAAACGCGTAAAAACGGCCGAACCAGAGACCGGCGAAGTGCGCGGTGGCGAAAGCCAGGCCCACCGAGGCGAGCAGCATCCGGGGGGCAAGTTCAATGCTGCGCTCCGGAACCAGCATCGTCGGCAGAAGCGAAATGACGAACCACCAGATTCCAAAGCCGACGCTGCGCCACTCCGCAAACCGGCTCATTCGTGCGGCGAGCAGCACCAGGACAGCCACGCCCGCCACACCAAGTGCCGCAAAAGGAGGCCACGTCAGGGAGGCGGGGGCCAGACCGGAATCCGGGCTCAGCAGCGCAGGCCAAAAGAGAGAGGCGAAATAGCGGAGGACAATCCACGGCTGCGTGGTCCACCAGGTGAAGGCGGAAACCCGGAACAGGGGCGAAGCGTGGAGAGAAACGGCGGTCTGAACCACCCAGTAACTGCCACAAAGAGCGGCGGGAACGATCAGCCGGGAACGACGTATCTCGGGATCGAAAAGACGGATATAGACGGCCAGGATCAGGACGAAGACGGCGGTCGACGGTTCGGAGAGCAGGCCGGGAATCAGCGCGAGCAGGTACCACGGCAGGGGCAGCGCGAGGAATCGCTTGTAGGCCCGCTCCATGCGCCAGCCATTGGTTCGGATCTGGAACTGGATCCAGCTCTGGGGCACGCGGTCGATGTTCAGGCCGAGCCGTTGCGGAAGCCGGCGGGGCCAGATGATCCAGAGGGCCATCGCCAGACTCACCCCGGCGGCCCCCATGATGTAACCCCGGCGCGAGACATAGTTGACGGCTTCGGAAGCCAGCGGGTGCATGCCGATGAGCGCCGCGCCAACAAGCGCCACGCCCGTGCTGGTGCCTGGCATCATCCGGAACAGCAGGTAAATCGACAGGACCAGAAGACTGAACCAGAGGAAGCTGTCCATCTGAAAATCGACCGCGTTCAGGGACGGCGAGCGCGACGCGTCGAAAGCGTAGGTGGCAACCAGAAGTGGCTTATAGTCGGCAAATTCCGGGTCGCTGCTGAAAGTGCGCGGATTCGCGAAGAACCGGGGAAAATTGCCCAGGCTGCGAATCGCGTGATTTTCGACGATGTTCGGAATATCGTCGCCGTGGAACGAATTAAGGAAATGATTGGACCAAACGCTCAAACCCATGGTCAAAACAACCATGGATGCCACCCGCCAGAACAAAAGGTGGCGAGGTCCCTTTTGTACGGTTAAGGTAACGGGGGTCACAGTGTCTGATTATATACAGTTGACGAATACGGACCTGTGTCAGCCGCGAGAAGAATTCGGCCGGACGGTACCATCAGAAAATGAAACGGACGCTGCACTCGGTCTGCGCTCTGGACTGTCCGGACGCATGCTCTCTGCTGATCGATGTGGATGAAAACGGTCATGGTTCGAGGTTGCGGGGAAATCCCGCTCATCCGGTGACGCAGGGCTTCCTCTGCGGTAAGGTAGCACGATATCTGGAGCGGGAATACTCGCCGGATCGGCTGCTGTATCCCCAAATACGGACAGGCGCAAAGGGAGAGGGAAAGTTCACGCGGGTCCGTTGGGACGACGCGATCGGAGAGATCGCGGAGCGACTGGCGTCGACCGCGCGCGAGCATGGCCCGGAGTCGATTCTGCCCTACAGCTACGCCGGGACAATGGGTTATCTGAACGGTTCCGGCATGGACCGAAGGTTCTTCCACGCCCTGGGCGCTTCGCGTCTGGACCGCACGATCTGTTCGAGCGCGGGAACGGCGGGTATGGCGGAGGCCCTGGGCGTGCGGCACTCCATTGAACCGGAGCAGTTTCGCCACGCAAAGCTGATCCTCGCGTGGGGCGCGAACATCCTCGGAACGAATGTGCACCTGTGGCCTTTCATCGTGGAGGCGCGGCGAAACGGGGCGAAGTTCTACACGATCGATCCGCACCGGAACCGGACCGGGCAAAAGTCCGACCGGCACTACGCAATCCGGCCTGGGACGGACGCCGCACTGGCTCTGGCGATGATGCACGTGATCACCGGAGAAGGTCTGGAGGATCGCGATTACGTGGAGCGGTACACCCTCGGCTTCGAGACCCTGAAAGCGCGGGTGCGGGAATGGACACCGGGCCGGGCGGCGGAACTCACCGGAATTCCCGCGGACGACATCGTGACCCTGGCGAACTTCTTCCTGAAGAAGTACTCCGCCTCCTGCGGCATACCGCTCAAGGGAATCGGCAAGCCGGCCCTGAAGATCCTGCTGGAGTACGGCTGGCCGGGGAACGTCCGGCAGTTGGAGTCGGTCATCGAGCGGGGAGTGCTGATGGCCGAGAGCGACTACATCCAGCCCGAAGACCTTCCGGCTGAGGTGCACCACGATGCCTCCCTGGCGGGAAGCCTCCCCTTCGAGTTCCCCGCAG